>Ga0164241_10002696_pt1 | contig 18810 bp, 1 predicted proteins | sample OricomyardsoilBY_FD_108780 | JGI IMG/M metagenome (GOLD analysis project Ga0164241, IMG submission 108780) | Backyard soil microbial communities from Emeryville, California, USA - Original compost - Back yard soil (BY) | ecosystem: Environmental > Terrestrial > Soil > Unclassified | place: USA...
ATTTGGCAAGATATTTTAGATATAGAAAACATAGGAATTCAACACAACTTTTTTGAAATTGGAGGCCATTCACTGAAAGCGACTACGATGGTTTCTAGAATCCATAAGGAACTTATGGTGGAGATACCTTTAGGACAAATATTCCAAGTACCTACTATAAAAGAGATTGGAGAATTTATTAACTCTACAAAAGAAAGTGTATATGCATCCATCAAAAAAGTAGAAGAACAAGATTATTATCCGCTTTCATCTGCCCAAAGAAGACTCTACATTTTAAACAAAATAGAGGGTAGCGGAGTATCTTATAATATGCCTTTCGCTATGAAAATAAAAGGTGATTTGGATGTTCATCAGCTTGAACAGGCTTTCCGTAAATTAATCGAAAGACATGAATCTTTAAGAACTTCTTTTGTAATGGTAGATGGTGAACCAGTTCAAAAGATTGAAAAAGACATAAATTTCCAAGTGACGTATAGAGAAATGGGTACCAATAAACTAGATGATATAATCAATGGATTTGTTAAACCGTTTGATTTGGAGAAGGCTCCTCTTTTACGGGTTGAAATCATACATGTTACAGATGATGAGCACGTGATGGTATTAGATATGCATCATATCATTTCAGATGGTGTATCAATGGGGATTTTCATGCAGGAATTAGCTGAATTATATAATGGTCAAAAATTATCTCCATTAAGCATTCAATATAAAGATTATTCTGAGTGGCAAAGAGGCTTGTTTACTCAAGAAGAAATCACAAAGCAAGAAAAGTATTGGATGAATGTGTTCAATGAAGAAGTACCAGTACTAAATATGCCAACGGACTATAAAAGGCCAAAAAGAAGAAGTTTTGCTGGAGATAGAATCAATTTAAAAATCAATAGTGAAACTTATAATCAGTTAAACAAGTTGGCTACAGAAAATGAAGTTACTATGTATATGCTGATGTTAGCAGGATACACGACTTTGCTTTCTAAATATTCAGGGCAAGAGGATATAGTAGTAGGATCACCAATTGCAGGAAGAAAACATGTAGATTTAAATAATGTAATGGGAATGTTTGTGAATACCCTTGCAATGAGAAATTATCCAAAGGGCAATAGATCTTTTAGAGAGTACTTAAAAGAAGTAAAAGAAAATACATTGAAAGCATATGAAAATCAGGATTATCAATTTGAAGAATTGGTAGAAAAGGTAAATGTGAGAAGAGACATTTCAAGAAATCCACTATTTGATACGATGCTGGTATTTCAACACACTGATAATATGCTATTAAATTTGGATGGACTAAAGGTTAGCATGTTAGAAGATCAGAGGGAAATAGTTAAGTTTGATATTACTATACATGTAAGTGAGTTAGAGGATGGATTAGGATTAGAAATTGAATACTGTACGGCTCTCTATAAAAAGGAAACAATAGAGAGGTTTTTAGAGCATTTTATAAACGTCTTAAGAGAAGTAGTAGAAAATCCAGAACAGAAATTAAGTGAAATAGATATATTAACAGAGAAAGAAAAAAGTAAGTTATTAAACGAATTTAATAATACAAAAGGAAAATATGCTAAAGAAAAAACACTTCCAGAGCTTTTTGAAGAACAGGTAGAGAAGACACCTAATAATGTGGCACTTGTTTTTGAAAATCAAAGTATAACATATAAAGAGCTAAACGAAAGGGCAAATAGCCTTGCGCATATACTTCGCGAAAAAGGAGTTGGTCCTGACGTAGTAACGGGAATAATGGTGGAACGCTCTATTGAAATGATAGTAGGTATAATGGGGATTTTAAAAGCTGGAGGAGCTTATTTACCGATTGATCCAACTTATCCTAGGACAAGAAAAGAATATATGTTACGTAATAGCCATATAGAGATACTATGCGTAACGAATGAGGTTCATAGCGATATATCTTTTCATGGACAAATTATACAATTAGATAAATTAGAATATAAAGAAAATAGAGCGAATATCAGTAAATTAAATAGTCCCCGAAATTTAGCTTATGTAATATATACATCAGGTTCTACAGGGAATCCTAAAGGGGTAATGATAGAACAAAATAGTGTAAATAACTTAGTCAATGGGTTAAATGATGTAATTTATAAAAGGTTCAATACTAATGTTAATGTCGCGTTGCTAGCACCATTTATATTTGATGCATCGGTGAAACAAATATTTGCAACATTACTTTTAGGGCATACCTTATTTGTTGTGCCAAAGGAAGTAAGTTGGAATGCAATGAGTTTAATTGAGTATTATGCAACAAATAAAATACATGTATCCGATGCTACTCCGGCACATTTAACAATGCTTAGCTATGTAAATAAAATAGAACAAGAATTAGAAATTAAAGAATTTATTGTAGGAGGAGAGGCATTAACGCCTTATTTAATCAAAGGTTTATTTGGAAAGTTTGCTGATTTTAAACCTAATATCACAAATGTTTATGGGCCTACAGAGTGTTGTGTAGATTCCACAAGTTATAGAATTGAGTTTGATCAAATAAGCGGTGATAAGGTAATTCCGATTGGAAAACCAATTTTAAACACTAATATATATATAATAGACAAGGGAAATAATCTTCAGCCAATTGGAGTAGCTGGGGAACTGTGTGTATCAGGTGAGGGGATAGCAAGAGGATATTTGAATAATCTAGAATTAACAGCTGAAAGGTTTATTGAAAATCCATTTAATAACGGTAAATCTATGTATCGAACTGGAGATCTTGCAAGGTGGTTACCTGATGGGAATATAGAATTTTTAGGACGGATAGATCATCAGGTGAAAATACGTGGTTATCGAATTGAACTTGGAGAAATAGAAAGTCAACTGTCAACTCATCAAGATATCGAAGAAACGATTGTTATAGCTAGAGAAGATAAGGAAAGTAATCAATATTTATGTGCGTATATCGTTTCACAAAAAGAATTACATGCAAGGGAAATTCGAGAATATTTAGAACAGAAACTTCCGGATTATATGATTCCTGGATATTTTGTGAAATTAGATAAACTTCCGTTGACAACGAACGGGAAAGTAGACAGAAAAGCACTTCCTGAACCAGATGGAAGTATTAATACTGGGGTAGAGTATGAGGAACCGAGAAATGAAGTGGAAGAAAAGCTCGTTGAAATTTGGAGAAGTATTATTGGGATAGAGGATATAGGGATTAATCATAATTTCTTTGTATCTGGAGGAGATTCCATTAAGGCAATCCAAATTATATCTAGATTATCTAGAATTGGTCTTAAACTAGAAATGAAAGATTTATTTGCAAATCCAAAAATTAAAAATCTTGGAAAATATATAAAACGAGAAAAGAAAGAACAAAAGGTTCATGAAATAGTAAATGGGGAAGTAGAATTAACGCCGATACAAAGTTGGTATTTTGAGAAAAACCAAGAAGAGATACATCATTTTAATCAATCGTTCATGCTATTTAGAGAAAATGGATTTGATGAAAAACAGATAGAAGAAGTATTTAATAAAATTATGGAACATCATGATGCTTTACGCATGATATATAAAGAAAAAGAGGGAGAAATAATTCAATATAATAGAGGTTATGACAAGAACCTATTTGATTTATATATTCATGATGTTAAGGGTGTTGAGAATAAGGAAGAGAAGGTATATGAAATTGCTACAAATATTCAAAAAGAGATGGATATTAAAGAAGGTAAACTTGTAAAGCTTTGTATATTTAAATCTGATGAAGGAGATCATCTTCTGATTGCGATTCATCACCTTGTAGTGGATGGAGTATCATGGAGAATCCTACTCGAAGATTTGGAGACTTTATATTCACAACTAGAAAAGGGTGAAAAGCTAGAAATAGGATTCAAAACAGATTCCTATAAAGAATTTGCATCAAAGTTAAAAGCTTATAGCGTGAGTAGGGAATTAATGAAAGAAAGGGAATATTGGACAAGTATATCAAAAGAGAATGTACAGTTTATCCCTAAAAAGAAAGAAATCACAAAAAACAACTTTGAAAATAGTAGTACAGTAAGTATTACATTAGATAAAGAACTCACTACATCTTTACTAAGAAATACAAATAGGGCATATAACACAGAAATAAATGATATTTTATTAACAGCTTTAGCAGTTGGAACCAGAGAATTGACGGGGAAATACAAGCTAAAAGTAAATATGGAAGGGCATGGAAGAGAGGACGTAATAGAGAATTTCGAAATCAATAGGACTGTTGGCTGGTTCACGACGATGTATCCAGTGCTTTTAGATATAGGGAATGAAAATGAACTTTCGACCAACATAAAGACAGTTAAAGAAACTTTGAGAAAAATACCAAATAAAGGAATAGGTTATGGGGTATTAAAACATTTAGCAAAAGATAAGGGATTTATGAATGAAGAAAAGGCACCAATTTCATTTAACTATTTAGGTGAATTGGATCAAGATATTAACAGGAGAGAATTCTCTGCATCGAAATGGTCTATAGGTGAAACAGTGGGTAAGAAAATTAATAGGAATACATCTATAGAAATGAATTCAATGGTTTTAAATGGTGAATTGGTTATTCATACAACATTTAATAAATTAGAATACAGTGAAAAAATGATAAAGGACTTAAATCAGAAATATAAAGAAAGTCTTGAAATGATAATTAATCACTGTGCGAATAAAGTAGAACCAGACCAAACACCTTTTGATTATGGAGATATAAATATAACATTAGAAGAACTTGAAGAAATAAAAGAAAAATACAATGGTTTTATTATTGAGAAAATATATCCGTTAGCAAATATGCAAAAAGGGATGTTATTCCACGCATTAGAAGATAAAAATTCTAGTATGTATTTTGAACAAATTGTAATGGATATAAAAGGGACTGTAGATGTAGATATTTTAGAAAAATCATTTAATACAATAATGAGGAGACACGAAATATTAAGAGCAGCATTTGAGTATGAATTAGTGGAGGAACCAAGACACGTCATACTTCAAGATAGAAAAGTAGGTTTCAAATATTATGATATTCAAGACGAAAGCATTGAGCAGAAAACAAAGTTTATAGAGAATTATTTACAAAATGATAAACAAAAAGGCTTTAATTTAAGTGAAGACACATTAATGAGAATTAGCTTAATTCAAATGAATCAGGATTCATATAAATTGGTATGGAGTCATCATCACATATTGTTAGATGGATGGTGTCTTGGGATTATATTAGGTGAGTTATTTGATGTTTATGGAAGAAAGATGAAAGGTGAAGATAGCCATTTAGCGGAGCCAACACCATATAGTGATTATATAAGATGGCTGGAAGAACAGGATAAAGAAGAAGGATTAGCACATTGGAAGAGCTATTTGGATGGATATGAAGAACAAGCACAGGTTCCTAAAATCTTGAATAAAGTTAATGAATATAAAAGAAAAGAAAAAATGATAGAATTTTCAAAAGAAATGACTCGTAACATTATTCAACTCGCAAATAGAAATCAAGTTACTTTTAATACCGTACTGCAGGCAATTTGGGGCATTCTTTTAGCGAGGTACAATAATATAGAAGATGTTGTATTTGGAACAGTCGTATCAGGAAGAGAGGCAAAAGTAGAAGGAATTGAAGCGATGGTAGGATTATTCATTAATACAATTCCGACTCGAGTTAAAATGGAAAAAGATAGTAGTTTTAAAGAGGTTTTAAGAAATGTCCAGGATGAATCAATAGAAAATAATAAATATAACTATATAAATTTAGCTGAAATTCAATCTTTACATGATCTAAAAAGAAATCTAATTGATCATGTAATGGTATTTCAAAATTATTCACTGGATGATAGTAGTTTTAATCATGCAGAAAGTAATACAGGTTTTATGTGTCAAAATATAAGGGGAGAAGAGCAAACCAATTATGGATTCAACATTGTAGCAATTCCTGGAGAACAGTTAGTATTAAAATTAACTTATAACGAAAAGATTTATCCACAGGAAATAATAGACAATATAGAAATGCATCTTAAAAAGGTAACGGAACAAGTTGTTATAAATGAGGATAAGAAATTAAATGAGATAGACATAATCCCAGAGAAAGAGCGAGATGTATTATTGTATAGATTTAATGATACAAAGACGAATTATCCGAAGGATAAGACTATACATCAGCTGTTTGAGGAACAGGTAGAGAAAACGCCTAATCATATTGCCGTTGAATTTGAAGGCACTAAAATGACGTATCAAGAATTAAATGAAAGGTCTAATCAAGTTGCTAGATGGTTACGAGATAAAGGAATTACTGCAAATACAATTGTGGGAATTATGGTTGAGAGATCCCCTGAGATGATAATTGGAATAATGGGTATCTTAAAATCAGGTTCAGCTTATTTGCCGATAGATCCTAAATCTCCTCAGGATAGAATTAAATTTATGATACAAGATAGTGATATTCAAATTCTATTAACGCAGGAGAAGTTCATTAATGATTCCTCATTGGATGTAGAGATGGTTAGTTTAGATAAGAGTGAGAATTTTCAATTGAGTAAAGAGAATTTAGCTCCTATAAATGATTCTCAGAACATAGCTTATATCATATATACATCGGGCTCTACTGGAGTACCAAAAGGTGTGGTTACATCACATTCTAATGCAGTAAGGGTTGTTCGTGACACAAACTATATTAAGATTGATGCAGATGATATTATTTTACAGCTTTCAAATTATTCTTTTGATGGATCCGTATTTGACATCTACGGTGCATTGTTAAATGGTGCAAAATTAGTGATGGTATCAATAGATACAGTATTGAATTTAAGTAAGCTAACAAAATTAATAAAAGAAGAAAAAATTAGTGTTATGTTTATAACTACAGCCTTATTTAATACATTGGTTGATTTAGAAATAGAGTGTTTATCTAATATAAGAAAAATCCTCTTTGGTGGTGAAAGAATTTCAGTATCACATACAAAACGAGCATTGGAGTATTTAGGGAAAGATAAGCTGATTCATGTATACGGTCCGACAGAAAGTACTGTTTTTGCTACGTATTATTGTATAAATGAAATCAATGAAGAATTCGACACAATACCAATTGGGAAGCCATTAGCAAATACTTCAGCATTTATAGTAGATGGAAATCAGAGACTACTTCCAATCGGCGTAGCTGGAGAACTTTGTTTAAGTGGAGCAGGATTGGCTCATGGATATTTAAACCGACCAGATTTGACAGCAGAAAAGTTTGTCTCAAATCCATTTATACCAGAAGAAAAAATGTATCGAACAGGGGATCTCGTTAGGATGTTGCCTGATGGAAATATTGAGTTCTTAGGTAGAATAGATCATCAAGTGAAAGTTCGTGGTTTCAGGATTGAACTTGGTGAGATAGAGAGTCAGCTACTTAAATATAAAAAAGTAAAGGAAGCTATTGTTATCGTAAGAGATGATATTCATGGTGAAAAATATATATGCGCTTACTTTACTTCTGAAACATGGAAAGATGAATTAATAATTCAAGAAATTAGAAAGTATCTAACTAAAAAGCTTCCAGAGTATATGATTCCTGCATTTTTTGTTCAACTTGATAAGCTACCGCTAACTACAAATGGGAAAGTAGACCGAAAGTCATTACCAAAGCCTGATGGGAATGTAACAACTGAGGTAGAGTACGTACCACCAAGTAATTTTGTAGAAGAGACTATTATTTCAATTTGGGAAGAAATCCTAGGCATCAAATCTATTGGAATTTCTCATAACTTCTTTGAAATAGGAGGAAATTCACTGAAGTTAATGAGTGCTGTTTCTGCTATTAATAAAGTTTTAAATACAGATATAAGCATTCACAATTTCTTTGAGAATCCAAGTGTAATGGGTTTAGCAAATTATATCCTATCAACTGAACATGATCGTCAAAATAGTTCTTATGATTATGTTGAGGAAGAGGTATAACGGTTTAAAATGAAATTCATTTCTTTTGGAGGTAAAAGATATTAGTAATAGGTGTAAAAAGGCAGATTTTCTATAATGTTGATTGTTTTGAGATTTCAGATTTAATTATAAGAAAAGGGGATTTATCCTAGGAAAACTGTACAATCTATACTTCTTCTCAGCAGAGAAAAAGGAATAGATTGTGCAGTTAAGCTAGGCCCAATGGTTTGAATTTCAAAGATGTATATGGAATTTGATAGTTGTTTTAGTTATTTAATAATAGTGTGAGAAATTGAATGGGCACCGCGAAGGGAATGATTCTAGTTATGGATATTAAAGGGTTTATAAATGATTTGAAAAAATCAAACATTTTCTTATATCAGAATCAAGGGAAGATAAAAATTATTGGACCTCGTGAACTAATAACAGCTGAATTAAAGGGAAAAATAAAGTTATATAAAGAAAAAATTATTATAGCTTTAAAAAATGAAGATATAGAAAAAAAGAATGAAATTCCAAAAGCGAAACAATCAGAAAATAATTGTTATACCTTATCAATGGCACAAAAAAGGATGCTTATTTTAAATAATTTGGAATCTAAAGGTACGACATATAATATTCCTTTAGTTATCAAAATCGTGGGCGATTTTCAAATGCAAGTTTTTGAGAATGCTTTTAAGGTACTAATTGATAGACATGAAGCATTAAGAACATCCTTTGTAATGATTGATGGAGAACCAGTTCAAAAGATAGAAAAAGAAATAGATTTTAAAATTGAATATAGTGAATTAGGAGAAGATAGCGTATCAGAACGAGTGGCACGATTTATAAGACCTTTTGATTTAGAGATAGCGCCGCTTCTAAGGGTAGAGATTTTACGTGTTAATCAGAATGAGCATATCATGATGCTTGATATGCATCATATTATTTCAGATGGAGTATCAATGGGCATTTTAATGAAGGAGTTAGCTGATTTAGTTAGAGAAAAAGAATTAGCACCATTAAAAGTTCAGTATAAAGACTATTCGGAATGGCAAAAAGAATACTATAAAGGAGATAACATAAAGCAGCAGGAGGAATATTGGCTCAAGGTATTTGAGGGTGACATTCCAGTTCTGAATATGCCAACTGATTTTCCAAGACCACAAATACAAAGTAGTGAGGGAGATAGGCTTGGTTTTGAAATAGATTCTGAACTAACAAATAAGCTTAAAATGTTTGCAAGGGAAAATGGAGTTACTATGTATATGCTTCTTTTAGCAGTATATAAAACGCTTCTTTCTAAATATACAAGGCAAGAGGACATAATAGTTGGTTCACCAATTGCGGGAAGAACACATGATGATTTAAAAAATACAATTGGCATGTTTGTCAATACCCTTGCAATGAGAAGTTATCCAAAAGCAGATACTAAATTCATTGATTATTTAAAACAAGTAAAAGAAAACACATTAAATGCTTATGAGAATCAAGAATATCAATTTGATACATTAGTAGAGAAACTAAATTTAAGAAAAGAAACAAGTAGAAGCGCATTGTTTGATACGATGTTTGATATACAAACTCAAAATAATTTTGAGTTTAATATAAATGGAGTAACCACTGAGGTTTGCGATATTGATTTTAATGTGGCGAAATTTGATTTAAGTCTTACGGCGATAGAATATACAGATCATTTGAAATTTGATTTGCAATATTGCACAAAATTATTTAAAAAAGAAACAATCAAAAGACTTGCAGGTCATTTAGTAAATGTAATAAAGGAAATTACCAATAATCCGGGGCTTAAATTAGGAGAAATAAATTTACTTTCAGAAGAAGAAACGGAAATCATATTACACAAATTTAATGATACTATGGCTGAATTTCCTAAAAATAAGACCTTAAACCATGTATTTGAAGAGCAGGTTAAAAAAACACCAAATCATATTGCAGTTATATTTGAAGAGGAACAATTAACGTATACACAACTAAATGAAAAAGCAAATCGACTGGCAAGGTTGCTTAGAAAAAATGGTGCAAAGCCGGATACTGTAATAGGAATTATGGCGGATAAATCCCCAGAAATGATAATAGGTATATTGGCGATTTTAAAAGCTGGAGCAGCATATTTACCAATTGACCCTGAGTATCCTGAAGAAAGAATTGAATATATGCTAAAAGATAGTGAAGCAAAATTAGTTGTTACTCAGGAGCACTTACAATTCAAAGTAAGAACAGTTCCAAGTATTTTATTTAATGATGAAGAAATTAGTTCTTTAAATAAGGACAACCTAGAAAATTTAAATCATTCATCTGATTTAGCTTATTTAATATATACGTCAGGTTCTAGTGGAAAGCCTAAAGGGGTTATGACTACACATCGTAACGTTATTAACTATATTTATGCATTTTCAAAGCAAATTCCTTTAAATGAAGAAGATTCTATATTACAAGTAGTTTCATTTTCATTTGATGCTTTTACGGAAGAAATATTTCCTATTTTGGCTAATTCAGGGAAATTAATCATTGGTAAAAAAATTGGTGATCTGAACATAGATGAGCTAGTTAAAAATATTGAAAAATATAATGTGACTTTAGTAAGCTGTTCACCACTGTTACTCAATGAAATTGATAAAAATAAGCATTTAATACTTAATAAAAATATGAGATTTATTAGTGGTGGAGATGTTTTAAAGTATGAATATATAAAAAATATTATTGAGATTGCCGATGTTTATAATTCATATGGTCCTACAGAAACAACTGTTTGCGCAACATATTATAAGGTCAGTTTCAATGATTGTATGGGAATGAGTGTACCTATAGGTAAACCACTAAGCAATTATAAATTATATGTTTTGGATAATAACGCTCAATTACTGCCGATAGGAATACCTGGTGAATTATATATAGGTGGAGAAGGTGTAGCGCGAGGATACAAAAATAAAAAAGAATTAACTGAAGAAAAATTCAAGTCTAATGCTTTTAGTTTAGGAGAACGAGTGTATCGGACTGGAGATTTAGTAAGATGGCTACCTGATGGAAATATTGAATTTTTAGGTAGAATAGATAATCAGGTAAAAATTCACGGTTTTAGAATTGAACTGGAAGAAATTGAATATCACTTATTAAGACAATCGAACATAAAAGAAGCTAAAGTAATTGATAAAGAGGGGATAGATGGAAACAGATATCTTTGCGCATTTATTACAGTTAATGATTTGAATGAAGAACTGAACATAGATAAAGTGAGAGAGTTGCTTGCCAAAGAGCTTCCTGGTTACATGATTCCTTTGCATTTCATAGAGATGGAAAAATTGCCGATTACACTTAATGGAAAAGTGGATGTGAAAGCATTACCGGAACCAGATTTCAATAAATTTATAGAAGATCATTATGAAGCACCTCGAAATCTAGTAGAAGAGAAGTTGGCTTTAGTGTGGAAGGACGTTTTGGGTATAGAGAAAATTGGAATAAATCATAACTTCTTTGAAGCTGGAGGACATTCACTAAAAGCTTTTTCATTGGTATCAAAGATACACAAAGAATTAGATGTTGAAATACCATTAAAACAAATATTTAATTTTCCTACTATCAAAGGCATTGGCGAATATATAAAAGGGAAAGAAACGAGTACTTACTCAAAAATAAAGAAAGCTGAGGAAAAGCAATTTTATAATCTTTCATCGGCTCAAAAAAGGCTATATATTTTAAATCAAATAGAGGATAGTGGAATTACTTACAATCTACCAGTTGTTATACAAATGAAGGGGCGCTTTCAATTGGACACTTTTGAAAAAGCCTTTAAAGCATTAATTGATAGACATGAAGCATTAAGAACTTCTTTTGTAATGATTGATGGAGAACCAGTTCAAAAGATAGAAAAAGAAATAGATTTTAAAATTGAATATAGTGAATTAGGGAAAGAGAACGTAGCAGAACGAGTGGCGCAATTCATAAGACCCTTTAATTTAGAGGTAGCTCCTCTTCTAAGGGTAGAAATCGTACAAGTTAGTCAGGATGTGCATATCATGATGCTTGATATGCATCATATTATTTCAGACGGAGTATCAATGAGCATTTTAATGAAAGAGTTAACAGATATATTTGGAGAAAAAAAATTAGCACCATTAGAAATTCAATATAAAGACTATTCAGAATGGAAAGAAAAGTTTTGTAACGGTGATAGTATAAAGAAACAGGAGGAATATTGGCTTAAAGTATTTGAGGATGAGATACCAGTTCTGAATATGCCAACTGACTTTCCAAGACCACAAATACAAAGTAGCGAGGGAGATAGATTAAGTTTTGAAATAGATTCTGAACTAACAAACAAGCTTAAAATGTTTGCGAGGGAAAATGGAGTTACTATGTATATGCTACTTTTAGCAGCATATACAACGCTACTTTCGAAATATACGGGACAAGAAGACATTATAGTTGGCTCACCAACTGCAGGAAGACAACATGATGATTTAAAAAATACTATTGGTATGTTTGTTAATACCCTTGTGATGAGAAATCGTCCTACAGCAGACAGCAGATTCATTGATTATTTGAAGAAAGTAAAAGAAAATACCTTAAATGCTTATGAAAATCAAGATTATCAATTTGATGAGTTAGTTGAAAAGCTAGCCTTAAAAAGGGATATTAGTAGAAACGCATTGTTTGATACAATGTTTTCTATTCAAAATTTAGATAATCTAGAGTTGAATATAAAAGGCTTAAAAATCGAACCGTATGACATTGATTTTAAAGCGGCAAAGTTTGATTTAAGTTTATCGGCAATTGAAAATACAAATCATATAGAATTTATTTTAGAGTATTGCACAAAATTATTTAAAAAAGAAACAATACAAAGAATTGGAAATCATGTAGTTAATATCTTAAAAGAAATTGTTAATAATCCTGAACAAAAATTAAGTGAAATAAATTTGCTTTCACAAGAAGAAAGAGAAATAATATTAAACAAGTTTAATGATACTGCTGTTGAATATCCAGTAGGTACTATACACGAACTTTTTGAAGAGCAGGTTAAAAAAACACCAAATCATATAGCTGTAGTGTTCGAAGAAAAGCAGTTGACCTATGAAGAATTGAATAAAAAAGCAAATAAACTAGCTAGAACTTTGAGAGAAAAAGGTGTTGTACAAAATAGTATAGTTGCAATAATGGTGGATAGATCAGTAGAAATGATTGTAGGAATATTGGGGGTTCTAAAAGCTGGAGGAGCATATCTGCCGATAGATCCAGATTACCCTACAGAGAGAATAGAATTTATGCTTGAGGATAGTAATGCGGACATTATTATTACCCAAGAACATCTAATGGATAAAAATGGTTCCTACGGTGAAGTAGTAAATATAAATCATATAGATATATATGATATCGATGAAGATAATTTGAATCATATTAATTCACCAGATGATTTAGTGTATATCATATATACATCAGGAACAACTGGAAACCCTAAAGGTGTGTTAGTAGAGCATAAAAATTTGGTTAATGCCCATTACACTTGGAGAGATCACTATGAATTGTCAAAGTATGAAGTGAATTTATTACAAATGGCTAGTATGTCGTTTGATGTATTTGCAGGGGACTTATGTAGAAGTTTATTAAATGGTGGGACAATGTATATAGTACCGAGTCATATTAAGCTAGAACTGGATTTATTATATAAGACAATTAAGAAGTATAAGATTAATATTTTTGAATCCACTCCAAGTCTTATTATACCTTTTATGAATTATGTATATGAAAATAATTTTGATCTCACGACATTACGATTATTAATATTAGGTTCTGATAGCTGTCCTATACATGAGTACAAAAATTTGGTTAAAAGATATGGGGAGAATATGAGAGTAATTAATAGCTATGGAGTTACAGAAGCAACTATTGATTCTAGCTATTATGAAGAAGAGTACGATTATATACCACAAATGGTAAATACTCCTATAGGAAAGCCGTTAAATAACACAAAATATTATGTTTTAAACTCTTTATTAGAACCACAACCTATAGGGGTGTATGGTGAATTGTACATTGGTGGAAAAGGTCTTGCAAAAGGATACTTAAACAAGCCAGATCTTACTCATGAAAGGTTTGTTTCAAATGGCTTTATACCTGGTGAAAAAATGTATAAAACAGGAGATTTGGCAAGATGGCTTTCAGATGGAAATATTGAGTTTTTAGGAAGAATAGACAATCAAGTAAAGGTTCGAGGGTTTAGGGTAGAAATAGGAGAAATTGAAGCTAAACTATTAGGTAATCAAAATATAAATCAGGCGGTAGTAATTGATCGGAAAGATAATGCTGGTTTTACCTATTTATGTGCATACATAATAGCTAAGGAGGCGCTAACTACAAGTGAATTAAGAGACTACTTGTCAAATTATTTACCAGATTATATGATTCCTTCATTTTTTATTCAATTAGATAAAATGCCTCTTACACCGAATGGAAAAATAGATAGAAAAGCATTGCCTCTTGTACAAGAGGGGGACCTTTCTAAGGGAACAGATTATGAAGCGCCTCGAAATGAAGTGGAAGAACATCTTGTATCAGCTTGGCAGGATGTCTTGGGTATTAAAGAAATTGGAATTAACGATAGTTTTTTTGAGGTTGGTGGAGATTCTATAAAAGCGTTACAAATAGTTTCTAAACTATCAAAAGTGAATCTTAAACTCAAAATTAAAGATTTATTTGAAAACCCGAAAATTAAAAATCTTAGTAAGTATGTAAAAAATGAATCGAGAGTAAAGAACAACTATGAAATAATTCAGGGAAATGTTCCTTTAATGCCAATACAGAAAAGACATTTTGTATTAAACGAAGCATTAAATAATAAAGAGCTAAATCACTATAATCAATCATTTATGCTGTATAGAAAAAATGGATTTGAAGAACAGATTGTAGAAAAGGTGTTTCGTAAAATTTGTGAAAAACACGATGTTTTACGAATGATTTATAAAGAGGAAAATGGTGAAATTATTCAATATAATCGTGATTTGAATGGGGATTTCTTTGATTTATATGTCCATGATATTAAGAATCAAGATAATCAACAGGAGATAGTGGGTCAACTAGCAACAAATATACAAAAAGAAATTTCGATTACTGACGGTAAAATATTAAAACTTGGCATTTTTAGAACAAATGAGGGTGATCATTTGCTTATTACTATCCATCATCTTGTAATAGATGGAGTATCATGGCGAATATTATTCGAAGATTTCGAAATGTTATACAAACAAGCATATCTCAATGAAAAACTTGATATAGGTTTTAAAACGGATTCATTTAAGGAGTTTTCAGAAAAGTTAATGGATTATGCGGTAGGTAATAAACTTCTAAAAGAAAAAAAATATTGGGCAGACATATCTAAAATGAAAGTAGATTTTTTAGCGAAAAATGAAGAAATAGATGTGACCGATTATAAAAATAGCAAGACCTTAACCATTTCACTAAATAAGGAGAACACTCAAAAGTTATTGGGAGAAACAAACAAAACATATAATACTCAAATAAATGATATCCTTTTAGCGGCTTTGTTAGTAACAGTAAGAGATTTAACAGGAGAAAACAGGCTGAAAATTCTCATGGAAGGTCATGGAAGAGAAGAAGTCATTGAAAATATAGATGTTAGTAGGACTATTGGGTGGTTTACTACAATATACCCTGTCTATTTTGATTTAGGTAAAGAAAAAGAAATTTCTATGAGTATAAAATTGGTAAAAGAGACTTTAAGAAAAATTCCTAATAACGGAATAGGATATGGGGTTTTAAAATACCTAAAAAAGGATCAAGATTTGTTAAATGATGAAACGGCACCTATATTATTTAATTATTTGGGAGAAATGAGTAAAAAAGCGACCAATGAAGAATTTTCTGCATCATGGCTATCACCTGGCGAAAGTATAGGTGGCGAAAATGCAAGAGATGCTTCTATAGAAATTAATTCAATAATTGTAGAGGATACATTAATAATAAACACTACCTTCAACGAAGGGGAATATTCTGAATTTTTAATCGCTGATTTTAACCAAAAGTATAAAGAGAACCTTGAAATGATAATCGATCATTGTATTAATCAAACGGAATCAGAAAAAACAGCTTCCGATTATGGTTACAATAAAATGTCACTAGAAGAGCTTGATGAGTTACTAGGTGAATATGAATTCATCGATAACTAAAGCCTGCAGGCAAAACACAATCATAGCGACTACTTAATTGTACAAATCATATTTATAATTTTTGTGCCTTTTCCGACGGAAACTATTTAGGGGGATAAATTTATGAAAGTTAATAAAGTTGAGAAAATCTATCCATTGTCAAATATGCAAAAGGGAATACTGTTTCATGCTATTGAAGATAAAAATTCAGATGCATATTTTGAACAAATTATATTAGATATAAAAGGTTATGTAGATGAAACTATTTTTGAGGAAAGTTTCAACGAGATTATGAAACGGCACGAAGTGTTAAGAGCATCATTTAATTATAAATTGGACGAGCCATTACATGTAATATTAAGGGATAGAAAAATTAAGTTTAGCTATAATGATGTAAGTGATTTAGATTTAAACACTAAAGATTTATATGTGGAAAAATATATAGTAGATGATAAGGTGAAGGGCTTTGACCTAACAAAAGAAACCCTTATGAGAATTTGTTTGATCAAAACAAATGATAACTCATATAAAGTAATTTGGAGCTTTCATCATATATTACTTGATGGTTGGTGTATTGGGATTATATTAGATGAGTTATTTACTATCTATTCACATAATATGAAAGGTGAAGAGCATCAATTAGAAGATCCTAGACCCTATAGTGATTATATAAATTGGCTAAATAATCAGGATAATGAAGAAGGATTGAAGTATTGGAGTAAGTATCTGGAGGGGTATGAGTTAAATGCTACCCTCCCTAAATTTAATAACTCTAGTGCTGGAAAGTATCAGAGAAGAGAAAAAGTGATAGAGTTTTCAAAAGAGTTAACTGATAAGATTACACAACTGGCAAATAAAAATAACGTCACCTTAAATACAGTGATGCAGAGTATTTGGGGGCTTATTCTAGCGAAGTATAACAATAGTGAGGATGTTGTTTTTGGAACAGTTGTCTCAGGCAGAGATGCAGCTGTAGAAGGTATAGAGAATATGTTAGGTTTATTTATAAATACAATACCAACTAGAATAAAGCTGCAAAGTGAAAAATCATTTAAAGAAGTTTTAAAAGCAACTCAACATGATGCAATAGAGGGTAATGATTATAATTATATTAATTTAGCCGAAGTTCAAGCTCTTAGCAACTTAAAAAGTAATCTTATTGATCATATATTAGTATTTGAAAATTATGCTATTGATGAAAAAGGATTGGAAGAAAAGGAAAGTGGATTAGGGTTCGAAGTTGTATCTGTAACCGACGAAGAGAGAAGTAATTATAGCCTAAGCCTTACTGTAGGAATAGGAGAGAAATTGAAACTAACAATTGTATATGATGAAAATGTATATGAAGAAAGACTAATCAATAATCTAGAGTGTCATATTCAAAATGTAACGAAGCAAGTTATCGAAAATGATGCTAAGAAATTGATCGATATAGATTTAATTTCAGAAGAGGAAAGAAACATTCTTCTTTATAAATTTAATGAAACAACCGTTGAATATCCTAAAGATAGGTTGATACATCAATTGTTTGAGGAACAGGTTGAGAAGACACCTGACCGTGTGGCAGTTAGCTTTAAAAGTAATAACCTAACTTATAGGGAATTAAATGAAAAATCAAATCAAATAGCTAGACTACTGCGAGAAAAAGGCGTTCAATCAAACACAATTGTAGGAATCATGGTCGACCGTTCTTTAGAAATGATTATAGGAATTATGGGGATTTTAAAATCCGGAGCGGCTTATTTACCAATTGATCCTGAGACTCCTAAAGAGAGAATTGACTACATGTTACAAGATAGTAATGTAAAATTTTTATTGACTCAAGATAGATGTATAAATCAACTTAATTTGAATGTGGAGTTAATTAATTTAGATCAAGAGAATTTTTTAAGGCTAAGTACAGATAATTTGAATTTGATAAATCATTCAAGTGATACAGCTTATATCATTTATACTTCAGGATCAACAGGAACACCAAAAGGAGTAGTTATTCCGCATTATAGTGCAATTAGAGTAGTTAAGAATACAAATTATATTGAAATTAATGAGAATGATACGATACTACAACTTTCGAATTATGCTTTTGATGGGTCTATATTTGATATTTATGGTGCGCTTCTAAATGGTGCAAAGTTAATAATGGTTGAGAAGGACACTGTATTAAGTCTTGTTAAACTAGCTAAGTTAATAAAGGAAGAACAAATAAGTATTATGTTTATTACCACAGCTTTATTTAATGCGCTTGTAGATTTAGAAATAGATTGTTTAGATAAAATAAGAAAAATATTATTCGGTGGTGAAAGAGTTTCAGTTTCACATGTGAACAAAGCCCTTGAGAAATTGGGCAAAGATAAAATTATTCATGTTTATGGTCCAACTGAAAGCACGGTATATGCTACTTATTATTTTGTTAATGAAGTAACTGAGGTTATCCCAATAGGAAAACCGTTAGCAAATACTTCGGTTTTTGTAGTAGATAAAAATTCTAACCTGCTTCCACTTGGTGTGCCTGGAGAACTATGTATTTCTGGAGACGGATTAAGTACAGGGTATTTAAATAACGAGAGATTAACAGTTCAGAAATTCGTTCCAAATCCGTTCATTCTAGGAGAGAGAATGTATCGAACAGGAGACCTTGTGAGAATGCTACCTGATGGAAATATTGAGTTTTTAGGAAGAATTGACCATCAAGTGAAAATTCGTGGTTTCAGGATTGAACTGGGTGAGATAGAGAGTCAACTTCTAAAACATAAGGAAGTAAAAGAAGCTG
>Ga0164241_10002697_pt1 | contig 18808 bp, 14 predicted proteins | sample OricomyardsoilBY_FD_108780 | JGI IMG/M metagenome (GOLD analysis project Ga0164241, IMG submission 108780) | Backyard soil microbial communities from Emeryville, California, USA - Original compost - Back yard soil (BY) | ecosystem: Environmental > Terrestrial > Soil > Unclassified | place: USA...
GATCAAAATATCGACGCTGAAGTTCGCGGCCAAGACGCAGGCGGCGATCAGCAACGTGCAACCGGTGATGACCGGGTAGTCGTTGCCCTGGATCGCCGTGAGGATGGCCATGCCGAGCCCCGGGTAGCTGAAGATGATCTCGGTGATGAGCGCGCCGCCGACCATGGCGCCGAGCGCGAGCGCGAGGCCCGTGAGCTGCGGCAACATCGCGTTGCGGAAGACGTAGAGCAGGATCTTGTTCTCCTTGATCCCGAGCAATTTCGCGTACTTCACGTAGTCGGTGCCGAGCTCGTAGATGCACATCGAGCGCATGCCGATGGCTTGTCCGCCCACGACGATGAGGAAGATCGAGAGGAACGGCATCACGTAGTGGTCGAGCGCGCCCGCGAGGAAATCCATCGAGAGCTCGGGCACCGTGCCGGCGTCGTAGCCGCCGACGGCGGGGAACCACTCGAGCTTGATGCCGAAGAAGTAGACCATCAGGATGCCGACGCAGAACGCCGGCACCGCGCTCGCGAGCAGCGCGAGCGGATACAGCACGCGATCGAAGATGCCGCGCTTGTACGCCGCGAGCGCGCCGAGCAGGTTGCCGACGAGCCAGCCGAAGATGACGGTCGGCAGCTGCAGGCACAGCGTCCACGGAATGGCGTTGTTGATGATCTCGCTCACCGGCTTCGGGTACTGGAGAATCGACGTGCCGAGGTCGCCCGTGAGGCTCATCGCCAGGTAGTTCGCGAACTGGGAGACGAGGCTCGTGCGCACCGGCTTGCCGTCGATGCGCTTCACCTTGCCGTCGGGCGTCGTCTCCACGAGCCCGAACTCGCGCAGGTACGCGTCTTCCTTCTCGCGCGCCGAGCTCGCGTCCATGCCGGAGGACGCGCGCGCCATGATCGTATCGACCGGGTTCGCGTCGCCCAGCCGCGGCAAGAAGAAGTTGACGGTGACCGCGACCAGGAACGTGACGAAATACCAGCCGGCGCGCGCGAGGATGTGGCGGAGAGTCGGATTCTTCTTCAGCACGGTCGTTAGCGAGCCACCGGCGTGAGTTGCCAGAGAATGCGCGTGCCGAGGCGATCGCCGGGCTGCTCGGGCGGCCCGACCGGGTTCTGCTCGCTCGCGAAGCCCTTCCAGGCTTGCTCGGTGAACTCGTAGTACTCGTCGGGGCGGTACACGAGCGGCAGCGTGGGCTGGTTCTTCATGAAGAGGACGTTGAGCTCGCGGTACGCCTTCACGAGCTCGGCCTCGTCCTTCAGACGCGGGATCTCGTTCAGGAGCTCGTCGATGCGCGCGATGTAGCCGGGGCCCTTCGGGTTGTTGAAGCGGCCGAGGTTCTTGTAGCGCTTCTCGCCCTCGGGCGCCCATTCGCTCGAGTTCATGACCAGATCGAAGCGGCGCCACGGCGTCGAGGGGGACGGCCGCGCCGGCGGAGCGAACATGACGAGCTCGAAATCGGCCGAGTAGAGCGCGCCCCAGAAGATGCTCGCGTCGACGAACTTTTCGCGCGCGTCGATGCCGGCCTGGCGCATGCCCTTCACGGCGATGCGCACGATCGACTCCCAGTCCGTCCAGCCCGTCGGCGACTTGATGAAGACGGTCGGCAGCTTCTTGCCGGTCTTGTCCTTCCACTCGACGAGCTCCCCGTCCTTGAAGACCGAGGAGTAACCACCGGCTTTGAGCTCGGCTTTCGCCGCTTCGATGTCGAACCGAGCCGCGCCGTACTGCTTGGCGTCTTCCGCCGAGAAGTACTTCTTTTCGAGGTTGTCGAAGGACAGGATCAACCCCGAATCGACGGGCGGGCTGTAGCCCGAGACGGCGAGCTCGCGGATGTCCGTGTAGTTGATCGAGAACGCCATCGCACGACGGAGGTGCACGTCGTCCAGCGGGTGGCGGAGGAAGTTCACCCACAGCATCGGCACGGTGTTCGCCACCTGGTAGGGCGGCTTGTCGTACCAGGCGCGCACGCCTTTCTTCTCCTGGATGCGGGGGATGTACGAGCCCGACGTGTCGACGGTGCCCTGCTGCAGGCCGACCGAGAAGTGGTCGTTGCTCTTGAAGATCGGGTGAATGATGTACTTCGGCGCGGCGAGCTTGCCGCCGAAGAAGACCTTGTTGCCCCAGTAATTGTCGTCGCGCTGGGTGATGATCTTCTCGCTCGAGTAGGTGAGGAGCCGGTAGGGGCCGGAGCCGACGGGATCCTTATCGAGCTTGTTCTTCGTGAACTCGTCGATGTTGTTGCCCGCCTTCTGCATGAGCGGCTCGAACACGTGCTTGGGCACGATGCGGATTTCGACGCAGGCATCCAGGACGGGAAGCGCGTTTTTCTGTTTCGGATCGAGCTCGAACACGACGTGCTGCGGATCGGTGAGCTTCACGTCCGTGACGAACTTCCACATCGGCGACTGCGGCAGGCTCTTGAACGTGTTGCCGAGGTCGAACGTGTACTTCACGTCCTCCGCCGTGAGCGGGTGACCGTCGTTCCACTTGGCCTGCGCGTTGATCGTGAGCGTGACCGACTCGTCTTTGATGTCCCACGCCTCCGCGAGCTGCGGCACGAGCTTGCCCGCGAGCGGGTCGTAGTTGAGCAGCGTCTCGTAAATCAGGTTCATCGAGTTGACGGGCCAGTCCTGCCAACCGGGGAGCGGATTGAACGAGCTCGGCTCGCCCCACTGGCGGCCGCCGACGTAGACCGTCTGGTTGCGGGGAAACGTCGTCCCGCCCGACGACGACTCGCCTTGCGTCGAGCCCGAAGGCGCCGGCCCGGAGTTCTTGTGCTTGCGGCAGCCGAGCAGCGGTACCGCCACACAGGCGAGGGCAACGAGGGCGGAAGCGAGGGGACGACGGATCATGGCAATTCCCGGAGGGTAAAGGTTCAGGCTCCCGGGGATCGCTGCCTGAGGTTCGCCGATCCGCGCCGGGCGCGGGTTTTTTAGGCGACAGCTTGGGGGGGGTCAAGAGAAGTCCCAACGGCCGGACGGAGGCTGGAACCGGTTTCGGATCGGGGCCGGAAAAGGCGCCGCCGGGCGACCCCGGGGGCCCTGCGGGGTGTAGGCAAATGTAGGCCACGCTCGGGGCCAGGGTGGAGCGCCGTCCCGTGCGGTTACGGACCAATGAAGGTGGTGCTCGTCGGCCAACCCGAAATCGCCGCGCCCCAACACGTCACCGTACCGTCTGCCTTGATGGCGCAACTGAACGAACCACCAGAAGCGATCGCGCGCACCTTCCCGCTCGGCGGCGCGGTGCGACCGTCGTCAGCGAGGCCCCAACAAGATGGGGCGCCGTTAGTCCTCATCGCACAGGTGTGCGCCCAGCCAGCGGCGACCGTCTCGTAGGTGCCCACCGGCGGCGTCGATTGACCATCGTGGTCCCAACCCCAGCACTCCAGCGTTGAGTTCGTCGTGACAGCGCAGGTGTGAGACACGCCTGTCGAAAGGGCCGTGAAGCGGCCCTGAGGGGGCACCAACTCACCATGACCATCGTAGCCCCAGCACGTGGCCGCCCCGTCGGCGTGTAAGCCGCACGTGAACCCACTGCCTGCAGAGATCGCTTTGAACTTCCCGCCGGGTGGAGCGCTCTCACCGTGGGCGTCGTCGCCCCAACAAATCACTGTCTCGTCCGTCCTGATCCCGCAACTGTGATAGCCACCGGCGGTGATTGCCTTGAAGGTGCCAGCTGGCGCAGTTGCCTCACCGCTCAGATTCGACCCCCAACAAATCGCCGTATCGTCAGACCTGATTCCGCAGGTGTGGCTATAGCCCGCCGCCAAGCTCTTCAACTTGGTGAACGGGACCTCCGACTGACCTTGGTCATTGCTGCCCCAGCATGTCGCGTAGCCGTCGGATTTAATGCCACATGCGTGGTAATATCCTGCAGCCAAGGACCTAGTAGGCGCCGCCCGGTCGCCTTCCACCCCCGGGTCTCCGTCGTCACCGGCCGCGGCAGACGCGCATGACGACCCTTCGCAGACGGCGCCCGAACATCCTCCTAGGGCCGTCGCCCCGAAGCCGAGGGCAAGCACGACGACGCCGAAAAACCTGTTCGTTGATCCCATGCACGGTCCATCGGCCGCTCGCCGCGCCGGTTGCAGATTTCGTCGGTTCGCACGTCGTCAGCGAGGTCGAGCTGGAGCAATGCGGCGCCCCGGTGAAACCCCCTGGCTAGGGTTAACCCTAGTTTACGCGCGTCCGCGGAGAGTGTAGGCGAATGTACGCAAGCAGCAGGGCCGACGTGGACGAACATCAGGCGAGCCAAGGCTCAATCGCAGGGGGGCCAATGAAGAACGACGAGCACGCAAGTAGGACCAAACTCAACCACGCCGGGAGACGAATTCCAGCGCAGCGTCGGCTGGGAGGCACTGGGCTACTCGTCGGAATGTCCGCCAGCGGCGCGCTCTTGGCAGCCGCGATACAGCCCGGCTGTGCCTCACCACCTTGCGAGGAGACGCTCACCTGCCCGCGACCCGCCGAGAACGGCGGAGAAACGAGCGACGGCACGAACGCGAGCGGGCGCCCCATGGCGGGCGCGGGAGCGACGGCAGGAGCGGGCGGCGCCGGGCCTGGGATGGCGGGCATTACGGGCAGTGGCGGCGCAACGAGCGCGAACGGCGGAAACGACGGGACCAGCGCGGCTAGTGGGGAAGGCACGAACGATTGCACGGACGGCAACGAGCCCGACGGCAACGGGGAATGCGTTCCGGCGTCGCAGTGTCACACCGACAGCGACTGCGCGGGCTCATGTAGGGCGTGTGCGCAGGGAACCTGCGTCGCGGTGAAGTCTAGTGACGACCCGGACAGTTGCGCCGGCACTTGCGATGCCGGCGGCGTCTGCAAGAGCAAGCGCGGGCAGGCGTGCACAGTGAGCGGCAATGGTTGCATCGACGGCTCCACGTGTGCGGACGGCTACTGCTGCGACACCGAGTGCGAGGAGTCGTGCCAGGCGTGTGATATCGGCGGGTTCGAAGGCACGTGCACGGCCGTCAAATCGGGGGCGCCCCACGGAAATCGGAGTGCTTGCGGCGGCACAGGAATGTGTGCCGGGGGCTGCTCGGGGCGAAGCGACGGTAAATGCGACTATCCGACGAGCAACTGCGGCAGCGGGCCGACGTGTTCGGGGACCGACGCAGTTGCGCAGGCAAAGTGCGCCGAGGGTGACTGCGTGACACCGGCGGCCAAGAGCTGTGACAACGGGTTTGCCTGCGTAGGAGACGCTTGCAAAGACTCGTGCAGCTCGGACACGGATTGCGAGTCTGACTATTTTTGCCAGGACGGGAGGTGTCACCTCGACGCGGTAGACGTGGCCGTAGGCGGCTGGTGCTCGATGGCCATACTCTCCGACGGTTCGGTGTACGCATGGGGGAGCAATTCCAATGGTCTCCTCGGGCCTCAAGGCCCCGCGCTGGTACCTGGTGAAGGTGAGCCGATTCGTAACTCACCCATCAACGTGACGGGACTCCCCGCTCGCGCCAAAAGCGTCGCGATCGGCGACAATCACGTGTGTGCGCTTCTGACCAGCGGGGACGTGTGGTGTTGGGGCTCGAACCTTGGTGGCGAGCTCGGCATCGGTGAGGTCACCACCAATTACAATGCAACTCCTGTCAAAGTCTCAGCCCTGCCAAGTGGAGTCAGCGCTATCGCTGCCGGAGCATCAACCACCTGCGCGCTCGTCGGCTCGTCTGGCGAAATATACTGTTGGGGGACGAGCTATTCCGGGGTGCTCGGGACGAATGCGCTGGGCACAGCCTCAACGCTGCCTGTGAAGGTCGCTGGCCTTAGCGACGCCACGCAGGTCTCTGTTTCGAATCATGCCTGCGCTGTCGTGGGGTCCGTCCTTTACTGCTGGGGCGCCAACGAGCACGCTCAGTGCGGCCAGCCCGCAACGACGGCTCCAATTGCCGACCCCACATCGTTTGGGTTCGGCCGCTACGGCGACCCGTTGCAGGTGGGCGTAGCGGGCAACCACAGCTGCGCCCTTCTAACGGGCGGAGACGTCCACTGCTGGGGCTGGAACTCCTACGGTTGTCTCGGGGATCCGTACACCGCATTGAACTCGAGCGTGTGGCAGTTCGTAGAGGTGGCGGATCTTGGCGAGGCCGCTCAGCTCGCCACCAGCGCGTACTCGAATTGCGCGATCCTTCGGAGCGGCCAAGTCCGCTGTTGGGGCTCCCAGCAGTTCGGCGCCCTCGGTGACGGCAACATCGACCCGAACGACTATTCGGTCACCCCCGTCGAGGTGATCGGTGTCTCGAACGCGACCAAGATCAGCGTGAGCGCACACAACTGCGTTCTCATCGCCAACGGCTCACTCAAGTGCTGGGGCGCTGGAGAGGCTGGCGAGCTCGGCAATTCCCTGTCGGTAAACGCCGCGGTGGCTGTCGAGGTGACCGCCACCTGGTAGGCTGTAATCAGCGCGACCCGCCTGGCCGCCACGTAGCCGGACGGCGGGAGAGCGCGGCGCGCTCAGGGCGCAGGGAAGTTCCCGCTCATGATCAGCGCGGTAATGAAGCCGATCGTCGACGGGAAGTACGTGTGGTTATAGTCGCCGCTCTCGAGGATATCGAGGATGGCGCGGAAGGCGCTATCGCGCATGGCGTTGTTTTTTGCGGCCATGCCGGCGACACCCATTGGCCCGATGTACGACCCCTGCGTGTCCTTGGCCGCGGTATGGGGTGCGTCCTTCGCCTTGTACCAACCGGCCTTCATCAGATCGATGCGCGACCCCATGTCGTACTTGGCTGCAAAGTAGTTCACCATCGCGGTGACGGCCCCGCTGCCTTCTGTTCCGCCCAGGCACACATCCTGGCCCAGGCGCCATGGGACACGTGCGGCGTCATAGCCCATCGCCCCATTGCTACCGTCCGTGATGTCGCTCGTCACTTGCGCGGACCCGGCGTCCGAAGGGTTGCCGTTCGACGGATTCGCCCAGTCGGTCGGCACGCCCTTCGTGCCAGCATTGATGTTCGTGTTCACGAACGTGTAGTTATTGCCGAGCGATATTCCGAGCTTCCGGAATGCCACGGGGATGAAGTACGAGGCATTGAAGTTCGAGTTCTGGAAGTTGCTGCCGCCGCGAACGACGCCGCTAACGATGTCCTTGCTCGAGATGGCCGAGGCCATCGAGTCCGCCGCCGCCTTGTAACCACCGCTCGGCCACTGGTAGTTCGCGAGGGCCAGGGCATAGGCAATGTCGAGATCGCCGTCGCTCGCCGAACCGCCGCCTCCGTCCTTCCACTCCATCAGCCCGCCGCCGCTGTTGACCTTGGGCTGCACGTAACCCCAAAATTTGTCGAACGTCGCCTTGTCGCCGATCGCGGCCGTGATCAGCATGCCGTAGCCCATCGATTCGGACGTCACGACATTGCTCTGCTCCGGGGCAATGACGGTGTTGTTGCGAACGAAGTTGGCCGTCCAGGTTTTGTAAGCTTCAGCGATCGCGCCGTTGTACGCCGCCGCGTTCGGCACGATGTCGCACGAGCCGTACTTCGCGTTCTGGGGGAACGGCTTCGCGGGTGAGCCGTTCGAGGGTGACGCCGGCATCGTCGGGCAGGCGCCCGTGACGAACTTCACGTCGTCGATCCAGAAGTCGAAGGGGAGGCCCTTCGTGAATTCGGGATACTTGCCTTCGGCGGGGTAGCCGCCGCTGTAGTCCTTGCCGTTGCCGAACTGGAACTGGACCTTGAGCATGCTGGTCGCGACGTTCGCGCGCTGCTCAGGCGTCATGATCGACGGCAAGGACAGGGGATAGAGGTCGCGGTCGAAGCAGAACGTGTACGTCTGGAACGACTGCGTGAGCTGGGTCGGCCCGGAACCGGGATAGAGGAAACGACCGGGGTGCTGGTAGCAAGGGAGCGCCGCCTTGTTCGTGCTGGCGGCCGTCTCCACGCACTGACCGCCCGGGTTCGCCTTGTCCTCCGTCCACGGCGTCGAGATGTTGAAGCGCACGGGCGCCTTCGAGTCCGCCGTCGAGCCGAGCTTCGCCTTGAAGGTGATGCCCGTGAACTGGTGCTGGGTCGCGTTGTAGACGACCGGGGCCGTGGGCGGACCGTTGAGGCTGAAGCCGAAGCCGGCGCCCCAATCGTTGTAGCCGGAGCCTTTGACGTGAAGAGCTTGCTTGTCGCACATGGCGGTGCCGCCCGATGACTCGACGGTCATCGTCTGGGTCGTGCTCTTCTTGTCGTTGAACATTTCCCACTCGCCCGTGCGGTCTTCCTGCTTCAGCGCGACCGGCATCGTGCCCATCTCCTCGAAATCGGCGATGAGACCGGCCGTGATCGCGCAACCCTGACGCTCGGGCGGAATGGGCGGGCCGCCCGCCGTGCCGGAGCCGGCCGTGCCGGAACCGGCGCTGCCACCGGCGCTGGAACCGGCGCTGCCGCCGACGCCGCTCGCGCCGCCTGCGCCCGTCGAGCACAAGCCGACCGAGCAGGACTGACCCGTGCCGCACGCGTGCATGCATCCGCCGCAGTTCATCGGGTCGGTGTTGAAGTTGGTGCACGCACCGTTGCAGAGCGTGGTGCCGGTCGTGCAGCCGCACACGCCGGCGCTGCACTGGGTCGAGCCGGTGCACTTGTTGGTGCAGAAGCCGCAGTTGAGCGGATCGGTCATCGTGTCGGCGCAGCTGTTGTCTGCGCACATCGACGTGCCCGTCGGACAGGTCGCGACGCACGCGCCGGAAGCGCAGTAAGGCGTCGCGCCGGAGCAAACGTTGCCGCACATGCCGCAGTTCTTGGCGTCGGACGTCGTGTTGACGCACGCGTTACTGCAGTTCTTGAGCGTGCCCGTGCAGGTGCAGGTGCCCGACTGGCAAGTCGAGAGATCGGGACAGACGTTGTTGCACGTGCCGCAGTTCTTCGCGTCCGTCTGGCCGTTGAAGCACGACGACACTGTCGAGCTCGGCAGCAGACAGGAGATTTGCGGAAATGCACACGTCGCGCCGGTGTTGCCGCTGCCTCCGGAGCTGACCGAACCGCCCGCCGCCGCCTTCCCGCCGGAGCTCAGGCCGCCTTGACCCTGATTCGTTCCACCGTCGTCGCGGAGGTGGTCAGGTGTAGGTGCCGGTGTCGAGCCGCAGCTGATGACGAGTGCAAGAAGAAGGGCGATCCCCAAGGCGAACAGGCGACGCATGAGCCATCTTTGGTCGATTCCAGCAGGGCGTGCAACCCGTAGCGCCCCTTTCAAGCTTCCTTTCCTGCAAGAATTTGCCGGAGGTGGAATCGGTCCCAGGTTTTAACGGCTCAGCGCGGCTCGGCGACGGGTTCGCCCTTCTCGTCACAAAGAAATTGGATCGAGACATCGTGCCCGGCGCCGGAGCGGTAGGTCTCGCAAGCCGCGCCCTGCAGCGTGACCTGGTACTTGTTCATTTCGAGCGTCCAGCCGCCCGTCATGTCGTCGTAAGCGAGCGGCGCGCCGTCGAGGGTGACGGTGCTGCGCGTGGGATCGCCCGTGACGACGGCGTCGAGATCGAACGTGCAGCTGGCGACGCCGAAGAGCACTTTGCTCAAACTTTCGCGCAGCTCGGCGGCGTCGTTGGTGGCGAAGTACTCGGCCGTCCCCGGCGTTTCGCCGGCCGCCGCATACGTGGCCGTGAGGGCGCCGCCTTCATTGGCGATGCAGCCTTCGTATTTGTATCCGTCCGGCGGCGCTTCCACGGGCAGACCGACGCCGGCGTTGGCAACGTCTTGGAGGTGGTCATCGCCGCAGCGCATCTTGCCGGGAGTGCAGCCGCTGTCCGGATTGGTGACGATGTCGCCGATACCGATGACGAAGGTGCCGATTCCTTGGGCTTTTGCGGCCTGAACGGCCGCGATCGTCCGATCTTGGCCGCACTGCGGATCGATCGTCTTGCAGGTGTTCGGATTGCCGTCGGTCACGAGCAGGATGTACTTCGGCCCCGGCGGGTCGGCCGTGAAGGCGGCGAGTGCGGGCGTGACGACGCTGATGGCGTGGCCCGTCGGCGTCTCCCACTTCGAGCTGTTGTGGTCCTCGCTGCCCAGCATCGAGTAGACCGTGTTGATCGCCGCGTAGTTGTCGAGCGCGAAGCTCGGCGCGGCCGGCGTCATGGTGGCGCACGCCGCGTCGTCCTCGCCCGACGCCATGAAGCCCTTGTAGCTCGTGAACCCGAAGCGAATTTGGCTCGCGAGCGGCTTCACGACGCCTTCGTCGGTCATGAGCGCGTCGTAGAGCAGGCTCCACGCGGTGACGGTGTTGCCGTTTTGTTGGAACATGCTCGACGAGTTGTCGACGAGCAGGAGCACCGTCGGGACAATCAGCGTCGAGTGAGCCGTGAGGGCGTTGCACACGGGCGCCGAGGAGCCCGCGGCGCCGGAGGTCGTGCCGCTCGAGCCGCCCAGCTCGATCATGCCCGTGCCACCCCTGGCGCCGGTGTTGGAGCCGCTCGCGCCGGAATTGCCCGCATTTCCCGACGCGCCGCCCTGGGCCGAGCTGCCGCCGTCGCTTTCGGTGAGTCCGGGGCGATTGCTGCCGTCCGAGGCGGAGCAGCCGAGGGCCGCGCCGAAACCGAGGGAAAAGAGCCAACCGAGGCTGCCGATCTTCTTCATGCTAAGTCCGCGGCGCCAGTAGACGGGCCGCTTCCCCAGGATAGCTTCGATGACCCCCTTCGTCACTCGACTCTCGGCCGCCGGCATCGTGGCGGTGATCCGCGCGGCGTCCGTCGAGGCTGCACTCGACTGCACGCGCGCGCTCGTTCGCGGCGGCGTGACCGGCATCGAGATCACGTTCTCGACACCCGGCGCCGCGGAAGCCATCGCGCAGGCGCGCCGGGAGTTGCCCGACGCGCTCGTCGGCGCCGGCACGGTGCTCGATCGGGCGTCGCTCGCAGCCGCCTGCGACGCGGGCGCCGCGTTCCTCGTGAGCCCGCACACGGACGAAGCGCTGCTCGACGCCGCGCGCGAACGGGACGTGCCCTTCTTGCCGGGCGCGCTCACACCGACGGAAGTCGTGCGCGCGCACCGCGCCGGCGCGGCCTGCGTGAAGCTCTTTCCAGGTTCCGCCGTGGGCCCTGGCTACGTGAAAGCGCTGCGCGGTCCCCTGCCCCACATTCCACTCATGCCCACGGGCGGCGTCGATGAGCAGAACCTCGGCGAGTGGTTCGCGGCGGGTGTCGTCGCCGTCGGGATGGGCGGCTCGCTCGCGACCGGCACGCCCGAAGCCGTCGAAGCCGCCGCTCGTCGCGTGAGCGCGGCGCTGCGTGCGCTGCGCGCCGCGCCGTAACGGCGCCACACGAGTGGAACGGCGGGCCACGGCGCCATTCCGTCGCGCCCCGCCTAGCGCCAATACCCACACTCCCAAGACCTGCGCACGCCGGGGTAAGGTTCGCTCAGCATGGCCATTGTGACGACGTTCGGCGAGCTGATGCTGCGCCTGAAGACGCCCGGGGTTTCGCGCTTCGCGCAGGCGACGAGCCTCGAAGCGACGTTCGGCGGCGGCGAAGCGAACGTCGCGGTCAGCCTCGCGCAGTTCGGACACGAAGCGCGCTGGGTGTCGGTCGTCCCCGAGAACGCGATCGGCGAGTGGGCACTCACGTCGCTGCGCGGGCTCGGCGTGAACACGACTCACGTGCGGCGCGGTGGCGAGCGGCTCGGCATCTACTTTCTGGAAGCCGGCGCCAGCCAGCGCGCGTCGCAGGTCGTCTACGACCGTGTGGGGTCGGCCGTGAGCGGTCTTGCGGCTGGCCTCGTCGGGTGGGATGCCGCGCTCGCCGGCGCCAGCTGGTTTCATACGACGGGGATCACGCCGGCGCTCTCGGCCGGTTGCGCCGAGGCGACGCTCGAGGCGCTCGTGGCGGCGAAGCGGCTCGGCGCGACGACCTCCGTGGACTTGAACTTCCGAAAGAAGCTGTGGTCGAAGGCGAAGGCCAGAGTCGTCATGACGCGCCTCATGGCGCACACCGACGTGCTGATCGCGAACGAGGAAGACTGCGATTCGGTGTTCGACATTCGCGCCGGCAACGTGGCGAGCGGCTCGCTCGATCAAGGGCGGTATCTCGGCGTCGCGGCCGCCGTGCTCGAGACGTTTCCGGCGGTCCGCCGCGTGGCGATCACGCTCCGCGAGAGCAAGAGCGCCAGCGAGAACGGCTGGAGCGCGCTGCTCGCCGACCGCGAGGGCCACGCGTTCAGCAGGCACTACGACCTGACCGTCATCGATCGCGTGGGGGCCGGCGACTCGTTCGCGGCAGGGCTCATCCACGCGCTGCTCGACGGGCGCGAACGGCAGGCAGCCGTCGAGTTTGCCGCGGCCGCTTCGGCGCTCAAGCACACGATCCCCGGCGACTTCAACCTCGTCACGCTCGGCGAGGTCGAAGCGCTCGTGAAGGGTGACGGCTCGGGTCGCGTGCAGCGCTGAAAACCCAGGGCGGGGTTCACGCCCCAAAAGCGCCGTGGTAATCGCGCGCTTCGACCCTGGAGACCCCGCCTACCATGCGTATTCACTCGTTGCTCGCGTCGTTCGCCTTCGTGTCCGCTGCCGCTCTCGTCGCCTGTGGCGGCTCGAGCAAGCCCGCCGAGGAGCCGGCGCCCGAGCAGAGCGAAGCCAAGGAAGAGCCGAAGGCCGAGGAGCCGAAGGCCGAAGAGGCGAAGGACGACGCGAAGTCCGAGCCGAAGAAGGAAGAGTCGAGCGGCCCCGAAGTGAAGCGCACGGCGAAGGACATCATCACGGCGCCGGAAGTCACCTTCATGTTCAGCTTCAACAACTCGGAGCCGAAGGAGAAGGCCGAGAAGGCTTGCACCGCTCAGTCCGGCGACGACGCGAAGAAGATGGCGATGTGCATGAAGAAGGCGAGCAGCAAGTTCGAAGCCGACGGCATGCAGTTCAAGAAGGACGACAAGGGCGAGTGGGTGTGGGTGACCTTGCGTCGCAAGGGCTCGACCATCACCGTCCTGCACAAGGTCCACATCGACTTCGGCGACGACAAGCCGACCTCGGTCGTCATCAAGCCGAGCGGGAAGGACACGGGGACGAAGCCCGGGAAGTTCCCGAGTGAAGTCACGATCAAGGTGCCGAACGAATTCCAGATCGAGCTCGACGACCCGGCCAACGGCCGCATGGTCTACGAGGCCAAGATCGGCATCATGAGCAACGACAAGGCGAAGTAGTCGCGTCGCGCCGTGTGGCGCTTTCGACCGGGCTCAGCGCGCGGCGCCCGCGACTTCGATGAAGTTGCGGCCGAGCTCGAGCCCGGTTCGATCCTTCACCTCGACGCGCACGACCCACGGTCCTACGCCGGGGCGCGCCGGCAGCGAGCCGCGCAACCACTCGCCGTCACGCTTGAACTCGACGGCGACGGGCTCGACGCCCACGCTCACGGTCGGCTTGACGTTTGCCCACTCGGCGGGCCCGTTCTGCCCGTCGATGCGCACGCTGATCGGCAACGGCTCGCCGGGCCAGCGCGGGGCGCGCTGCCCGAACTCGATTTGCGCCCGCGCCTTGCGAGGCACGAGCCAGAGCTCCGCCGAGTCCGCCGCGCCGGCCGCGCGGAAGACGACGAAGCGCGGTTCGCTGCGCAGGAGCTCGAGCGACGGCGGAGCGGGAACGAACGTTCCCTGTCCGAAGCCGATTTCGAGACCGGGCGAGCCCGCGAGCACGACGCGCGAGCCCGGCGGCACGACGACGGCGCCCTGGGGGTCCATGTAGCCGCCCGCGGGCAAGCCGAGGCCGACGACCTGGACAGAACGCTCGAGCGGGCGCGCGCTTTCGAAGCCCGCCTCGTCCACGGCGGCCAGGCGTAGGGTGTAGCCGCCCGGATCCAGCTCCGCGAAGCCCGCCGGGACGTTGGTTGCCTGCGTCTCGGCACGCGTGACGAGCCGTCCCGTTTTCGTGTCACGGAGCTCGACGCGGTAAGCGCGGGCGCCGTCGACCGCCGCGAACGAGAACGCGCCGAGCTCCGCCCGCCCGTCTTGCGCGAAGACCACGGAACGGATGCCTGCGCTGGCGGGCGCGGCGAGGAGCGCGTGACGACCACCGCCCAGCACCTCGACGGTGCCTCCCGGGAGGGAGCGGAATGCCTGGCCGTCGACGCCGACCGAGGTCGACCCTTGATGGTTCGCGACGGCCACTTGCGTGTCGGCGATGACGCTCGCTTCGCCGGAGGCGACGATCACGGACGCCTTCTTCGGCGCTGCGACGATGATGGCGCTCGTCGCCGCCGGGGGGACGATCGCGCGCACGCTGCCGGACTTCAGCAGCACCGTGTAAACCGGAACGTCCTTGCGCCCGGCAAAGGCGAGGTGCTGGGCCTTCGCGATGACGCGCAGCTCGGCGTCGGCGCTAGCGACGACGCGCGTGCCGCCCGGAAGGGCCCACTCGGCACCGTCGGCGCCCGCTTTGACGCCACTTGCCGTCGGGAGCACCGCGCCGAGCACCAGCGTGGGGCTCCACACCTTTTGGGTCGAACCGGCGGAGACCGGAACGGCACCGAGCATGCCCGCCAGCGCCAACCCGAACGTGACCTGTCGCAAATTGCGTTTCACCACGCAACCCTAACGGTTCCGAGGTACCTGCCTTAAGCTAATTCCCCAGGTTTTGCGGCGATTCCTGGGTATTCGTAAGCTGAAGTACGCGCCGGTGGGCGTGTCTCGCGGATGCCGAACTTGGCCCACGATCGGCGTTCCCTCGTACGATTTTCGAACCCGAAGGAGGAACCATGCCCCGCACGTCTCCCACCTCTCACCACCGCATGCCCCGAAGGCTCCTCCGCCAGCGCTGTCAGGTCGTTCGCGAGCGCGATTTTCGTTTGATCGCCGACCGCGTCGCCGACCTTTCGGCCACGGGCGCGCTCGTGATGCCTGCCGACCCCGTGCTCACGGGTGAGCGCGTGATCGTGTCGTTCCAATTGCCGAACTCACTCTACTGGGTCGACACCGAGGCGGTCGTGGCGCGCGTCCTTCACGGGCGGCGCCCGGGCGAGCACACCCGCGGCATCGCCCTCGAGCTTGACGGCCTCTCCGACACGAGCCGCTTCATGATCGAGCGAGCGCTCCGTTACTTGCCGCCGGGACCGCCCAGCTACCGGCCAGGACGCCGCGAAAACCCGAACCTGCTCCCGAGCTTGGTCGGCACGCGGATGAGCTGAGCCGCGACGCACGGCGGGGGGACGGCGACGCACGCCGGGGGACCGAACGGCGTCGCCTAGGCCGACGCCTTCGCGATCGCGGCGAGGAAGATGTCGCCGTAGCGTTCGAGCTTCGTCGTGCCGACGCCGGAGATCGCGAGGAGCTCGGCAGGTGACGCGGGGCGGCGCGCGGCCATTTCGACGAGAGTTGCGTCGCTGAAGACGACGTACGCGGGGACGCGGCGCTCCTGCGCGAGACGGCTGCGGAGCGCCTTCAGCTCGGCGAAGAGGGTCTCGGCGCCTTCCGGCACCGGCGCCGCCGGGCGGCGAACCGCCTCGGAGCCGTCTTCCGTCAGACGCTCGACCGTGCGCCGTCCGCGCGGCACCGCGCGCAGCGCCGCCGCAATGTCCTCGCCGAGGCACTGGTCGCAGCTCGTGCCGCAGGGCTCCACCGTCTCGCCGAAGTAGCCGACGACGTGCGCGTGACGGCAGCCGGTCGCGTCGGCGAAGCGATGCATTTCCCGCGCTTGGGCGCGCAGGCGCTCGCCCGACGCCTCGTCCTGCCCGAGATCCGCCATGCGGTCGTACGCCTTCACGTCCGCCCACGAATAGAAGAGCACGCAGTCGCTCGCGAGGCCGTCGCGACCGGCTCGACCTATCTCCTGGTAGTAGCCTTCGATCGAGCGCGGCAAATCGCGGTGCACGACGAAACGCACGTTCGACTTGTCGATGCCCATGCCGAACGCAATCGTCGCCGTCACGACGTCGACCTCCCCTTTGCGGAAGGCGTCCTGCGCTTCCGCACGGGCGGCAGGCTCCATGCCCGCGTGGTAGTGGCGCGCAGAGATGCCCGCCTCCCGCAGGTATTTCGCGAGATCCTCCGTGGATTTGCGCGACAGGCAGTAGATGATGCCGCTGTCGCCGCGGCGTTCGAGCAAGAACGCGCGGATCGCTTCGCGCGTCGTGAGCTTGCCGAGCGCGTCCTTGCGGACGGCGAAGAGCTTGAGGTTCTTGCGCAAAAAGGAGCCGCGAAAGAGCGCGGGCCGCTGCATGCCGAGCTGCACGGCGATGTCGTCGACGACCTCGCGCGTGGCGGTTGCGGTGAGCGCGAGCACCGGCGTCTTCGGGAAGCGCTGCTTCAGGCCGGCGAGGTTGCGGTAGGCGGGTCGAAAATCGTGGCCCCACTGGCTGATGCAATGGGCCTCGTCCACGGCGATGAGCCGCAGGTCGAGCTCGCCGATCAAGCGGCCGACGGAGGCCTCGAGCCCCTCGGGCGCCGCATACATGATTTCTATCTCGCCGGCGCGCACCCGAGCGACCCGCTCGCGCCGCTCGTCGAAGGAGAGACTCGAGTTCAGGAAGGTCGAACGCAGGCCCACTTCCGCCAGGGCATCGACCTGGTCCTTCATGAGGGCGATGAGCGGCGACACCACGAGCGTGACGCCGCCGAGGAGGCGCGCCGGCAGTTGGTAAGTGAGCGATTTGCCGGCGCCCGTGGGCATGACCCCCACGCAGTCACGCCCGGCCATGACGCTCTGCACGATGGCGAGCTGGCCGGGACGAAACTCGTCGAAGCCGAAAATGGCCTTGAGCTCCCGTGCCAGGTCGACCGCCGGGGGCCGCTCGAGGTCGGCCGCGATGCTTCGGAGCATGTCTACGAGCTCGGTCGTGAACGCGCTCGAGTTGCTTCGGTAAAGGCCCCGCAGGGCGTGGAGCTCGCCTCCGAGCGAGCGGCGCTCGTCGCCGTCCGCCGTTCCGAGGCGTTCTCGCAGGCGTTCGACCCGCGCGCGGAGCTCGGTATCGGTCACGCCCGTCGCATCGCCGATTCGGAGGGCGGAGGCAAGGCGTGGTACATACCGCGGCCATGTTTGGCGGAGCTCGGGCGCGGAGAACGCCGAGGCGCGTGGTGCTGGGCCTCCTCGCCCTGTGGGCCGTGGCCCCTGGGTGCAAGAAGAAGGGGGACGAAACCGTCGAGGGCAACGGCGTCGCGAAGACCGAGCAGCGTCAGGTGCCACCTGGGCTGAGCTCGCTGCGAGTGGGCGGCGTCTTGCACGCGACCTACACGGTCGGAGCGCCGCGCGTCGAGCTCCGCGGGGACGCGAATCTTCTGCCCCTGATCGTGATGGACACGAGCGCCGGGCGCCTTTCGCTCGCTCAGGAACAGACGTTGAAGCCGACGATGACGCTCGGCGCGACGATTGTCGGCCCCGAGCTCACGGAAATCACCGCCGACACGGCCTCGCAAGTGACCGTCGAAGGCATCCGCGCGAACCGGCTGCGGGTGCGCACGGCGGGCGCGGCGCGCCTCACGGTCAAAGGGTCGGTCGAGGAGCTCGAGGTGTCGGCCGTGCTCGCGTCCCAGCTGGACCTGACCGAGCTTTCGGTGCGAAAAGCCCATGTGGTTTCGGAAAAAGCCGCTCGCGTCAACCTGGGCTACGTCGAGGAGCTCGACGTGGAGTCCAAGGGCGCCTCCATGGTCACCTTCACGGGGGATCCGAAAATCACCCGCACGGTCGGGCGCCGCCCGGTGCAACGCCGCTGAGCTACGTCAGCTGTCGCCGCCGAGGTCGACGTTGAGCGCCTGACACTGCGCGGCGTGCTGTGCGTTCATGCAGTACGGAAGAGCGCAGCCGACGTAGGCGTTGATCTTCACGTCACAGGAGGTGTCCTTCTCGCTGCAGATGTCGGACATGTTGCCCATGCAATCGATCATGTCGTCGTACTGCTCGGTGCAATCGGCATCCTCCGAGAGCTTCTCGGATTTTCTGCACGAGTCGTCACAGTTGGCCTTGGTCACGCCAGGACACTCGTTCTGGTCCTCGCAGACGGAACCGCAGCTCGCCCCGCAACCGGTCAGTGCGAAAGTCGCGGCGAGCAGAGGGATGAACAGCAGGCTCTTGAACGTCATGGATGCTCCGGACCTCATCGCCGATTCGGAGCGCTGCCGCAAGGGCGTGCCGCCGAGCCCCGAACAGCGTCCGGGGCCCGACGTCTCGCACGCTCAGATCACGTGCCGCCGCACTGCGCCGCAGTCGCGTGCGCCGAGCAATACTTCTGGAAACACTCGATCATGGCCGCGGCCTCTTTGCTGCAGGCGCTCTGGTCCGGCTTGCAGACGTCCTCGTCGCCGGCGCAATCCCAGAGGTCGTCGTACTCGTCTTCGCAGCCGACGTCCTTGGCGGCCTTGTCTGACTCCTCGCACACCTTGCCGCAATCCTGCTTCGTTGCGCCGTCGCAGTCGTTGGAGTCCTCGCAGACGGACTCGCAGTCGTCGCTGCCGCAGCCGGTGACGGCGGGGATCGCCGTGAGCAAGGAAATCATCAGCAGTTTCTTGAAGTTCATGGATTCTCCGATGGTGTTGGTGCCACTCGACGAGGTCTTGTGACCTCTCGCCCTGAAAGAGGGAGCCCTCAGCGCACCCTGTCGCGATGATCGAACCCTCTTTCCGCTCTTAGTAACAAGAATCTTGCAAAACGTAACCCATACTCGACGCCCTCCCTGAGCGTCTAGTCGTTTCCCTCCCCTTTACGGGCTCCCTCACGCGACGCGCCCCGTGAAGGAAGTGCCCGGCCGGCGTGCCAGCCGGCGAGACGACATCGGCTGGTAAGATGGCCCGAGTTCGATGACGAGCCTCGAACCGCTGCTGTTCATCGCAAGCATCGCGGGCCTGCTTTTCGTCACCACGCGTTTTACGGACGTCGTAGCTCGCGCCTTCACCGTCGGCGTGCTCGCTATTGTATTTCTTTTTGCA
>Ga0164241_10002698_pt1 | contig 18797 bp, 13 predicted proteins | sample OricomyardsoilBY_FD_108780 | JGI IMG/M metagenome (GOLD analysis project Ga0164241, IMG submission 108780) | Backyard soil microbial communities from Emeryville, California, USA - Original compost - Back yard soil (BY) | ecosystem: Environmental > Terrestrial > Soil > Unclassified | place: USA...
CAGCGATGGCAAACTCGACGACGCCGAACGCGCCGAGATGATCAAAGCCTTGGAAACCGACCCGCGCATGATCAAGCGCTTCGACAAAAACGGGGACGGCAAACTCGACGAATCCGAGAAAGCCGCGGCGAAAGAAACCCTCCAAACGATGCGCGAAAAACGCGCGGAAAAAAACAACTGAGCCGGAGCGTTCCGCTCTTGGGCGATTTGGTCGTCCTGGCTGCGCATGTCAAACAAGGCGCGCTCCTGAAGCGCGCCTTGTTAGTGTATTGACGTCGAGTGTTGCGCGGACCGTGAGGGATCAAAAAGCAATTTTGAACCCCCACTTATTCCGGTTCACGCATGCTGTCCCGCGTGAACGCCTTCGGCAAACTCCTCGATCATCTTGTCGATGAATTGAGGGATATCGTCGGGCTGGCGGCTGGTGACGAGACCTTGATCCGTGACCACCGCGGAATCCGACCAGATGGCGCCGGCATTTTTTAAGTCCGTCTTGATCGACTTGTACGAGGTGACTTTGCGGTCGCGCACAACGTCCGCTTCCACGAGCAGCCAGGGACCGTGACAGATCGCCGCGACAGGTTTTCCCGCTTCAAAAAAATCGCGGGCGAAGTTCACGGCTTTGGGAAGGGTTCGCAACGTATCCGGATTTTTGACACCGCCGGGAAGTAGCAGCGCGTCGAAGTCGTCCGCGTTGGCAGAGTCGAGCGATTGATCCACGTCGAAGGCGTCGCCGAAATCGTTGGCGTTGCCGTCCCACGCGGTGACTTGATCTTCGACCGGCGAAACCACGGTCACCGTCGCTCCGGCTTCGATCAACGCCTGGCGCGGCTTGTCGAACTCACTCTGCTCGAAACCATCCGCAACGAGGATGGCGACCTTCTTACCTTTGAGATTTTGATTCATAACATTTCCTTTGGTTGAGGGTTCGTGCTGGAGGGAGGAAATGGAACGATTGCCAGAATCGTGCCGACGCGGCTGGAAGAGATTTAATCATTCGTTTCGAGCGTCTTGAGCGAAGGCTCAGCCGGGCGCTCCCGACTTGGGAGAGCAGAGTGCAGCTCTTAGAAAGTACGCGGGGATGCAAAACGCCCCCGTCGCTCACGCGACCGGTCAGTCTTTCAGCGCCGAGCGCGCGGTCATGGTTTTCAACTGCGTGGATTCCGGATGCTTTTCAGATGATAGCGCCAGCAACTCGCGGAACTTTGCGCGTTGAGCCGGAGAAGATTTGGTGAGGACGGTATCAAACTCCGTGATCGCGCTGTCGTCGCCGGTGAAGGCGAGCGCCACACTTAGATTGAAGCGGGTACCGATGTCGTCGGCGTCGATCGAGAGCGCGCCGTGGAAATAAGAGATACTGTCTTCGACTTCGCCGCGGTCCAAAAGGACGCGTCCGGCGATGCGGTACGCGCGGGCGGTTTGTGGATCGAGTTCCGCGGCTTGTTTCGCGTCAGCAAGTGCCGCGTCCGAGTCGCCCTGCGCCTCAAACAATTCCCCGCGTGCACTGTACCCGCTCGCGCGGATCGAGTCGTTCGGCGCGTACGCGATCCCGAGGGTGAGGTCCGCTTTTTCCAACTCTGGTTTGTTTAATATATGCCAGACGGCCGCCCGTCCGAGATAGGCGACACGATGGTGAGGATCGTTCGCGATGGCCTGCGCGAAGTCGGCGAGCGCGAGATCGATGAACCCTTTTCCGGAGTAGATGGCCGCGCGGTTATTATAGCCGTCGGCAAACGCAGGGTCGATTTCTACCGCCGTAGTATATTCGGCGAGCGCGCGGTCGATATCGCCCTTCTGGCGATGCGCGTTGCCGGCGTCCTTGTGCTCAAGGGCGGTGCCGGTGCGCGATGCGCGCGTGTCGTCGCGATGCGGTGGGGGCGCGATGCCGCGTGCGGGATCGGGATTTTCAGCGGCGTAACGAGTGCCGCGGAGCCGCGTGGCCATGGCCTTATCGAACGCACTGGCCCTTGCGAGATCTGCGCGGGCGAGTTCAATTTCGCGGGCGCCATCATGCGCCATGGCACGCCACGCCCAAGCTTCGGCCAACTCAGCGTGCGCACTGACGACCTGATCGAGATCGGTGAGCGCGGCCGTGTATTCGCCGCGTTGCACGAGGAGTTTCCCTCGCTCGAAACGCGCGGTGATATTGTGAAGCGCGGCGGCGTTGAGATGCTCCAGCGCCGCATTCTGACGGCCTTGGGAAAGCAAAATCCGCGCGAGGATGAAGTGCGCCTCATCCAACAACGGGTGGTCGGGTTCGGCACCGGTCAGTCGCTGGACCGCAGCCCAATCAGCATCCATGGGAGAGAGCGCCTGTTGGATGGCGGCGGTGTAATCGACCTCGAGTGCGTGGGCGTCCGGGTGTGGTTGTTGCCGCTCCAAAGTGGCGCGCTGGAAATGCGCGAGTCCGGAGGCTTCGGGCCGCAAAAAAATCGCCTGGCTGAACGCTGCTTCCGCCGGCCCCACGTCCGCGGCGCGCTCTTCGGCGGTGAGTTCCGTGCTGCGATCGGCGGCCTCTTTTTTGGCCTGCGCGAGATGCTGGACGTGTGCGTATCCAAGTTCGTACCACGCGGCGGCGTTGTCCGGCGCGAGCGTGAGGGCGTGGTTGAAATCACTGATCGCCTGGTCGAAGTCGGTGCGCAAATAAAGCACGAATGAATAGACCTTGAGGAAGAGCAGGCGCGTCCGCCCGCGCTCGAGCCAGGCGTCGGCGGAGTTGGGATCGAGCTGGATGGCATGATCGAGCTCGGCGAGGGGTTTTTCAAAGACCTCGGTGCCTTCGCTGCCCGCGCCGGCGGCGGCGAGTTTGTCGAGGAGGGTGTCGGCGGCGGTGTGGCCGCGGGCGCTCGCTTCCAGTCCCCGCTTCAACGTGAAATGTGCGCGTGCGATCAACGGCGCGGCGTCTTTCGGATGGTCGGCGACGGCTTTGTTAAAGGGCAGTTGATCGACATCGTAAGGCCAGTCGGCGATGTCTCCGTCGAGCTGCACGGCTTGGATCCAGTCCGCACCCGAGGCCATGCCATCGCCCAATTTGAATTCGATGCGGGCGCGCGCTTTTAGCCAGGACGAGCGGGTCGCCCGTTTCAGCGCGGCGTTGAAATCGGCGAGCGCGCCAATGAGATCGTCCTGCAATTCCTTCTGGAGTCCGCGGTTGATGAACAGTTCGGCGCCCTTGGTTTCTTGCCTGGCATAGGATGCGAAGTAATTGCTCGCTTCCGCCTGATCGTACGCGGCGATGGCTTCTTCGTGGCGATCCAGTTCTCCGAGCGTGCTTCCTTTTTCAAAGAAGATCGCTCCTTTACCGGCCACGGGCGCGCGGGAGGTTTTTTCGTAGTCGGCCACCAACCCCAGCGCCGCGTTGAGATCGACGAGCGCCTTTTCCCATTGTTCGCGCGTGGCATGATCCAATTGCTGCGGCACACGCGCGCGGCGGTAGAGCGCGTTGATCTTTTCCATCGGTGTCGTCGCATCCGCCACGGCGGTATCGGCGGCGGTCATGAGGGGGCTCACCGGGGCTGCGCGGCCCGGTTGAACGGATAACAACGCCGCGAGCAAAACGCAGGCGTGAGGCAGTCGGAGGCGGGGCATGGCGGGAAGGGAGGCGGAGAAAGCCATAAATGATCGTGCAGCAAACGAGGGGACACTGGATGGACGGAAAGCAGGGCGTCTTGCACTCTGAGCAATCGGGGGAACGCACGTGGCGCGACAACATTCTGTTTTTGCGGGGCGATGCTTCCTGTCGCGAGGACTTCGGCGGGAGCGAATGGAGTCAGTCCTCAATGTGAGGAGGGCTATGGCTGGCAAAAAAAAAGGCCGCGCACATTTCTGTGCGCGGCCTTGAGAGTTCAGGACGAGACGAATGAGTTCGTCAGGCCGTCACGGGCGCCTTCGCGGAGTCGAAACTGTAAACGGCTTTCGGGAAATCGGCGGTGGGCGGGTGCGGGACGACCTTCCAGAATTTGCCGACGGTGACGTCCCAATTATCGACGATTGCATTGGCGTGCGGGCTGTTCGTCACGCGGGCGTGAAGCGCGATCAGACGTTTCACGCTGTCGCTCTCCTCCTGGTTGTTGAGACGTTCGAGGCCGATCATGGCGGGGTTGATGTGGCCTTCGAATTCGTTGAATTCGTCGTACACAAACGCGAGGCCGCCGCTCATGCCGGCGCCGAAGTTTTTACCGGTGCGGCCAAGGATGACGACAAGACCGCCGGTCATGTATTCACACCCGTGATCGCCGAGGCCTTCGACGACCGCGGTGGCGCCGGAATTGCGAACGCCGAAACGTTCACCGGCGCGACCCGCAACGAAGATGTAGCCGCCGGTCGCCCCGTAGAGACAGGTGTTTCCGACGAGGGAATTTTCGTGCCATGGGTAGCTGACGTTTTTGAACGGGCGGATGATGATTTCGCCGCCGTTGATGCCTTTGCCCACGTAGTCGTTCGCCTCGCCGACGAGGGAAAGGCGCAGGCCGTTGACGAGGAAAGCGCCAAACGACTGGCCGGCCGAGCCGGTGAAGGTGAGATCGATCGTGCCGGCGGGCAGGCCTTCGTTGCCGCGCTGGTAGGCGATCTGGCCGGAGAGCTGCGTGCCGACGTCGCGATTGACGTTGGTGATCTTGTAGCGGGCAACCAGCCGCGCGGATTCGCCGAGGATGACGTCGCGCGCTTCCTGGAGGATGACCTCGTCGAGCGAGCCTTCGCCGCCGAAACGTTCGTTGCGTTCGCGGGTGTGGTAGCGGTCGAGTTCGCCGGAAGGATCGGGATTATGGAGAAGTCCTGAGAGGTTGAGCATCTTCGTCTTCGGGTTGGCGGGATCGTCGATCTGCTCGAGCAATTCGGTGCGGCCGATGATGTCGTTGAGGGTGCGCGCGCCGAGTTTGGCGAGGTAGTGGCGGACGTCCTCCGCGACGGCGTTGAAGTAGTTGATGACGTTCTCGGGCTTGCCGCGGAATTTCGCGCGGAGGTCTTCGCGCTGGGTGGCGACGCCGACCGGGCACGTATTCAAATGGCAAACACGGAACATCGCGCAGCTGGCGGCGATGAGCGCGCCGGTGCCGAAGTTGAACTCCTCGGCGCCGAGGATGGCGGCGATCACGATGTCGCGGCCGGTCTTCATGCCGCCGTCGGTGCGGAGCACGATGCGGCCGCGGAGATTATTCATCATCAGCACCTGATGGGCTTCGGCGACGCCGATTTCCCAGGCGGAGCCCGCGTTTTTGATGGAGGCGATCGGCGAAGCGCCGGTGCCGCCGTCGTGACCGGAGACGAGGACAACGTCGGCGTACGCTTTCGCCACGCCGGCGGCGACGGTGCCGACGCCGGACGAGGAGACGAGTTTCACGCAGACCTTGGCGCGCGGGTTCACTTCCTTCAGATCGAAGATGAGCTGCGCCAGATCCTCGATGGAGTAGATGTCGTGGTGCGGAGGCGGCGAGATGAGGGTGACACCGGGAACGCTGTGACGAAGGCGCGCGATGAGAGGCGAGACCTTGGTGCCGGGCAATTGTCCGCCTTCGCCGGGTTTCGCGCCCTGGGCCATCTTGATTTCGATTTCCTTCGCGGAAGCGAGGTAGGCGGGCGTGACGCCGAAGCGGCCGGAGGCGACCTGCTTGATCGCGGAGTTGGCGTTGTCGCCGTTCTCACGGATGTTGAAACGATCGGGATCTTCGCCGCCTTCGCCGGAGTTGGATTTGCCGCCGATGCGGTTCATCGCGATGGCGAGGGTTTCGTGGGCTTCGGGCGAGATGGCGCCGAGGGACATGCCGGCGGTGGTGAAACGCTTGCGGATGTCCTCGATGGCCTCGACGTCGTCGAGCGAGATGGCGGGGCGCGTGTCGAAGCGGATTTTCAGCAAATCCTTCAATGCGACAGGCTGGTGATCGTCGCCCTGCGCTTTGAGGGCGGCGTAATCTTCCGGCGTGTTGCTGCGGAAAAATTTGTTGATGGAGGCGACGAACTTTGGGTTCCAGCCGTGGAACTCGCCGTCGCCTTTTTTGTTCACGCGATAGTAGCCTTCGGCGCCGAGAGCGACGGAGGACGGCTCGCCGGCGCTCGCCGCTACGGGGAAACCGGCCGCGTGACGGCGCAGGGATTCCTCCGCGAGCTGCGCGTAGTCGATGCCGCCGATGGGCGAGGGAATGCCGGTGAAGCATTCGTCGACGACTTTATGCGAGATGCCGAGGGCTTCGAAAATCTGCGCGCCGCGATAGCTTTGGAGCGTGGAGATGCCCATCTTCGCCATGATCTTCAGGAGACCGGCGTCGATCGCGTTCTTGTAATTGAGGCGTGCTTGATCCGCGGATACGGGCTTCGCGGTCTTGCCCGCGGTGCCGAGGGCGGCGACGATATCGAGCGCGAGGTACGGGTTGACGGCGTTGGCGCCGAAGCCGAGCAAGCAGGCGATGTGGTGAACGTCGCGGGCTTCGCCCGTCTCGGAAACGAGATCGCATTTCAGGCGGAGGCCGGCGCGGACGAGTTGTTGATGGACGGCACCGACGGCGAGCAGCATCGGGATCGCCGCGCTTTCGGCGGAGACGTTTTTGTCGGAGAGGATGATGACCTTCGCGCTGTGCGTCTCGACGGCGTCCTGGGCTTTCGTGGCGAGCGCCTTGAGCGCGGCTTCAAGTGCGGTGGGGCCGGCTTTCGCATCGAATGTGGCTGCGAGGCGGACGACGCGGTTTTTCAACACCGGGATGTCGAAGAGCGCGGTGATCTCGTGCGTTTGCAGCAGCGGGGATTCGAGTTCGACGAAGCCGCTGGTCTTCGGGAATTCCTCGAAGAGGCCGAGGCGGCCGCCGAGGTACATGGTCAGCGACATGACCGACTTCTCGCGGATCGAATCGATCGGCGGGTTGGTGACTTGGGCGAAGAGCTGCTTGAAGTAAGTATAGAGCAGGCGTGGGCGACGCGAGAGGACGGCCAGTGGCGTGTCGTCACCCATGGAGCCGGTCGGCTCGATGCCGTCGGCGAGGGGTGTGAGGATGAGCTCTTGTTCGTCGATGTCGTAGCCGAACGCGATTTGCTGGGGGAGCGAGGCGTCGAGGGACTGCTCGCTGGTGCTCGCAGCTACGGACTGTGCGGCGGCGAATTTGTGAAGATTGGTCAGGTGCGCTTCGCACCATTCTTTGTAGTGCGGATCGGAGGCGAAACGCGTCTTGAGCTCCTCGTCGTCGAAGAACTTTTTCTCGACGAGATCGACCGCGATCATGCGGCCGGGGGCGAGGCGGCCGGAGCGGATGACCTTGCCGGGGAAGTCGTGCACGAGGCCGGCTTCGGAAGCGAGGATCACGTAGCCGTCGTCGAAGATCTTGAAGCGCGCGGGGCGCAGGCCGTTGCGGTCGAGGGAAGCGCCGATGACTTTGCCATCGGTGAAGACGAGCGCCGCGGGGCCGTCCCATGGCTCGAGCATGCAGGAATGATAGCGGTAAAAGGCGCGCGTCTCGGGTGAGAGCGTCTTGTCTTTTTCCCACGCCATCGGGGCCATGATCATGGCGGCGTGGAGCGGGTTGCGGCCGCCGAGGGTCAGGAGCTGGAGGGCGTTATCGAAGGTGGCCGAGTCGCTCATGTCTGGCTGGATGAGCGGCTTCAAGTCGGCGAAGCGATCGCCCCAGACGCCGTGAGCGGTGGAGTTTTCGCGCGCGCGCATGAGGTTCCGGTTGCCGCGGATCGTGTTGATCTCGCCGTTGTGCGCGAGCATGCGGAACGGATGCGCGAGGTGCCACGTGGGGAACGTGTTCGTCGAGTAGCGCTGGTGGAACAGGGCGAAGGCGCTGGTGTATTTCGGCGACTTGAGGTCGGGGAAATACTTCCGGATCTGCGCGGGCGTGAGCAGGCCTTTGTAGATGATGGTGCGCGACGAAAAGGAGCAGATGTAGAAGCCGGCGATCCGGGCCTCGATGACCTTCCGTTCGATCGTGTTCTGCGCGAGGAAAAGCTTCCGCTCGAATTCGTCGTCGCTGATTTCTTCCTTACGCGCGACGAGCGCCTGGACGATCAATGGCTGTGTTTCGAGGGCTTTGCGGCCGAGGCAGGAAGCATCAACGGGGACATCGCGCCAGCCGAGCCAGGCAAGACCTTCGGCCTTGATGGCCTGCTCGACGAGTTTCTTGCAATGCGACTGGGCGTATTCGTCTTCCTTCGGGAGGAAAATCATGCCGACGCCGAGATCTTGATCGCGGAAGAGCGGCTTCTTTTTCTTTTCGAGAAACTCGCGAAACAGGTCCACGGGGATCTGCGTGAGAATGCCGGCGCCGTCGCCCGTGATGGCGTCGGCGTCGATGGCGCCGCGGTGGGCGAGGGATTTGAGGGCCGTGATCGCGCGATTGACGACGTCTGCGGAACGTTCGCCAGAGAGTTTCGCGATGAAGCCGACGCCGCATGCGTCATGCTCTTGATCGGGATGGTAGAGGGGGGACGGGATCACGTTGGCCATGGAAGGAAAAGTCGGAAGGTTATGCGGACTGGAGACGGACGGACTTCGAGCGTGCGACGCTGGGACAGGGAACGAACGGACGGTGGTTTTAACGGACTGAGTGGGAGCAAGAAAAGGGCCGGTCACGCATTTGCGAGAGCCGGCCCAGAAAGATGCGAGATTTGGGTGCTCTCTTATTTAGAAGAAGCGGATCGTTTTAGTGGCCATTTTTGCGTGCTCTTCGTCGGAGCAGCCGGCGTTGGTCGGGACGTCGACGTTGGTGTCGGTGGCTCGGATCAGGTCGTTGGAAAGCATGTAATTTTCCACTTCCTCGCCGGAGACGTCGGCGAGCATGACGCCGTCGACTTCGACGCAGGGCGACAGGGGTTGGCCGGACTTCTGGACCATCTCCGCGTAATTTTCGCGGTTGTTGATGATGTCGATGTCTTCGAAAGCGAGGCCGTGTTTGCGCATGATGGCGCGAACACCGTTGGACCAGCCGCAGCTGGGTTTGAGATAGGCTTTGATCGTCATGCTGGAAGCGTCGCTAAGGACAAAAACAGTGCAACTTAAAGGCCCGGATTTTCGCCAATCAATAGAAAGTTTGGAATTTTTTTCACCCGCCCGCGATTCGGGGTCGTCGGCGGTGGAGGCGTCTATCGCCCGGAGGCTGGGAGAAGGCGTACGCGGCGCGAAATGAATGCCATCCGGCTTCGCTCAAAGAGCGCGTGCGAAACGGCTTTGACCCGGAAACGCCTGGGTCAACGTCTCGGTGATTTGGGCCGCGAGGCGTTCGCGGGAGACCAGCCAAGGGAGTGATTGCACGGCGGGATGCGTGAGCGGCGAGGTCAAGGCGCGCACAAGACGCCCCTTGAACGGGCCGTCGAGTTTCGAGTCTCCGCGGCGGCCGTGGTAGAGAGTCCAGAGCGCTCTGGAAATGAAGGAGCGGTTCATCATCGGATGGAATGTCACGTGGAAGTTGCGCCCTCCGCTCAAGTACATGGCGAATTGCGCGAAGGTGCTGAACGGAGCGCCAAAGATAACGCGGGCTCGCGCCAGCGTCACGAGCTCCGCGAACGCGAGCTGGATGCCTGCGGGCGTGTTGCGATCGGGGGCCGAGCCCGACTCAGCGCACGCACTGATGGCGATGCGTGAAGGGGCCATCGACTGCAGTTCGCGGATGAAGTCGGGCGTATCGCCGCAAATCCAGATTTTTTGCCCGGGCAGCGTTTCCAAAATCGTCTCCACGAGCCAGCGATACAGCCAGCGCGGGGTCGTTACGTAGGAGGGAAAATGATCCGTATAGCGAACGTGGATACCCACGTAATCGCCAGGAGGCACGTCCATGAGTTCGCGCACGGCGGGGGAAGGCGGAAGCAAGGCGAAGCGTTCGCGCAGGCGATTGAAGAATTCCCAATCGGGCATGCCGTGGTAGGTTAGCAGCGACCACGACCGGCCGTGGATGGTTTCGCCGGCGCGCACCCGCGTGCCAAATCCCACTGGCAACGAGGCGAGCGAAGGAATATTTTCTTCGCTGTCATCGTCCTCCGCCACGCTCTCGATCAGCGGTGCTCGCGAGCAGTCGAAAAGGTCCTCCGCGGCGCACGGGATGCCTTCGCGGACACTTTTGCTCCAGCGAAACCGCACCGGCACACCTTCCGCATCGGCGATTACCCAAGCCGAGAGCAACGCGCACAGGCGATTTCCCAACCCGGATTTCAGATCGATAATGAGTTCGCCTGACTGGGTGATGGGCGGGGGACGGAGCGAGGCGGTTTGCATGGATGGCGGATGTGGGCGGCGGGAGTGAAACGACGAACCGGAGACGATCGCACACTACGTGTGAGGATGCATGGAAAATTTTAGGTTTCGGGACCCGGGCCGTGACGCCGGCGGATAGGCGGACATTTTACGCTAGCAGCATCCACGCCCGATCTCTAACAACGCCGGCTCTCATGAAAGTCCTCGTGACCGGCGCGGCCGGGTTCATCGGTTACCATGTCTGCCGTCGCCTGGCTGAGACGAAACGTTGCGACGTCCTCGGTATCGATAATCTCAACGAGTATTACTCGGTCGAGCTGAAGCGCGCCCGACTCGCGCAACTCGAGCCGTTGGAAAAATTCCGGTTTCTGCAGAGCGATTTCAGCGACGCGACGGCCTTCGGCGGACTGTACCGCCACTTCAAACCGGACTACGTGGTGCATCTCGGAGCGCAGGCGGGGGTGCGCTACAGCACGGAAAATCCCGCGGCGTATGTGCAGGCGAATCTCACCGGGTTTCTGAACGTGCTCGAAGCGTGCCGGGCGCTGCCGCCGAAGCATCTGGTGTTCGCGTCCTCGAGCAGCATTTACGGTGCGGGTGCGCGGCTGCCGTTTTCGGAAGACCAGATCACGGATCAGCCGCTGTCGTTTTACGGAGCGACGAAAAAGAGCAACGAACTCATGGCGTACAGTTACGCGCATCTGCACGGACTGATGATCACGGGACTGCGATTCTTCACGGTGTACGGTCCGTGGGGCCGGCCGGATATGGCGCCGACCCTCTTTTCGAAAGCGATCAGCGAGGGCACGCCGTTGAAGTTGTTTAACCACGGCCGCTCGCTGCGCGATTTCACGGCGATCGACGACATCGTGGACGGCGTGGTGAAGGTGCTGCTCTACCCGCCGGCCGAGCGCCCCACCCCGCCGTATCGAGTTTTCAACCTCGGCCATCACCGCCCGGTCGAAGTGCGGCTTTTTGTAGAAATGCTTGAATCGCTCCTTGGCAAAAAGGCCGACGTGATCCTTCTGCCAGCGCAACCTGGCGATCTGCCGGAAACCTGCGCGAACATCGATCGCGCGAAGGCCGCGGTGGGTTTTGCGCCCAAGGTCGCGCTGGAGGACGGACTGCGGGAGTTCGTGTCATGGTTTAAGCACTACTACGGATTCTAATGACTTTCGCGTGCCGGTGCGTTGGTCGCGCCGCGCCGCCCTGCATCGAGGTTTTTCGCCCCGCCCGCCCGCTTTCCTCACCGCCTTTCATCGTGAAAACCGTCCTCCTGCTGGTCGCCTCCAATATCTTCATGACGCTCGCTTGGTACGGGCATCTGAAATGGAAATTTCTCGAAGGCAAAACCGTGCTCACGGTGATCATCGTCTCGTGGTGTATCGCGTTTTTTGAATACTGCCTGATGGTGCCGGCCAATCGCGCGGGCTATCTGAGCGGCACGTTCACGGGTTATCAGCTGAAGATCATCCAGGAGGCGGTGACGCTGAGCGTGTTCGTGGTGTTTGCGTGGGTGGTTTTGAAGGAGCGCCTCGCGTGGAACTACGCCGTGAGTTTCGCGCTAATCCTGCTGGCGGTGTATTTCGCGATGGCCTTCAAACCCGGCGGCGGCCCGCCGGGCGGACATTAATCCCGGGGCTTGCTTCCGGGCGGCGCGGGCACTCACGTTTTTCCCCTGTTTCGGATGGCGAGCGAGGAGCACCCGAAGCGCGCGTACTGTTCGCCTGAACATATCCCTTGATCTCCCGGGTTTCTCCCGTTCAACGTTCCTCTTTCTTAAATAATCACTCATCGCTCACGCACCATGTCCAAAGCCGCCCCCGCCAAAACTGATTCCAAGTCCACCGCCGTGATCTCGTCCGCCGGAGCGCGCGACAAGAACATCGACCTCGCGCTTTCCTCGATCACGAAACAGTTCGGCGAGGGCTCGATCATGCGCTTGGGCAGCAACACGAAGATGAAGGTCGAAACGCTTTCGACCGGCTCGCTCGCCCTCGATCTCGCGCTCGGCGTCGGCGGTTTGCCCAAGGGCCGCATCATCGAAATCTACGGCCCCGAATCGTCGGGTAAGACGACCTTCTGTTTGAGCGTCATCGCCGAGGCGCAAAAAAAAGGCGGACTCGCCGCATTCATCGACGTCGAACACGCGCTCGATCCGAAATATGCCCGCGTCGTCGGCGTGAATCTCGACGACCTCCTCGTTTCCCAGCCCGACTCCGGTGAAGACGCGCTCAACATCATGGAGACGCTTATCCGCTCCAACAGCATCGACGTCATCGTGCTCGACTCGGTCGCGGCGTTGATCACGAAAGCCGAGCTCGACGGCCAGATGGGCGATATGACGATGGGCAGCCAGGCGCGCCTGATGTCGCAAGCGATGCGCCGCCTCACGGCGGTCGTGAGCAAGACGAACTGCGTGTGTATTTTCACCAATCAGATCCGTGAAAAGATCGGTGTCATGTTCGGCAGCCCCGAGACGACCTCCGGCGGACGCGCGTTGAAGTTCTTTGCCTCCATCCGCATCGACATCCGTCGCAAAGACCAGATCAAGCTCCCCGACGGCAAAGTCGTGGGCAACCGCACGAAGATCAAAATCGTGAAGAACAAAGTCGCACCGCCCTTCACCGAGGTGGAATTCGACATCATGTACAACGAAGGCATTTCGAAGAGCGGCTCGCTGCTCGACCTCGCGCTCGAGCATAAGATTTTGGAAAAGAAGGGCGCATGGATCGCCTACAACGGCGAGCTCATCGGCCAGGGCCGCGACGCGGCGAAACAAACGCTGAAGGACAAACCGGAGATCGCTCAAAAGATCACCGAGGCGGTTCTTGAGAAAGTGAACGTCACGGGCGGCACCACGGTGACCGGCGAAGTGCAGGAATAAGCGACGCAGAGACGCGGCCCGGTTGTGGCTCTCGTGAAAATGCGCAGCAAGCCGCCGCGCATTTTTATGGGTTCATGCGGGCGACACGCGTTTTTGCGAATACGGGGTGAGTCTTGGATTTTAAGATTGGCGCGAGATTTTGGGGATGCAGTACTCCGCCATTCCGCCAGCCGGCGGCGCGCGATGGGTGAATATCGGTGACATGTCCGGTGCCTGCTGCGGCGCGCTTTTTCCGTTTCTATTAACCCCATGAAAAAAATCCTCATCATCTCGGCGCTGCTCACTTGGGTGTGCGCTTTCCAAACGGGCTGTATAGCGGGCCGCCGCGTCATGGCACTTCCGGTTGCCACCGCCACGGCGACAGCCCCCGCGCAAAAAGGCGTCGTTTATCTCGAAAAGATAACCGATGCCCGCCGCTTCGAGAATAAACCAGAAGCGCCTTCGACCCCGTCGGTCGATGGCGACGTGAACGAGATGTCCGCCGAGCAGCGCAGCGCGATGATCGGGCGGCAGCGCGGCGGTTTTGGAAACGCGATGGGCGACATTTCCCTGCCCACCGGGGAAAACGTGCAGACACGCACGACTGCGCTTTTCGAGGAAGCCCTCAGGCGCCGCGGGTATTCGCTTTCCGGTGACGCCGCGGACGCCGCCTCCAAGATTAAAATCGAGATCAAACAATTCTGGGCTTGGTGCGTTCCTTGGGGATTCGGCATTTCTTTCGAGGCCCGCGTAACCTGCGAAGTGACGGTCACAACCCCGTCGGGCACGCGGAAATTCGAGGTGTCGGGCTTTAATAGAAATGTGGGACAAGTCGCCAGTGACGCCAATTGGCAGCTCGCGTACACGCGAGCGTTCGAGGAATTCCTGACGAAACTGGACGCTGAGCTTGTCGCCTCTGGGTTCTGATTCTGCTTTGCCGCGCCGTGCGCTCTCCGGCCTCGCCAGTCGGGGGGTCCGCCTGCGCGGAACTGTTTCTGTTTTTTTGCTACTTAACAGGTCCATGCGAAATCGCGCTTTTTTGCGCGGGCATCCGTCGCTATCTTCCCTTCTCATCCTTTATGCGCCGACTCGTTTTTCCCCTCTGTCTCGCCGCTCTGACGATTTCTTCAGCGTCCGCCTTCGCCGCCAAGGATGATTCCAGGCCCGAGCTGATTTCAACCACTGCCGGAAAAGGCGGAGAGAATAATTGGTCCAGCGTCGAGGAGATGCAGAAGGCCGCCGACGCGGGGAATCCAGTCGCCAACTACAGCTTGGGCGAAATGTATCTCGCGGGTAATGGTGTGGAGCGTGACGTCCCCAAGGCGCTTTCCTTTTTGGAAAAAGCCGCCGATGCGGGGAACGCCAACGCGGCGTTCCGCTTGGGAAAACTGAACGCCGACGGTGAAGTCGTCCCGAAAAATCTCCCGGAAGCCGTCCGGCGTTACCAGGCCGCGGCGAATGCCGGCGTCGCGGAGGCGCAGTTTAATTTGGGTGCGATGTATTCGAGCGGCCGCGGCGTGAAACGCGATTTTGTCGAAGGACTCGCCTGGCTCATCGTCGCCACAAAAAACGGCGCCGATCCTGCGGGCGAAAAACAGCTTCGCGAACACCTCACCAAAGGGAAACGCGCCTCCGTGATCGCCGCCGCCGAGCAACGCGCGGCCGCGCTCGCAAAGGAGATCGCCGCTGGAAAAACAACATCATCGGGAGAGCCCGCCACAGGTTCGGCGACTGATGCGTCATCGGGCGCCGGTCCAGGGGCGGCACCGGTCGCGACCCGGCCGGATGGAAAAGTGAAGCTCGACGCGCCGGTCGTTCCCGGCCGTATCCAGATTTCCCCTCCAATAAATGGCGGCCTCGGCATGCCCGCGATCCCGCCACCGAAGCCTCTGGCACCGGAGCCGCCGCCGGCATCCGGCCCGGAGGTGAAACTGGTTTCTCCACTCGGCCGTCCGGGCCATTGGGCGCATCTCTCGGATCTCGAACACGCCGCCGAGCAAGGCGACGCGGCCGCGTTTTCCGACCTCGGGCAAATCTTGCTCGCGGGTAAACTCGTGCCCGCCGATCCGGAGCGCGCGGCGCTTATGCTGGAGCGCGGAGCCGCGGCCGGCTCGCCCGACGCCGCGTATCAACTGGCGGAGCTCACGATGAGCGGTGTGCATCAAGTGCGCGACGACACGAAAGCCCTCGCGCTTTACCGGCAGGCCGCGAAGGGCGGTTCGGCGATCGCGATGTTCAACGTCGGCGCGTTTCTCGCGAACGGCAAAGGCGCGCCGCGCGATTACACCGAGGCGCTCGCGTGGGTGTTGGTTGCCAAAAAACACGGCGTGGAGCGGCCGGACGTGGAAGGTCGCATCCGCGCGCATCTTCAAAAGACGTCGCCTGCCCAGATCGAAGCCGCGGAGACGCGTGCTAGCGCGCTCGATCAAGAAATCGCGAGCGCGTCGAAGAACCAGAACTGACGTTCTGGGAGTGAGATTTTGGGAGAACAAGCGTCTCCGCCCAACCGGTCGCGTCGCTTGCGGTTCCGTGGGTGCGACGGTTCGCGCCACCTTGATCCACGTTTCGAATTCACACGTTGCCGGCTGTCAGCGCTTCGGCTTCGTCCGCGGGACCTGGACTTCGTATCCGTTATCCGATGACACCTTGATTGTGTCGTAGTCGCGACGGATGACTAATGCTTCGAGGGCTGCGCTGGTGAGTCCTCGCGAAGAGGCGGAGGCGGCTTCGATCACATCATCTGCAGGCGCGATGGATTCGGTTTCGTCACGAGATGCGGTTCGGCGAGCGAGAGGGACAAGTTCGAATAATCTTCGCCGCTCACGGAAGGAGGGGCGAACTATCGCTGCATGCTGACGAGAATTTTCGAGCACCCACGCGCGGGCGGCGCATGTGGCGATCCGGCCGGGAAAATCGGGCGTGAGCAACGACACGGTGGAGAGCGTGGCTTTAAGGGATTCGAGGGAATAATCGCGGATGAGGATGCCGTCGTCGCGCGCCACAAGGACGGATGTCAGCGGTTTTCCGGCGCGGGGAATAAGGAGAAGAGTTCGCTCGCCATCAGTGTTTCTTGGGCGGAGCGCGCGAGGGTTCCGGATTTGGCGAGGAACATCCATTTGCTCATGTCGCGCAGCGAGCCGAAGAACTTGGGCGTCATGTAAACGAGCGCAGAAAGTGCGGGGCCATGAGACGCGTGAATAAATGGGGAGGCCGTGGATCGCCTGCCACGAGAAGGGCGCGAAATGCCGCGCGGGTTTCACGACCGCGGCCGCCGCCAACCGACCGGGACTTCCGATCGCGTTGGCGGCAGACGTCATCCCGCCGGGGAATCAAGCGGCGATCTTCAAACGATTCTGAGCGGTCACGAGGCGGTCCATCAGACGCAGATCGCGCTCGGAGATTTGCTTCACGCTTTTCACCCAATCGTGGACGACGGCGAGGAGTTCTTCGCGATCCGTCCACAACGCGGTGCGGCGACGGGCGTCGAGGAACGACCTGTATCCGTGAAGTCGTTTCCGGGTGTCACGAATGAAGTCGCGCACGGCTTGTTCGCCCTGTCCTGGCGGGACGATTTGGTCGAGCAGGCCACGGTCGTGCAATTCGGGCGCGGTGTAGATCGAGCCGCTGAGGATCATGCGCTGAGCGGGCTGCGGTCCGAGTTTGCGGGCGAGCAAGCTGTAGGCGCCCATGCCGGGGAAGAGGTTAAAGAGCACCTCCGGGAAACCCATTTTTGCCTGTTCTTCGGCGATCATGAAATCGGTCGCGAGGGCGGATTCGAACCCGCCGCCGAGCGCGTCGCCTTGGAGCAGCGAGATGCTGATGATCTTGCGGTCGAAGCCGCAGACGAGGTCGTTGAGAACCCCGATGCAGGATTCGGCGTATCCAGTTAGTCGATTCCAATCCTGCTCCAGCGCGCATTGGCGGAAGAGCGAAAGATCGCCGCCGAGGTTAAACACTTTCGGGACGTCTGAAGCGGCGACATAGAAATCCACCGGGATGTCGCCGCGACGGATCATGGCGTGAAGCTGATGCGCGTCGTCGAGCAACGCTTCGGTGAAGCAAGGGCGCGGGGAGGCGTGCAGGTAATTCCAAACGGTGCGGGTGGATTCATCGTAGCGGGCCGTCAACGACTCTGTCTGGAGCAACACGTCGGTTTGATTTTCAGCGAGGCTGAGGAGTTCGTGCATGGTATGGCCGGGCTGAATACCCTTCGCACGAACAACCGGCTTAATCGGTGTAGTCGCAAAAAACCCGTATGTTCGTTCTCGGTATGTATAATTCTTCCGCGACGGTTCAGCCCGCAGCGTCATCGTAGCAGGCGGGCCGCGCGCTGCCCACCTCTCAGTTGGGAATTGTCGGCACGCGGCGCTCTCGTTTCGTCGGCCCTCTCGCCATGAATGACGTCATTCACCTTTTTCCGGAACGCTGGCGGAAGACGTGTTTCACGTTCGTGGACTGACTAAAATTTATGGTGAAGGCTCCGCTGAAATCGCCGCGCTCAAACACGTCGATCTCGATCTTCGCGCGGGTGAGCGGGTTGTATGCTCGGCGCGTGCGGCGGCGGGAAGTCCACGTTGAATATATTGGGCGGGCTCGACTCTTCGACGGAGGGGAAGCTGGGGTTTCGCGGGAATCCGTTGAGCGAGGCGAGTGAGGCGGAGCTGACGGCTCACCGGTGCGACGTGGTGGGTTTCGTTTTCCAGTTTTATAATTTAATACCGAGTCCCACGGCGCGCGAAAATGTGGGATGGATGACAGGGATCGCGCGCGACCCGATGAGTCTGGAGGAGGCGTTGAGCTTGGTGGGCCGGGATGAGCGCACGGATCATTTTCCGGCGCAGCTCTCGGGCGGGGAACAACAGCGCGTGGCGATCGCGCGCACGATTGCGAAGCGGCCCGGAGTCCTGCTGTGCGACGAACTGACGGGCGCGCTCGATATTCGCACGGTCATCACCGTGCTCGGGGGGATCCAGCGCATCAATCGCGAGCTCGGCACGCTCACTGTGATCATCACTCACAACGCGGCGATCGCAGCGATGGCTGATCGCGTGTCGAGCCTTTCGGATGGCCGGTTGACCCGCGAGAAGACCAACGCGACGCGCGCCCCGGTTTCGAGTCTGGAATGGTGACGCGGATCCCCCGCCCTTTTCCCTGCAACCGCCGCGACTGTGAATCATGTCGATCGCAACTTCTCCGGGACTTGCGCGACTTGAAATCGCAAGCGCTCGCGGAACGCGTCGGATATCCCGGCGTGAGCGCGGTGGAAACGGGGATCGCGTTGCGGGTGACGCTCGATCTGCCGGGGATGGCCGAACCGGCGAGCGCTCAGATCAACTCGCTGCCGGACCGGAGCGAGGCGCGGTTGAACCGGTTGTATTCGAGAGTTGGGCACATGCTCGGGGCCGGCTCGCAGCACGAGATCCTCGTGGGCGAAGCGTTTGCGGACGCGCATGGGTTGAAGCCGGGCGATGCGTTGTCGGCGATTCTCAACGGGTGCACGGTGCCGCTGCGAGTCGCTGGAATCGGACTTCGTCGATCCGGGCGGAAAAACGACCGACGCTCGGCGACGCGTATCGGGTTGAGGTGCGGGTGGGCGCGCTTTTTCAACGGGGAGGCACGTGGAATATTTTCACGGTTGAGAATGGTCGGGCGCGCTTGCGTGAGGTCAGGGTGCGCCGGTCGGACGGCACCCTCACGCAGATACTCGAAGGAGTAAAACCAGACGCGGACGTGATCGTTTATCCGGGGGACGGGATCACG
>Ga0164241_10002699_pt1 | contig 18789 bp, 14 predicted proteins | sample OricomyardsoilBY_FD_108780 | JGI IMG/M metagenome (GOLD analysis project Ga0164241, IMG submission 108780) | Backyard soil microbial communities from Emeryville, California, USA - Original compost - Back yard soil (BY) | ecosystem: Environmental > Terrestrial > Soil > Unclassified | place: USA...
CCGTTGTTCCGCGTTGAAGCAGACCGCGTACGCGCCGATGAAAGCGAGTGGCAGGATCGCTGCGACCTGCACGAAGAACATCATTACGCTCTCGCTGGGGAAGTAGCGCTCGATCAGGAACGTAGCGGCGGCGAATGGCAGCGCCGAGACGGTCGGAAGCAGCATGGCAGTCACGATGTAAATCCGGGCCGGCACTCCGATGATCTGCTGCAGCCGGCGCGGCATCAGCAGGAAGCTCACAATGAGGGCGGGAACGAGCGTACCCACCGCCACACCCACGACACCCAATGGGCGCACCAGCGCAATGCTCAATGCGATATTGCAAATGGCCTCGAACCCCGCCAGCGGCAGGAGCCGGCGGTGCATGTTGACGCCGATGACGGCCGCACCGGCCACTGCACGTGCACTGCCGCTCCAGACAACCAACGCGAGTACCTGCAACACATCGCCTGACGCCGTTCCGTATTCGGGCCCCATCCACAGGTCGATGAAGCTCTCACCGCGCAGCAGAAACGTGATCGCGATGGGCAGGATCACCAGCGTTGCCACGCGGCTCCCGGACAGCACGGTGGGAACGATCTGGTCACTGCCGGCCGAATACATGGCGCTTATGCGCGGCGTGAACATCTTCGACAGCGCGCTGGAAATCTGCCGTGCGTAGGTGGTTAGGTTTCCGGCAATGACGTAAACACCCACTGCGCCGATCGGCAGCATCGCGGCGATGACCAGGGCATCGGCGTAATAGATCACCACACCGAGCAGGTGCAGCGCGCTGAGGTAGGTGCTGAACGACAGGATCGTCCGCACGTTCGGCGCAAGGTTCTCCTGAAAGCGGAAGCGCAGTCCGGGCAGGATGCGGCGCACCGTCAGCCACATCGCGAGGCCATAGAGAATCGACCCCGCCAGGTGTATCCATGCGAGCGAGACCAGGCCGTAGCCGAGTTTGAGCGCCGCAAGCACAGCCGCGGAGCGGATGGTCGTGAGCAGGATTTCGACACCGGCGCTGATGTCGAAGCGCTCGAGCCCTGTCACCACGCCGCCGAACACCGCGCCCAGCAGCGTCGACGCAATCGTGAAGCCGCCCAGCACAAGCACTGTCTGCGCTTCCGGCAGCAACTCCGCGGGGATATGGAACGCGATGGGCGCAAGCCAGCTCAGTCCACACGATATGAGGATGGCCAGCACACCCATCACGCCAAAAAGAACGATCGCAGCGGTGGCGATCAGGGACGATGACTTGATGTCGGCGGCGGCGTGGTGATGTGCGATGTAGCGAGTGACGGCGCCCCGCACTCCGAAGTCGAGCAGGCCCAGATATCCGACAACGGTGACGAGCAGCGACCAGACACCGTACGCGGTGCTACCGAGCGAATTGACGACGACCGGAGAAAGGAAAAAGCCGATGGCGGCGACGTAGAGGAACGCTCCCCAGCTCGCGACCGCATTTCCGATCAGACTGGGCCTGGTCCGGACAGCGCTGTTCAATCGACTGCAGTCCGTCTACTTGGGGACGTGCCAGCGATTTTCTCTCGCGCGCGCCGCGATCTCGCTGGCCGGGCGATACACCAGCTCCAGCTGAATGGAATTCACCTGGTACTGAGCACCCGGGATGTTGCTCTCGCGCTCGTGGTACTGGTAGACCAGCTTCAGCTCCAACTTCTGCTGGAGTCTCCAGACCGATGCCAATTGCCCTACGACATCCTTGTCCTGGCGTGCCAGTTCGCCGTATTCACGATCCTGGTAGTTGCCCGCCAGCTCGAGCGTCCAGGTCGGCGTGACGAGTCGCTGGATAGTGAAGTTCGCAGTCGAGTATTCCTGGTCTGCCGCCAGGGCCGAGTCAACCTCCTCGTTACCCTCGACTTCAACTCGATTGTGCGAGAAAGAAACATCCGCAGTCGTCCGCGGCCCGTCGTAGGACAACATCAACGTGGCATAGGTGTCCTTCAACGGACTGGACGTGGTGACCACGTCATCGCGCACGTCGCCGGGATTCTCGCCGCCGGGTTGCGGAGTGTTCTGCAGCCTCTGGAAACGTCCAAGATTTTCCTGATATTGCGTTCCGCCATAAAGGCTCATCGTTAACCGCGACGTGATTTTTCGGCCCAGGCCAAGCCGCAGTAGCGGTGCAGTCGAGTTGCCGTCCTCCTCCGAGGGTTCGCCGTTCATCCTGAGGGCAGAGACACCGGCATCGATCGACAAACTGTGGCGCGCGCCATCGTTGGAAAAGTGCGCGTAGGCTTCGCTTAGGTCGTAGTCAGCCGGAGGCACCACCACGTCGTTCGACTCCACAGCCTGCTGTTTGACGCGGCGCCCATTCACGTTCAGCGAGGTTTCCCTGCGTTCGGAACTGGGGAACACGAGCGCGACGTTCGTCGAATATTGCTCATTGCCCGGCTCGGTTTTCGTCTCGTAATCGACGCGGCCGTAGCGGGCTCCAAGCAATACGTGCGTGCCCGAGAGCGGCCCGAAGATGACATCGGGTCCCGTCGTGAAATAGCTGTCGTAGGTCCAGTTGTCCGGCCGATCGTTGGACAGCGGATCTTCGAGCACGGGGCCGTAATTCTCCGTGGCGCTCCACGTGAATCGCCCGTCGAAAAAATTCAGGCGCGCGTCGCCGATGAAACCCCGCTGGAACTGATCGTCGAACGTATCGTCGACGTAGTGCAGGTAAGTCAGGTCGGCGCGAGCCTTCGCTTCGAGTACCGGCCCGCTTGTCGCCAGCCCGATCTTGGTTGCGACGCCGGTCATGTGATCCGCAACCGGATCGTCAGCCGAGTACGTGACGTTGTCGCTCCAGGTATCACCGACGTGGAACGACAGATCCTTTTCGGCCGCGCGGGACAGGGGTGCGGCAAGCACCGCGGTCAGGCCGATCGTGGACACGGCGGTACGTGCTGCGGATCGGGTGCGGATTTTTGACATGTCGCCTGCGCTCGTCGTGGCTGATGTGGATGCCGGAGTTTACGTAACGACCGAATCAGCCTGCGCTCGGTGCCGGAGGTCCGGTCCCGCAAGTAATGAGCGCCGTCACGAATAGCACCATTAGTCTCTTGAAAACAGTTGCGTCGCGGATCGCGTCTGTGCGTGTCCGGGAGCAAGGCGAGCCGGCCAAGGTCCTAATGAACAGGTCGGGCGCATGTTAGTCAAGCATCCTAGGCAAGTCGACTAGCCCAAACCTTGCGGCAGGTCGCGAATTCGCGAATGACATGCGCAGCGAGCGGACTATTGCGCCGCTCGAGCACGCGATAATGCCGCTCCCCGACTACGGCTTGCGCCGCTCAAGAAAGAACTCGAATCGACAATGAAATATGACCACAAGCCGATCACGCCCGAAGGCGGCATGACGTCACGCGCTGCGCGAGAACCTCATGTGACAATTTCAGGTTCCCAAGGTCACGCTGCGACGATCAAAGACACCAACGTCATGACAGTCACCGGCACTCCCCGTCGTGCACCGCGAATTGCCATCATGGGCCACGTCGGTGTCGGCAATATGGGAGACGAAGCCATCACGGGTGCAGTGGTGGGCCGGCTGAGGGAATTTGCGCCCGGCGCGTCGCTGGTTGCCTTCAGCCTCAATCCGCGCGACACCGCGGCTCGACACTCCATCGAATCGCAGCCGCTGCGGCTCTACACAGAACGCCTGCTCGACGCCCCGCCGCCCGACTTTTCCTGGGAGTTGACGTACGCGGCGAAGAGCGCGCCGTCGGCCGAGACTGCACCTCGACATACCGGACTGGGTGCGCTGATCCGCAAGATCCCGTTGTTGAAGGCCGTGCTCAAGCCTTTCGTAGTCGTCGCCCGATGGATACCCCAGGCCGCACAGATCATTGCATTCGATATCCGCAGCTACCGGCGGCTACGGGGCGTCACGCTGATGCTGTGGGCAGGATCCGGGCAGATCTCCGACTATGTCGATGGGCTCGGCTATCCACTCGTCATCCTGAGGTGGGTGATTCTCGCGCGCCTGCGCGGAGCGAAAGTCGCCTTTGGCAGCGCCGGGGCCGGTCCGGTGACGAATCCGCTGAGTCGCATCTGCTTTGGCCTGGCATTGAAACTGGCCCACTATCGTTCGTTCCGCGATCCATATTCCATGGATGAGGCGCGAAGCCTCGGTGCGCCGGAACCCAATCTGTTCATCCGCGATTTCGCGTTCTCGCATCCCCTGCTCGCCGCCCTGCCGGCCAGGTCCGCGAACCCGGCGCCCTGGGTCGGAATCAATCCCCTGCCGTTCTTCGGCGGAGAGTACTGGCACATACTCGATCCGGGTGTGTACGACCGTTACGTCGATGCGCACGCCAAGCTCGTCATCGGGCTGCTGCGCAACGGGCGCAGGGTCACGCTGTTCCCGTCCAACATCCGCGTCGATCCACGCAGCGTGCGTCGAATCGTCGATCGCGTCGCCGAACTGGCGCCCGAGATCAAGGATCGGCTGGAGCTCGATTCGACGCTGCAGGACGTCCCTGGCGTATTCGAGGCCGCGCGGCGCTACGACGTCGTGGTCGGAACTCGCTATCACGGCGTATTGCTGGCGCTGGCTTGTGGCACGCCGACCGTCGGCGTGATCTATCACAAGAAAACGCAACAAGTGGCCGAACACATGGGTACCGGTCGGTGGTGCGTGTCTGCCGGCGAGACCACCGGCGAGCAATTGCTGGCGATCACCGAAGACCTGCTCGCGAACCTGTCGTCGGCGACGGCCACCGTCGAATCCCGCTGCCGCATCGACGTCGAGCCGCTGTTCGAACAGTACCGCACGTTCGCGCGTCTGGCCGGATGCGTTGCATGAGTAGCGGGGCTGCCGGAAATCAGCCGCTCGTAGTGATTGGCGTGCCAGTCCATAACGGCGAGCGCTTTCTGGAACCCACTCTGAACTGCCTTCTGAAGCAGACTTATCGCCATATCGAGGTCATCGTCTCCGACAACGCCTCCACCGACGGCACGGCAGCGATCTGCAGGCGCTACGCGCAGCAGGATCCACGCGTGAAGCATGCGCGGACAGAGATCAACGTCGGCGCCTCCGGGAACATCCGCCGCCTGGCCGGCATGATCCGGGGCGAGTACTTCAAGCTTTCCAATGCGGACGATCTGGTCGATCCGGAATTCGTCGCGCGGTGCGTCGAGGTCCTCGAGTCTGATCGATCTGTGGCGTTGGCCTGCACGCTGTCACGACTGATCGACATGGATGGTCGCTTCCTGCGCAACTACCAGGATGACATGCACATTTGCGAATCGAGACCCGTGGATCGCTTCTTGCGCATCCTCGCGGGGATCCGGCTGACCAATTCCATCCAGGGCGTGGGCAGGGCCGACATCCTGCGAGAGCTCTTCCTGCGCCACGGCAGCTACGATGGCGCGGACATGGTCATGCTGGCTGCCATCGCCGCGCGCGGTGGAATCCATCAGATCCAGGACGTGATGTTCGATCGCCGCATGCATGAGTGGTCGGCCAGCGCCAGGAGCGGGGACCACAAGGCAACACAGGAGTACCTCGACCCGGCCACGTCCGGCGAGGTGCCGGCCTACCTGACGCGTATCGCCTGCGGATATGTGGCAGAAGGCTTCCGTGCCCCGCTCCCGGCGGGCATCCGGATGCAGCTCGTGTACAAGGCGCTGCGCGCGCTGATCAGCCAGCGCGGCGCGCTCGCGCGCGAGTGGATGGGCGTGCTGCGCACACCGTTCGGCGCCCCGCGCAACATGGCGTGAGTGCGCCCATGGAGCCATTGGTTTCGGTCATTGTCACCGCGTATAACGCCGAGGCATTCGTCGAACGGGCGCTCGATTCCGTGCTGCGCCAGACCTATCTGCACATTGAGATACTGGTGGTGAATGACGGGTCGACCGACTCGACCGCGGCCATTCTCGAACGCTACCAGCCCCGTTTACGCACCCTGTACCAGCCGAACTCCGGCGTGTGTGTCGCTCGCAATCGCGGTGCGGCCGAAACGCGTGGCTCGCTGCTCGCATTCCTGGACGCGGACGACGTCTGGGCGCCCGAAAAGATCGCCACCCAGGTTGCCGCCTTCGCCAAGTACCCTCACGTGGGGGCCGTCTCCGTAAACTTCGACGAGATCGACGCCGACGATCGGCCGCTGGAGCGGCTCATGAAGAGGCCGACGCACTTGTACGGTGCGCCGCGAAACATTCATCGCGACCTGCTCCAGCGCGACAATTTCCTCGCCATCTCGGCCGTCATGATTTCCCGCGCTGCATTCGAGGCGACCGGCGGATTCTTCGCCGAACACCGCATCCTGTCCGCCGACTACGACTTGTGGATCCGGATGTCGGAGTTCTTCGAGTTCCTGATTCTGCCCGACAATCTCTGCCACTACCGGGTCCTGCCGGTGTCCGCCCTGCACGGCAGCCTGGAAAAGGAATACGGCGCCCAGCTCAACATTCTCGACCGCCACCGGGCGCGCTTCACTGAATCCCAATATCGCGAGCGACTGGCGCAGTTGTATCGCGACTGGGCGGACAGCGCTCTCTACGCGCGCGAGCGCTCGGCCTGGAAGGCCTGGCGCGATGCCGTACGCATGGACCCCTTGCACTTCGGCATCTGGAAGATGGGAATGCGCGCCGCCGCCCGTCGCCTCGTCGGCTGACGGCCAATGATCGCGAATGCGGAGACGGGCAACCTCGCGGAGGTCGGTGCCCGAACCCTGGTCGACGCCACGTGGTTGCTGTGGTCACCGCCCGCGAAACGCGTGATCGTGCGCGAACCCGGTTCGATCAGCGAATACCGGTTTGCGGGCCCCGACAGCGATGCAGCCGGCCCAATCGACTCCTCCCTGGTCCTTCGCACGGTGACTCCGCCCGCTGATACGCAGGGTCATCAGTGGGTGTTCGTGGAGTGCAATCTGCTTGGCGGCACGATGGCGCGGGCCAGAGCACTGATGCTCTTGTTCAGAACTGTCCTCGGGCTGCGATGGCGAGGCTACCGAACGCAGCACTGGTTGCGGCTGCGCGATGACGACGGGGCCATTTATCGGGCGGACCTCATTTTTCGAAATGGTTGGCCGATCAGCAGGCTCGTGCGCGAACTGATCCTGGCCGCGTTGCGCGGCGGTGCGCTCGCCGTAGGGACAGGCACCGGATCTGACTGCCTCTATGCGCAAATCATTCAGGCAGCAGGATCGCGCGGCGACTCGCTCGATGGGCCGCTCCATTTCGGTTCGGGACGCGTATTTCGTGCTGCGACTGATGATCACATCATCAGGATGCCGCGAGGCGCCGGCGCGGAGGAACGCTGCCGCGCGGCTTTCAACACTCTGTCACGGTTGGCATCCTTACGCCTCTCGTTCGGAACTCCTCGAGCCGTTCGCTCGTTCGTTCTTCACGGGCAGACAGTGTTCGTGGAATCGCGTCTGACAGGCGACGAATTTCCGTACCGCTCGCTTCCCCACGAGCAGCGCGCGGGGCTACGACACAAAGCGCTGGCCATGCTGGCGGAGTTGCAGCGCAAGGCCGTGCTGCCCGCCGGCTTGCAGCCTGAAGATCTGCGTCGCCTGGTGACTGTGCCGCTCGAATCCATCCTCGCACTGCCGCTGGACGACGGGCTCAAGGCGCGACTGCAATCCGCTGGAGAACAAGTCCTGCAATCGCTGCGTACACAGGGGTGGCTGGCGACGCAGGCGCACGGTGATTACAAGATCGCAAACCTGGTGGCGTCCGACGACGGCGGCGTCGCGGGCATCGTGGATTGGGATCGCGCCATGGAATCCGCGGTCGCGGGCATGGACGCTATCTACTACCTGGCGTTCGACCGCGTTTTGCTGAATCTGCGGTCCATGTCGCAGGCCATCCTCGACGCAGTAGCGCACGATAGCGCGCTGCCCGAAGTCCGTGACTACCGTGAGTCACTGGAGGTCGGCCCTGACAAATGGCTACTATCGGGCTTCATGACGCTCATCCACCACATCAACGGCCAGATCCACGCTGGCGCGGCAAGCTCACCAACGTGGCTCGCGTCCAACGCGGAAGCCCTTGCATGTGCCGCCTCCCTGGTCGAGTCCCTGCACCCAGCGAATCGCGAGTGAAATGAGCGCCGAGGAAAAGCAGGGCAGCAAGGTCTTGCAGCATGGCGCCATTTACGCGGTGGGCAGCATGCTCAGCCGACTGGGTGGCTTCCTGCTGCTGCCTCTCTATCTCAAGGCGCTCTCGCCAGTCGAGTACGGCGTGCTGGAGATGTTCTATGCGATTTCATCCGTCCTGGCGCTGCTGGTCTCCGGCGGGCTGTCGCAGGCGGCTCTGCGTTTCTATTACGAGTACGACGAGGCCGGCGAGCGCAAAGCAGTGATATCCACGGCGCTGCTGGCGGCGCTCGCGTTCTCGGGCCTCGGCGCACTTCTGCTGTGGCCGTTCTCGCCCCAGGCCTCGTACCTGCTCGTGGGCACGCCGGACTACGCCACCAGTTTTCAGCTCGTGCTGCTCACACTGATCGTGCAGATGGCGAACGAGGTCGGGCTGAGCTACCTGCGCGTCAAGGGCTATCTGTGGCGGTTTGTCGTCGCGTCATCGAGCTTGTTAGTGATGCAGGTGATCGTCAACCTGTACACGGTGGTCACTCTGCGGTGGGGCGTACCCGGTGTGTTGCTGGGCAACCTGATGGGTGCAACGCTCGGTTGCCTGATCGTCACCGCCGTGACACTGAAAGACTGCGGCCTGCACTTCCGCCGCCCGGTTCTCACTCGCATGCTTCACTACACGTGGCCGATGGTGGTCGCCGGCATCGCGGGAGTGTTCATGGACCGTGCCGACCGGTTCATCCTGGAGCGCTGGTTGGGGCTGGAAGCCGTTGGCATCTATGGTCTGGCAGAGAAGCTGGCGACGATATTCGTCATGGGCTTCTTGCGCCCATTCGAACTCGCCTATGGAGTGCACCGGTTCGCCATCATCAAGAGTGCGGATCGTGCGGAACAACAGGCCCGCGCCTTCCGCCACTACCTATTCAGCGCCGTCATGGTCGGCTTGCTGATCGTCGTATTTGCGCCGTCGGCACTGCACCTCATCGCGGGGCCGGCTTATTGGACCGCTGTGTTGCTGCTCCCGATCCTGATGTTGCGATATATCGTGATCGGTACCGAATACATCTTCCACACCGGCATTCTGTACGCGGGCCGGACAAAATTTTCGATGGGAATCCATCTCACCAACGGTGGAGTCCGGCTGGCGTTCACGGTTGCCTTCATTGGCCTGCTCGGCATCCAGGCGCCGGCCTTCGGGGCCCTGGCAGGCTCGTTTTGCGCTGCCATCGCGGCACTGCTGATTTCGCGGCGCTTCGATCCGGTCAAGTGGAATCTCTCTCTCGCGCTGCGCGTCGGTTTGCTTGGCGCCGCATGTTTCTTCGCGAACAAACTGGCGGGTGAGGGCTGGCTGAGCGCGTCAGCCGCGGTCTTGGCCTACGTTCTCGGCGGCTTTGCACTTGGCATCATCACTCGCAGCGATCTGGAGCGTGCGATGGCTTTGGTTTCCCGATACGTTCCAGTCCGCGCACGCCGCAAGTAAGCGGCACGTCAGGAAGCAAGCAGGCAGATACCCGGCGGCTGAGCTGCTGGAAACGGCTGAGAGGCGCGGATAGTCAGCATCGGCCCGTGGCAACTGTAAGCGCCACAGGAAGCGCTGCGGAACGAAGCTCAGCGTGAGCTCGGCATCGAAGCCGAGCAGCACGTCGACGGAATTGGTGCCATTGAAGTAATGCAGGTAGTTGACTGCCGAGCGCACCACGGCGTCGTAGCGTGTTTTTGTCCGCGCCCAGCGCCGGCGTGGTGCAGGCAGCGATGAAGCGGAACACATTCCTTTGGCTCAATCGGCCGACGGATGCGCCTCACCCTCGGTGGGGTAGTAGCCCTCATGAATCGCCGTCCCCTGGAACTCATTGAGGATCAGGCTGACCTGATGACCTTCGCCGAGGGCCGCCAAGGCTTCCTGCACCGATGCGCGCGGCGTGAAGTCGGCGCGCACGACCAGCAGGACCTGCCCGACCGAATCGGCGAGCGCCCGTGATTCGGTGGTCAACAGTATCGGCGACGAGTCGAACAGGACGATAGCGCGAGGCTCATCGCGCAGGATCTCGTTGACGATCTGTGTCATGCGCGAGCTGGCGAACAGTTCGGTGGCCGAATCCGAGGCGCGGCCTGCCGGCACGATGTTGAGGTTGGGCAGCGACGTGCGGAACATCGCGTCGGAGAGCGAGGAATTCGGATCGGCGAGCACGTCAAGCAGGCCACGCTCGTCGCGCAGGCCCAACACCGACGAAAGGTGCTGCTTCGCGCCGTCGGCGTCGACGAGCACGATGATCCAGTCACGCTCGGCCGCGAGGCTCATCGCGAGGTTCAGGCTCGTGAACGTCTTGCCCTCTCTCGGAACGGCGCTCGCTATCATGAGCGAATTGCCGCGCTCGACCCCGCTCGCCGTGCGGCGCGCCATGACGCCGAGCAATGCCCGCTTGATCGCACGGTACTCAGAAGTGAGGCGGCGTTCCGCAGAGGTGGCGGGCGCGAGGCCGGCGTCGCGCAGGCGATGTTTCTCGATCTCGATGGACGGGCGCGACGCGAGCTTCGCCGCCAGCTTGCCGCTCGAAACCAAGCGATCCGACACCGGCGCAGGCACCTCGACCCGCAGCCGCGGTTTCGGTCCGGCGGCGGCCGCATCACGCTTGGCGCGCTTCAGGGTCTCTTCTATCAGACTCATCGTCAATTACCTCGCAACCGCCTAGCCGAGCAGGTTTTGCATGAAAGCAGCGGTCGTCCTGCTGAACATCATGATGACTGCAAAGACCGCGAGCAGGCAGCCGAACGCTGTTCCCAGGCGCAGCGCCGAACCGCGCAGCATCGCGACATGGGCCTCGATCCGGCCGATCGACACGGTGCCGAGCACCGGCAGCTTCGTGATCTCGGCAAGCGCGCTGGGATTCGCGAACACCGGGTTCATCTGATGCATTACGTACGCGAATGCGCCACCGGCGCCGATCGCGCCAAGCAGCACGACCATCAACATGAGGTGGCGGTTCGGACCCACGGGCGCGAGGCTCGCGGCCGGCGGCTCGAGAACCTTGAACGAGACGACGCCGGTCTCTTCCGCGCTCTCCGACAGGCGCGCGCGCTGCAGGCGGTCGACCAGTGCTTCGTACTGCGTCTTCGTCACGCCGTAGTCGCGGTTCAGTCGCGCGAGCTCGGCCTCGACTTCCGGCGCGGTATCGATTGAGCGCTGAAGGTCGACGACATGCCGGTCACGCTGCGCGATGTCCGCGCGCGAGGCGGCGATGTCCACGTCAATCTTGTTGAGCTGCATGCGAATGCTCTGGTAGAGCGGATTGTCCGCAACCGCGAGGCTGCCGGTGCCGGCGCCGCCGCCCTGCAGGGCGGCGAGCTCGCGCTCGCGGCGCTGCTTGAGGTCGGCGATTGTCTGCTTGAGCGCGATCACTTCCGGGTGCTTGTCCGTGAATCGCAGCAGCAGCTCTTCGAGCTTCGTCTCGGATTCCTTCATGCGCGCGTCGATGTCTTTCTGGCCGGGCGCCTGGAAGTCGCCACCGCGCCCGTTGGGCACGAGCGGCGCCTGGCCGCGCAGCTGGGCGTCGAGCGCGGCGCGCTGACTCATGAGGACGTCGAGCTGGCTGCGCGCCTGCTCGAGGCCCTGCCGCTCGTTCTGCAGGCGCGCGAAGTAGTCGCCGCCCTGCCCCGGCAACACGCCGAAGTTGTGCTGCTTGAAGGTCGCGAGCCGATCCTCGGATTCACCGAGCCTCTTCTCGAGCTCGGAGATCTCTTTCAACAGAAAGGACTGCGCCTCTTCGGCCTTGACGCGGGTCGAGTCCGCCGTTTCGCTCACGAAGCCCTCGACCAGCGAGCGCACGACAAAGAGCGCGCGATCCCGGCTCGTGTCCGGATAGCTGATCATGAGGATGATGGCGCCGGCGGTCTCCTGTCCGCGGATCGGCAGGATCTCGATCTTGTCGCGCATGTCCTTGAGCAGCTTGTCGATCTCGGCGGGCGTCTTGCCCGCGGCGCCGAACTCAGGCGATTGCGTCAGGCGCATGAGATGCGGTCGGCTCAGCAACGTCTGGCGACCCACCGCAACCTGCATCTCGACATTGGTCTCCACCGCGAGACCCTGCAACAGCTTGCCGAGGCGCGAGCTCGAATCGACGTACACGCGCGACGTCGCGAGGTAGTGATCGGGAAGCGTCGACACGCCGAGCGCGCCCAGCAGGAGCAGCACCCACGCGACCAGCATCGCGCGCCAGCGGAAACGCCACGCTCCGCGCAACTCATGCTTGAGGTCCTGGGCAAGGAGATGCAACGACTGTTCGACACCGGCCATAATTCGATTCGTTCCTTAGAAGCGCGCCTGCGGCACGACCAGAATGTCGCCGGGCATGAGCAACAGGTTCTGTTTCATGTCGCCTTTTTCGAGGAGGTCGCGGAGACGCACGGGCTCCTCCTTTCCCTTCTGTCCGTTTACGGCCGCGCGCACGATCTTGGCGCGATTCGGTGCGGCGAAATCGGTGACGCCGCCCGTGAGCAGCATGACGTCGAGCACACGCAACCCGTCGCGATACGGCACGGCCTGCGGCACTTTGACCTGGCCGAACACCTGCACCTTGCTCATGGTGCTCGCGGCCGTGACGACGATGACGTTGACTGTTGGGCTGCGCACGTATTCGGCCAGCACGCTTTCCATTTCGCGCGCCAGCTGCGCGGGCGTCTTGCCCGCGGCCGTCATGTCCTCGACCAGCGGCGTCGAAATCTTGCCATCGGGCCGCACGGGCACGCTGGTGCTGAGTTCGGGATTGCGCCACACGAAGATTTGCAGCGAATCGCCGGGCCCGATGATGTAGTCGGCCGTCAAAGGCGGCGGGACGGGTTCCGGCGTCGGCGCCTGGGCGGAGGCGACCGCAGTGCTGCAAAGCGCGAGCGATGCGACAAAAAGCAGCTTTAGACGACTTATTCCTTTCTTCGCGTGCGCGTTGGCCTTCACTACAAACATCCCTTGTCCGAGAAGCGCCGTAAGGTACCACTGGTGCCGTTGGATAATTTTCCGACACCTGCTCCGGTCAGACCAATAGTGACCAAGATCACGAAAATAAACCGAGCGAACTGCGTCACGGAACCCACTCGTTCGAAAGCAGTACGCCACCCGTTCCGCTGCGCCGTGAGTTAGCTTTTCCGCCTTCAGTTTTCCGAGGCGTATCAGGCATGTGTGGCTTCTGCGGCATTTACGAACCCACCGCCGCCGCGCGCATCGACCCCATCCTTTTAAGGCAAATGACTGGCCTCATGGCGGAGCGGGGCCCGGATGCCGAGGGATTCTGGTCGGACGCCCGGATCGGTCTCGGCCATCGCCGCCTAACCATCATCGACCTCGCGGCCGGCGAACAGCCGGTCTACAACGAAGACAAGAGCATCCTGGTCGTCTTCAACGGCGAGATCTTCAACTACCAGGAGCTGCGCGCCGAGCTCATCGCCCGCGGGCACCGCTTCAGCACCAACACCGACACCGAAGTGATCGTGCACTCTTATGAGGAATACGGCGCGCGCTGTGTCGAACGTTTCCGCGGTATGTTCGCGTTCGCGCTGTACGACACCAAACAAGGCTCGCTGCTGATCGCGCGCGATCGCCTCGGCATCAAGCCGTTGTACTACAGCATGGTCAACGGCCAGCTGGTGTTCGCCTCGGAAGTGAAGCCGATCCTGCTGGCGCGCGGCGGGCTGGCGGATCCAGATCCCAAGGCGATCGACTTCTTCTCTGCGATTGGCTACGTGCCGGGCGAAGACACCATGTTCCGCGGCGTCAAGAAACTCCTGCCGGGCCACATCCTGCAATGGCGCCCCGGGAAGGCCGCGCCCGTCATCGAACGCTACTGGGAAGTGCCCGACGCGCCGGCTCGCGTTATGAGCTTCGATGAGGCCAGCGAGGAATTCCAGGCGTTGCTCCGCGAGAGCGTGCGGCTGCGGCTGATAAGCGACGTGCCGCTCGGCGCGTTCCTTTCCGGCGGCGTGGATTCCAGCGTCATCGTCGCGCAGATGCGCGAGCTCACCAACGCGCCGGTCAAGACCTTCTCCATCGGTTACGGCGACAGCCCCGAGCACAACGAACTCCCGCACGCGCGCGCGGTGGCCGAACTCCTCGGTACCGATCACGTCGAACATCTGCTCACGCACGGCGACTTCTTCGAGAACGTGGCCGCGTTCGTGCAACGCTCCGAAGAGCCGATCGTCGAGGGGGCGGGCATCGCCCTCTATCACCTCGCGAAGCGCGCGCGCCGCGACGTTACGGTGGTGCTGTCGGGCGAAGGCGGCGATGAAGCGCTCGCCGGCTATCCGCTCTACAACATCATGCGCAAGGTCGATGCGCTGCGCGGTGTCGCGCGGCCCACCGGCCTCGCCGCATTGGCGCGCGGCATTGCGCCCCACGTCGCCAGTGAAAAGGCCGCGAAGTATCTCGACTGGATCGGGACACCGCTCGCCGAACGCTACTTCAGCATCCCGAACGACCTGACTCCCGGCGTGCGCAGCCGAATGTACTCCGACGGCTTCGCAACCGCCGTGGGCAACACGACGTCCGACTACTTCGGCGAGATGTACGGGCGCCTGAAGCACGCCTCGTCGCTCAAGCGCATGTCGTACGTCGATCTCAAGAGCTGGTTGCCGGACGATCTGCTCATCAAGGCCGACAAGATGACCATGGCCGCGTCGGTCGAACTGCGCGTGCCGTTCCTCGATCACAAACTCATCGAGTTCTGCCTGTCGCTGCCCGATGACCTGCGACTCAAAGGCGATGTCGGAAAGTACCTGCTGAAGCGCGTCGCGCTGAAATGGCTGCCGGAAAAGATCATCTACCGGAAGAAGCAGGGCTTCCCGGTGCCGATCTCGCTGTGGTTCCGCGAAAAACTCTACGATCGCGTCGCCGGGGTGCTGCTCGATCCGCGCACACTGGCGCGCGGATACTTCAATCCCGAATACGTGCGCAACATTCTCGCGAGGCACAAGGCCGGTCACGGCGACTACAGCCGGCGGCTGCTGTCGCTGGTCATCCTGGAAACCTGGCACCGAACCTTCGTCGATGACCTGTGCCTGCCGTTGCGCGCAATGCGTGATGGGTGCACCGCGCCCGAGGCGTTGCGCGCGTGAGAGCCCTTCTGTTCTCCAACCTGTTTCCGACCAGCGCGGATCCCACCCGCGGTGTCTTCACGCGCCAGCTCGCGGCGGAACTCAATCGCCTGGGCGAGATCGAAGTGTCGGTACCTCTGCCCTGGTTTCCGGGCAATCCGCTCGTCGCCCGGCTCTTTCCCGCATACGCGCGCGAGTTCGGCTCGATCGGCGCGCACCAGCAGTGGGACGGGGTCACTGCTCACTACCCGCGCTACGCGCTGATCCCAAAGCTGTCCGAACGCGCCCACGATCAACTCATGTACTTCGGGGTGCGCGCCAGCGTTGCGCGCCGGCACCGCGAGCAGCGCTTCGACGTGCTCAACGCGCATTGGCTGTATCCGGACGGGGTCGCCGCGATGCGGATCGGCGCCGATCTCAAACTACCGGTGGTGCTGACGGCGCTCGGCTGCGACGTGAACGATGATCTCAATCATCCGATCAAGCGACCACGCATCCTCGCCGCCGCCCATGCTGCCGCGGCGTTGACCACGGTGTCGCAACCGCTCGCCGACGGACTCGCGGCCGCGGGCATTCCGTCGCACAAGATCACCGTGATTCCGAATGGTGTGGACACCGCACGCTTCAGTCCGCGCGACCGCACGGCATGCCGCGACGCGCTCGGGCTTTCCGAACGCCCGACCGTCGTGTGCGTGAGCCGCTTGAGTCATGAGAAAGGTGTCGACCTGCTGGTCGCGGCAGCGCGCGAGCTCGTCACCAAGCTGCCTGACGCGCACGTATTCATCGTCGGTGAAGGCCTGATGCGCGCGGATCTGGTGCGGCAGATCGCCGCGCTCGGTCTCGGCTCGGTCGTGCGGCTGGTCGGCGGCGTTGCGCACGACAAGGTGGCCGAGTGGATGGGCGCCGCGGATGTGGTCTGCATGCCGAGCCGCCGCGAAGGGCACCCGAACGCCGCGATGGAGGCCCTCGCCTGCGGGCGTCCGCTGGTCGCGAGCCGCACCGGCGCACTGACGACTCTCATCACCGCGGCGCGCGGCCTCACGGTTGCGCCCGGCGATGCGCGGGCGCTGGGCACCGCGCTCATCGCCGCCCTGCAACGCTCCTGGGACAACGCCGCCATCGCCGCGTCGATGCGCGAGGACAGCTGGGCGCGCGCCGCCGCCGCCTATCTACGCGTGTATCAGCAAGCCGCCGAACTCACCGTCCCGACGGGCACGCGTGCCGCCCTTTCCTCCTGACCCAAGATCCGTATGCGCATACCGATGTCACTGCTCAATGTCGCCAGCCGCTTCGCTCCGCAGTTGCTGTGCTTCGCGCAACCGCCCGCGCTCGGCAACCAGGTGGCGCTCACCTTCGACGACGGGCCGCATCCCGACTACACACCGCGCATTCTCGACATACTCGCGAAGCACGACGCGCGCGCCACGTTTTTCTTCCAAGGCAATAATGCGGTGCTCTGGCCGCAGCTGGTGCGGCGCGCATACGCCGCGGGCCACCAGGTCGCGGCGCACGGCGTCGAACACGTCGCCGCCTCCACGCAGCGCGACAACGGCGCCGCCGACAACGCCATCGAGTGCCACGCCGTGCTTTGCGAAATCGCCGGCGCGGATCTCGCGCCGTACTATCGCCCACCCTACGGCGACATCACGCTCGGCGCCCTGCGCACGCTCAGCCGTCGTGGCTACCGGCTTGCGTTCTGGTCGTACGACAGCCGCGATTCATTCGTCAACAGCGCGCAGGATATCGAGATGCGCATCGTGACCGCCTCGCCACCCGCCGGCAGCATCCTGCTCTTCCACGACGACTACGTTCATACCGTCGAAGCATTGCCGCGGGTGCTCGACACGCTGCGCGAGCGTGGACTCACTTTCGTGACCGTGGCCGAACTCTGCCATTCATGAGCCGATCGTCCGCGCAGGCACCCCACGCGAACTTGCACTGAACGGTGCAGCACTCCTCAGTTATTCGGCAGATTCGCGAGTATTCGCGACGCGGTATCGCGCCAGGTGTGCTCGCCCGTGAGTTTGGCACTGGCGCGCGTGGCGATGGCCGTGCGCAGCGCGTCATCACTCAACATCCGCGCCAGGGTCGCGCGGCAGCCCGCGAAATCGAGCGGCGTGAACAGCAGCGCCGTGTCGGCGTCGCGATGCACGTCCTCGATCGGCGGCAGGCGCGGCAAGACCAGCGGAATGCCGAGCCCCATCATCTCGAACATCACGATGGGTGAGCCGAACACGTTCGAGTGCGGCAACACGCCGAGATCGAAAGTCTGGATGTAGTCGTACACCTGCTGGCGTGGCACCGCGCCGGTCAGCACGATGTCGGCTGCGTAAGGCGAGGCACGCGCCTTTTCGGCGAGCGCTTCCGCCGCCGGTCCCGCGCCGACCAGGCACAGCTTGAGTCGCGGATGCGTGGCGCGCAGGTCGTTGAAGACGTCGATGAGAAAATCGAGCCGGTCCCAGCGATCGAACCAGCCGGCAAACCCGATGACCACGCCCGCGTCGAGCCGCAACTGCCGTCGCATGGCTTCGCGCGACTGCGTGAGCTTGAGTCGCGAGACTTCGAAACCGTTCGCCGCGACCACCAAGCGTTCGCGCGGCAGTCCAGCCGCCACGGCACGCTCACCCAGCCACGAGGACACCGCGTGCACGCGCGTGGCGCGGCGCATGATGAATCGTTCGAACATCGCGCACAGGCGTTCGAACGACTGGTGGCGCGCGCGATTCGGGATTCCGCTAACTTCGTTGATCTCCAGCAGGAACCGGCAATGCGAGCGCCGCGCGGCGAGCACGCCGGCGACCAGGAAGAACGCATAGCGCTCGAACAACAGGTCGTAACGGCCCGCAGCCAGTGCCTTGCGCAGGCGGAAATACGCCGGCACGTTGTAGACGACCTCGGCGATCTCGAACAGCCAGTTGGGAAGCTTGCGGCTCATCAGCTTCCACACCGACGACCAGCCGCGCGTAGTGGTCTTGGCCTTGTCGACCGGGATCGTCGCGGCGGGATCGAACGGATCTACGCCCGGCGGCGACAGGACGTCGACGTGATGCCCGAGCGCACGCAGCGCGCTCACGATGCTCACGATGTGATTGCCTTCGGCGCCGCGGCCCTGGGTGCGGTGGTGGTAGAGAATTCGCATGCGCTATTTCATCTCGCCCAGGGCGAGCGCACGGATGACCCGGTACATCTCCCAACAACTCACGTAGCGCAGCTGGTAGCCGGGCGTCTGCGCGTAGCGGCGCTCGAGCTCGCTCCACATGCGCGATAGCCCGCCGCCGAGCAGCGCGTCGAGCGTGTGGTCCTGCGCGCCGTGCGTGTGCAGCTTGATGAATACGTGCTGCTCAGCGCCCCGCATGCGCGGCGCGAGCCCGAACCACAACGGCACTCGCTCTTCGGTCGGCGGCGCGTCCGCGGAAATCTCGGCGTTCTCGATCTTGGGAATGAGGCCGAGCTTGCGGCGGCGCCAGTTGAGCCCGAGCGGCCCCTGCACCAGCAGCAGTTCGTCCGGTGCGCCCCACTCGCCTACCGCGACGTCGCGGCCGGTGTCGTGCGACTTCCTGCAGCCATCCTGGCCGCGCGCGAAGTAGATGGAGTTGATCTTGCTGGTCTGCGTGTCCGACGGCGCCGAGGGCATCGTGAAATCCGCCTTGCAACCCGTCTCGACCAGCACCCGCAACTCGTTGTC
>Ga0164241_10002700_pt1 | contig 18782 bp, 13 predicted proteins | sample OricomyardsoilBY_FD_108780 | JGI IMG/M metagenome (GOLD analysis project Ga0164241, IMG submission 108780) | Backyard soil microbial communities from Emeryville, California, USA - Original compost - Back yard soil (BY) | ecosystem: Environmental > Terrestrial > Soil > Unclassified | place: USA...
GTTCGGTGGCGGCGCCGGAGTTCTCCAGTTCGCGGACCCAGGCGACCCGGCCGGCGTGCAGGGCGCGGGCCAGGTCCTCCAGGTTGCGGCCGTGGTCCATCTGCTCGCGCCGGCCGAACCGGTGCAGGGCGGCCTCGCCGAGCAACTCGATCCCGGACAGCACGAGCTTGGCGAGGTTGTCCGCCTGCTCGGCCGTCGTGATCGGAGGCATCGGCTGCATGATTCGAACACTAGAGCAGGGGTCTGACACTGCCCGGTCCGTCGGTCGCGGTCAGCGCTGCGGCTGGGTAGCTATGTCGAACGGCTGCTGGGTGATCGGCTGCTGCCGGTAGGTGGCCGGGAGCGACCGGTCACCAAACCCCTCGACCCTCTGCTCGACGTGCTGGTGCACAGCCAGGACATCGCGATCCCCTCGGGCGCGACCACCGATGCCGACCGAGCCCGCCCGGGCCGCCGCACATTTCGCCTACGGCTCGGGGGGACAGGCGATCCCGATTCTCAGTACACGGTCAAGCCCCGCGTACGGAACTGCCCGCGGACCCGGTCCACCAGTTCCGAACTCGGTGGCTCGGTGTCCTCAAGCTGGTAGGTCAGGCCCAGCTGCTGCCACTTGTCCCGGCCCATCTGGTGGAACGGCAGCACCTCCACCCGCTCGATCACGCCGCCGGCCCCGCGCTGCTGGAGTTCGGCGACGTAGTCGGCGACCGCGTCGACGTTGTCGACCGCGTCGGTCAGGTCGGGCACCAGCACGTACCGGATCCAGATCTTGGACGTGCCCCGGTCGGCCAACCGCCGGCCGAAGGCCAGGGTGGGCGCCAGTTCTCGCCCGGTCACCATCTTGTAGGTCTCGGGCAGGCCGGATTTCACGTCCAGCAGGAACAGATCGACGTCGTCCAGGAACGCGTCGGACACCCGCGCGCCCAGATAGCCGGAGGTGTCGACCGCGGTGTGCAGGCCGAGTTCCTTGGCGTAGCGCAACATCCGGCTCAGGAACGCGGTCTGCAGTAGCGGTTCCCCGCCCGAGACGGTCAGGCCGCCGCCGGTGGCCCGCAGCACCGGCGCGTACCGGAAGATGCGTGCCTTCACCTCGTCGATCGACGTAGGCATCCCGTCCGGCAGCCTCCAGGTGTCCGGGTTCTGGCAGTACAGGCAGCGCAGCGCGCAGCCGGACAGAAAGTAGGTCAACCGGGTGCCGGGGCCGTCGACGGCGGTGACCAGCTCCCAGGAGTGCACGCTGCCCAGGGTGCCCTCGCGCACCGCGGCCAGCCGGGCGTCCCGGGCCTCGTCCCGATGATGAGCCGGATACCGATAAGTATGACGGCCACCCGTTGTCGGCGACCCCAGCACGACGGTCATCTCACATCGACCCGTGGAAGGTCCGCGACAGCACGTCCAGCTGCTGCTCGCGGGTGAGCCGGACGAAGTTCACCGCGTATCCGGAGACCCGGATGGTCAGCTGCGGGTAGTTCTCCGGGTGCTCCATCGCGTCCTGCAGGGTCTCGCGGTTGAGCACGTTGACGTTCATGTGGAAGCCGTGCGAGACCATGTACGCGTCCAGCAGGCCGACCAGGTTGAGCACCTGCTCGCCCTTGACCCGGCCCAGGCTGCTGGGCACCACGGTCGAGGTCAGCGAGATGCCGTCCTGCGCCTCGTCGTACGGCAGCTTGGCCACCGAGAGCGCGCTGGTCAGCATGCCGTGCCGGTCCCGCCCGTTCATCGGGTTGGCGCCGGGCGCGAACGGCTCGCCCTTGCGCCGGCCGTCCGGGGTGTTGCCGGTGGCCTTGCCGTACACCACGTTCGAGGTGATGGTCAGCACCGACTGGGTGTGCATCGCGCCGCGGTAGCTCGGCTGCCGCCGCACCTTCTCCATGAACTCGCGCACGATGTCGACCGCGATCTGGTCGACCCGGTCGTCGTCGTTGCCGAAAGTGGGGAACTCCCCGTCCACGAGATAGTCGGTGATCAGGCCGTTCTCGTCGCGGACCGGGTGCACTTCGGCGTACTTGATGGCGGACAGCGAGTCGGCGACCACGCTCAGGCCGGCGATGCCGCAGGCCAGGGTGCGCAGGATCGACTTGTCGTGCAGCGCCATCTCCAGCCGCTCGTACGCGTACTTGTCGTGCATGAAGTGCACGCAGTTCAACGCGTCGACGTAGGTCGCGGCCAACCAGTCCAGCATGGTGTCGAACCGGGCCTCGACGTCCTCGAAGACCAGCGTGTCACCGGCCACCGGCGGGGTTACAGGCGCCACCTGGGCACCCGAGACCTCGTCCTTGCCACCGTTGATCGCGTACAGCAGGGCCTTGGCCAGGTTGACCCGGGCGCCGAAGAACTGCATCTGCTTGCCCACCCGCATGGCCGACACGCAGCAGGCGATCGCCGCGTCGTCCCCCCAACTCGTGCGGATCAGCTCGTCCGACTCGTACTGAATGGCCGAGGTGTCGATGGACACCTTCGCGCAGAACTCCTTGAACCCCATCGGCAACTTGTCGGTCCAGAGCACGGTCAGGTTCGGCTCCGGTGCCGGGCCGAGGTTGTACAGCGTCTGCAGCATCCGGAACGAGTTGCGGGTGACCAGCGGTCGCCCGTCCTCGCCGACGCCGCCGATCGTCTCGGTCACCCAGGTCGGGTCACCGGAGAACAGCGCGTCATACTCCGGGGTGCGCAGGAACCGCACGATGCGCAGCTTGATGACCAGGTCGTCGATCATCTCCTGCGCGTCCTGCTCGGTGATGAACCCGGCGTCCAGGTCACGCTGCAAATAGATGTCCAGGAAAGTGGCGGTCCGGCCCAGCGACATGGCCGCGCCGTTCTGCTCCTTCACCGCGCCCAGGTAGGCCAGGTACAGCCACTGGATGGCTTCCTTGGCGGTGGCGGCCGGGCGGGTGATGTCGAAGCCGTAGCTCGCCGCCATCTGCGCCAGTTCCTTGAGCGCGTTGATCTGCTCGGAGTTCTCCTCGCGGTCGCGGATCACGTCCTCGATCGAGGGCTGCCCGTCCAGACCGGCCCGGTCGGCCTTCTTGGCCGCGATCAGCCGGTCCACCCCGTACAGGGCAACCCGGCGGTAGTCGCCGATGATCCGACCGCGGCCGTAGGCATCCGGCAGGCCGGTGATGATGTGCGACCGGCGGGCGGCCCGCACGTCCGGCGGGTATACGTCGAAGACGCCCTGGTTGTGCGTCTTGCGGTAGGTGGTGAAGATCTTCTTGACGATCGGGTCCGGCTCGTAGCCGTAGGTCTTCAGCGCGTCCTCGACCATCCGCCAGCCGCCGTTGGGCATGATCGCCCGCTTGAGCGGGGCGTCGGTCTGCAGGCCGACGATGATCTCGTTGTCCTTGTCGATGTAGCCGGGGGCGTGCGACACGATCGTGCTGGGAACGGTCGCGTCCACGTCATAGATGCCCCGTTCGCGCTCCTGCGGGAACATCCCGGACAGCACCTGCCAGATGTGGGTGGTCCGCGGGGTCGGGCCGGCCAGGAAGCTGTCGTCGCCCGTGTAGGGCTGGTAATTGCGCTGGATGAAGTCCCGCACGTCCACACCGTCCGACCACGGGCCGGGGACGAAGCTCTCCCAGGCGTCCATCTGGACGACGGTGGTGGGGTGGGCGGTGCTGGTGGTCATGTTTGGGCTCCTTGTCTTTGGTTTGACCATAGGATTGATCGCCGATCGACGGTACGGACCAAAGTCCTTTTTTCGATCGGGACGGCGGGGTGGCGACCGCGTCGTCACCCCGCCGAACCTGCGATCAGACGGCCGCGACGGCCGGCTCCAGCCGAGCCTTCGCCTGCTGGTAGCCGACACCGTAGAACGCGCCGGTCATCAGCACCTTCATATCGGCCAGCATCGGCATCCGTGGGTTCGCCGGCGCGCACTGGTCGCGGTAGGCACCCATGGCCAGCAGGTCGAGCTCGCTCATGAAGACCTGCTCGTCCACGCCCTGGGCCTGGAACGAGGCCGGGATGCCGACCATCGCGCGCAGCTGCTCGACCGCGGTCGCGTAGGACTCCACGCCCTCCTCCGGGGTGGCCGCCGGCAGTCCCAGCGTGGCCGCGATCTGCTGGAAACGCTCCGGGGCGACGTAGCTCTCGTACTTGGGCCAGCTGGTCAGCTTGGTCGGCACGGTGCCGTTGTAGCGGATCACGTGTGGCAGCAGGGTCGCGTTGGTGCGCCCGTGCACCAGGTGATACCGACCTCCGATGGTGTGCGCCATCGCGTGCACGATGCCCAGGAACGCATTGCCGAACGCCATGCCGGCGATGGTGCCCGCGTTGTGCATCTTCTCCCGCGCCTTGACCGTCGCCGGGTCCTTCGGGTCGCCGTTCACCGAGGTGGCCAGATTGGCGAAGATCAGCCGGATGGCATGCAGCGCCATGCCGTCGGTGAAGTCGTTGGCGTAGACGGACACGAACGCCTCGGTGGCGTGGGTGAGCGCGTCGAAGCCGGAATCGGCGGCCAGCGAGGCCGGCATCTTGCCGGTCAGCACCGGGTCGATGATCGCTACGGTCGGGGTCAGCGCGTAGTCGGCGAGCGGGTACTTCACGCCGGTGGTCGGGTCGGTGATCACCGCGAAGGGGGTGACCTCGGCACCGGTCCCGGATGTGGTCGGCACGCAGACCAGTTTGGCCAGCTTGCCCAGCCGCGGGAACCGGAAGGCGCGCTTGCGGACGTCGAAGAACTTCTCCTTCAGGTCGGCGAACACGGTGGCCGGGTGCTCGTAGAGCAGCCACATCACCTTGGCCGCGTCCATCGGCGAGCCGCCGCCGAGGGCGATGATGGTGTCGGGCTTGAAGTCCCGCATCAGATCGGCGCCCTTGTAGACGGTCTGCACGCTCGGCTCGGGCTCGACGCCGTCGATGATCTGCAGCGACACCGGGTTCTGCCGGCGGCGCAGCACGTCGATGATCCGGTCGGCGAAGCCGAGCTTGGTCATGGTTGCGTCGGTGACGATGGTGACCCGGTGCACGTCGGGCATGTCGATCAGATAGCGGATCGCGTTCGGCTCGAAGTAGGTCTTGGCCGGCACCTTGAACCACTGCAGGTTGTTGTTGCGCCGGGCGACCCGCTTGATGTTCACCAGGTTGATCGCGGAGACGTTGCCCGACACCGAGTTGTGCCCGTACGAGCCGCAGGACAGGGTCAGCGACGGAGCCAGCGCGTTGTAGATGTCGCCGATGCCGCCCATCGAGGTCGGCGAGTCGCGGATGATCCGGACCGCCTTGACCCGGCGGCCGAACTCGACGGCGAGCGCCTCGTCACCGGTGTGGATGGCGGCGCTGTGCCCCAGCCCGTCCAGCTCGACCATCTGCTCGGCCAGCTCGATACCGTGCTGCGCGTCGCGCGCGGCCAGCACGGCCAGCACCGGGCACAGCTTCTCCCGGGTCAGCGGCTGGCCGGGACCGACGAACGGCACCTCGACCAGGATGATCGACGTCTCCTCGGGCACCTCGAAGCCGGCGTTGCGGGCGATCCACTGCGGGCTCTGCCCGACCACCTTGGCATTGAGTTTGGCTCCGCTGCAGGCGGTTCCGTCGGCCCGCACGCCGAACAGGAACTCCTCCAGCAGCGCCTTCTCCTCGGCGTTCGCCCGGTAGGCGTGCAACCTGGCGAACTCGGCCATGGCCTGCTCGTAGATCGGCTCGTCGAGGATGACGGCCTGCTCGGAGGCGCAGATCATGCCGTTGTCGAAGCTCTTGGACACGACGACGTCGTTGACGGCACGTGCCAGGTTGGCGGTGCGCTCGATGAACGCGGGCACGTTGCCGGCGCCGACGCCGAGAGCCGGCTTCCCACATGAATAGGCGGCCTTGACCATGGCGTTGCCGCCGGTGGCCAGGATGGTCGCAACGTCCTTGTGGTTCATCAGCTTGCCGGTGGCCTCGATCGACGGGTGCTCGATCCACTGGATGCAGTGCTCGGGGGCGCCGGCCGCGATCGCCGCGTCGCGGACGACCCGGGCGGCCTGGGCCGAGGACTGCTGTGCGGCCGGGTGGAAGCCGAAGATGATCGGATTGCGGGTCTTGAGGGCGAGCAGGCTCTTGAAGATGGTGGTCGATGTCGGGTTGGTCACCGGGGTGATGCCGGCGACGACGCCCACCGGCTCGGCGATCTCGGTGATGCCGGTGATCTCGTCGGTGCTGATCACACCGACGGTGCGCAGGTACTTCATCGAGTTGGTGACGTGCTCGCAGGCGAAGATGTTCTTGACCGCCTTGTCCTCGAACACGCCGCGGCCGGTCTCGGCGACTGCGGCCTGGGCGAGCTGGCCGTGCTGGTCCAGCGCGGCGACGGCGGCCTTCTTCACGATGTAGTCGATCTTGTCCTGGTCGAAGTCGGCGTAGTTGTGCAAGGCCTGCAGGCCGCGGGCCACCAGCACGTCGATCTCGTCGACGTGCTCGGATGCGTCCGGCGCCACATCGGGCAGGGTGAGCTCAGGGGCGAGCTCGGGTTCGGGTCGGTCGCCCTGGTCGAGGTCCTCGGGCCGAAGGACGGTGGGCGCAACCATGGTGTTCTCCCTGTGGTTTGTCTCTGCTGGGTCATCCATCACGGTAGGGAGCGCGCTATGGTCAGACCAAGGTCTTTGGTCCCGATCTCCGTCAGAAACCGGCAACCTGGGCCCGGCGGTGGACCTCGCGGCCGCGGTTCTCCCGGAGCGCGTCGATCGGTCGGCCGGGCAGCGACTCGTCCGTCTCGAACAGCCAGGCGACGATCTCGTCGTCGCGATACCCGTTGTCCCGCAACAGGGTCACCGTCGCCGGCAGGCCCTTGACGACCAGGGCGTCGTCGACGAACTCGGCCGGGATGCGCAGGATGCCGTCCTGACGCAGCCCGATCAGCTGCCCGTCCCGGATCAGCTGATGCACCCTGGTCACCGGCAGGCTCAGCCGCTCGGCGATGGCGGGGACGGGCACCCAGGTGGGCTCGGTGGTCGTGGGTCCGGTGGTCACAGTCGGCTCGGTGGTCACGGGTGCCAGCCTGCCAGGCCGACCGTTCATTCTCACCCGGGGACGCCGGACGGCCGCGCCGTGCCGCCAGGCGACGGTCCCTTCGAAGCACTCTCCGCAGGCGAGCGATCCTTCTTGTTGACCCACACAGACCTGGTCGCGGACGACCTGACTTCCGATGCCCGCGGTGCCGCGCTCGTGGCGGTCGCGCAGGGGCGGGCCGTCGCGGCCGCCGTCGTCACCCAGAATTCGCTCACAACGGGCGAGGTGGCGGCGCTGCTGGGGCGGGCTGAGGCAAACGTGCGGAGGTCACGGTTGAACGGAGACCTCTACGCGCCCGAAACCGGCGCCGCCGGCCGGACACTGCGGTTCCCCAGCTGGCAGTTCACCGACGACGGCCGGGTGGTCCCGGGACTGCGCCACGTCCTCCCGGCGTTACCCCCACACCTGCATCCGCTGTCCATCGAACGGTTCATGACCACCGACCTCGACACGCTCGGCGGCCAATCGCCCGTGCGGTGGCTGGCAGATGGCGGACCGGTCGAGCCTGTCATTCGCATGGCTGACGAACTGGGTTACGAGTGAGCCCCAGGTTCCCGAAGAACCCACGGACACCCCCGGCGCCCCTCACTCTCCGGCCCAGTGAAATCGCCACGTACACCGGCCCACTGTGGCGCATCCACACCACGACCGGCGCGCATCCGACGGCCTGGAATGACTTGCGCAGGTATGGACCCCTTTCCGAATTCCGATGGGAGCCGCACCCACCGCCAGCCCGGGCGCACCCGGCCGCGGCGGTGTCTTACACGGCGCAGGACCACGTGACCGCATTCGCCGAGGTCTTTCAGCGGGATCGAGCCATCACGTTGTCCCCCGACCGGACCCTCTCGGCTTGGCTGCCCTCCAGACCTCTGGCGCTGCTGGACCTCGTCGGCAGCGACTGGGCGGTGTGGCACCGAGCGTCCGCGTCCCTTCCCCATGCGCCGAAGGGCACCTGCCGGGCATGGGCGAACGCCATCTGGGAGCAACTCGGGCAGCACGTGGATGGGCTGCTCACACCGTCCGCCGTGGTGATCGGTGGCGCACTGGTCGTGTTGTTCCCGCCGGCGACAACGGCATTCCCCACCGCCCCGTCATTCTCGCGGAACCTGCACCACAGCGACGTGGCCACGCTCGCCGTGCGGGCAGGACGGCGACTGACCTGGCCGGTGCGCTGAGATTCTGCTTCGAGGCTCGGTCTCAGGACGGTTCGAGGATCAGCTGCCAGGGCGAGATGTCGTCCGGGCTGGTCGGAGCCGCACCTGGGAGGTCGCCCTGGGACCAGAATCTGGCCTGCCAGCCGACGCCGTCATGCAGCACCCGGCTGCCCGCGACGTAGACCTCGGTGGGGCTCCACTCCGGATAGGTGCCGGCCGGCAGGGTGGGCGTCGGCGCCGGGGTGTCGCCGGGCAGCACCGGCCCGATCAACGTCCACGGTGTCTGGTCCGCGGTGGCCACCGGCTGGTCCGGCCGGTCGCCCTGCGAGTACCACTTGGCCTGGTAGACGTTCCTGTGCCAGACGACCTTGGCGCCCTTGGGGTATCCCTGGTTGGGGTTCCAGATCTGGTAGGGCGAGGTCGCCGGGTCGTCGACGATCTCGGTGGCGGTGACCCCGGTCGGCACCGTCTGCGCCGTCGACCCGGTGGTCGACGACCCAGTGGCCGGCGCGCTGGTGCGCGTCGGATGCCCGGCGCCGAACTGGCCGAGGATTGCGGCGAACGCCCCGGGTTGCTGCTGGATTCCGCTGCAGACGTCGGACACCACGGTGACGTCGGGGTAGTTCGGCCCGCAGGACTGATCCCGGTTGGCCGACCACATCGACAGCCGGGCCGGCTTCTGCTGCTGGGCGAAGGCCAGCAGCTGCGCGGCGTCGTCGAGGGTGAACACCTCGCTCGGGATGTCGTTCTGGCCGATCATCGGGGTGGCCCCGACCAGTCCCCAGGCCTGCGCATCGGTCAGGTCCGTCCCGGCCGCCGCGTAGGCGTCCCGGATCTGCTGCTGCAGCGCGGTCAGGGCCAGCTCGGCCTGGGCGGCCATGCCGCGGCCGTCGGGGATCGGCTCGCCGTAGTCCATCGTCATCGCGTTGACGCCGGCCGGCCGGACACCCGCGGCGAGCATCGAGGAGAGCACCGCCCGGCCGTCGTCGGTCAGCCCGGTCGAGATCACCGGCAGGGTCAGCCAGACGTCCAGGGCCGTACCGGTGGCAGCCTGCTGCCGGACCAGCGCCGCGACGGCCGCCGCGCGCCGCTGGTTGACCTCGGGCGCCATCGAAGCCTGACCCTCGATGTCCAGGTCGATCTCAGTCAACCCGTACCGGTCGACGACCGACGCGTAGGCGGCGGTCAGCGCCGCCGGGTCGATGCAGCCGATGGCCAGTTCGGAGTTCGCGGCACCGCCGAACGAGACGGTGACCGCGCCGCCGAGCTGGCGGAGCCGGGCGATCCGCCGGTCGAGGTCGAGCTGGTCGGCCGCCGCGGTCATCGAGTAGGCCCCGCCCCAACTGGGGTCACACGGGGCGCCGGGCGCGCTGACCACGAACGCCAGGACCGCCGACGAGTTCGTCCGGTCGGTCACATCCTCGAAGGCGTAGCTCGGGGTCGATGTGACGTCGACGTACGGCGCGAACCACGACGGCCCGGCCGACGCGGCCGCTGTGTCCGCTGCCTGTTTCCGCTGGTAGTACCAGATCCCAGCGACCGAGGCCGCGACGACGACGATGACCAGGAAGACGCGGAACCAGGACAGCCGCCGCCCGCCGTCCTCGGCGGGCGGCGCGACGGTCGCCTCGGCGTCGATCAGGTCCGCTTCGTTCACGGCTGATCCCCCGATCGCTCGCCGCCGCCGTCCGGCCGGCGCGCCGCACGATGACCGTCATCGGTCGCCCGCCGCCCGTAGCCGGCCGGATCACCCGGCCCCAGGCCGTCGACCCGGTCGGTCGCCCGCCGCCCGTAACCCTGGGGCATCCGGTCGGTCGCCCGGCGGCCGTACAGCACGGGCGCCTCCGGCACCTCGGCGAGAATGCGGAACATCCCGGCGCTTTCGGAGACGTGCTCGCCCGTGGCGGTGGCCGCGGCGCCCCGATAGAGCACCTCGCGCCAGCTCGGCGGCACCGGATCGGGCACGGCCCGGCGGCGGCGCACCCTGACCACCTCGCGTGGCTTGTCCGAGACGTACAGGCGCTCCACGAAGCCCAGCCACACGTCGACAAGGGCGAACCGGACGCCGACCAGCGTCACGAGCGCGTACGTCGCCGTGGCGGCGTTGAACGCGCCGAAGACGACATTGCCCCAGAACTGGTTCTGGTACCCGCGCCAGGCGGTCCACACCGACCAGCCGATGATCAGGAAGGGCGTGAACGCGAACATCAGCGGGGCGGCGGTGCGGTTGGCGACCTTCGGCGTGCGGGCGAAGGGGATCCGCCGGCCGGTGATCGCCTGCTGGATCGACTTGACCACCCCGGCCAGGTTGACCGGCAACAGGATGAGGTTGAAGCCGTAGACGCGGAAGATGTCCATCCGCTTGTACCCGCAGCGCCGCAGGTCCGAGGACATCGCGGCGAAGTACGGCAACGCGGCCAGCAACACCAGTGGGCTGAGCAGCCGGTTGTTGAATGGGTAGACCAGCAGCAGCACCAGGGCCACGCTGCTCCAGCAGGTCGAGGCGAGATAGTTGATGCGCAGGAGGGTCTCGATGGCCCGGCTGTTCTGGGCCCGCTTGAGCCGGGCCCGCCGCAGCACCCACAGCTTGGGCAGGATAATCAGCCCGCCGTTGGCCCACCGCCGCCGCTGGATGCACAACGAGCCGAAGTCCGGCGGGGTCGCCGAATAGCTGAGTCGCTCCGGATAGTTCAGCAGCCACCAGCCGTGGATCGCCAGGTCGACGCTGGACTCGGTGTCCTCGATGACGGTGCGGTCCATGACGTAGCGCCGGATCTCGAACCCACCCTGGTGCTCGACCTCGACGATGTCGTCGAGCGCCCGCTTGCGGATGACGGCGTTGGCACCGACCCAGAAGGTGGCCCCGTAATAGCTCATGCCCTGGTGCACGATGTGCTGCAGGTCGGTGGTGGCCCCGGACAGCCGTTCCATCCGGGTGGGCGACCCGGGGAAGGCGGAGTACGGGGTCTGGATGACGGCCAGCTTCGCGTTCTCGGGCTGGGACATCACATACACCAGACGCAGGCAGTACTCGGGCAACACGATGCTGTCCGCGTCGAGCGTCAGGATGTAGTCGGCGTCCGGGATCACCAGGGATCCGGACGCGCCGGCCGCGGACAGCACCCGCCCCTGCGGGGTCTGGACGACCTCGAAGCTGTGGCCCATCAGCCCGATGTAGCTGTTGAGGTTCATCGCCTTGTTCGACTCCTGCGACAGCGACGAGTAGCGCTTGCGCTCGAACCACGTCACCTCGCCGCGGAAGGTCCAGGCGAGCCGTCGGTGCAGTTGCAGCATCCGGGCCCGTGGCAGGTCACTGCCCTCATCGGCCGCCGCGGTCAGCGCCCGGCCGACCGAGGCGAAGTCGTCGGCCAGCGCGCCGAGCACCTGCTCGACGAAGAAGGTGTCCACGTGGTCGTTGACCACCTCCTGCGCCATCCGCATCCGGAGCCAGTCCTGGGCCCAGGCGAACTCGGCGGCCAGCGACCGCATCTGGGCCAACACCTGCTCGGGCTCGGGGTCATCCAACTCGGACATCTCGAACTGCTCGAGGGTGTCGGCGAACCGCTCGCGCGGCTCGGCCAGCCAGTCGACCAACTCGCCCGCCAGTCGTCGGGCGCCGGCCAGCAACTCCTGGTGCTTGGCCGAGGTCGGATTCGGCGGGTCGTCCAGCAGCAGCACCACGCGCAGGAACGGGTACTCCTGCAGCACCGCGGACAGCAGCGTCTTGCGCACCACCGCGATCTCCTCGCGGTACGAGGGCACCAGCACCGTCATCGTGGGCAGGGTGGTGTCGAAGAAGCTGTCGATGACGGCCCGCGGCACCCGGCGGTGGGCCCGGCTCCGGTAGAGCGCCCCCTGCCGGGCGACCAGGTACAGCAGGGCCGACAGCGCCAGGACGGAGGTGATCCCGACGTAGACGATCGTCTCCACCAGGAAGTCGATGTGGTTCTGGTACGAGCTGTTGATGATGCCGGTGATGAAGTAGGCGAACACGTAGGCGAGCCAGGCGACCATGGTGAAGACGATGGCGATGCGGCCGATGGCGATCAGGCCATCGCTGGCCGGCGCGGCGACCGGCGGTAGCGGTTTGTCTCTGGTGTCCGACCCCCATTGCTTCTTGGGTGGGACCTGAGATGGAGTCGTCGCCACGTCACCGTCCATGCCTTCTCCTGAGTGGTAACCGGGAGTCACGGTCGACGTCTCGACCGAGTGAGGGTCGCACAAGATGCGCAATAGAGTGAATTACACCCGATCAGCCTATACGAGCAAGCTGCCGCCGGCGCAGCGAGCCGGCTGCGTCACTCCCGGGCAACCCTGCCGGGACCGTGCCCGTCCCAGTAACGGACAACCAGTGAACAAAACCCAGAAGGACAGAGACCTTGCTGCTCGCGGAGACCGACATGGTGCAGATGAACGACATAGTGCAGATTGACGCAGTGCAGATTCCAGTGTTCGACCCCGCCCCGGACATCCGGCTGATCGTCGCCGACATGGACGGCACGCTGCTGGACGACGAGAAGCAGTTGCACGAGCACTTCTGGCCGCTCATCGAGGAGCTGCACGGCCGCGGCATCCTGTTCTCGCCGGCCAGCGGCCGCCAGTACTACACCCTGCTGCGCGAGTTCGCCGACATTGCCGACGAGATGGTCTTCATCGCCGAGAACGGCTCGCTGGTGATGCGCCGCGGGCACGAGGTCAGCTCCGACTGCTTGGCGCGGGAGGACGCGCTCCGCCTGGTCCGCACGCTGCGCGAGGCGGCCGGCGACGGGGTCGACGGCGGCGTGGTCGTGTGCGGCAAGCACTCGGCCTACATCGAGCGCTCCGACCCGGCCTTCTTCGACCAGGTCGACAAGTACTACGCCCGGCTGCAGGTGGTCGACGACCTGACCAAGGTGATCGACGACGACGTGCTCAAGATCGCCGTCTACGACTTCGAGTCGGCCGAGCACAGCACCCTGCCCCACCTGTCGGCGTTCGCGGACAGCCACAAGGTCACCGTCTCCGGCGAGCACTGGCTGGACGTGAACACGCGGACCGCGAACAAAGGGCACGCGATCACCGCGCTGCAGACCGCGTTCGGCATCACCCCGGCGCAAACGATGGTGTTCGGCGACTTCCTCAACGACCTGGAGATGATGGACACCGCCGACTACGCGTTCGCCATGCACAACGCCCACCCGTTGCTGCAGGAACGGGCCAAGTTCGTCGCGCCGAGCAACAACGACAACGGCGTGGTGCGCACCATCGCGTCGATCCTGGACATCCCCCTCGGCTGAGTATCCGCCCGGTCGGATGGCGGTCGGGCGCAGCATCAACCGGTGCCGGCCGGCACGAAGCGTCCGCCCAGCATCACCTGACGCACCCGGCCGAGCGGGGCCAGATCCGCCCCGAACCCGCCGTCCACCAGGATCAGGTCGGCATCGAAGCCGTTGCGCACCAAGCCCTTCCGAGAACCGAACCCGCACGCCGCGGCAGCCAGCGAGGTACCAGCGGCCAACGCCTCGGCGACCGTCGCCCCGGCCGAGACCAGGAAGTCGAGCGCCGAACGCATCAGCCCGTGGGCCATGAAGGTGTTGATTCCGGCGTCCGACCCGCCGACGAAACGCACTCCGGCGGCGTGCATCCGGCCGGCTGCGGCCCTTCGCAGCTCGAGGAACTGCTCCGGGGTCACCCCGAACTGGGCCATCATCTTTCTGATGTTCGGCGGGGCTTGGTCGTACGACACCGGCGGCGGTGACATCAGCGCCGCGCCGACCGGGATCTGCCGGCCCACCAGTGCGTGGAGCACCTCGTCCGGCACCCGTGGACCTTGGGGCGTCAGGCAACCGCAGTGCTCGATCCCGTCCACCTCGGCGGCCAGCGAGATCTCCACCGCGGCCAGCGCGTGCGCATGCGCAGTGACCGGAATGCCCGCGGCATGGGCGATCTCGACGATCAGCCGCAGCTCGTCGAGCGAGAACTGCGGCAGCATGATGTCGGTGCCGGTGGTCGTCATCCCGCCGCTGGCCATCACCTTGACCACGTCCACCCCGCGGTCGATCCGCTCCCGGACCGCGGCCTCGATCTCGACGGGTCCGGACACCTCGCCACCCAGGTAGTAGCAGTGCCCGCGGGGGCTGGTCAGCGGTGGGCCGGACGCGAGAATCGTCGGCTCCGTCACCCGCGACCGGCCCGCCCGCTGAGCGTCCCGCCGGTCCACCACGGCGAACCGCCGGTCGCCCAGGTCGCGCACCGTCGTCACGCCGGCGGCCAGGTGCGCGGCCAGGGATCGGGTCACCACGGCGTCGACCTCGGCGTCGGAGTACCCCTCCACCAGGTCGAGCGCGTTCGGTCCACTGTCCGCGACCAGGTGCACATGGGTGTCGATCAGCCCGGGCAGCACCGTCGCCTCGCCGAACTCCACGACCTCGACGTCGGCCCCGACGTCCGGGTGTCCCGCCTCGATCCCGACGATCGCCGCACCGTCCACGACCACCGTGGCCCCGGCAGGCATGAAGGATGTGCCGTCGAACAGGGCGGAGCATCGGATCGCGATCATCACCTGTGGGTACTCCGGGCAATTCGGACAGTCAATGGGTTAAGCCGGACCACCCGGGATAATCGACGGTTGTGGACGTCTTCACCGGGCTGCCGAGCGGCACCATGCTCGACGGTCGGTACCGGCTGGGCGCGATGATCGCGCGCGGCGGCATGTCCACCGTGTACCGGGGCCTGGACACCCGCCTGGACCGGCCGGTGGCGGTCAAGGTGATGAGCCCGCAGTACGTGGCCGATCCGACGTTCCTGAGCCGGTTCGAGCGGGAGGCGCGGCTGGCCGCCTCACTCGGCCATCCGGGCGTGGTCGCGGTCTACGACCAGGGGCAGGACGGCGACCTGGTCTTCCTGGTGATGGAGTTGGTCGACGGCGGGACCCTGCGCGACCTGATCCGCGAGCGCGGACCGCTGCCGGTGCCGGTCGTGCTGGCGATCCTGGACCCGTTGCTGGACGCGCTGGGCGCCGCCCATGCCAGTGGTCTGGTGCACCGCGACGTCAAGCCGGAGAACGTGCTCATCTCCGCCCGCGGCGCGGTGAAGATCGCGGACTTCGGCCTGGTCCGGGCGATCGGCTCGCAGACCGTGGCGACCGGTGACGTCATCCTGGGCACCGTCGCCTACCTGTCCCCCGAGCAGGTCGCGACGGGCGTCAGCGACGCCCGCACCGACGTGTACGCGGCCGGCATCGTGGCCTTCGAGATGCTCACCGGCAAGCCGCCGTACGAGGGCGACAACGCGATGTCGGTCGCGTACCAGCACGTGCACTCCGACGTACCCGCCCCGTCCACGCAGGCACCGGGCGTCCCGCCGCAGCTGGACGACTTGATCGTGGCCGCCACGGCCCGCGACCCGGGCGACCGCCCGCGGGACGCGTCCGCGTTCCTGGCCGAACTGCGGGACGTGCGCTCCGCGCTGGGCGTGGCGACCGCGGCGGTCCCGGTCCCCCGGACCCGCCGCTCCAGCCCGGCGCCGCCCGTTCCCGTGCCGATCGACCCCCACCCCCAGGCCACCCGGGCCCATCCGGTCGACCCGCTGGTGCACCGACCGCCCGGCCCGACCGGCACCCGATTGCTGGGCGACGAGGGCGCCACCACCACCCCGCCGACGGCGGCGCGGACCCGACCTCCGAAGCCGGCCGACCCGAGCCGAGCACTGCGGAAACGGACGCGGCGGCGCTGGCTCATCGCACTGCTGATCGTGCTGCTGCTCGGCCTGATCTCCGCGGCCGGCGGCTGGTGGCTGGGCGGTCGCTGGGCCGCCACCCCCACCACCGCTGGTCTGACCCAGTCCCAGGCCGAGGCGGCCATCCGGGACGCCGGTCTGGTCCCCAGGGCCGCGACCGGTCACTCGGACACCGTGCCCGCCGGTGTCGTGGTGGGCACCGACCCCGACGCCGGCGTCGAGCAGCTGCGTGGTTCCGAGGTCGAGCTGGTCGTCTCGGCCGGTCGGCCGGCCGTCCCCGACATCAAGGCCGGTCTCGACGTGACCACCGCCACCGCCGCGATCAACGACGCGGACCTGACCGTCGTCACCGGCACCGCACCGGAGTTCGACGACAGCGTCCCGGTCGGGGCGGTGCTGCGCACCGACCCGGCCGCCGGCACCGAGCTGACGGTGAACGCGCCGGTGACCCTGATCCTGTCCGCCGGCCCCCGACCGATCGTGGTCCCCCAGGTGACCGGAAAATCGCAGGCGGACGCCGAGAAGTCCCTCACCGACGCCGGTTTCACGATCGGGACGGTGACCAGGACGTTCGACGCGCGGACTGCCCCAGGCACCGTGCTGCGCACCGACCCCACCGTCGGCAGCACCGCCGCGCGGGGCAGCGCGGTCGCGCTCACGGTCGCCGATTCGATCACCGTGCCCGACGTCCGCGGCAAGTCGACGAAGGATGCGATTGCCGCCATGCGCGACGCCGGATTCTCGGTGAGCGTCGGCGACCCGGCCTTCGACGCGGGCATCGACGCCGGCGACATCCTGCGCACCGACCCCGGACCGGGCACCCGGGTGGACCGCACGGGAGCCACGGTGTTCCTGGTGCCGTCCAACGCGGTGACGGTGCCCGACCTGACCGACCTGCGCGTCAAGCAGGCCGAGAAGCAGCTGGACGACCTGGGGCTGCGGATCGACGTGACGTCGTTCTTCGGCGACGACAACGGCCGCGTCTGGAACCAGTCGCCCGCGGCCGGCGGCCGGGTCGCCCCCGGCGGCACCGTCAGCGTGTACGTGCTGCGCTGACCGGCATGGTCGTGCGCGTACCTTCCACCGAACCACCGTTGCGCATCAGGCGCGTGACGTGCGCACTCCCGGTTCATCCACCGAGCCTCCGATCCGATCAGAGTTCGGAGTCGGTGAATAGCTGGACGGTGGCGTTGGTCACGTAGTTGCCGGGGCGCACAGGCTGTAGTGGCCGGCGCCCGGGAACGTGCCATACGCCGACCGGAGTTCGACCCCGTACCCGTTGACCCGCGACGGGGTGTTGGCGACGACGACGCCGTTCCGCTTCAACTTGAACTTCGCGCCCTCCCCCGATGCGGAGCCCAGACCCCGGACCTGGAATCCGGCATATTGCTGGTTGGTGCACACCTCGCCCCCATTTGGGTGCCATGTAGCCCGCGTTGTACTGCGTCGCCTGAGCGACGCCGGCACCGGCCAGGCTGATGGCCGCGGCGGCGCCGGTGGCGACGATCGCGCCGGCGACCCGGGTGAGGACGGAACGCTTCATGGGGACTCACTGCGTGCGGGTCGCGACCCCGATGGCCGCGACCGACGAGGACAGCACCGTAGGTCGGGCATTCGCTCACTCTCCGGCCCAACCGCTCACTCTGCTGTCACGCCGCTCAGGTCGACAGACGCCGGTCGCCGCGCGGACTCGCGGACGTGACCGAACACCTCGGTGGAGGGCTCGCCGACGCCCAGCACGACCAGGACGGTCGCGGGCCGTCATCCCTGGAGCCTGGCCGGCATCGCGGCCAACTGCGACCTACGACCGCCGGGTGCGGATCGTCTCGGCGGCCGGTAGCCGTGAGGGTCACCGGTGCCTCGGGGGACGGAGTCCCACGACGCAGACCGTGCGCACAGTCATCCGGTCATGGCGACCGGAGGAGGCCGACAGGCCCTTCGACCCTTCGAAACGACGCCCAGCGACGGTGCGCGCGCCGGACTATGGCCCGAGGACGTCGTTGATGGCGGTTGCGGTGGCGGCGCGGCGGGTCCAGAGGTCCAGGAGTTCGCGATCGGTGCTGGCGAGGATCTGTTCGCGGGACTCCGCGGGCACCGGCACACCGCGCGCCTCGAGCACCAGCAGCACCGCCCGTCCCTCCCCGCGGGTCTCCCCGCGTGCCTCGCCGTCGGCCACGAGTTTCCGTAGCCGTTCGCTGATGAACTGGTGGTCCGCGGTGGTGGTCATGAATGCCTCCCATCGGGTCTGAGCCGCCTGCGGCAGCCCGGCCAGTACAACGTCATAGTAGGAGATGGCGGTGTCGGGATCGACCGATTGCAGCGCCGCCGCGAGCGCGGGGAACATCGCGTCGACCTCGGCGTCGCGGCCGTGGCAGATCGCCGACAGCACCGCGAGCGCGGGTCTGTCCCGCGCCTGTTCAAGGTCGTCGACGATCGGCACGTCCTTCGGGGTGAAGATGAGCGGCCGCAGCGACAGGCTCGTGCCGTTCATTGCGAACATGCGCCGGTACCAGTCGGCCACTGCTGGGTCGGGGCAGTAGACCACCAGTGCCGCGTCGACCTTCAGTTCGGCCTCGAGGTGCGCCACGTACAGCTTCCAGGTGCGCCGCTTGGCCGGGTCCCGTCCGCGCTGTACCTCGAGCACCACCGCCAGCAGTGGGTGGTCGCCCTGATCGCAGAAGAGCACCATGCCGTCGGCGTGGTAGCTGCGGGGGACCAGTACCTGGACCTCCGCGTCCTGGGTTCGGGCGTGGTGGTAGCCGGGCACGTGCACATCGAAGATGTCGGACAGGAGCCATGCCATCAGGCCGGGGACGAGTTTGGCCAACGCAACCGGTGACTCGTGCTCTGCACTTGGCATGGGGGCACCGTACGGTGCGGGTCCGACTATGCACGGGTGTCGTGGAGGTGGGCTGTCCGCCAGCCGCA
>Ga0164241_10002701_pt1 | contig 18778 bp, 18 predicted proteins | sample OricomyardsoilBY_FD_108780 | JGI IMG/M metagenome (GOLD analysis project Ga0164241, IMG submission 108780) | Backyard soil microbial communities from Emeryville, California, USA - Original compost - Back yard soil (BY) | ecosystem: Environmental > Terrestrial > Soil > Unclassified | place: USA...
CGCCGAGGACCAGCAGCACGGTCCCGAGCACGGCGAAGGTGATGTTGGTGGCCCGGTCGGTGGTCGTCACACCCCGGCCCAGCGGCTCAGCGTCTCGACGACCAGCCCGGCCGCGGTCACCAGCCGGTCGCACAGCTTGGGGTCGGGCTTCGTCTCGCCGGTGAGCACGACGCTCTGCTCAGGCGCCATGCCGACGACGACCTCACAGGTGTCGCCGCCCGTGGAGGAGGCGTGCACGACCGCGGGCTTCCCGTGGATCTCGCGGGGCTCGAAGACCTCATCGCCGTTGTTGCTCTTCTTGTAGGCGTCGGCGAGCGCGTCGAAGCCGACGTGGAGCTGGAGGGTGTAGCCGTTCGCCCAGCTGCACTTCTCGCCTTTCCCCGTGCCGTGCTGGAACCCGACCTGCTTCTGCTGCGCGGCGGTGAGCGTGTCACAGGGGTGCCGGGCACCGGGCCCCATGTCCAGCGGCTGCGCGATGGCGGGCGCCTCGGTCGGCCGCTCGGGAGACTCGTCCGCCGAGCTGGTCGTGACCGGGGTTTCCTTGGCCGGCGCAGGCGCGGGGTCACCGCTGCAGCCGGCGAGCAGCAGAGCGGCCGCAACCACCGGCACGAGACGTCGAAGCATGGGTGCCAACTCTATTCGCACGTATCCGGTGATCACCGCCGGGCCGCATCGACGGCGAACCCGGCCGCGGTGACCAGCCGGTCGCACAGCTTCGGATCGGGCGCGGTGAGCAGGCTCCCGGTGACCGAGATGCTCTGCCCCCCACCGAAGTCGACGATGACCTCACAGTGGGAACCGATCGTGTCGAACGAGCGTGCCACCGCTCCCAGACCACGGATCTCCTGCGGCTGGAACGACTTCCAGAGCAGCTCGCCGTCCGGGTCTCGCTCATCCTTTTTCTTGTATGCCTCAGCCAGCGCGTCGGACCCGAGATTGAACGAGAGAAGGTAGTTGTCGTCGTCGTTCTGCGACCACGTACACATTGAGGCCGATTCCCCCGCCCTCTCGCGTACCCGCGGAGGGAAGCCGAGCCGCCGCCGCTGCGCGGCGGTGAGCATCGTGCACGGGTGCTCGTAGAACGGGCGCAGGTCGATCGTCGCCGAGGTGGTCGTCGGAGTTGAGGTCGTGGGCGGTGGGGGTTCGGTCGGGTTGCCGCTACACCCGGCGACCACCACAACCACGGCCAACAGCGGCGCGAGCCGTCGATACATCGATGCCTACCTGACTCCGGCCAGTCGTTGCGCGATCAGGCCGTCCGGCTTGGCTTTCTCGTCGACGTAGCGCTGCCGCTCACGCTCCACCTCCGGCGCGAAATCACCGGGGGAGTGCTGGTCGAAATAGAAGTTGTCGTAGCGAAAGTCGGGACTGTCGACGTCAGCGCCGGCCGGTAGCGGCTCCGGGAGTGTCACGTCGAGACCGGCGAACTCCTTTCGGCGCGCGCCGATCCAGTCGTCTATCTGATTGAGACTCTGCTCGTAAGAGGCGAACAACTGGTCGCGGGCGGTGACGTACCCGTCGACGACGGGGCCGGCGTCGGAGCCCGCAACCGGCTCCTGTTCGGTTGTCTTGCTCACGCCGCCCAGAACCTGGTCGATGGCCATGCCGATGAGGTCTTTGGGGCTGCTGACCACATCGATCGCCTTGCCGACCAGATCGACAACCACCTTTGCCCACTGGGTGGGCTGTGGCGCGTGCTTGTCGGCGATCGCATCGCACACGATTGCGGTCTGGGTCATGAGGTCGTAGCAGCTGGCGCGAAAGGCAACATTGACGGCGTACATCATGCTGACTGCCTGCGCGGCGACCAGCGTGTAGTCGTGTTGCGTGGAGATGCGCTGCTGGACCTTTTGCATCTGCTCGTAGAACTTGTCGGCCGCAGCTCCGTGCCACTTCGCCTCCAGGCCGATCATCGCGGCTTGGACGATGCCATGGGGATCGGACGAGGCGCCGTTCGCCGTGGCTGCGGTGCGGATCTCGTCGTATTCCTCGGTCAGGCGAGTCGGGTCCATGGACATGTACAGCTCGGCATCGACCTCGAAGGTTCGCCGGAACACGTCGACGTCCATCTGGTCCGGCAGGCCGATGACGTCTGGGCCCACGCCGTCACGGTCCAGCATCTCCAGCATCGAGTGAGCCAGGCCGAAGGAGGCGGCGCGCAGGTCGGTGTCGGTCACGAAGTTCGCCATCGGTCAGCCCTGACCGTCCACCCGGCGGTACAACGCCGCGATCTCACCCAAGGCTTCCGCGGTCGCGTCGATCCGGTCGCACATGACACGTTGGCGCCCGGCGATGTCCTCCGTGAGCGCGCCGTACGCACGCTCCATGGCCGACACCGCGCCGACCTCCATCGGACGGGCGGTGGCCGTGTGTTCGGTGAGCGTGGCGACCGGTCGCCGCAGCGCGCCGGCCACCTGCGGCAGCTGGGCGGCATACCGTTCCAGCTCGCCGACGTTCGTCACGAATGCCGTACCGGGTGGAGCCATGATTCCCCCATAACGCGTGTTGTAACAGCGTGTATCGGCCTTGGGACGCAGTGAATCGGACGTCGGTGCCGTCGAGGGGGTCAGAAGTCGGCGAATTGGTCCAGAAGAGTGGTGGCCGCCTCGAGGTCGGCCGACAGCGGGCGGTCCGCCAGCGTCGGGTCCAGCACGCCGTCGGCCAGGTCGAACGCCTCGCGGATCGGCAGGTCCATCATGTCCGCCGGGCGCATCCGCAGCGCGCGGATCGCCGCCACCAGCTCGCACGCCAGCACCTGGCGGTACGCGTCCGCCGCCTGCGTCGCCGCGCGGGCTGCCTGCGTGGCGAACGACGCGTGGTCCTCGACGCCCCGTGACACGACCGCCGTGCCCAGCGTCACCGGCAGTGCCGCCTGACGCAGCGTCGCCAGCGCGTCGTGCGCCACGTACTCGAGGATCATGACCCCCGAGCTGCCGGGCGGCCCGGACGCGAGGAACGCCGGCAAATCGGTGAACGACGGCTCCACGAGGTCGCCGAGCCGCGACGCGGACAGCTCCGCGACGTGGTGGACCGTCGCCCGCATCTGGTCGAGGGCGACCGCGACGTACGCGGTGTGGAAGTGCGCGTGGTGGTAGACGTCCTGCGCCACCAGCGACACCATCGGGTTCTCGGTCGCCGCGTTGATCTCGACGGTCAGCACCCGGGTCAGGTTGTCCAGCGCGTCCAGCGCCGGGCCCTGCACCTGCGGGAACGCGCGCAGCCCGTACGGGTCCTGGATGCGCCTGCCCGGCTGCGGCACCCCGCGCATCCCCAGCAGCCTGCGCATCTCCGCCGCGCAATGGACCTGACCGGGGTGCGGCCGCGCGTCGTGCACAGCCGTCGCGTACGCCTCCGGCGAGCCGCCCATGACCACATAGGACAGTGCGGCGATGACGTGGCTGGCGCGCAGCAGGCGGTCGAGATCACGCGAGGCCAGCACGGCGTCCGCGAGCGTGGCGGCGTTGCTGCTCATGAACGCGAGCGCGTCGGACGTGTCGAGGGGGACCGGCGGCAGCGATCCGTTCTCCCACGGCCGCTCGCCGCTCAGCGTCAGCGCGGTCTCCGCCAGCACGGTCAGGTCGCCGGTGCCGATCGAGCCCGTGCGGTGCACCGGCGGGGTCGCGCCCGACGTCAGCGCGGCCGCGAGCGCGTCCAGCAGGCGCGGGTGCGCGCCCGATCCGCCCGCCGCCATCTGGTTTAGCCTGATCAGCATCATCGCGCGCACCTGCCGCCGCGGCATCGGCTCGCCCGTCCCGCTCGCATGGCTGCGCAGCAGGCGCTTGCCGTGCTCGGGGCCGGCGTCCTCGTCGACGGTCAGGTCGCGGTTCGCGCCGACGCCGGTCGTGCGGCCGTAGATCTCCCGCCGCGTCGACAGCTCCGTCACCAGCTGCCACGCGTCCGCGGCCCGCTGCGCGGCCTCGGGCGCCACCGTCACGGTCAGTTCGTGGTCGGCGACCAGGGCGACGTCCGCGCATCGCAGCGTCCGCCCGTCGACCTTCAGCTCCAATCCGTCCACGGCCGCCATTGTGGACGGCCCTGATCGGCCCGCCGCACGCCGGTCACACTCAGCGACTTCCGACGGTAGTTAGGTAACTGTTTCACCCGGTATGTTCCGAATTCGTTGACCTATCCCCTGCACGGACGGCTCACGAGGCCGCTCGAAAGGTAGGTACCGATGAGAAAACTCTGGAAACCCGCTGTCGCCCTGGCGGCGGGCGGCCTGGCCGTAGCGGCGTTCGTCAGCCCGTCGGCAGGCGCTGAGCAGAAGGCGGCACCGGCACCCACGGTCGCCGTGCACCAGCTCGGCGCGCCTGCGGTGAAGTGGACCGCGGCGGCGATGCGCAACGCGATCCCGCTCGACCGGCTGCTGCCTAAGGTGGACGCGTCCAAGGTCACCCACAACGTGGCACGGGGCGCGGAGCAGAAGGTGGCGCCGACCGGCTCGCCGAGCAAGGTGGCGCCGATGGCGTTCCCGGACGGCGGGGGCGACTGGCCCGGTGGCGGCGCGGTGGAGAAGACCGCGGGCCGGGTGTTCTTCACCTACCAGGGCCGCCAGGCATCCTGCAGCGGTGACGCGGTGACCAGCGGAAACAAGAGCACCGTGCTGACCGCGGGGCACTGCGTGAAGCTGGACGGCGCCTATCACACCGACTGGGTGTTCGTTCCCGCGTACAAGGACGGCAATGCGCCGTTCGGTCAGTGGGCCGCGAAGGCCACCATGACCACGCCGCAGTGGGACGCCAGCGAGGACATCAACTTCGACGTGGGCGCGGCCGTGGTGAACCCGCTCGACGGCCAGAGCCTGACCGACGTCGTCGGCGGCCAGGGCGTCGCGTTCAACTCGCCTCGGGGCCAGGACATGTATGCCTTCGGCTGGCCGGCCGCGGACCCGTACGACGGCACGCACATGATCTACTGCAGCGGCACCACGTTCGACGCGCTGATCAGCGACGGCATCGGCATGACCTGTGACATGACCGGTGGCGCGAGCGGCGGCCCGTGGTTCCAGGAGTTCGACGAGGGCACCGGCGCCGGCCTGCAGAACTCGGTGAACAGCTACAAGATCAACTTCATTCCCACCTGGATGTTCGGCCCCTACTTCGGCACCGACGCCCAGAACCTCTACAACGCCGCAGCGGCGGCCTGATCGGCAGAACCGGTGGGCGGTACCCGGAAACGGGTGCCGCCCACCGTTGTCGGTGACGGGGCATAGTCTCGCCGGGTGACCAAGTTCGAGGGCTTCGGCGAGCACGCGATCGACTTCTACGACGGGCTGGTCGCGGACAACTCCAAGTCCTACTGGACCGACAACAAGGCGATCTACCAGTCGGACGTGCGCGAGCCGATGGACGCGTTGCTCGCCGAGCTGTCGGGGGAGTTCGCCACCGAATTCGGGCGCTCCACGGTGTTCCGGCCGTACCGGGACGTGCGGTTCTCGAAGGACAAGACGCCCTACAAGACGCACTGCGGCGGCGTGATCGAGCCCGGCCGCGGTGCGGGCGCTTTCTACGTCGAGCTCAGCCCGGCCGGCGTCCGCACCGGCGGCGGCTGCTTCCACCTGCAGTCCGACCAGCTGGCCCGCTTCCGCACGGCGGTCGCCGAGGAGATCCACGGCCGGGCCCTGGACAAGATCCTCACCAAGCTGGAGAAGGCGGGCTGGGACATCAAGGGCGACCGGCTGGCCACCCGGCCGCGCGGTGTGCCTGCCGACCATCCACGCCTCGACTTGCTGCGCTACCGATCGGTCTATGCGACGCGCACCTGGCCGCCGGATGACGTGCTGCACGAGCGGGCACTGCTGGACAAGGTGCGCACGGCATGGCGCGCGCTGCGGCCGTTCAACGAGTGGGCACGTGACCACGTGGGGATCAGCGAGCAAACTCGGCGCTAACTTTCTGGATCGATCCGCGCGTTACTGACCGGTACTTCGGGATCGTTCCAGCCGGGAGGTCTAGGCTGCGTCCCGTGAGTCGACGAGCGAAGATTGTATGCACTCTGGGGCCTGCGACTTCCACCCCGGAAAAGGTTCGCGACCTGGTCGCGGCCGGCATGGACGTCGCCAGGATGAACTTCAGCCACGGCAGTAAGAGCGACCACAAGCAGGTCTACGACCTGGTCCGGGCCGCCTCCAACGAGTCGGGGCGCGCGGTCGGCATCCTCGCCGACCTGCAGGGACCGAAGATCCGCCTCGGCACCTTCGCCGGCGGACCGGTCGAGTGGCGAGCCGGCGACGTCGTGCGGATCACCGTCGAGGACGTCGAGGGCACCCACGATCGCGTCTCCACCACGTACAAGGGCCTGTCCAGGGACGCCAAGGCCGGCGACCGGCTGCTTGTCGACGACGGCAACGTCGGCCTGAACGTCACCGCGGTCGAGGGCCCGGACGTGGTCTGCGAGGTCACCGAGGGCGGCAAGGTCAGCAACAACAAGGGCATCTCGCTGCCCGGCATGGACGTCTCGGTGCCGGCGATGTCGGAGAAGGACATCGAGGACCTCGAGTTCGCGCTGCAGCTCGGCGTGGACTTCGTGGCGCTGTCCTTCGTCCGCTCGCCCGCGGACATCGACCTCGTGCACCAGGTGATGGACCGGGTCGGCAAGGGCAGGCTGCCGGTGATCGCGAAGCTGGAGAAGCCCGAGGCCGTCTCGAACCTCGAGGCGATCGTGCTCGCCTTCGACGGCGTGATGGTGGCGCGCGGTGACCTGGGCGTCGAGCTGCCGCTCGAGCAGGTGCCGCTGGTGCAGAAGCGGACGATCCAGATCGCGCGGGAGAACGCGAAGCCGGTGATCGTGGCGACCCAGATGCTGGAGTCCATGATCAACAACTCCCGGCCGACCCGCGCGGAGGCGTCCGACGTGGCCAACGCGGTGCTCGACGGCGCCGACGCGGTGATGCTGTCCGGGGAGACCAGCGTCGGCCGGTACCCGATCGAGACCGTCAAGACGATGGGCAAGATCGTGGAAGCCGTGGAGAGCGAGTCCACGGTCGTGCCGCCGCTGACGCACGTGCCGCGGACCAAGCGCGGCGTGCTGTCCTACGCGGCGCGCGACATCGGCGAGCGGCTGAACGCGCGGGCGCTGGTGGCGTTCACGCAGTCCGGCGACACCGTCCGGCGGCTCGCCCGCCTGCACACGCACCTGCCGTTGCTGGCGTTCACCCCGGAGCCCGCGGTGCGCAGCCAGCTGGCGCTGACGTGGGGCGTGGAGACGTTCATGGTGCCGGAGGTCGACTCGACGGACCTCATGGTGCGCCAGGTCGACCTGTCCATGCTCTCGATCGGCCGGTACCAGCCGGGTGACCTGGTGGTCGTCGTCGCCGGATCTCCGCCGGGGACAGTCGGCTCGACCAACCTCATCCGAGTCCACCGCCTCGGGGAAGAAGACCACGCCTGACATAGTGGACCGGTCCGCCTCCCCGGATTTCACAGTGTTGGTCGCCCTGGGTTCGCAGGCTGCGGTCGGGTGCGCACTTGTGGCTGGTTTGCGTCCCGTTCCCCTTGGGTGCGGTTGGCGAGGCGGCGGCATGGCACCATTTCTGCCATGACTGAGGCGGCACGGCAGGCTGCGGTCGATCTGGCCGACGGGGTTCCGGCGGGGCAGCCGGTGCTCGATCGCCTGGTGGCGCTGCTCGATCTGGAGCGGATCGAGGAGAACATCTACCGCGGGGTCAGCCCGTCGCAGTCGCCCGTGCGGGTGTTCGGTGGGCAGGTGGCCGGCCAGGCGCTGGTCGCCGCCGGTCGGACCGTGCCGGCGTCGCGCAAGGTGCACTCGCTGCATGCGTACTTCATCCGGCCCGGCGATCCCAGCATCCCGATCGTGTACGAGGTGGACCGCATCCGCGACGGTCGTTCGTTCACCACGCGGCGGGTCGTCGCGGTGCAGCGGGGGAAGGCGATCTTCTCGCTGTCGGCGTCGTTCCAGCAGCCGGAGCCCGGGGTGGAGCACGCGGAGCCGATGCCGGCCGTGCCGGACCCGGAGACGCTGCCGTCGCGGGGCGAGATCATGCGCGAGTACGCGGACCGCCTGGGCGACTTCGCCCGCCTGCCCCGGCCGATCGACGTCCGGTACGTCACGGACCCGCCGTGGCGGCTGCGGGACCGGGGCCCGTCGGAGGCCCGCAGCCAGGTCTGGATGCGCGCGGACGGCCGGCTGCCGGACGACGAATTGCTGCACGTGTGCGTGCTGGCGTACGCGTCGGACATGACGCTGCTGGACGCGGTGCTGGTGCGGCATGGCGCGTACTGGGGGCTGGACAAGGTGCTGGGCGCGAGCCTGGACCACGCGCTGTGGTTCCACCGGCCCTTCCGCGCGGACGAGTGGTTCCTCTACGACTGCGTGTCGCCCAGTGCTTCTGGGGCTCGGGGGTTGGCTACGGGGCGGTTCTTCGGGCGGGACGGGACGTTGATCGCGACCGTCGTGCAGGAAGGCCTGCTGCGGATCCTCGACTGACTCGCGTGATCGTTCTGACCATCACGGTGCGCACCACCCAGCCCAGCCGCCCGTGACCTGGAACTGGTGCCGCCAGGGTCGCCAAACTGTTGCCTCGTTGGTGATTGTCTTCGCAGCGGCTTGATAGGAGGATTCCTCACCTCTGCACTGTCATTGGGAGTCGCTGTGGAAAAACGTCCCTTCCGGTTGCTTGTTCTGCTTGCCGGGCTCGTCCTGCTGATCGGGCTGGTCGGGGCCCTCTCGCCCGTGACCTCGACCGCCGGGGCGCAGGACCGGTCCGATCTCGGGGCCGATCTCGACGCCATCCTCGCCAACCCGGCCCTCGCGGGGGCCGACGTGGGGCTCGTCGTCAAGACGCTCGACGGGGACACCGTCTACCAGCGCAGCAGCGACCGCCGCCAGCAGCCGGCCTCCAACGCCAAGCTCGCCACCTCCGCCGCCGCGCTCGAGGTGCTCGGGGCCGACCACCGCTTCAGCACCACGGTCGCGAGCCCGGCCCGGCGGCACGGGCACACCCTCGACGGCGACCTCTACCTCAAGGGCACCGGCGACCCGACGATGCTCGCCGCCGACTACGACGCGCTTGCCGCGCAGGTCGCCGACTCCGGGGTGACCAGCGTGCGCGGCAAGCTCGTCGCCGACGACACCTGGTTCGACACCACGCGCCTCGGGCTCGGCTGGGCCTGGGACGACGAGCCGTACTACTACAACGCCCAGATCTCCGCCCTGACCGCAGCACCGGACAGCGACTTCGACGCCGGGTCGATCATCATCCGCGTCGAGCCGGGCGCGAACGGCAAGGCCAAGGTCACCACGGACCCGCCGACCGACTACGTCACGATCCGCAGCACCGCCACGACCGGCGCGGCAGGCTCCGACGACACGATCTCCGTCGACCGGCAGCACGGGTCCAACGTCTTCACCGTGACCGGCTCGATTCCCGCCGGCGGCAGCGCGGACAGCGAGTTCATGGCCGTCTGGGAGCCGACCGGCTACGCCGCCGCCCTGTTCCGCGCGGCCCTGCGCCACCACGGCGTGCGGGTGGGCGGCCCGACGACGCGCGGCGCGACCCCGGCGGGCGCCACCGAGTACGCCGCCCGGCAGTCGATGCCGCTGCGCGAGCTGCTCACGCCGTTCCTCAAGCTCAGCAACAACATGCACGCCGAGATCCTGACCAAGACCATGGGCCGGGCCACCGCGGGCGAGGGCAGCTGGGACGCCGGTGAGGCGGCGATCGCGGCCGTGCTGCCCACTCTCGGCGTCAGCGGCCGGCTGTCCCTCGTGGACGGGTCCGGGCTGTCCAGGATGGACCAGATCGCGCCCGACCAGCTGGCCGCGCTGCTCGGCGGCGCCGCGACCCGGCCGTGGTTCGACGTCTGGTTCACCGCGCTGCCGATCGCGGGTGAGGCGAACCGGCTGGTCGGCGGCACGCTGCGCAACCGGATGCGCAACACGCCCGCCCAGGGCCACGTGCACGCCAAGACCGGTTCGCTGACCGGGGTGAGCGGCCTGTCCGGCTACGTCGACACCGCGGGCGGCGACCGGCTGGTCTTCTCGATGGTGACGAACAACTCGATCGGCGTCGATCCGAAGTCCGTCGAGGACGCGGTCGCGATCCGGCTGGCCGCCGAGGGCGGTCCGCAGGCGGCGCAGCAACCGCGCGTGGCGAAGGTCGAGCCCGGTGCGCGGCAGGGTGCGAACTACCGCACCGACCTGGAATGCAGCTGGGTCAAGGCCTGCTGACGGGCCGTGGACGTGGCGACGGGCCCGGGATCGGTCGGGGGTCGATCCCGGGCCCGCCACGAGCGGGCGACCCGGGGGAGAAGTGGGGGGAGACAGGTCGCCCGTCACGAGCAGCCAGCGTGCTCGTGGTCGGGGAAATCCTCAGCCGGGAGCGTTCAGCATCCCGAAGCCGCCGCGCTCGGCCAGCACGATCGGCCTGCGCATCGACGTGGTCGCCTCGACGGCAGGCGGCTCGTCCTCGGTCGCCACCAGGCACAGGTGCGCGGTCAGGTAGGCCCGGCAGGGCGCCGGGGTGCGGTCGAAGCGGCCGAGCCGGCAGCTCGGGCAGCGGCCGAACTGGTCCGGCTCGTGCTCGTCGAGCACCGCTCGCAGCGCCTCCACCAGCCTCGGGAGCTCGCAGCGGGCCACCGCGGCGGCCGTGCGCTCGTCGCCGTACTCCGCGCGGTGGACGACGTCGGCCAGGTAGCCGGCCAACGACGCCTCGAGCTGACCGAAGATCGGACTACTCACCGTGACTCCCGTTGGCGAAGCGATAACAGGTGGCTAACCTTGGCGTCCACGAGTTGCGAACTCGAGACTCATGCGTCAATTTGCATCCCCAGGGCGCTTTGGTCGGTCCGGGCTTAGGCTCGTCCCTTCAGCTGATTAGTAGCTTGCGACGGGAGAGTCGCAAATTGCAAGTTGCATTACCCGAACGGGTGATGCGGATTCGGGGATGCTGGAAATGCTTACGCAGTGCAGGCACGCTGTTCGCGGTTTCCGCGATTTCGCGACTATTGCGTCGTATCCGGATGCGAGCATCGGTGCGGACGCGGCTCGTGCGCAAGGTGAGGTGATCTGATGGTCAGGGGTCCAAGCCCGACGGTCCGCAGGCGACGGCTCGCGGCCGAGCTGCGCCGGCTGCGCGATGCCGCCGAGCTGACCATCGACGAGGTCGGCGAGAAGCTCGAGTGCTCGGCCTCGAAGATCAGCCGCATCGAGACCGGCCATGTGGGGGTTACCCCTCGCGACGTCCGGGACATGCTCGAGGTGTACGGCATCGAGGACGACGAGCGAGAGGCGCTCGTGCAGCTCTCGAGGGAAGCCCGCAAAAAGGGCTGGTGGCATTCCTACAACGAGGTGTTCACCGGCGCCTTCGTCGGTCTGGAATCCGACGCGTCGTCGCTGCGCACCCACCAGGCGCTGCTGGTGCCCGGCCTGCTGCAGACCGAGGGGTACATGCGGGCGGTGATCCGCGCGATCCGTCCCGACTGGACCGAGGCCGATGTGGACCGTCGGGTTGTCGCGCGGGTGACCAGGCAGAAGCTGCTCACCGACCCGCACCCGCCGGAGTACTGGGCGGTGATCGACGAGGCCGTGCTGCGCCGCACGACCGGCAGCCCGGCGATCATGCGCGCCCAGTTGCAGCGCCTGATCGAGCTGGCCGCGCTGCCGCACGTCACCCTCCAGGTCGTACCGTTCTCGGCGGGTGCGCACGCCGGCATGGAGGCCCCGTTCCTCATCCTCGGCTTCCCCGAACAGGCCGACCCGGACGTCGTCTATGTCGAGAACACGACATCTGGTGTCTACTTGGAACAGCCATCCGACGTACACCGGTATACGTTGATGTTTGACCATTTGCGTGCGGCGGCGTTGAAACCTGACGATACCGTCGTAATGGTGAAGGAGGCGGCCGACCGGCTCGCCTGAGGCATTTCGAGAGGAGCAGAGTGTGACCCTTTCTGACCTGACAGGTGCGCAGTGGCGGAAGAGCAGCCGTAGTGGTGCGGGCAACGACTGTGTTGAGCTTGTCGTGGCCAGAATCGGAGCTGCGGTTCGTGACTCCAAGCACCCCGAGGCGGGGCACCTGGCATTCGAAGGCACCGGCTGGCACGCCTTCATGGGTGTCGTGAAGGCCGGACGTCTCTGAGCTGATCGTGGTGAGGTGCTCTCCGGACCCTGGAGCACCGTTCCATCAAACCCATCTACCGACCGGGCCTTACGCGGGCCTCATCCCCGCGGGCCCACCCCTTACCCAGCCCTTACCGCCGAAACCGGCCCTGTGAGGGCCTCGTCGCGCCAGTCGTGCGTGACCTTCCGATGCCCCGCTCCGGGCCTCAGCACGAATCTTGACCTCGCCAACCAAGATGCGAGGAGTCGAGATGAACGTGACACCGGAGATCGTCAGGGCCGAGATGGACTACCGGGTCGAGCGGGCGCTCAAGAGCGCGCAGCGCCGCAGCGCGCTGGCCGCACGCACCCACCGCACCTGGTTCGACAGGTTGCGTGAGCGGCTGGACGCCGGCCGCCCGACCGTCGTAAATGGTGCGCCGCGGGCCGCATGAGGTGTGCGAACATGCGTGCGTGGCACGCCTCGGATCCGGTATCCCACTGGTAGCTCGTGACCGCGAGATGAGCAGGTTGCGCGCCGCGTTCGACCAGGCCGTCGCGGGCACCGCGGCGGCCATGCTCATCTCCGGGGATGCCGGCGTCGGCAAGACCCGGCTCACCGAGGAATTGGCCGCGCTGGCGCGGGCCAAGGACGCCGTGGTGCTGACCGGCCGCTGCCTCGACGCGGGGGAGACCGGCCTGCCCTACCTGCCGTTCGTCGAGGCCATGGGCCAGGTGCCCGACCGTGAGACCGCGGTGCGCACGCACCCGGCGCTGACCCGGTTGCTGCCCGACGCGATCCTGCCGAGCGGCGAGCGGGCCGCGGCCAGCATGCCCGGCCTCGGCGCGGTCGAGCCCGGCGAAGGCGCGCGCCAGGCCGCGCGCGCCGAGCAGGACGTCGGCCAGCTGCAGCTGTTCGACGCCCTGCACGCGCTGCTCACCGACCTCGCCGCGACCTCGGCGGTCGTGCTGGTCCTCGAGGACCTGCACTGGGCCGACGCCTCCACCCGCAGGCTGCTCGCGTTCCTCGTCTCCCGGCTGCGCGACCAGCGGCTGCTGATCATCGGCACCTACCGCGGCGACGACCTGCACCGCCGCCACCCGCTGCGCCCGCTGCTGGCCGAGCTGGTCCGGCTGCAGGCGACCGAGCGGCTCGAGCTCACCCCGTTCGACGAGGCCGACTCGCGCACGTTCGTCACCGCGCTCGCCGAGGAGTTGCTGCCCGAGGACACCGTCCGCACCGTGGCCGGCCGTTCGGAGGGCAACGCGTTCTTCGCCGAGGAGCTGCTGGCCGCGTACACCGAGGACGGCGCGAGCCTGCCCGCGACGCTGGTCGACGTGCTGCTGGCCCGGGTGGAGCGGCTCCCCGAGCAGGCCCAGCGGGTCATCCGGGTGGCGTCGGTGGCCGGCCGGCGCGTCCCGCACGCGACGCTGGCCGACGTCGCGGAGCTGTCCGAGACCGAGCTGGAGGAGGCGCTGCGCGAGGCCGTGCAGCACCACGTCCTCGTCGCGACCGAGGACCACCGCTACGGGGAGGGTCGTGAGGTGTACGCCTTCCGGCACGCCCTGCTGCGCGAAGCCGTCTACGGCGACCTGCTGCCGGGCGAGCGGGTACGCCTGCACAGCGCCTACGCGCGCCGCCTCGCCGGACAGCGCGGACAGCGCGGCCAGCGCGGGACGGCGGCCGCGCTCGCGCACCACAGCATGGAGAGCCACCAGCTGTCGCAGGCGCTGGCCGCGTCGGTCGAGGCCGCGCAGGAGGCAAAGCAGGCGGGTGCGCCGAGCGAGTCGCTACACCAGCTGGAGCGCGCGCTCAAGCTGTGGGACGTCGTGCCCGAGGACGAACGCCCGACCGCCGTCGACGAGGCGGCACTGCTGCGCAAGGCGTCGCACGTGGCGAGCTATGCGGGCGAGCCGGAGCGGTCGGTGGCGTTCGCGCGGCAGGCGGTCAAGCTCGCCGACGACTCGGCCGACCCCGAGGTGGCCGCCATGTCCCGGCGGCGGCTCGCGTCCGCGCTGTTCGTGCTGGAGGGCCGCGAGGAGGAGGCGCAGCGCACGATCGAGCGGGCCTGGGAACTCGTCGAGCGCCTGCCGGCGAGCTGCGAGAAGGCCTGGGTGCTCGCGGTGTACGCGGGGATCCTGCGCGGCATGGGCGATCCCGCCGAGGCACGCACGTTCGCCGAGCTAGCCGTGCGCGACGCGCGGACGGCCGGCGAGCCGGGTGTGGAGGCGGACGCCCTGATCACGCTGGGCGCGCTGGACGAGGCCGACGGCCGGATCGAGCAGAGCCGCGAACGGCTGCGCGAGGCCCAGCGGATCGCGATGACCGACGACGCGCCGACCGTCGAGCTGCGGGCCCGGCACTACCTGGCCATGAACTACTACGACCAGGGTGAGCTCGACGACGCCGTCCACATCCTCGACGAGGGGCTGGCGCGGGCCCGCAGCACCGGGCTGACCTGGGGCTCGTACGGCTTCGAGCTGCGCGCGCTGAAGGTCACCATCCGGTACGCGCGGGGCGACTGGGACGAGAGCGAGGCGGCCGCGGAGCCGCCGGGCAGGCGGGTGTCGAGCACCGTGTCCGCCCGGCTGGCGGCGGTCGGCAGCCATGTGATGGTCGGCCGCGGCAGGCTCGCCGAGGCGACCCGGCTGGCCGCGGACCTCAAGCCGGAGTGGAGCCGCGACTTCCAGATCGGCGCGGCGATGGGCCCGGCGGCCGCGGAGCTGGCCTCCTGGCTGGGCAGGCCCGAAGAGGGAGCGGCCGACGTGCGCGACGCGCTGGACTGGGCCGAGCGGGTCGGCGGCCAGTGGGTGATGGTCGGCATCCGGCTGGCCACGCTCGGGGTGTCGCTGTGCGCGGACGTGGCCGAGCGGGCCGCCCGCCGCCGCGACGACGGCGGGCGACGGTCGGCCGTCGAGAAAGGCGAGCGGTTCGCCGCGCACGCCCGCGACACCGCCCGCTACGGCCACCCGCGGACCAGCAGGCTCGGTCCGGAGGGCACGGCGTGGCTGGCGCGCGCGGAGGCGGAGTTGTCCCGGTTGCACGGGGAAAGCTCGCCCGAGCTGTGGCGGGACGCGGCCGGTGCGTTCGGCTACGGCGCGGTCTACGAGCAGGCATTGTGCCGCTGGCGCCTCGGCGAGGCGCTGCTGCGCACCGACCAGCGGGAGGCCGCGGGCACCGAGCTGCGTTCCGCCGCCGAGGTGGCCGAGCGGCTCGACGCCCGGCCGTTGCTCGACGCCGTGCGCAAGCTGGCCCGGCGCGGCCGCATCCCGCTCGGCGACGGCCCCATGCCGCGCGAGACGCTCGACCCGTTCACCCCGCGCGAGCGGTCGGTGCTCGGCCTCGTGGCGCTCGGCCGGACGAACCGGCAGGTCGGCGAGGAGCTGTACATCAGCGAGAAGACGGTCAGCGTCCACCTGTCGCGGATCATGGCGAAGCTGGGCGCCACGCGCCGGGCCGAGGCCGTGGCGATCGCCTACGACAAGGGGTTGCTCGAGGAGACCACCCCGTAGGCTTGCCGCCCGTGTGTGACTGCTGGTTGTGCGCCGGGCTCGGCGGTGCGGGCTCGCGTGAGCGCGACATGGCGTGGCAGGTGCAGGAACACGGCTGGAGCGTGGTCGCGGTCGCGGCGGAGCACGAGCAGCCGGGGTGGGCGTACACGGTCGGCCTGCGGCACACGCTCGGCGTGCCGGAGGTGTGCATGTTCGGCCTGCGCGGGCGCGACATGCACGCGTGGCTCAACGCGGTGGGGCAGCAGGTGCGGGCCGGCCAGCCGCTGCACGCCGGCGAGTCCCGGCTCGGCGTGCTGGACGGGTTCCCGGTGGTGGTCCGCCCGGTGCACCCCGCGTGGGATCTCTTCGAGCTGGCGGTCGACTTCTACCGCGGCACGGCGCCGCCGATGCTGCAGCTGATCTGGCCGGACCGGCGCGGTGTGTTCCCGTGGCAGCCGGGCGCGGGGGAGCGGTGCCGGACGAACCAGCCGTGGCTGTGGCTGCCCAAGGACGATCATCCGCCGGGCCCGTGGACGCGGCTCGAGGAGCTGTCCGCGTCGCCCTTTCCCGACGCGCCGATCGACGAGCTGGTGGCCGGTTCGCGGCGGGTGATCAGCGGCGAGGCCGCGATCGCCGGCGTGGTGCACACACACGACGGCCACTGGGAGTTCCTGGACGGACCGGGGCGCGACGATCTCGGCATGGTCCACCTGCGGCACCTGGTGGCGGGCCACCCGCACATCCGGGACTTCGCGGACCTGCCGCGCGGGCACGCCGCCTGGCAGGAGCCGGACGGCAACTGGTCGCGGCGGGCGCTGCGGTGAGCCCGGTCGAGCTGGCCCGCCGCACCACTCCCGGTGCCGGCGTGCCGGTGGTGCTCCTGCACGGTCTCGGCGACACGGCCGCGACGTGGTCGGCCTTCGCGGCCCTGCTCGACCGCCCGACGATCGCGTTCGACCTGCGCGGCCACGGCGCCAGCCCCCGGCCAGGTTCGTACACAGTGGACGAGATGGCCGGGGATGTCCTTGCCGCGCTCGGCGATGAGCCGATCGACCTCATCGGACATTCGATGGGTGGGCGGGTGGCGGCGCAGGTGGCGCTGCGCGCGCCGGTGCGGCGGCTGGTGCTCGAGGAGGCGCTGGTGCCGCCGCGGTCGGGCCCGCCGCTGCCCGACCCGAACCCGCCCGAACGCCCGGCGGAGCCGATCGACTTCGACTGGGCAGTCGTGGGCCCGATGCGCCGCGCGCTGCGGGCCACGAACCCGTTGTGGTGGCAGGAGATCGAGCGCCTGACGACCCCGGCGCTGTGGCTGAGCGGCGGCCCGGCGAGCCACATCGAGCCGTCGCGCATGGAGGAGGCGGCCGGGGCGATGCCCGCCGCGACGATGCGGGTGATCCCGGCGGGCCACCTCATCCACACCGACGCGCCGGGCCCCTTCGCGGACGCAGTGCTGCCGTTCCTCGCCTAGCGCTCCTTCGGCTGCTCGCCGGCGAGTTCGGGTGCGGGCGGGGCGGCGGGCAGGCCGGCCAGACCGGAGGCGCCGGGCTCCGGCGCCGGCTGGTCCTGGGTGCCGGATTCGGCACCGGTGGCCGAGGCTGGTTCCGCGGCTTCCGTGCCGGCGGGCGTTTCCGTGGCCGGCTCGGCAGATTCGGGTGCCGCCTCGGCTGGGGCCGTGTCGGTGGCGGGTGGCTCCGCAACAGCATCGCCCGGGCTGGGCTCGGCGGGCGCCTGGACCGGTTCCGGGGCGGCCGCGGCGGATTCGGGTGCCGCGTCGCTCGTGGTCGTGTCGGCGGCGGGCGGTTCCGGAGCGGCCGGGCTCGGCTCGGCGGGCGTTGCCTCGAGCGGTGCGGGTTCGGTGGCGGGCTCCGCGGGTGGCACCTCGGTGGGCGCGTCCGCGGGGGGCTCGGGAGGCGTGTCGACGTCCGCGGCGGTCCAGTCGGCCGCGTCGGGCGGCGGGACCTCCGTCGGGGCGTCCGGGGCCGGGGTGAGCGCGCTGGCGATCTCCGCCGCGGCGGGCGGTTCCGGGACCACGACGGGTTCCGGGACCACGGCGGCCGCCGCCGATGCGCCGGGGGTGGCCGGGGCGGGGATCTCGGTCGGGGCCTCCGAGACCGTGGTCCGCAGCGTCGTGTCCGGGTCGTCCGAAGTGGACGGCGCACCGACCGGTGCGGCGGCGGGCACGACCGGGACGGCGGCCGGAGTCGTGGGAGCGGGCGACCCGGCGAACGGAACACCTGGGGCAGCCCCGACGGGAACGGCGCCGGGTGGCGTGCTGCCCACCGGAGGGACCGGCGGCTGGGTGCCGGTGGGCGGGCCGTACGGCATGGGGAAGCCCATCCGCGGCGTGTTCGGCTCGACCCGAACCGGACCAGCGGCCGGACCGTCCGAAGTGCCGCGGTACGCCAGCACCACGGCGACCACGCCGAACACCAACGCGGCGATCGGCAGCCACAGCCCCCACCCGGCCGTGAACCGAACCGACTCGCCCGCCTCCAGCGGCACGTCGTTCCACACGCTCATGTCGTCCAGCGTGTAGATCAGCTGCAGCAGCACCGTCCCGGCCAGCGTGCCGACGCCCAGCGCCAGGAACAGCCGCGCGGCCGTCGTCGCCCTGGTGAAGGCCACGACCGCGCCCACCCCCAGCAGCAGCGTCGCGAGCACCAGCGTCAGGCCGGCCAGGGAGTCCGTGCTCGCGGCGGCCTCCGCGCGGTCGATGCCCCACCACCCGACCGTGTACCCGTTCGCCCCGCTCTCGACCTCGTGGACCGGGGCGAACGCGCCGCCCAGCGTCAGGCCGGCGGCGATCATGCCCAGTGCGCCGGTCACGAGCGGCAGGACCGACCGGCGCGGCGGCTGGGTGTAGCGCGGCAGCACCTGCGGGAGCGGAGGAGGGAACGGCGGACGCATAGACGGCTGAGTCACGGCTCGCAATGATGCCAGTGATCACTTGCGTCAGTCGCCGAAAAGGCCCAAGACACGAGGGTGTTTCGGGAAGCGGACGGCGACATCGGTCTCCGGCGGATCGCGAACAAACCCGCCGTCCGCGAAACGGTTGCGTCTGCAAACGTCACTTTCCGCGCTTGACACCCTCTTTATGCGTAGTGGCGGTTGGCCCGAGCGAGGGCCGGGCCAACCGCTACATACCATCACCGCTGGTCAGCGCAAGAGTTTTCCACTCCGCGAGCAGTGCGTTGCGCCGTGCCGGGTCGCCGCCGATCATCGCGTCGAG
>Ga0164241_10002702_pt1 | contig 18777 bp, 15 predicted proteins | sample OricomyardsoilBY_FD_108780 | JGI IMG/M metagenome (GOLD analysis project Ga0164241, IMG submission 108780) | Backyard soil microbial communities from Emeryville, California, USA - Original compost - Back yard soil (BY) | ecosystem: Environmental > Terrestrial > Soil > Unclassified | place: USA...
ACTGACGATTTCCCTCAATGGGAGGAGCGCCTCCCGTCCGAGCAAAACCCTCCGCGCGAAACTCCGCGCTGATCGACGAGCCCGGCGCTTCCGGTGGCTCCATGCGCATTCCGCGTGCTCGGCATCCGACCGGAGTTCACCGAGCTGCCGCCGCCTTCAGTGCGGCCACGCGATCCATCACTTCGAAACACGCGCGGCTGTTATGGTAGGGACATTTCCACAGACTGATTTTTGGAAACCGGCGCACCTGGCCATCCCGGCTCATTGAGTGAAACCATTCACCTCGTTCGCGATCCACCAGATGCTTTTCGATGAACATCCAGCTCGCCTCCGCCGCGTCCCAGTATCGCCGGTCACCGGAAATCTGATACGCATCCAAAAATCCGACCACCGCTTCCGCTTGCGGCCACCAATCCTTGCTCGAATCCACGAGGCCTTGCGGGCCGCCTTCGTTAAACAGCCCGCCATCAACATCCACGCCTTCACCCCGCGTCACGTCCGCGATTTCCACCGCGGTTTTCTTCGCGCGCGCGATGAGCTCCGGGTCACCAAGCACCTCCGCGGCCTCCGTCATCAACCACGCCGCTTCGATGTCGTGTCCGTAGGAAACATGCCGTGAGCGCGGCAGCCAATCGCCCGTCAGGTACAACGATAAATGGTGGGTTTTCCCGTCATAGATTTTCCCGAGCATGATCTCCAGCAACTCGTGTTGCGCGCGCCGCAGACCCGCGTCCGGCCAGACTCGCAAAAGAGCCGTGTAGGCTTCCATCACATGCAGGTGGGTGTTTTGGGATTTCGACGAAACGCCGTTCACGACGCTTTTTAGCGCCGGATCACGACGCCAGTCCGCGGAGAACACTTCGAAATAGCCGCCGTTCGCCCCGTCGCGGGCCCGCTCTTCCAACAAACGATAAAGCGCGATCGCACGCTCCAACGCCGGGGCGTCGCCAGTCGCCCGGTAATATTCGCTCAACGCGTAAATCCCAAACACCTGCCCGTAGATTTGCTTGGTCTGATTTAGCGGCTTTCCCGCCGCATCGATCGTCCAATAAAGCCCGCCGTTTTCCTGATCCCAAAAGCGGGCGTTCAAATCGTCGTACGCGCGCCGAGCCATGGCCAGGCTGGGTTCGTCATGGAAATGCCGATACGCCGCGGAAAACGTCCAGAGTATCCGGCAGGTCAGCAGCTGTCCGCGCGGTGCGTCGGCGACGGTGGTGAGATCATCCCGCACCTCGCCTTGAAAGCCGCCGCCCGCCGGGTCCGGAGAATATTTCAGCCAGAACGGGAGGATATTTTCCCGCAGTTCGCGCTCGGCCTCACGGCCCAGCCGGGTTTCGGAATCGGTCAGGGCCGCGCCGTTCGCTGGACGTGCGGGCGGTGACGTTGTCACGGCACTATCGGAGGAAACGTGGGACATGGCGGATGATGAAACTGGCGATTTTCCGGACGTGAGCGTGTGCAGCAGAATGAAAAGGCAACCCATCGCACCGGTCGCCGATCTGGACCGTAACGCCGGAACGCGGCGCGCTCCCGGAGTCGCCCATCGATGCGTGCTCATGTCACCAGAAGAAGTTCAAGCATCTCCCGATCGAGCTCGTGACCGCGAAATTTCTCGTAGCGAACATCCGTGCGCCCGCTGTCGAGCACGCCAAATTGTCCGCGCAAGTTCCACATCGACCAGCCCCAGCCGGCCTCTTTCCACAGCGCGAGCAGATCACTCATCCACGCGAGCGCGACGTCGTGCGGCGTGTGGATGAAGCACCCCCATTCGCCCACATGCACTGGTACTCCGAGCGCCATGAGCGGGCGCCATTTAGCGATCAATTCAGCCCGGAGTTTTTCGCGGTCCCAACGAACACCGGTTTTGTCGGTCATCGGCCAGGTCGGTTTCTCGAAAGACTCGAATTCGTTTTGGGGCACCCAATTCGCCGTGTAGTGGCTGACCATCTTCGGGAGATAGCCGCGCGTGCTCTGCACCAGCCCGAGATCGACCACGTCCATGACCGGCGTCTGTCCGATGTCGGCTCCATCCACGACAATCAAACGCTCCGGCGCCGACTCGCGAATAGCGCCCACCAACGTGCACACGATTTCAACGTAGCGCGTCTGGTCCGCCATAAACGGCGGTTCGTTCAAGAGGTCGAAACTGAGCGCCTCCCGCGACACGCTCTTGTATCGATCAGAAAAATACCGCCAGTGATGGGTCGCCGCTTCGAGCGAGCGCGCCATCGAGTCGGGCGTGCTGTCGAAAAGGAGAAACGGCTCCAGCTCGCGACGATTCACGCAGTAGCCCGGAATGCGGTGCAGGCAGAGATTGATGTGAATCCCGTACTGCCGCCCCCACGCGATCGCCTGATCCACCGGCGCGAGCGCCGCCTCGTCGATCTTCAGCCAGTCGTGCGGATCCGACCACGCCCAATAGGACAGCGGCAGGCGCGCGAAATTAAATCCCCACTCCGCCATCATCGCGAAATCCGCTTCTTGAAAATTTTTTCCACGTTCACCGCCAGTGAGCTCCGTGAGATTAAATCCGCGCCAAAGTGGAATCACCGGCTGCTTTGTCATCGGCTGTTTTGTCATCGCAGTTTCGGCGGCGAGCACGCCGCTGCGTGACGAGAGCACGACGCCCGCCGCCAACGAGGTTGTTCGGAGAAAATCGCGTCGGTCCATAAGAGAGAAAGCGGAGAAGCTGTTGAGGGCTAAGCGGGGGTTTTGCGGGCGCGCCAACCAGTGTCGCAACGCGGGGGCATGGTCAGGGCTGACCTTGACGCGTTCACTATAACCTCACGTCGCCGGGACGTGATGAGAAATGTTATCCGGGAGTTGAGTCCTTTGGACGCAACTCCGGCCCGCCCCATGGACACATCCCGCGGATTGCGAAGTGCGATCGCCGCCCGCCGTCGCCGTCTAAGTCTCTTGCTTAGCCGGGGCCGATGCGCGCTTCGCGTGGCTCCAACGCCAGGTCTCCAACACCGGCCAGCGCTCCACCGAAAGTTTCACGTCGATCACATCGCCCGCGGCAAAATCATCGCGGTCGGTCCGCAAAATCCGGTATCCCCAATGTGGCGCCCGCTGCGGATCGAGCGGTGCCGAGCTCAGGCTCAAGTCGTCATCGACCATCGCCCGAAAAAAAACAACGTAGCCGTCGAGTCGTCCTGCATTCACGACCGTGCGCGAGAAACAGATTTCCTTCGGCAGCTCCGCCTCGTTGACCGTATGCAAATCGAACGAAAGCACCGGCTCCGGCTTGCCCAGATAGTGATCGATGATCCCGAGATCCGTGCTGCAAAGCCGGTAGTACGCGGGCTCCTGCGGCCGGCTCCGCTCCATGCAACCATAGTCGTAGCCCTTCACCGTCATCTCCCAGATAAACGGCACCAGCCGCTCATCGCGGACTTTGATCGGCTCGCAAAAAAGTTCGAAGCGGCTCGGCACGATCAAGCCGCCCGGCTTCAACAACCGATCACGCAGATCGCTGATGTTCGCCACCATCGCCTCGTCGAAAAGACAGTCGCCCATCTGCTCGTGCATGATCACGTCCACCTTGTCGGTGAGAGAAAACTCTTTGCTGTGCTTGGCCACAAACTCGACGTTCTCCAGCCGGTTGTGCACCGCGATCTCTTTGGCGTGATCGAGAATCTTCGAGTGATCGATCGCGTACACTTTCGCCGCGCCCGCGCGCGAAGCGAACGCCGCCAGGATTCCGGTGCCCGTCCCAAGATCGATCACGCGGTCGCCCGGTTTTATATGACGCGAGATCGCCGCGTGGTAAAAATTCATCCGCTGCTGATCCGCCAGCATCCGCTCCTGTTCGTGAAGGCTCGCGAAGTACCGGTGGTTGAAATCCCGATACCGCGCCTCCGGCGAAAGTTCCTGCTTAGGATAAATCCACGCCGCTCTCGCCGGTGAACCGTCCGCCCAATCGCGCCCCCGCCCCAGCCCGCGCCGAATGATGGAAAGACAACTGGAGGTGAGGAACTGGAGACAGGTAAGGAGCATCGGTTGCCGCGTCTAAAAAAGACTCAAGCGCCCAGACCGTGCGCCCCACCTCACACAAGCGCAATGCCTCCCTTCGCCTCTCCGTCATCATACTCGTTCTCCTGCTCGTACTCGTTCTCCTACTCGTACTCGTTCTCTTACTCGTACTCGTTCTTTCCGCCGCCTCTCCGTCAGATCAATGTCCATGAGTGTGATCAGTGGTTAAAGCTCTTCCGTAGTTCTCCGCTCACTCCCATTCGCGTTCATTGGCGTCCATTCGCGGTTATCTCCTCTCCTCACTCAACCCACCGCCTCCCGCTCCACTCCACGCTCAGTCCTCCGAATGAAACCGATGGCGGAACGGCTTCGCGCCTTCGTTTTTTCTATTCCACCCGGGCTTGCTCGCGAGCGCGCTCGGTTTCTTTTTCGCGGGCATGCTCGCGATTTTTTCCGCTTTTAATTTCCGGTAATTATCGACGCGCTGAGCGGCCAGCTCGCCGCTTTTCAACGCCGCCTGAATCGCGCACCCCGGCTCGTTGACATGCGTGCAGTTGGTGAAGCGGCACCGCAACGCCACCGCCGCCACATCGGCGAACGCGCCGTCCACGCCGTCTTCCACGCCCCACAATTGCAGCTCGCGCATCCCTGGCGTGTCGATCACGAGCGCGCCCGACGGTGTGATCACGAGCTCCCGCCGCGTTGTCGTGTGACGACCCTTGCTGTCCTTCTCGCGCACCTCGCCCGTCGGCAACGCATCGTCTTTCACGAGCGCGTTAATCAACGACGACTTTCCCACGCCCGACGATCCGATAAACGCCAGCGTGCGCCCCGGCTGCACGTACGTCGCGCCGAGCGCCTTGAGACCTTTGCGCGTCACCGCGCTCGTCACGTGTATCGAAACTCCGGGCACGAGCTCCGCGATCTCCTTGCGTACGTCGTCCGCATCGTCGCACACGTCGGACTTGTTCAACAACACCACAGGCTCCGCGCCGCTTTCCTTCGCCGCGACGAGGAAGCGCTGGATGCGCTTCGGGTTATAATTCTGGTCCAGCCCGCTCACCAAAAACACCGTGTCAATGTTGGCCGCCACGATCTGCTCGATCTCTTCCGAGCCCGCCGCGCGCCGGGAAAACTTCGTCTTCCTCGGCAGCACCACGCGCAGATCCGCGCGCTGCTCGCCGGCCCGCCTCTTCACACCGACCCAATCACCCACCACGGGAAACTGATCCGGCTTTTTCGCCACGTGGAAAAATCCGCCCCCGCACTCCGCCAGCACTTCGCCATCCTCGGTCTGCACCGCGTAAAAATTTCGCCGCAGTTCGCAAACCACCCGCGCAGGCTCCAGCCCGTCCGCGGCGTGCGGAGCGAAAATGGCAGCAAGGGCGTCAGTCCACCCATAGTCGGCGAGAGTCATTCCCCGCACATTGGCAGAGACCGACGCCGAAAATCCAGAACGTTGCCAAGATAACAACGGCCTTCGTTCAGGTCGGATCTTGACCGCAAAAACGTATTACATAGTTTTACACCATGATTAAGGCCATTAGCAAAATCGGAAACTCTCAAGGCATCATCTTTGATGCCGCTCTCATGGAACTCGCGCATCTCAAAGCCGGTGACGAGGTCAACGTTGAGGTACACGAGGGAGGCACAATCACCATCACCCCCATTACCACGCAACCCTCGCGAGAAGCCGTTTCCGCCGTGATCAAGCAGACCATGAAGGACTACGCACGCACGATGCGGCGTCTCGCATGAGCGCGCCGTTGGACGATTGCTTCCACCTCACCGTGGAGATCGTCCGGGAGATCCACGCGGAGGCGATCGCTCAATTCGGCGGCTCGGACGGCGTGCGAGAGCTCGCATTGCTCGAGTCGGCCGTCGCTGCTCCGCAAGCGTCGTACGGAGGCGATTCGGTCTACGCGGACCTGCACGAAGTCGCCGCCGCCTACCTATTTTACCTCTGCCGCAATCACCCGTTTATCGATGGCAACAAACGAGCCGCACTCGGCGCCGCTCTTGTATTTATGCGCATCAACGGTCTCGTCCCATCAAAAGATGGCCAAGCCTGGGAGGACCTCACACTCGACGTCGCGTCGAGCAAACTCGACCGCGAACAAACAACCGGGCGACTGCGCGAATTGATCGTCGGATAATCGCCGCAACACGCCATTCCCCACTCTTGACTCTCATCGCGCGCTTCCCGCACTCTCTCGCCTCTCAACACCTCATCCATGGGCAAACAATACAACAAGACCATCAAGAAGAAGCGCCGCATCGCTTACAACAAACGCAAGACGGCCGCCGCCAACGCTACTAAGAAGAAGTCGGCCAAGAAGTAAGCCCGCAGCACACTTTCGACCCTTTTAACCGCGGCCCACCAGCCGCGGTTTTTCGTTTAAGCCCATCGTTTAGTTTCCGTTGTTCTGTTTTCGCTCTTCCGGCTCAAGCGCCCGCCATCCGTCCTTCGTCCAGTCCGACTCCCGTCCGTCATGATCAAAGTCAGTCTCATCTCCCTCGGTTGCGCCAAGAATCTCGTCGATAGCGAGATCATGGTCGGCCACCTCCACCAAGCCGGCATGATCGTCATCCCCGAAGCGGAGAAAGCCGACGTCGTCATCGTCAACACCTGCTCCTTCCTCAACGCTTCGAAGGAAGAGTCGATCAACACGATCCTCGAGCAGCATGAAAACCGCGGCATGCGCAAACGCCGCCAGGAGCAGAAGCTCATCGTCGCCGGCTGCATGTCGCAGCGTTTCTCGAAAGAACTCCCCGGCGCCATGCCCGAAGTCGATGCGTTCATCGGCCTCGATCAGGTCACCAAGGTCGCTCCGATCATCGAAGGTCTTTTCGAAAAAGAGCGCGGCAAAAAAGCCTTGCCCGAAAACTTCGTCACCGCCCGCTCCACGTACATCCCGGACTACGACACGCCGCGTTTTCGCCTCACGCCAAAACATTTCGCGTACATCAAGATCGCCGAGGGCTGCAATCATCCGTGCGCTTTCTGCATCATTCCGCAGATTCGCGGCCGTCATCGCTCCCGCACCGTCGAGAGCGTCGTCGCCGAGGCCCGCCAGCTCGTCAAAGAGGGCGTGAAGGAAATTAACCTGATTTCCCAGGACACCACCTACTTCGGCATGGACACGTGGGAACAGCGCCCGAATCCGCGCACACCCGTCGACTCCTCCCGCGGCACCGCGCTCACCACGCTCCTTCGCCAGCTCAACGACATTGAAGGTGATTTCTGGATACGCCTGCTCTACACGCATCCGGCCCACTGGTCCGACGAGCTCATCAAGACCATCGCCGAATGCCCGAAAGTCTCCCGCTACGTGGACATGCCGCTGCAACACATCAGCGACCACATGCTCACCGAGATGCAGCGTGAAACCTCGTCCGCCTACATCCGCGATCTCGTGAAACGCATCCGCGCCGGCATCCCCGGCATCGCCCTCCGCACCACGTTCATCGTCGGCTTTCCCGGCGAAACCGATGCCGATATCGACGAGCTCTGCGAATTCATGCGCTCCGTGCAGTTCGAGCGTCTCGGCGTTTTTCGCTACTCTCAGGAAGAAGGCACCAAAGCTTCCAAGCGCACCGACCAGCTCTCCGCCAAGGTCAAAGAAGCCCGCTGGCACCGCACGATGTCGCTCCAAAAGGAAATCGCCGGCAACGTCAGCAAGCGCTACGTCGGCCGCACGATTCGCGTCCTCGTCGAAGAACCCGGCGTCGCCCGCGGCGAAGCCGACGCTCCCGACATCGATGGCCGCGTCTATGTCCCGCGCGAACTTCCCGTCGGCGAGTTCATCGACGTCGAGATCACCGGTTATCAAGACTACGATCTCCTCGCGCTCCCGCCCGGCCAGATGCCTGTCGAGTTCAAAGTCGCCAGACAGGCGCAGTAAAACGAAACGCCGTCCGCTCTGGACGGCGTTTCGTTTTTCCAGATCAGACTTTTCCCCGCGCGCTCTCGCGCTCAAGGTCCGCCGCATGGCGCGACACCCCTTGCTCTGGCTTTCTTTGCTGATTCTCCTCGGCGGCTGCGCGCCGAAAGACCCGCTCGATCGCAAAGTCAGAGCCGGTACGCCCCGCGAATTCGCGCATTGGTGGGATCGCACCCGGGAAAAATTTCCCGACGAACAACGCGGCGAAATTTATAAAATCGCCCGCTATCTCCAGGACTCCACGCCCCGGCTAAAATCCATGTCACCCGAGGATCACTATGATCCGCTCTGCAAACAGATCGATGGCATGAGCGTCCGCGAACTGCTCGTTTTCGGCTATCGGGAAACCAACCGGCATCTCCGTGATCGCTTGATCCTCCAAACCAATCGACTCGCGTCTCTGGCGAACGCCCTCGCCGAAGCCACCGAGGAAAACGTCCGTCTTCACGCCGAACGATCACTCAAGTACGCGAACGACATCATCGCCCAGCTGGATAACGAAATCGCCGGAAACGAGCGCCGCATCGCCGAACTCGAAGCAGCGCCATCCCGCCCGCTGTGACCCCGGCCTTCAAAGAATGGTCCATCATCGTCGAAGCGCTCGGCGCAGGTGAACAAATCCTCATCCTCCGCAAAGGCGGCATCGCGGAAGGCCCCGGCGGTTTTCAACCGCGCACCGCACGCTTCTGGCTGTTTCCAACTCGCTTCCATCAACAACAGGAAAAAACCAAGCCCGCCGCCGCCATCCGCAACCGCGTCTTTTCAGAGGCGGATCATTCGGGCGCGCCCGTCACCCTCCGCTATTTCGCGGAGCTCGTTCATTCCGTATTTCTGACCGACTGGGAAGCGATCGCCCGGCTCGATCCTTGTCATTTCTGGACCGAGCCCGCCGTCCGCGAGCGCTTCGAGTGGAGCCAGCCTGCCGGCGTTCACGTCCTGATCGTGCGTGTTTATAAAATCGATACACCGATCCCGCTTTCGCCTACGCCCGAAATGAGCGGCTGCAAATCCTGGATCGAGGTGCCGTGCGCCTTTGACGCGCAGCGGTTCTCGCCGGTGGTGCCCGATGACGCCTTTCGCGCGCGCATCGCCGCGTTATCGCTTTAAGCGCGCGGCATTTGCGCCGATAGCGGAAAAGGTAACCGACTCCGCGCTTCCCGAGTTTCGTCTCCCCACGACGCGCTCGAACATCCGCGCCGGCTCATGAGTTTACTCATTTCCATCCTCCACTATCGGCTCGATTGCATCGCCTTCACCGCGATCGCGCTCTTCGGCGTGCTGCTTTGCCGCAGCACCATCCAACAGCGCCGCCCCGGATGCACGCTGCCGCTGGGCGCGTGGTGGTTCACCGTGGTGATCGTGTTGCTCGGCGGCGTGATCGCGGAATGGGCCGGCCACTCTCGAAGCATGGCCCTGCAGAAAACCTGCAGCAGCCTCGGTTCCACCTACGCGCTGGAGCTGGAAAAACTGGGTCACTCGCAGGTGTCGCTGGAAACGCCGCCGACCGACCCGACCTACCTCGCGCTCATCGAGGCGGAAAAAAACTGGCTCCGCGTGAACCCGTTCATTTCCGACATCTACACTTTCCGACGCCACGACGCCCGACATGTGGCGTTCATCGTGGATTCAGAAACCGACTACAACCGCGACGGCATCTACGACGGTCCGCGCGAACAGCGCACACCCATTGGCGAAGTCTACGACGAAACCACGCAGGACTTTCTCGATGTGTTCGAGGGGAAATCGACCTTCGACACCACCTTTCAGGCGGATCGTTGGGGTCTTTGGGTTTCCTCGCTCACGCCCATTTTCGACGACCAAGGCCGCGTGGAAGGCGGCGTCGGTATCGACTATCCGGCGACAACATGGCTCCTCTCGATCGTCACCAGCCGCGCGCTCGTGTACGTCGGATTCTTAGTCCTGATCGCTATTTTTCTTTTTCGCGAAGTCCTCTTCACGTTGCTGCGAGCCGAGATCGTCCATCGCAAAACGGCCGAGCATGAACTTCATCACGCCGTCAGCGCCGCGGAAACCGCCAACCACGCCAAGAGCGAATTTCTCGCCGCCATGAGTCATGAAATCCGCACGCCGCTCACCGCCGTGCTGGGTTTCGCCAGCGTGCTTTCCGAAACGACCCTCGACGCCACTCAGCGTCGCTACGTCGAAACCATTATCAGCGCCGGCGATCGATTGGTCGGACTGCTCAACGATATTCTCGACCTCAACAAAATCGACGAGGGCAAGCTCACGCTCGAGCGTTTCGCGTGGTCCCCCGTTTTGCTGATCAACGAGGTCGCGGATCTGATGATCCCATCGGCGATGGAGAAAGGTCTCCATTTGCGTTGCGACCAGCAATTCAGCGACGCGCTCGCAGTCGAAGGCGATCCAGGCCGGGTCCGCCAGATCCTCATTAATCTCGTGAACAACGCCGTCAAATTCACGGACCGCGGCGAAGTCACGCTCCGCGGCCGCTGGCTTCCGCCCGATTCGCTCGACGGACACGGGACGTTGATTTTCGAGGTGCAAGACACCGGCGCCGGAATCTCTTCCGATAAATTACCCGGCCTTTTTAACCAATTTTCCGGCCAGCAAAACGGTCAGTCACGTCGCTACAATGGCGCCGGCTTGGGCCTGACGATCTGCAAACGCCTGATCGATCTGATGCAGGGCACCATCACGGTCGAAAGCCTTTTCGGCTTCGGCTCACACTTCATCGTCACGCTGCCGTGCCATCCCACTCAGGCGGCTGCCACGGCATTCGTGTCCTCATCCAGCCGGCCCCCGAGCATCGGATCCAGTCCGCCGATGCGAGGCCGCGCCATGGTCGTTGACGACCATTCGGTTAATCGCGAGCTCCTCAAAATCATGCTGCGCCGCCAAGGATTCCTCACCGACCTCGCGGCCACCGGCGACGAAGCAGTCGCGCTCGCCGCCGCCAATACCTATTCGGTCATCTTCATGGACTTGGAAATGCCCGGCACCGATGGCTTCAACGCCACGCGAAAAATCCGGAGCGCCGAGTCATCATCCCACCGCACCCCGATCATCGCCGTCACCGCCAACACGACCAAGGGCACGCGGGAAAAATGCCTCGCCGCCGGCATGGACGAATACCTCACCAAACCCGTTTATCTCCCGGCCCTCAAATCCACGCTCGATGCGATGACGCCGGCCCAGGTTTCACACGACGGTTGAACAGGATCGCGCCCTGTCGTGGGACCGTTGAAAAAAGGAGCCCGGACACATTTGAAACGTGTCCGGGCTTTGCTGGACCTGCGACGAAAACGTCGCCTGTAGATAACCGGGCTAGTCACCCGGAAATGTTCACGTTAAACCATGTATTTGTTTTCGCTGCTCCAACGAGCTTCCCAGCGCACATTAAACCGCGATGACCAGGAAACGGGCGCAGCACGCTGCCAGGTCGGCCCGACCTTCGGCATCGCTGATGCCTCGATCCACGCATAAGTGCTTGATGCTTCCTTCGCCGAAGACCCAGAAAACGAATGCGCGACGCCTGCAATAACGACAAACGCGCCGCCGAAGACGGAAGCGCGCAGGATTTTCTGGAGGATGGATACGGATCGCATGACTTGTTGCTCTGGGATTAACTCAATCGACACGAATTTGCATTTGCAAGAAGTTATCTTTAGCTCTGAGGAGTTTTCTCTACTCCCGGTGTGTTCGTCGCTCAGCCGGTTATCCTTTAGCCCGGGCTAAGTTAGAATGTTATGAAATGTCTCGTCGCGACCACGAAACGCCCTCCTCAACAGGATCGGTGTGTGCGCCCACTCGCGAAAAGACGCCGACCGCTCGTCATCCAAACGTTGCATGCCGCTCCTCGCCTCACAGCGTGCCATGCGATTCAAGGAATCAGACCACTCATGCGCGTCATCCTTACCTCACACGGCTCCACGGGAGATATCTACCCGGTCATCGGCCTGGCCGTTGCCCTCCAGAAAGCCGGCCACCACGTCCGCTTCGCGACCATGCCGCACTACCAAGCCGACATCGAGGCTGCGGGCATCGAGTTTCTGCCACTGTGCCCCAATTGGGAGCAGGCAGATCTGAGTTACTGGATGGGGCGTCTCCAAAAAATAAGGACGCCCATCTACCAACTCCGCGAAATCTACGTCGGCGCGAAGGCCTACATCCCTGAGATGATCTCGCGAATGGATGCAGCCCTCGCCGATGCGGACCTGTTGGTTTCCTCCTACCTTTTTCCCATGAACAAAAGCATCGCCGACCGCCGCGGCGTGCCCTTCGCGACGCTTGCGTTTGCTCATCACGTGATTCCCTCGGCGGATTATCCCCCGGAGAACATCCCGTCTCCAAAATGGCTGCCCGCAAAACTACGCCGGGCGTGGAACCTCTGGCTTTGGAAAACGGCGAACGCGATTGTTGATCGCGTCATCAACAACACCATCCGCACCCATCTGAACGCAGCGGGTCTGCCCAAGGTGCGCAGCTTCTTTTCCGAGCCGGCCGAACGCGTGCTCGTCGCCGTATCCGAAGCGCTGATGCGTCCGAAAGACGCAGAAATCCACCCGCGCTTCCGCTTCACTGGCTACTGCCGCTGGCAAGCGCCCGAGGACCCCAAGCTCGAAGACGAACTGAACGCGTTCACCGCGGGAGAAAAAGTGCCCGTCCTGACCTTCGGCAGCATGGTTTACGACAACGCCGGCGAATACATGGAGCGACTGATGCGCGCGTGGCCGAAGAACCGGAAGCTGATCGTGCAACGCGGCTGGGCGCAATTCCCCGCACTCGCCGAAGACGGACACATCAAAGTCATTGGGAAAGTTTCCCACGACCAGCTGTTCAAGCATGCATCCGCGGTGATCCACCACGGCGGCGCGGGAACCACGGCGAGCGCGCTCCATGCCGGCGTACCTCAAATCGTGGTGCCTCACATCGGCGACCAAAATTTCTTTGGAACCGAGGTCGAACGCCTCGGGTGCGGATTCCGCCTCGGGAAAAAACATTGGCCGGAGCAGTTGCACGCGGCCGTCGGCCGTTTGTCCGGCCAGGCACTGTTTTCAAAAAATGCTGCACAGGTCCAAACCCGTCTACTAAGCGAAAACGGCCCGGGCCGCGCGATCGAGGAGCTGGAACGATATGAAAGAGAATCCCGCGTCGCTCGCGGATCGCGCGAAAATTTTGTTGGAAAATGAAACAGGAATCTGCACGTTTCGCCGCTCTCTCGCCAGAGTAGCTCAGTGGTAGAGCAGAGGACTCATAAGCCTTTGGTCGCCGGTTCAATCCCGGCCTCTGGCACCACTCTACGAAAAACCCGGATCAAGCGATCCGGGTTTTTTATTTCCACGGGCGAACGGAAAAACATCCGATGCGCCGACGCGGCGCGGTTATTCTTCCTGCTGCAAACTCGCGACCACCGAGAAGTCCTCAAGCGTCGAGGTGTCACCCTTCACCTGTGAACCCGCGGCAATGTCTTTTAAGATGCGACGCATGATTTTACCGCTGCGCGTCTTCGGCAGGCTCGCCGCGAAACGCACCTGATCCGGTTTCGCCAAAGAACCGATCTCCTTGCCCACGTGGTTGCGCAGCGCCTCCTTGAGCGCGTCGGTCGCCTCATGACCGGTTTTCAAGGTCACGAAAACGACGAGCGCCTGGCCTTTCAAATCGTCGGGTTTACCGACTGCGGCTGCTTCGGCGACAGACGGATGCGAAACCATCGCGCTCTCCACCTCCGCCGTCCCTATCCGGTGACCGGATACATTGAGCACGTCATCGATCCGGCCGACGATCCAGAAATAGCCATCCTTGTCCTGCCGAGCGCCATCACCGGTAAAATAGATCCCGGGAAACTCGCTGAAGTACGCTTGGCGAAACCGAGCATCATCGCCCCAAAGCGTGCGAAGCATCGATGGCCATGGCTTGGTGATGACGAGTTTGCCGCCCGAGTTACGCGGCACTTCCTTGCCTTTGTCATCGACGATTTTTGCCGCGATTCCGAAAAACGGCATCGTCGCGGACCCTGGCTTGGTTGGCGTCACGCCCGGCAGCGGCGTGATCGTGATCGCGCCCGTTTCCGTCTGCCACCATGTATCCACAATAGGACAACGTTTCTTCCCGATCATCGTGTGATACCACATCCACGCCTCGGGATTGATCGGTTCGCCGACCGATCCGAGCAGACGCAACGAATCCAGCCGGTGCCGCAGTACGTAATTGTCGCCCCAGCGCATGAACGCGCGGATCGCGGTCGGTGCAGTGTAAAGGATCGTCAGCCCGTGGCGGTCGATCATCCGCCAGAAGCGATCCGGCTCGGGCTGGTTGGGCGCGCCTTCGTAGATAAACACCGTCGCTCCGTTGCTCAGCAATCCGTACACGACATAGCTGTGGCCGGTGATCCAGCCGATGTCCGCCGAGCAAAAATAGCGGTCGGTTTCCTTGAGGTCGAAAACGTAGTGGGAACTCAACTTCGCGCCGAGCAGGTAGCCCGCGCTGGTGTGCAGCACGCCCTTCGGTTTTCCGGTGCTGCCGCTGGTGTAGAGAATGAACAGCGGATGCTCCGAATCGAACGCCTTCGCCTTGTGCGCGTTCGGCGCGCCTTCCCACGCGTCGTGCCACCACACATCGCGCCCATCCTTCATGTCGATGGGATTTGCCGTGCGTTTTAATACGAGCACCGACTGCACGCATGGAGCGCCCTCAAGCGCCTTGTCCACATTGGGCTTGAGCTCGATGACCTTGCCCCGCCGCCAGCCGCCGTCGGCCGTGACGACCAGCTTGGCCTTGCAGTCGTTGATGCGGTCTTTGAGCGCCTCCGGGCTGAACCCGCCAAAAACCACTGTATGGATGGCGCCGATACGCGCGCATGCCAGCATGGTGATCATCGCCTCCGGCACCATCGGCAGATAGATCGCCACGCGGTCGCCGGCCACGAGTCCCATATTTTCAAATACATTCGCCAGCCGGCATACGTGGAAGTGGAGCTGCTTGTACGTCATCGTGCGGACGTCGCCCGGCTCGCCTTCGAAAATAATCGCCGCCTTGTTTTCGCGGGCCGTGCCGAGATGCCGGTCGAGACAGTTTTCCGCCACGTTCAGCTTGCCGCCGACAAACCACTTGGTGTCCGGCATCGTGCCCTTGAGCACCGTTTTGAACGGTTTTCGCCATACAAGATTCTCCTCCGCCTGCCGCTTCCAGAACTTTTCTGGGCTATTGACAGACTCTGTGTAGAGCCTTTTGTAGGCCGTCAGACTTCCAAGGTTCGCTTGGCGTTGAAACTCGGCCGAAGGCCTGAAAACCCGACTTTCTCGGGAGACTGAGGTAATCGATTGGTCCGTCACGTGAGTGGCTGATTTTTTGGGTTAAGAGCGAGTCGCTCGTGTAAAAGCGCGGCTTTTATCCTGACCAGAGTTTTGAGCGTCAAGCCCGGGAAGATCCTGCCAAAATTTCGCTCGTATCATTCAATGGAAAATAACTCCGCCCCCGCGCCGTCCGCAGCCACCGCTGCGCCTGCTCCCCAAGCCCCTTCATCCGCTCCGTCCGCCCCCGCCGTGCCGGACAACACCATTCACGTCGAAGGCATCCTCGACATCGATCTCCAGAAGGGCGGTAACGGCCAGCTGCTCGATCTCGCCAAGAACGGCAAGCGCCGCCCCACCGATGTCTTTGTCCCCAAAGAACTGATACGGCGCTTCAAGCTCCGCCAGGGGAACTGCGTCAGCGGCAGCGCCTATCCCGCCGAAGGCAAGTTCCCCAATCCGAAAATGAAGTTCATCGAGAAGGTGGACGGTCTGGAAATCGAAGAGCGTCGTCACAAACTCGACTTCAATTCCCTCACCACCGTTTCGCCCGACCGGCATTTGAAAGTGGAGCTCAAGGACGGTCGCATGACGACGCGCGCCGTCGACCTTTTCTGCCCCATCGGCAAAGGCACTCGTGGCTTGATCGTCGCGCCGCCGCGCACCGGCAAAACCACGCTTCTCCGCGATATGGCGCTGGGCGTTCTGGAAAACAATCCCGAATGCCACGTCATGATTCTCCTCGTGGACGAACGCCCCGAAGAGGTCACCGACTTCAAACGCAGCGTGCCCGCCGAGATTTGGGCCTCGTCCAACGACGAGCAGCTCGAAAGCCATATCCGCATCGCCGATTTGTGCATCGAACGCGCCAAGCGTCTCGCCGAGACCGGCGTGCACGTGGTGCTATTCGTTGACTCCATCACGCGTCTCGCCCGCGCACATAACTCGTCCCGCAATTCCGGCCGCACCGGCTCCGGTGGTCTGGATGTGCGCGCCCTTGAAAAACCCCGCCAGCTCTTCGCCGCCGCCCGCAATACCGAGGAGGCAGGCTCGCTCACAATCATTGCCTCCGTGCTCGTCGAGACCGGCAGCCGCATGGACGACGTTATTTTCCAAGAGTTCAAAGGCACCGGTAACATGGAGCTCGTCCTCGATCGCAAATGCGCCGAGATGCGCCTCTGGCCCGCGATCAATATCGCATCGTCCGGCACTCGCAAAGAGGAGCTCCTCATCGATGCCACGAAGCTCGACGGTATCCATTTTTTCCGGCGCGCCCTCGTCCAGCAGAAGATCGAGGAAGCGACCGAAACCATGATCACGCGTCTCTCGAAGACCAAGACCAACGAGGAATTTCTAAAACTGATCGCGCGCTAATCGCCTCCCGATTTTCGGCCCCTCCGACCGCAATTCCCTCTTGCTCACCTCTCGCAATCTCTGAACAAATCCACTTCCCGCCGCATTCATTCCGCGTCGGTGCACCGCTCAGCCAGTCCGTAACCACACTACATGCATAGTTTCTCCGAGCAATGTCTCGACATGGCCCGCTCGATTTTGGGCCACAACTTAGACTCGATTCAGCCAGACGGCACCATTCTCCCCGCTCCCGGCGAACAGCCTCGCCCTGACGAGCCCGGTCACATCGCCTACGCTCTCGGCGAATACTATCGCGGCACCGGCGAAACCAGCCTGAAGGGTTACGACCTCATCGATCTCGCCGCCCGCTGCATCACGGCGCAGATGTTCACGGAGCCCGCCGCCGAAAACGGCCTCGCTTACGCCTCCCTCGCCCTCCTTTGCTTCGGCCCTTCCAAGGAGCGCAATCCCGTCTGGGAACGCCTCGTCGAGGAAACCCGCCAGCGCATCGACAAACAGCTCCTCCACCGCAGCGACTACGACAACCACTGGCAGGCCTTCAACGTCGCCAAGGCGGTCGCCCGTTTCTCGTTCGGCCTCTCCAAAAAAGACGAAACCTCGCGCCTCATCGAGCGGATGGTCGAACGCATCAACCACACGAGCTCGTCCGGTTTCTTCGACGACTCGACCGAGGGGTTCGGCGGTAATTTCAATCTCTACGGCGTCATGAACTTCGTGTTCATCCGCTCCGCCCTCCAGCTCCACGCCAACAGCGGCGTGCGTGATCGCAAGCTCCCGACTCTGCGCACTTACGCCGAGAAATACATCAAGATGATGCCCGACCTCGTCCGTGCGGACGGCCTCGGCTGGGCCTTCGGACGCGCCGCCGGCGCCTACGGCCAGATGCACTGCATCAGCTTGGTGCTTCAGGGTCTCCGCGATGGCTGGATCGCCGACGACCAGAAGCCGAAATACTTCGATCTGCTACGGCGCCTGTTCGTGTTTTTCTATCACACGTACCTCGATCAGGAACACGGCTTCCTCGATCTCCGCGACACCGAACGCACCGCCTACGGTCACCACACGACCCGCATGGCCAACTTCGACGCCGCGCGCTACCTCTGCCAATGGTCCCGCCTCGCGAAGACCGTGCAGATGCCCGCGAGTACCACGAAACCGGATACGACCAAGACCGTCGGTCGCTTCGTCATTTTCGACAAATCCAACCGCAAGGAACAGGGCCTGTTCCTCTATCGCGATGGCGAAAGCGGCCTTCACGCGCAGATCCCGCTCGTCAGCTCCGGCCCCACGCTCGTCGCGGATTCGCTGCCATTTCCACACTGCCCCGGCGTGTTCGATTGGCCCAATAACGTGTACGCCCCGATCATGCTCCCCGAGCTGACCTTCGGCACCAACGTCACCCTTCCCGCATTTTACGGCAAAAATTGCGTCACCGGTCTCGGCCTGCGCAACAGCTTCTACTTCCGCTACGAACAGCCCGATCTCATCAACACCAAGGAAGAGATCGTCAAAGGTCTCGGCAGCGTGAAGGTTCAGTGGAATTTCTCCGGCAATAAGATCAGCGCCGAATTCGCCTACACGGTGAAGCAGCAGGTCACGCTGGATAAATTCCGCTTCATGCTCGCGATCGCCGCGCCGCATTCGAAGTACCGTGTCGGCGGCTCGCTCGCCCTCGGCCCGCAAGGCCACCGCTGCACCGTCCAAAAGGACGATTTTCAAGCCACCTGGCTTGAGACCGAGGTCGTCAGCGAAGACCCGAACTACCGCACCAATTACGGGAAGATTCACTACCTGCAGCACCTCGTGCGCGACCACCCGCTCATCATGCGCCCGGGCCAGACCTATCGCCTCGCGGTCAATTTCGAGCCCGACGTCGTGCAGGTCGAAGGATGACGCATGGCGCTCGCGCCATGCGAAATGACCAGTGACCGTGTGACCAATGACCAGTGATCGCATCACCGGAGCGCGCTGTTATCGCAGCATCGCCCGCTTGAATTACGGTACCCGTCGCTCGTCATTTGGCATTCGTCAGTCTGCCTTCGGGTTTCCCCACCGGTCATTGATCACTGGTCATTGGTCATTCTCCTTTCCGCACTGGTCATCGGTCACTGGTCATTGGTCATTCTCGTTTCTCCGCTGATCATGCTCTCGCGCCGAATAATTCCCTGTCTCGACGTCACCAACGGTCGCGTCGTCAAAGGCATCAAGTTCCA
>Ga0164241_10002703_pt1 | contig 18775 bp, 14 predicted proteins | sample OricomyardsoilBY_FD_108780 | JGI IMG/M metagenome (GOLD analysis project Ga0164241, IMG submission 108780) | Backyard soil microbial communities from Emeryville, California, USA - Original compost - Back yard soil (BY) | ecosystem: Environmental > Terrestrial > Soil > Unclassified | place: USA...
CGCCGCCGCGGGCCAGGCGCTCCTGGCGGTCGCCGCCACCACGGCGAACGTCAAGGGTGGCGATCCGTCCTGGTTCGTGGTGGCGGCCCCGCTCGCCAACGCGCTCTGGCTGTTCGGCTCGATCGCCGCGGCCGTCGCGCTGCGCAGGGCCGGCGCCTCGCGCGCGCTGGCCTTCGGCCTCCCGCTGGTCTGGGCCTGCGCGATCCCGCTGTCCCTCCTGGGCTGCGGGGTGCTGACCGGCGCCTACTGGATCGCGGTCGGCCTCGGTGCCGCCCTGAACCCGTCTCGCTCGCTCGCCGCACCGGTCGCCGCCACCACGACGGCCGGCTGACCTCACCGACCCCCCCCCGAAAGGAAGCCCGATCATGTTCCGTCCCATCGCCCGCACCGTCGCCGTCGCCGCCGCCTACCTGCTGGCTGCGCCCGCGGTGGCCTCCGCCGACTCGATCGTCTACATCGACCACGGCAACGTCTGGTCGGCCTCGCCCGACGGCGCCAGGAAGGTCCAGCTCACCGACGGTGGCAGCTGGCACTCGCCGACCCAGGCCGACGACGGCACGATCGCCGCCGTCCAGGGCACCGGGCCGATCCAGGTCATGGCCCGCGACGGCAGGCCGATCCGCACGATCGCGACGCAGCCGGCGCGTACCGGCAACGGCGGAACGTTCGCCGCCCGTCCGATGGAGCTGGCCTTCTCTCCCGACGGCACGAAGATCGCCTACGCGTACGTCGCGATGTCATGCCCACCCGGGTCGACGTGCACCGACCAGCAGTCGGTCTTCTACACCCGCGCGGACGTCACCGAGGCGACGCCGCAGAACGTGTGGGGCAATCAGTTCGGCGCCGCGGCGCCCGAGTGGATCTCCGACGACCGCACGGTCGTGGAGAGCGCCAGCCACGTCGACATCGACCCGCTCGGCGGCGGCGACTACTCCTACACGCTGTGGATCAACAGCGAGAGCGCCGGGAACGACTTCGGCGACCCGGACGTCTCGCCCGACGGCAAGCGCGTGGCGGCGACGTTCGGCTACGGCCCGAGCAAGATCCTGGCGTTCATGGCCACGAACGGGGATCCCCGTTCGGCGCTGCCGCCCGCCAAGCCGACCGCGGTCTGCAACACCGAGGGAGGCGACGAGCTGGCCGGCGACCCGAGCTGGTCCCCGGACAGCGGCAGCGTCGCCTTCCAGGACAAGGAGGGCATCAGCGTCGTGCGGTTCTCCGAGTTCGGGCCGGGGTGCGGGGTCGCGTCGGCGACGACGCTGACCCCGACGGGCACGTCGCCCGACTGGGGGCCCGCCGATCCGGCGACCGCGCGCTACACCCCGCCGGTCATCACGCCGCCGTCGACGGAGCCGAAGCCGGGCCCGGATCCCGGCCCCCCGACGGCTCCGGTCGGCGGCCCGGAGCGGCCCGCCGGAGGCGCGGCGGTCACCTTCTCGTTCGGCCGCGCGACGGTCGCGAGCCTGCGCGGCGGGCTCACCGTGAAGGTCACCACGCCGAAGGCCGGGAAGGTCACCGTGACGCTGACGCAGGGCGGCCGCCGCCTGGCGACGCGCAGCGCCATCGCGAAGAAGGCCGGCGCCGTCGCGGTCCGGCTGCCCAAGCTCGGCGCGACGAAGGCCAGGGCGCTGGGCGGGAAGTCGGTGAAGGTCACCGTCACCGCCGCGGGCAGGAGCAGCAGCCGCACCGTGAAGGTGCGCCGCTGACTGCGACACCACGATCTGAGCCGCGCGGCACCGGGAGGGGCGTCAACCGCCCTCCCGGTGCCGCTGGTCGATCTCGTCGCTCGGCGGTGGTAGCGTCGCGCTCCGACATCGTTGCGTGCGGGGGACGCGCACATCCAACGAGGAGGGCATCGTGGTTGAACGTGAGCAGACCGAGACGCGCGGCAGGATGCGGTGGGAGGACGGCGCCGTGTACGGCCTCGCCCTCGCCGGGATCTACCTGCTGGTGGGCGTCCTGTTCTTCTACTCCGGCAAGGGCAAGATCATCGACGGGCACGGGGCGCCGCCGAGCATCGAGAAGCAGTTCAGCGGGACGTTCTTCGCCACGTTCCCGGGCATCGACGCGATCTGGACGATCCTCGGCATCCTGGAGCTGCTGATCGCGGTCCTGCTCGTCGTCAGCCTGATCCGCCTGGAGTTCCTGCCCGCACGGAAGAAGACGTTCCTGCTCGTCGGGCTGGCGCTGTCTGTCTTCACGTTCGCGTGCCTGGCCACGGGCCAGAACGTGACCGGCCAGAACGACGGCGTCGCCGACCTGTACGTGTACGCGGCCGGCACCGTGGTCCTGATGCTGCTCGTCCGGCTGATGCCGCCCTACCGGCCAGGACGGTGGATCAGCGACTGACTACAGGTCGTAGGAGATCCCGTCGATCCCGTTGGCGCGCATGCGCCGGCGCAGGGCGGCGAGCTTCGGGCTGGCCGGGGCGAGCGCCTCGGCCACCCGCATCGCGGAGAAGAGCGCGGTCTCCTGGAGGTCGGAGCCGGTCGTGTAGGCGCCGCTGAAGTGGAGGCCACCGCGGCCCTGCAGGGGGCGGAGCGCGCGGGCGGCCGCGACGGCCCGCGGGGTGATCAGCGGATGCTGGAAGCGGCGCTCCAGCAGCACCTGCTTCGGGTCGGCGCGCCGTCGCTGGGCCCAGGACTTGAAGAGGTCGATCGTCGCGCCGGAGGGCAGGGGATCGTGCAGCGCGCCCACCCAGGCGCTGCCCTCGCACTCGCGGCCATCGACCCCGGCGTTGTAGGCCGTCCAGTTCGCCCGCTCGCGATCCACGTAGGCCGGGTCGCGGTGGATGAGGAGGCGCGAGTCGAAGTACCGGTACCGGTCCAGCACCGCGGTGGCGGCGCGGAACGCGGGCAGCGGCCGCAGCAGCTCACGGCCGATCCGCGGCGGGGCGTTCAGCACCACGTACCGGTAGGGCCCCTTGCGGCCGGCGGGCGTGCGCACCGTCCAGCCGTCGCGGCCCCGGGTGAGGGCGCGCACCGGCGCGTCGCGGTGGACCCGGGCCGAGGGTGCCTCGTCCAGCAGCCGCCGCAGGTTGCCCTGCAGGCCGATCCTCGACGTGTAGGTCGTGGCGCCGGCGGCGGGGTCGACGGGGAACGCGAGCGCGAAGGTCTGCAGGATCGCCCGCGCCGACACGCGCTCGGCGTCGGCCCGCGAGCACCCGATGGTCGCGGTGATCCACGGGTACAGCACGTCGGCCTTGAACGCCGGCTCCAGCGGCAGCGACGCGATCCACCGCCGGACCGTGACGTCCCAGGCCAGGCCGTCGAGGACGGCCTGGCGGGCGAGCTGCGTGAAGGATGCGAACCCGAGGGCGTTGGGCAGCGCGTCGAGCGGATGGGTCGACGTGAAGACCGGCCCACCGGTCCGGAAGACGCACAGGCTGCCCGGCGACCCGTGGGTCTGGCGGCCATTCGGGTTCGCCGGGTCGTAGAGGCCGAGCTCCTCGAGCAGCGTGACGTAGAGCGGGTGGGTGTCCGGATGGAAGAACTGCGCGCCGAGGTCGACGGTGACGGGGTGGCCGTCGTAGTCGACGACCCGCGAGTCGGCGTGCCCGCCGATGCGCGAGCGCGCCTCGAAGACGTCCACGTCGTGGGTGCCGGCGAGGAAGTACGCGGCGGCGACGCCGCCCGTGCCCGCGCCGATGACGGCGACGCGATCGCGCTTGCGCCTGGGGGAGGCGCCGCTGGCCGCGGACGCGGTCAGGGCCGCGCCGGCGCCGAGGGCGCCCAGCCCGGCCGCGGTGCCCGCGAGCAGCTCGCGGCGGGTCAGGGACGTGGGCACGGCGCCGATCCTACGCGACGTCCAGGTGCCGGATGACCTTCGCCGGGACGCCCGCCACGAGCGTCGCGGCGGGGACGTCGCGGCTCACGACCGCGCCGGCCGCGACGACGGCGCCCGCCCCGATGTGCACGCCGGGCAGGATCGTGGCGGCGGCGCCGATCCACACGTTGTCGTCGATGGCGATCGGCGCCGCGGTGAGGTGGTCGCGCCGCCGGCCGGGCTCGACGGGATGGCCGGAGGTGATCAGGTTGACCCGGTGGGCGATCATGACCCGGTCGGCGATGGCGATCGGCGCGTGGCCCGTGAGCGCGCATCCGTAGCCGATGAAGACGGTCTGGCCCACCGTGATGTTCCGGCCGTCGTCGGCGTAGAAGGGCGGGATCAGCGTGAAGCCCTCGCCGACGGGCTTGCCGATCAGCTCCTCGAACGCGGTCCGGATCGCGTCCGGCTCGTCGAGGGAGAGGGCGCTGAGCTCGGCGGAGAGCCGGGTGGCGACCTTGACCCGCTCGAAGATCGCCCGCGACTCCGGCGTCCTGGTCGCGATCCTCCACTGGCTGTCGTCCATCCACGTCTCCGGCTCGGGCGCCCGCGCGGCGCGTTGCGTGCACGCCTCACCCTACGGCGTGGGTGCCCCCGCGGGCGACGGTCGCGCGGGGGTGGACCGGCGCTCCTCCGCGGTGAGCACGTGCCGGTCCAGGAAGGCGAGCTGGTCGGCGACGACCGCCTCGTGCTCCGGGCCGTCGTAGACGTCGAAGTGACCGACGCCCGGGTACACGCGCAGCTCGCCGCGGGGTGCCCGCCGCGCGGCAGCGATGGCGGGCGCGGGCCGCGCGACCCGGTCGTCCCCGCCCACGCACACCAGCCACGGGCAGTGCAGCGCCTCGGCGTGACGGCCGGGGTTGAACGGGCGCCCCAGCAGCCACCGCGCGGAGGCCCGGTCGCGCCAGCGGGAGTCCTCGCCGATCGCCACCACGTGGCGCCATCCGGCCTCGCTGCCGGGCGCGTTGATGAACGCCGCCTCGCCGGGCTGCCCCACGGCGGGCAGGTGGCCGCCGCGGAGGGCGGCGAGCATCATCCTGGCCGCGACCAGGGGAGGGGACCGGTGCGCCTGGCGCCGCAGGTCCAGGAAGGGCACCTGGCTGATCGCCGCCGCCACCCGCGGGTCGCGCGCGGCGGCTGCCAGCGCGTTGCCGCCGCCCATCGAGGAGCCGAACGTCACCACGCGATCGGGATCGGCGCCCACGACGCTCCGCGCGAACGCGATCGCGTGCGCCCAGTCCTCGAGCTGCCGGGCGGGCACGAATCGGTCGGGCTGGCCGGTGCTGTCGCCGAAGCCGCGGTGATCGAAGACGACCGCGTGGCAGCCGTGCGCGGCGAAGCACTCCGCGAACGCGCCGAGCCGGTCGCGGCGCGTCCCGGTCAGCCCGTGGGCCAGTACGAGGATCGGCGCGGGCGCGGGGCTCGGTGCCACGGGCGCGTACACCCAGGCGGCACAGGCGTCGCCGCCGACGGGGAACGTCAGATCGAGTCGGTGCATGCCCCTACAACGCGGGCCGGCCGCGGAGTGTGAGATCGCCGGCTCGACGGGGGCGTCCCGGCGTCGACGCCCGGGAGCCTGCGGAGGGGCTGAGCGGCCGCTCAGGCCGGGTCGAGCACGACGACCGGGATCGTCCGCTCGCCGGCGTGGCGCTCGTAGTCGGCGAACGCCTTGTTCGCGGCGACGAACCGGGGCCAGAGCACGGCCCGCTCCTCGGCGTCCGCCTCGCGGGGGCGGACGACGCGTCGCTCGCGACCGACCTCCACCGTGGCGGTCGGCGCGGCCATCAGGTTGTAGTACCAGGCGGGGTTGCGGTCGGTGCCGCCCTTCGAGGCGGCGATCACCAGCGCGTCGCCGTCGGGGACGAAGAGGATCGGCGTGACCCGCTCGGTCCCGCTCTTGCGCCCGACGTGGTGCAGGAGCAGCAGCCGCCCGTCGGCCAGCGTGCCGCCGACCCGGCCGCCGGTGGCGCGGTACACGGCGACGTGCACCTTGGCCATCGCGAAGAAGGCCTTCCACCACGGGGACGACGACGGGGGCATCTTGGACACGGGGCCAGCCTAGCGCCGGTAGGGTCTGGCCATGCACGACCAGGCTCCGGAAGGGATCATCGACTCCGAGGGGATCGTCGGCTCGGCCGGTGTGGCCTCGTCCACCGCGGTCGTCGGTTCGGCGGGGATCGCCGCCTCGGCCGGCGTGGTCGGCTCCGCCGGCGTCGCCGGGTCGGCGGGCGTGGTCGGCAGCTCCGGGGTCGGCGGCTCCGCCGCGGTCGTGGGCAGCCTGGGCGTCGCGCTGAGCTTCGGCGTCGTCGGCTCGATCGGCGTCGTCGCCGGCCTGGGCAACGTCGGCTGCGCGGGGTGCATCGGCTGCATCGGCTGCGTCAACTGCAAGGGCTGCGTCGGCTGCATCGGCTGCGTCGGGCTGACCGGCGCCGTCGGCCAGGTCGGCGTCCGGGCCTGAGCGCCGGAGGGGCTTCCCGCCGCCGATAGCCTGGGGGGATGGCCGCCACGACGCACGTGCTCCGGAGGGAGCCGTTCCCCTCCCTGGACGACGAGACGATGTTCCCCCGCCTGTCGGCGGAGAAGCTCGCCTGGCTGGGCAAGCAGGGCGAGCGCCGCGCGTTCGCGGCCGGCGACGTGCTGTACGAGCATGCCGTCCGCGACGCGCCGTTCTTCGTGCTCGAGACGGGCCGGGGGGAGTTCGTCGACCGCAAGCCGGGCAAGGACGTGTACGTCGCCGAGGCGGCGGCCGGCACGTTCATCGGCGACATCGCCGCGTTCACCGGGGAGCCGACGATCAGCGGCTGCGTCGCCGTCGAGCCGACCGAGACGATCGTCTTCGAGCGGCCCGCGCTGCGCGAGATGATGGCGCGCTGGCCGGAGTTCGGCGAGCACATCTTCCGCACCCTGCTGACCCGCCGGGCGTGGCACGAGGAGCACGGCTACGGGGTGATGCGCCTGATCGCGCCGCGCGGCTCGCGGCGGGCGTTCGAGGTGCGCGACCTGCTGGAGCGCAACCTGCTGCCCGTCCACTGGTACGACGTCGACACCGACGAGGACGGCGCGGCGATGCTCGACTGGCTCGGCATCCCCAAGGAGGAGACGCCGATCCTCCTGCACGCCACCAACGTGCTGCGCAACCCGTCGCCGGCCCAGGTCGCCCGCTCGCTCGGGCTGCGCGCCGAGGTCGACGGCCAGCGCTTCGACCTCGTCGTCCTGGGCGCCGGACCGGCCGGGCTGGCGGCTGCCGTGTACGGCGGCTCGGAGGGGCTGAGCACGTTCGTCGCCGAGGCGTGGGCGCCCGGCGGCCAGGCGGGGACGAGTACGCGCATCGAGAACTACCTGGGCTTCCCGAGCGGCATCTCCGGCGTGGAGCTGACGCGCAAGGCCACGCTGCAGGCCCGCCGCTTCGACGCGGTGATGTCGAGCTTCCACCGCGCGGTCGAGCTCGCGAACGGGCCCGAGGGCCTCGTGCGCGTGGACCTCGACGACGGCCAGCACGTGCTGGCGCGCTCGGTCGTGATGGCGACCGGCGCCCGCTGGCGGGAGCTGAAGGCCGACGGGGTCGAGCGCTTCCGCGGCGCCGGCGTCTACCACGCCGCGATGGCCACGGACGCCGAGCGCTGCCGGGGCGAGGACGTGATCGTGATCGGCGGCGGCAACTCCGCGGGCCAGGCCGCCGTCCACCTGTCGACCCGCGCGCGGAGCGTGCGGGTGATCGTCCGCGGCGCGTCGCTGAAGTCGACCATGTCGCACTACCTCGTCGACCGCATCGAGCGCTCCAAGCACATCGAGGTCATCACCGACACGGTGGTGACGGCCGTCCACGGCACCGCGACCGTCGAGTCGGTGACGCTGCAGCGGCGCGGCGAGGAGCGGACCGAGCAGGTCCCCACCACCGCCGTCTTCGTGATGATCGGCGCGGAGCCGTGCACCGAGGCCGCCACGGGGATGCTCGCGCTCGACGCCGCCGGCTACCTGCTCTGCGGCACCGGCGCGGCGGAGTGCGACGGCCACCTGCAGTGGCCGCTCGCCGACCGCGAGCCGCACATGCTGGAGACGATCCGCCCCGGCGTCTTCGCGGCCGGCGACGTGCGCGCGGGCGCGGCGAACCGGGTCGCCGGGGCCGTTGGCGACGGCGCGATGGTCGTCCGCTTCGCCCACGAGGTCCTGGCCGGGTAAAGGAGGCGGCGTTCTCCACATTCCTCCCGACCGTTGGGAGGGATGTGGAGAACGCCGGTCGGGGGCGGTGGGCACGCGGGGATGAGACACACCGAAGGACATCGAGGGCGGGTGACGGCGGTTGCGCTGCGCCAGATCGTCGCATTTGCCGGCCGGGATCCGGTACGGTCTTCGCGCCTTCGGTGAGCGTGGCTCCCGCAGGGGTTCCGTCCGCTCGACTGTCGAGGTTGCCGTGTCCGTGTGCTTCAAGATCGTCCGCGCCCTCGGCGCGGCTGTGCTGGCGACGTTCGTCGTCCTGGTGTCCGCCACCGCCGCCTGGGCGGCGGACGTCACCGCGCCCGTCACCACCGACGACGTCCCCGAGGCGTACCGGACGTCGGCCGTCACGGTGACCCTGTCGGCCTCCGACGAGGCCGACGGCTCGGGGGTGGCGCACACCTACTACACCGTGGGCGCGACGCCGGCCACGCCGACCACGCTGAGCGCGACGTACGACCCGCTGAGCAAGCCGGTGCTGACCGACGGGCAGCGGATCTCGTACTTCTCGGTGGACGCGGCCGGCAACGCCGAGACGGTGAAGACGTCCCGCGCCGCCGTCGTGGGCGCCGCCACGACCTCGTACTCCAGCGCGATCGCCGGGACGACCGGCACCGGGCCGCAGTCGGTGGCGGTCGCCGACGTGACCGGCGACGGGCGGCCGGACATCGTCACCGCCAACATGAACGCCGACAACGTCACGGTCATCGCGCGCAACGGCGCCGGGACCGGCTGGGAGACGCGGGCGGTCGCCGGGACCACCGGCTCGGTCCCGTACTCGGTGGCGGTCGCGGACGTCACGGGCGACGGGCAGCCCGACATCGTCACCGCCAACTACTCCGGCAACAACGTCACGGTCATCGCGCGCAACGGCGCGGGGACCGGGTGGGACGCCCCGATCTCGGCGGGGGCGACGGGCACCACCCCGCGCTCCGTGGCGGTGGGCGACGTGACCGGCGACGGCCGGCTCGACATCGTCACCGCCAACTCCGCCAGCAACGACGTGACGGTCATCGCGCGCAACGGTGCCGGCACGGGCTGGGACGCCCCGGCGATCGCGGGCACGACGGGCAGCCACCCGCGGGGTCTGGCGATCAGCGACGTGACGGGCGACGGTCGACCCGACATCGTCACCGCGAACTTCCTGGGCGGCAACCTGTCGGTGATCGCGCGCAACGGCGCCGGCACCGGGTGGGACGCCTCCGTCGTCGCGGGTTCGACCGGCAGCGGCCCCTCCTCGCTGGTGGCGCGGGACGTGACCGGAGACGGCCGGACCGACCTGGTCACCTCCAACACCGGGGCGGACAACGTCACCGTGCTCCCGCGCAACGGCACCGGAACGGGCTGGAGCTCCACGGTGGTCGTCGGCCCGGTCGCCAGCGTCCCGCTGTCGCTCGCGGTCACCGACGTGACCGGGGACGGCCGACCCGACATGATCACCGCCAGCGGCACCGGCAACACCGTGTCGATCCTGCCCCGCAACAACACCGGGACGGGCTGGAACGCCTCGGCGGTCGTCGGCTCGACGGGCACCAACCCGTTCGCCCTGGCGGTCCGCGACGTGAACGGGGACGGGCATCCCGACCTCGTCACCGCCAACAACGGGGGCGGCAACGTGTCGGTGCTGACCGCGAACTTCGACGGCACCGCGCCGGTGACGACCGACGACGTCGACGTGGCCTGGCGCCCGCACGTGGGGCCGATCCCGGTGACGCTGACCGCGACCGACGCTGGTGGCTCGGGCGTGTCCAAGACGTACTACACGAAGGGCGCCGCGCCGGCCACCCCCACGACGGCCAGCGCGGTGTACAGCGCCAGCAGCAAGCCGACCCTGGACGAAGGCGAGCGGATCTCGTACTTCTCCGTGGACGTCGCGGGCAACGCCGAGACGGTGAAGACGTCGGGCGCGGCGCTGAGCGTCGGGCACAGCGTGATCCTGCCCGCCACGGGCGTGAGCGCCACCGGGGCGACGCTGCACGCGGCGGTCGCGTCATCGGTGCCGGAGGCGCAGTTCCTCTACCGCAAGGCCGGCGTGTCCACGTGGACCGCGGCCGCCAAGCAGGCGATCGGGTCGGGCGGGGCGGTCGACACCGCGGTCAGCGGGCTGGACGGTGCGAGCGTCTACTACGCGAAGCTGCGGCTGTACCCGCTGGTCGACGGCCAGTACGAGTACAGCGGGACGACGTCGTTCACCACGCCGGCCGGCGGCCTGGCGGCCGGCGACGTGACGGTGAACCCGGTGGGCGACCTGACGACCACGGGCGCGACGCTCTCGGCGACGGTCGACACCCACGGCTCGCCGGTCTCCGGCGTCGTGGAGTGGGGGACGTCCGCGGGCGACTACACGCGGTCCTCGGCGCTGTACGCGAGCGGTCCGTCGGGCGCGCGGGTACTGTCCCGCAGCCTGCCGACGCAGCTGGCGCCCGGCACCACGTACCACTACCGCTTCACGGTGACGAACGCGGGCGGCACGTTCACCACGGCCGACCAGACGTTCACCACGGCGGGGGCGCCCGCGCCCGACGTGACGATCGGCGCGGTCAACCCGCTGATGGCCACCTCCGCGCAGATCAACGTGGTGGTGGACGCCCACGGGGCCGCGGTCACGAGCACGCTGGTGGAGCTCGGCACCACCACCGACTACACGAAGGCGCCGGCACCGCTGCTCTCGGGGGACCTGGTCAGCGGGGGCCGCGCGTACGTCCGCCCGTTCAACAACCTGAAGACGGGGGTCACCTACCACTACAAGGTGACCGTGACGACCGCGGCGGGCACGTACGAGAGCCCCGACCAGACGTTCACGACGCCCGGCCGGGGCTGAGCCGCCGCCCTGCTGGACGTTCTCCACATTCCTCCCGACAGGTGGGACGAATGTGGAGAACGCCGGTCGAGGCCGCGCGCGGCGCACTTTCCATTCTGGCAAGCATGCGGTACGCTTTCCATCATGGAAAGCTCATCGACCCCGCCGACGCGCGCCCAGGCCTCGGCGGCCCTGGCCGAGGCCGAGGCGACCCGGGCGAAGGTGGCCGGCGACGTCGTGCTCCCGTCGTGGTTCACGACGTCGATGGGAGCGGCGGTCGCCGTGCAGATCGGCGCGACCGCCGTGGCGGTGGGGGACGGACCGCTGTGGGTGCTGGCGGCCGGCCTGGTGATCTTCACGGTCGTGGCCGGCGTCCAGCTGGTGCGGTTCCGCCGCCGCAACGGCGTGCGGCTCGGCGGCCTGGCCGATCGCGTCGTCTTCGGCAGCGGCGCCGTCGCGTCCTGGTCCTACGCGGCGGGGTTCGTCGTGGCGATCGCGGCGGCCAACGCGGGACGGTGGTGGCTCGTCGTGCTCGCATCGCTTCTGGCCGGCGCGGGCTACGCGCTCGCGGGCCGGCGCTGGATGAGGACGTATCGCGCGGCGCCGCAGGAGCACGGCCGGGGCACGCCGGCGGCGTGGCTGGCCGCGTCGGCGATCGTCACGATCGCCGGCGTGATCCTCCTGGTGCTCCTCCGTTGACGACCGGACTGGACCCGCACTTCGTCGCGCCCGCACGCCTCACGCTGGCGACGATGCTCACCGCGGTGTCCGCGGCGGAGTTCTCGACCCTGCGCGAGGGGCTGCAGGTCAGCGACTCGGTCCTCTCCAAGCACGTCTCGGCGCTCGCCGAGGCGGGCTACGTCAAGAGCCGCAAGGGCGTGCACCTCGGCCGCCGGACCACGTGGATCTCCCTGACCGCGAAGGGGCGCAAGGCGCTCAGCGCGCACGTTGCGGTCCTCCGCGACCTGATCGACGGCATCGAGTGACGGGGGTGGACACCGGCTCTATCCTGCGAGCGATGCCCGCCGCGACCGCTCGCTCCCTCCTGAACCACGCCTGGCGGGACCTCTCCGGCCCGCCGAAGGCGCTCGATCGCGTCCAGCTCGAGGGCCCCGCCGCCGTGCTGCCCTCGCGCCTGGCCACCTCGGCGCTCCTGCAGGCCGCCGCCGCGGCCGCGGCGGCCGCCGCCGCCGAGCTCGCGGCCGCCCGCGGCGCCACGTGGGACGGGCCCGCGGCCGTCGTCGACAGCCGCCGCGCGGCCGTCGCCGGCACCAGCGAGCGCCACCTGCGCGTCGACGGCGAGGGAGGCCCCGGCTTCGCCCCGCTCTCCCGCTTCTTCCCCGCCGCCGACGGCTGGGTCCGCACGCACGGCAACTACCCCCACCACCGCGAGCGCCTGCTCGCCGCGCTCGGCGTGGAGCGCGACGAGGATGTGGCCGCGGCGATCGCGGCATTGCCCGCCGCCACCGTCGAGACGCGGATCGCCGCCGCCGGCGGCGTCGGCGCGGCCGTCCGCGACTCCGTCGACTGGAAGATCGGCGTGCCCGGCGCGGTCGCGTCGTCGCTGCCCCTCCTCACGCTCAGCCGCGTCCGGTCCGCTCCCGTGCAGGAGCGCCCCGCGCTGGAGGCCGGGCCGCTGCTGCCCGCGTCCGGCATCCGCGTCCTCGACCTCACGCGCGTGGTCGCCGGCCCCGTCGCCACCCGGACCCTCGCGCTGCTCGGCGCCGACGTGCTGCGGGTCGACTCGCCCCACCTCCCCGAGCTGCCGGCCCAGCACCTGGACACCGGCTTCGGCAAGCGCTCGGCGCTGCTGGACCTGGAGGATCCCGCCGACCTGCGGCGGCTGCTGGAGCTGGCCGACACCGCCGACGTGGTCGTCACCGGCTACCGCGCCGGGGCGCTGGCCCGCTTCGGGCTCTCGCCCGAGGACCTGGTGCGCCGCCGCCCCGGGATCGTCGTCGCGTCGCTGAGCGCGTGGGGCTGGGCCGGGCGCTGGTGGTCGCGCCGCGGGTTCGACAGCGTCGTCCAGGCCGCGACCGGCATCGCCGTGGCGGAGGGCTCCGCCACGGAACCCGGCCGGCTGCCCGCGCAGGCGCTGGATCACGGGACCGGCCTGCTGCTGGCCGCGGCGGTGCTGCGCGCCCTGACCGAGCAGCTGCACGGCGGCGGCACCTGGCGGGCCGAGCTGTCGCTGGCCCAGACGGCCGGCTGGCTGCTGCTCGCCGGCACCGACGACGGGCCCGTCCCGCCGGAGCTGGACCCGACCGCATGGCTGCGCACCACGCCGAGCGACCTCGGCGTGCTCACCCACGCCGCGCCGCCCTTCCTGCTGGAGGGCGGGCCGGACGACTGGGCCACGCCGCCCGTCGCCTGGGGCTCAAGCGAGGCCGCCTGGCGCTGAGCCCCTGCGGGGCGACCGGGACCGTCGTGGCGACGTGCGTCGTACGATCTCCGCACCCATGACCCGCACGCGCCTGTCCGCCCTGCTCACCGTCGCCGCGGCCGTCGCCGCCCTGCCCGCCGCCGCGTCGGGCGCCGCCCGACCCGACCCGAGCTTCGGCGCGGGCAAGGGGTACGTGACGACCGCCGTCCGCGGGCACTCGGCGGTCGCCTACGCGGCCGCCGTCACCCGGGGCCGGATCGTCGTGGCCGGTCAGGCGATCACGCCGAGCGGCAACGGGCAGGTGCTGGTCGCGCGCTATCGGTCCAGCGGCGCGCTGGACCGCACGTTCGCCGACGGCGGGATCTTCCGCTCGACGCTGCCCGCCAGCCGCGGTCCGTTCATCGGCACGTCGCTGGCCGTCGAGCCGGGGACCGGCCGCCTCCTGGTCGGCGGCGGCTACGGGCAGGGCTCGATGCTCGCGCTGCGCCTCACCGCGCGCGGGCGGCTCGACCGGACCTTCGGCGGCGGCCGGGGCTACACGGCCGTGGCGGCCGGCGGCACCGCGCAGACGATCGCGCTGGACCGCGCCGGCCGCGTCCTGCTCGGCGGCTCGAACGCGAACGCCAACGGCCGGCCGATGGTCGTGGCGCGCCTCGCCCGCTCCGGAGCCCTGGACCGCACCTTCGGTCGCGCCGGGCGGGCGCAGTCGCTCTTCTGGAACCCCGACCTGGCGTCGAGCGCCGGCGTCGCGGGGCTCGCCGTGACGCCCGGCGGCGGCCTCGTGGCGATGGGCCACCTCGACTACATCGGCGGCGACGGGCACGGCAGCGCGGGCGTCTTCGCGCTGACCGCCGCGGGGCGGCCGCAGACCGGGTTCGGAACGGCCGGCCACGCCGAGATCGCCTTCCCGACGGCCACCGGCTTCCAGCAGTGGTTCCCGTGCGCGCTGCTGCGCGACGCACGGGGCCGCATCACCGTGCCCGGCAACGGATCGAACGGCAGCGCCGGTGCGGTGCTCTCCATCCGGTTGACGGCCGCCGGGGCGCTGGACGCATCGTTCGGAACGGGCGGCCGCGCGTCGGTGCCCGGCCCCAGCGCCGCCAGCGACACGACCTGCGGCGCGACGCCGGCGCCCGGGGGAGGGCTGACCGTCGGCGTCGGCTCCACGCTCGCGCGCATCACCGGCGCGGGCGCCTCCGACCCGGCCTTCGGGCCGGGCGGCCGCGTCCGCATCACCTCCCCGAGCAGGGTGGGGCTGAACGCCGCAGCGACCGGCACGGCGCGCAGCGTGGTCGCGGCCGGCTCCGCGGGCCGCCGCCTCTACGTGAGCCGCTGGCTGACGAAGACCGCGGCCGTGGGCGCCGCCGCGACCGCCGCCGCGACCGGCGTGAGCCCCCGGCCCAAGCCGAAGATCCTCAGCGCCTCGTGGGGCACCGACAACGGGGTCGGCTGCCCGTCGGGGGCCAAGAACCTGGACAACATCCCGGTGACGTTCAACTGGTTCGTCCGGCGCGCGACGATCCAGACGACGGACTTCCAGATCGTGCGCGACGACGGGACCGCGGCGACGCCGACCTGCGCCCTCCAGTACCCGCCGGACGAGTCGGACGAGGCCCAGACCGTGAACCTCATCGGCGACTTCGGGGACTCGGTGGACGGCCCGAAGCCGGTCGCGGTCCGCGTCGTCGGCGCGCTGCAGGGCAAGGCACCCGGCGCGAACCGCTGGCGGCCCTTCCCGTCGCTGAAGCCGGCCCAGGTGGAGCCGCTGGCCGGCGGTCCGTACGTCGTCGACGCCTGGACGCTCACGCCCGCGCTCTACCGCCGCGACCGCAACCGGTGCACCACGGGCACGACGTTCGTGCGCGTGATGTGGTCCAACGGGCTCACCGCCTACCCGACCGGGGAGGAGGTCGGGGCCGCCGTGGTCTCGTCCTACCGCGCCGTGTACCGGCGCACGAACGGCCGGACGGTGGCGATCGCTCCGCTCGACGTCGCCGACCTCCACGACCACCAGAGCGCGTTCAACGCCGACAACATGCACGACCTCTGCCTGCCCCGGCCGCCCAAGGGGACGAAGCTCGCCGGCGTCACGATCGCGGCCGACCTCATCCAGGATCCCGACGGCGACCCGAACCTCGCGCAGACGTTCCGGGTGCCGCGCGTCGGCTGACCCGCCGCCCCGACCGAGGCCGGGGCGGCAGACCGGACGTCCTACCTGGTGACCTTCACCGACCCTCCGGCCGCCGAGGCGGGCAGGTAGCGCGTGTCACCCGGCCACGTGATCGTGACCTTCCAGGTGCCCTTGCCGAGCTTCGGCACCGTGACGGTGACCACGCCGCGCGAGAGCTTGCCGGTGATCGTCTTGGTCGTCTTGCCCTTCTTGAGCTTGACGGTCACCTTGCCGCTGGCCGCGGTGGCGCCCTTCGGGGCGGTGATCGTCACCTTGTACTTGCCGGCCTTCTTGCGGGTCGGCGCCTTGACGACGGCGCCCTTGACCTTGCTCGCCTTGACCCGGACGGGCGCGACGATGGGCGGCTTGATCGGCGTGGTCACCGGGGTCGTGACCGGGGTGGTGACCGGCGGGTCGACCGGGACGGTGACCGGCGGATCGTCGACCTTGGTGCTCCCGTCCGACTCGACCGTCAGCGAGCCGGTCTCGGTGAACGGGGCGAGCTGGTCGTCGCCCGCGTACGACAGCGTGTAGGCGTACGTGCCCGCGCCCAGCGGCGGGAGGGTGAACGACGCCGCGTCCTGCGCGACCGCGGCCGACTGCGACGCGACCGTCGCGCCGCCCTGCTTCACGACGAGCGAGACGTTGCCGGTCGGCACGCGCCCGTAGTCGTTGGCGATCGCGATGGTGACCGTCGGGGCGGTGCCCTCCGTGACCGGGTCGGCCGTCACGGTGCGCCGCGAGACGACGCCCCCCGGCAGGCCGCCGAAGAACACGTCCAGCGCGTGGACGGCGGCGACGCCGCCGGCGATGGTGCCGGGCGAGGTCGGGCTGCCCCAGGCGGTGAGCAGCGTCGACTTGCGGTTCTGCGCTACGCCCCAGGCGCCGACGACCGTGTACAGGTAGCCGGTCCGGGTGGTGTCCGGCGTCGCCTCCTTGAGCGCGGTCACGAGCGCCGCCTTCGCGGCGGCGAGGTTCACCGGGGCCGTGTCGCCCAGCGCCGTCAGCGCCGCCGACAGCGCCGCCGGGCTGATGCCGTAGGTGCCGTTGACGTTGCTGCTCACGCTCACCGCGCCGGTGGTGAGGTTGGGCGTGACGTTCGCCTTGTCGGTGTCGATCAGGTAGGGCGCGTCGTCGGTGTCGATGCCCGTGTTGGGGATCACCGTGGCCAGGTCGGTCTTCCAGGTGAAGGCCGCCAGCTTCGCGTTGATCGTCTCCCAGATGGGGGCGGTCTGCGGGATCGCCGTGATGCCGAGCTGGTTGGGCTGGGGGTTGGTCAGCCACCACTGCGACATGTACTCGGTGTACGCGCCGTTGCCCTTGTCGATGATCCACTGGCGGGTCACGCCGTCGGCCGGCTCATCGCCCGTCTTGCCCTTGTAGCCGAGGACGAACGGCACCTGGAGCTTGTTGATCCGCTTGACCTTGTCGGTCGCGGAGTTGTCGGCGCCCGGGTAGTAGGTGACGGTGCTGTTCGTCGTCGGGACGTACTCCGTCTTGATGTTGCCCAGGTACCGGCTGACGACGTCGCCGTACAGGAACGACGCGTTGTTGTTGACCGTCGACGCCGCGTTCGGGCCGGTGGTGTTGCGCGTCTGCAGCGGGTTGGTCGCGCTCGTCGTCGCGCCACCGACCGTGCCGCCGTCCAGGACCGTGTCGTAGTTGAAGACGGTGACGTCGTTCTCCTGCGCGTCCTCGTTGATCGCCGGGATCACGGGCCGGGTGTTCGGGCACCACGTGCCCCCGAACAGGATCACCGCGTTCGCGTCGTTGGCCCCGCTCTTGAGCAGGTCGACGAGCTGCGGGTACGTGATCTGGTTGATCCGCCAGCCGCCCTCGGAGGCGGCGTTCTGGGCGTCGGTGATGACCGGGACCTGCTTGCCCCGGACGTCGGTGGTCGACGTGAAGCTCTGCCGCCAGTTGATCGAGGACTTCCACCAGTCGAACTCGTCGAGGCTGGCGAGGTTCGCGGCGCCCACCGTGCTGATGGCCGTGGCCACGTCGGGCGCGGCGGCGGCGCCCTTGTCGGTCAGGTCGACCCAGGCGGCGATCTTCGCCGGCTGCGCCGAGCCGCCCGAGGGCGTGACCGTGCGGTCCTTGTCGTAGACGAGGAAGTAGCTGTGCGTCACGTTCGCCGGGGTCGCGCTCGTCGAGTAGTCGTAGAGCGCACCGCCGGACGTGCTGCCGACCTTGGTGCTGAAGCCCGTGGTGGAGCCGTAGTCGTTGACCTTCTCCGGGTGGAGGGCGGTCGCGGTGATCTTCGTGTCCTCGTCGCCGACCGTGCCGCTGGCCAGGACGGTGGTCACGCCGTTGCCGAGGTACTGCCCGATCAGGTTGAGCCACGCGGCGCCGTAGATCGTCTGGGACGCTGCGGCGAGCGGGATCGCGCTGGGGTTGCGGATGTCCAGTGCGGGCTCGGTGATGCTGCCGACCTGGGCGCTGCCCGACAGGTTCGGATCGAACCAGTAGACCTTCTCGACGCCGGCGGCCTTGGCCTTCGTCTCGACCTCTTGCGCGCGAGCGGCGAACGTCGGATCCAGGGCGGGATCGCCGATGACGATGGCGAACTTGCCAGGCTGCTGGAGCAGCCACTGGAGGTGGTCGTAGGTGATCGAGTCGATGGCGGGGCTGGTGGCCGACGACGGCAGGCCCAGCGCGTGCTGGAGGAAGGTCGCGTCGGTGTAGGAGGTGGTGGCGGCGGTGCGCGCCGGCGCGGCGCCGGCGGTGGCCGGCGTCGTCGCGAGGGCGGCGACCACTGTGGCCGCGGCCAGCGCACTGGCTGACCGCGTCCAGCGGTTGAGAACGTTCACTGTCTTCTCTCTTGTCTGTATCGAGGATCTGAGGGTGCTGCGGTGCTGCCGGCCTACCGGGGCGGCCTACATCGCTCGTGCGCGCGCGTCATGAAGGTCATGCGGTCAGGAGGAGAGTCGGTTGACGCCGCGGCGGCCGAAGCCGAACAGGTAGGCGAAGCCGGCCAGCGCGGTGAGGACGATGAGGATCCCGATGCCGGCGGTGCGGGTGTCGGCGCCGCCGGTGCTCTGGCTCGCCAGCTTGTACTTCTTCACCGTGCCGTCGGGACCGGCGGCGCAGCGGAAGCGCCGGAGCAACTGCTCGGCATCGGCGGGATCGAAATTGCCGATCGTGGAGCCCGGGAAATAGACGACGGTGCGGATGCCGTCGTGGACGCGCGCCGGAAGCTCGGTCGTGAAGTCGGCGGCGTAGGGCCGGACGCGGAGCCACGGCAGCGCGGCGCGATGCTGGGCGGCGGCGTTTCCGAGGTGCTGTCCGTCGATGTCGACCGGCACGTATTCGTGGCAGCGCGTCGGGCCGAGGGCGGCAAGGAGGAGACGCGTCTTCGTTCCGCTGCCCGCGCCCGGCTCGA
>Ga0164241_10002704_pt1 | contig 18773 bp, 19 predicted proteins | sample OricomyardsoilBY_FD_108780 | JGI IMG/M metagenome (GOLD analysis project Ga0164241, IMG submission 108780) | Backyard soil microbial communities from Emeryville, California, USA - Original compost - Back yard soil (BY) | ecosystem: Environmental > Terrestrial > Soil > Unclassified | place: USA...
CAAATGAGCCACCGCGCGCTCATGAGTGAGTGGTGCGCCTTTTTTACAAGTTCCTGCGCTACTCACCCCGAAGGTAGGAACCGTTACTTTGGGCGGTGGTGCAGCTTTACGTTCTGCCGCTAAATGCGCTGGAAATGTGTGCGTGCGAGCGATGCTCTGACCTACGCAGCCGCGCAAGGCGTGCTACCTCAAAGCCGTGAACATCAAGCGATTGTTGTCCATTGGGTCAGCGTGTGTGCTCAGCGGCTTGTCGGTGGGTGCGTGCAGCACCGACGCGCCCGTTGATACTTTGGCGAGCACCGCCGGGACTACCGGTGCTCCCGGTCCGGTCGCCGGCAACGGCACCGTGTCGCCCACGCAAGCCAACGGCGGCTCGAGCACGGTCGTTGCTGGAAGCGGTTCCAGCTCCGGCGGCGCCAACGTCGCGGGCGCGGTAGCGAGCGGCGGAGCCAGCGGCGGCGGAGTCGTCAGCGGCGGTGGCGTTAGCTCGGGCGGCATGGGCGGTACGGCGACGACGCCGGTGCCGTGCACCGACAAGCAGAGCCCCGATCACGCGGGTGAGCCCTGCTCCATTTGGGTGGAGTGGGATGAGGGCAAGGGCCCGAACGAGCCGAAAGACTGCGATGCGTCCTGGCTGACCGGCGCCGGCTACTGCCTGAAGACCTGCGGAAAATGCAGCGACGGCTCGGGTGGCGGCAACGGCGGCAGCGGCGGTGGCTACAGCACCGGGCTCGGGCCGGGCCCAGCGTTGCCCGACGTCAAGAACGGTAACGTGTATTGGGCGAGCCGTTATTGGGACTGCTGCAAACCTCATTGCTCGCAGCAGGGCTTGCCGTCGTGCGGCATGGACGGCACTTCGCAGAACGGCGGTACCAGCGCCTGCGCCGGTGGGCAGGCTTACGCCTGCTACAACCAGGCTCCGCGCGCCATCGGTGACAACGTTTCGTACGGGTACGTGGCGGTGCCCAACCCCAGCTGCGGCACCTGCTACCACCTGCAGTTTACCGGCACCGGCAAGTTCAACCCCAACGACGTCGGCTCCAAAGCCATCGCCGGCAAGCACATGATCGTAAAGGTGGCCAATACGGGCGGCGACGTCGCCGGCAACCAATTCGACTTGGCGGTGCCCGGCGGCGGCGTGGGTATCAACCCCAACACCTGCACCGCGCAGTGGAAGCTCTCGTCCAGCGACTTGGGCCCGAGCGCAGGCGGCTTTCTCGCCGCGTGCAACACCGGCACCCACGACCAGAAAATGTCGTGCGTGCGCGAAAGGTGTAACAAGCTGCCCGACGGCAACGCGCGCAAAGGCTGCTTGTGGTTCGTCGATTGGTTCCAAGTCGCCGACGATCCCAACTTCCGCTACGAGCCCATCAACTGCCCGAGCGACATCTGAGCGGGGGCCGTTCGCCGGCGTTGGCCACGCGAGCCTAGGGCGCGCCGAACCACCGGGTGAGCGCGTCCTCGAGGCCCTGAGCGGTGCCGTCGCCGACCCACGCCACGTAGCCGTCGGGACGGACGAGGACGGCCGCGGGAGGGTCGACGGTGCCCAAGACGGGCAGCTCCCACGGGCCCGCGTACGTCGCGTTGAGCCAGCGGACGCGTTCCGCCCAAGACGCGATGTCGAGGGCGTCGGGATCTCCGAGATTGAGCAGAACCGGTCGCCCGTGGTGGAGCAAGCGGAAGACGCGCCGGGGGCCGCCTTCGGTGATGACGTCGAGATCAGGCATGCGGCGACCGAGCAGCGGGTGTCCGGGGCCGAGGTCGTAGTGCACGTCCAGGCCCGACATCATCCCCCCGTATTGCTTACGCGGCTCGTCCAGCTTCAAGAGCTCGGACAATCGGTCGTGCATCGCTTTGGTCCGGTCGTCACCGCGCATCAGCGCGGTTTGGGCCAGCGCGTTCTTGAGCACGCGCGCCGCGACGGGGTGCCGCTCGGCGTGGTAGCTGTCGAGCAGGCTTTCGGGCGATGTACCGCGTACCGCTTGCGCCAGCTTCCAGCCCAAGTTCACGGCGTCTTGCACGCCGATGTTGAGTCCCTGTCCGCCCGTCGGGCCGTGCACGTGGGCGGCGTCGCCGGCCAATAGCACTCGCTGCTGCCGGTACGACGCGGCCTGGCGCGCCATGTCGGTGAAGCGCGATAGCCAGGTCACGTTGTGCACACCGAAATCGGTGCCGTACACGGCGACGAGCGCCGCGCGAAGCTCGTCGAGCGTTGGCTCATCGCCTTGCCCCACTTGCGGCTCGATCAACACCAAGCGCACACGTTGGCCGTCCTCCATTCTTCCGATGGCGTTGATGCCCTTTTCGCCGGGCCGGACCCCCAACGCAGGCTCATCGGCCATGTCGCACTCGGCAATCAGGTAGCTGATCGACGCCGCCCAGCCCGGAAAATCGATCCCCGCCGTCTTACGGATCACGCTGCGCCCGCCATCGCAGCCGACCAAGTACCGGGCGCGCACCGAGCTGCCGTCGGACAACGCGACGTCGACGCCGCTCTGGTCTTGGACGAACGTGGTCACCTCGCGCCCGCGATAGATGGGTACCTCGAGCTCGTCGATCCAGGCCGCGAGCAAGCGCTCGATGTGGTTCTGCGTGAGCGCGAGCCCATAGGCGTGACGCGTCGGAAAGTCGCTGATGTCGAGCCGAATCATCGCAAAACCCGCGACCTGCATCGCCTTGCCTTGCGAAAGGAAGCGCTCGGCGATGCCTCGCTGATCGAGCACCTCGATCGTGCGTGAATGCAAGCCGCCCGCGCGTGACCCGGCGAGAGCCTGATTCGTACGCCGTTCGACGATCGCCACGTCGACGCGCGCTAGCGCCAGCTCGCCCGCCAACATCAGCCCCGTCGGACCGCCACCTGCAATCACCACTGCATGGTTCGTCATGTCTCGAACTGTGAGGCACTAGCCGGGTCTTGCGGCAATCCCCCGTCTCTGGCATACAACGGAAGTGGGAAGGGTCGGCAGCGCTGCGTCCGCCGTGTCGTGGTGAAAATTCGCGAAAATACCGGGGTCTTTCGCGCTCGGGGGCGGCAGCGTCAGGGCTCGTGCAGCTCGATTTGGGTTTCCGTCGGGCTCCAAACGCAACTCGGGGGTTGCGTTTGGCGAGGGGCGGCGCTACGAAACAAGCAACCTGGAGGTTGCTCATGGCCAATACGACCGATCGCATCGAAAAGACCACTTTGCTCCGCGCGCCGCTCGAGTGCGTGTGGCGCGCCGTCAGCGACGCGAAGCAGTTCGGCAGCTGGTTTGGGGTCGAGTTCGAGGGACCGTTCGTCGCCGGAACGCACGTCAAGGGACGGATCGTGCCGACGAGCGTCGACGCCGAAACCGCAAAATCACAGGAGCCCTACCGCGGTAAGCCCTTCGACTTCACCATCGTTCGCATGGAGCCGATGCGGCTGTTTTCGTTTCGATGGCACCCGTTCGCGGTCGAGCCTGACGTCGATTACTCGAAGGAGCCGACCACGCTCGTCGAGCTCGCCTTGGAAGAAGTCGCCGACGGCACCAAGCTCGTCATCACCGAGTCAGGCTTCGACCAGGTCCCGCTCGAGCGGCGCGCCAAAGCGTTCGAGATGAACGAGCAAGGCTGGGCCGCGCAAGCAAAGCTGATCGAAAAGTACCTTGCCCAAGCCGGCGCGGCTTGAGCGGTATGCCTCGCGCTCGCCCGTCCGTCGCAGAAAACCTGACCAAAGCCGCACCCCTGTTCGCGGCCCTCGGCGACGAAACCCGACTGCATATCGTCGCGCGTCTGTGCGCGACCGGTCCGCAATCGATCGTGCGCCTGACCGACGGCACCAGGGTGTCGCGCCAGGCGATCACCAAGCACCTGCACGCGCTCGCCCAAGCCGGCCTCGTGCATAGCACCCGCGACGGCCGCGAGCGCATCTGGCAGTTGCAAACCAAGCGCCTCGCGGACGTGCGCGGCTACCTCGAGCAAATCTCGACGCAGTGGGACGAGGCGCTCGAGCGTCTGCGTGCGTTCGTCGAGGACGAAGAGCGTTGATTCAGTCGTTGTCGACGGTGACCCAGCAGTAGACGTACGCGCGCTCGTTGCCGCGTTGCGCGGGGAATTGGCTGACCCAACCGAGCGTCAACGGTTCGCCGGCCAAGAAGGCGGCGGTTTGAGCGTCGCTCCAGACGAAGTCGTCCGAATCGTCCTGACCGGCGTTCGGGCCGCCGAGCTCTTCGCCACGCGCGACGACGACCGCGCAGCCGCCGTCGACGCGTTGTCCGCCTTCCGGAAATGAAAAGCTACGCACGAATGGCGCGGGGCTTGTGAAGAATGCCATGGCGTGAACCTCGGGCAGGAGCGTGAATAGGTGTCTCAATCAAGTGATTGATGGATAGCCGGGCCGGGCTGGCTGGTCAAGGGTTGCCCGTGTTAAGAAGCATGAATTGCCTGGTCCGGCGCTCCGACTCCCTCAATCAAGTGATTGAAATGCCACGAAAACGCACCCCCGCCCGAGCCGCCGACAAGGCGCCCGCCGCGCTCGAGAAGGTCGCGAAGAAGCCGCGTCCGGAGCCCGCCTCCGTGCCGCCCGCGGACGGCCGACGGCGCGAGCTCGTGCTCGCGGCGTACCAGCTGATCGCCGAGAGCGGATTGGAAGAGCTGCGTACGCGTGACATCGCCGCGAAGGTGGGCATCAACATCTCGACGCTGCACTACTACTTCGAGACCAAAGAGGACCTGATCGCGGCCGTGGTCGATCACATGACCGAGCTGTTCCGAACCCTGCGCGCTCCGCTCACCCCCGGCGCGAGCGCGCTCGAGGAGCTGCGGCACGCCTTCGTGACTCATATGTATCGCCGCCGCGTCGAGCCGTCGCTCGAGCTCGTCGTGCAAGAGATGATGCTACGCGCTCGCCGCGACGAAAAGGTTCGCGCCCGGCTCGAGCTGATGCTGCTCGGTTGGAATGGCTACGTCGAATCGGTGATCGCGCGCGGCGTGCGCGACGGTGACTTCGCCCGCGACCTCGACCCCGAGATCGCAGCCGCCGTGGTCACGGCTTACGCGATGGGCAGCAACCTCCAGCACGGCGTGCGTCCGCGCAGCTTTCCCGAAGAAGCCGGCTACGAGCGGCTCGTGTCGCTGCTCCGGCCAAAACGGCCGTGACCGCCAACGACGACACCTAGCCTCGCGACGGCGCAGCGTTCACGCCTCATCCGCGCTCAGCTGCGCGGGAACGGCTCGCGCGTGGCCTCCGGGATATTCGATTCGTCGGTGCCCCCGGCGAACTCGGTGTTGCCCGACGTCTCCAAAAACGGACCTCCGAGCTCCTCGTCGACCACGCTCTCGAGGTCGGTTCCGAGTTGGTCTTCGCCGGAGGTCATGCTGGTAACGGCGGCTTCGGCCAGCCCTTTGGCGAGATCGTCCCGTGTTTCCGGAGCTTCGATGAAGGCGCCGCTCGTGTCGTTGACTTTGCCCTCGCGAGCCATCTCGAGCAAGCGGCGGGCATGTTCGGGATCCATGTGCCCGGCGCCGTCGAATCCTGCTGCGGACCGCGGCCTCTTCTCGTTCGATTTGTGGTTAGTCACGAACGAGCTTCGGTGCATCGTTCATGCCACCCGCCCGGCTGGGCACGAGCGGGTGCGAGAGAGATGGCAACGCGCGAGACTCGGCTAAAGGGCGCCCCCGCGGTGACCATGCGGGCGCGCGGGCGCCCCGCTGAGGCGCCTTGGCGCCAGACCGTGTGCCGCGAGGCGGTCGCTTCGCTTGCCCGGCTGCCCGCCCCAGGACTAGTTTTGTGGTGCCATGGCCCAATTTACCGGCAGCCGCTTGCTCGCTTTTGCGAGGGAGCTGCAGCGCGCGAGCACCTTTCAAGAGCTGCTCGAGATCACGCGGCTCGAGGCCTTGACGTCGGCGGGCTATCCGCACGTGTGGCTGTTCATCTCGGACACCGAAGAAGTGCGGGAAGTACGGTTGATCGACTACGCCGGCAGCCAGCGCGAGGTGGCGTGGGAGGTAGCACCGGTGCTGCAGGTCGAGGGCGACGCTCTTTTGGAGCAGATCGTCAACAGTGACGAGCCGGTCGTGGTCGAGGATGCCCGCGTCGATCCGCGAACCAACAAAGCCATCGTCGAGGCGCTCGGCAATCGCACCATCATCAACATTCCGCTTCGCCTCGTGGACAAACCGTTTGGTGCCTTTGGCCTCGGGACTTTCGGCGACGAAGGCTGCCGCCCGCCCACGCCCGAGCAGCTGGATCACATGGTCGGCATGGCGAGCCAATTGTCCGTCGCGGCCAGCCGCATTCGCTTCCTCGACACCAATCGTCGCGCCACCCAACAGCGCATCGAGCTCGAACGCCGCGTGCTCGAGCATCAAAAGCTCGAAAGCCTCGGCCTGTTGGCGGGCGGTATCGCGCATGACTTCAACAACTTGCTCACGGTCATTCTGGCGGGTAGCGCGTTGGCTCGCCTCGCCGTCAGCTCGAGCAGCAAGGCTCTCGTCGAGCTCGACACGGTGGTGGCGGCGGCCGAGCGCGCGCGCGATTTGACGCGGCAGCTCTTGGCCATGAGCCGCTCGCAGACGCTGGAGCTGCGGCCGATCGACGTCAATGACCGACTCCGACAGCTGCTCGCGCTTCTGCAGCGCGTGTTGTCGGAGACGATCACGCTCGAGCTGATCGAGGGTTTGCGGCTACCGCTCGTCGAAGGCGACGCGTCGCAACTCGACCAGGTCTTCATGAACCTGTGCATCAACGCGCGCGAGGCCATGCCGGCCGGCGGAAAAATCACGCTCGAGACCGAGCAAGTCCTGATCAACGCTGCTTTCGTGGCCGCTCACCCGTGGGCTGCCACCGGACGGTACGTGCTGATCACCGTCACCGACACCGGTAGCGGCATGCCGCGTGAAGTGTTGGAGCGCGTTTTTGAGCCGTTTTTTACCACCAAAAAGGCGCGTGGCGGCACCGGCCTCGGCCTTGCCGTCGCCTACGGCGTCGTGCGCCAGCACCGTGGTCTGCTGCATTGCTACAGCGAGCCGGGCGTCGGCACGGTGTTCAAGATCTACCTGCCGGCGCACGTCAGCGTCGCGACCAACGTCACGAGCAAGCTCGAAGGCGCGGCCCCGCGCGGCTACGAAAAAATCCTGCTCGGCGAGGATGATCCGGCCGTGCGCGGCGCCACGGCTCGCATCCTCGAATCCGCCGGCTACTCCGTGATCGCGGTCGACAATGGCGCCGAGGCCATCCAAGCCGCCACCCGCAACCACTTCGACCTCGTTTTGCTCGACGTCATCATGCCCGAAATGAGCTGCCGCGACGCCTTGAAGGGCTTGAAGACCGAGCTGCCCGACGCCCGCTACATCCTCACCAGCGGCTACACCGCCGACGTCAAGGTGGACGACCTGCTGAAAGACGGCACCGTTTTGCTCGAAAAGCCGTACGACCCCGGCCAGCTCCTGCGCTTGGTGCGCCAAAAGCTCGACGCTTAGGGCCCGCGAATGGCTAAGTCGGTCGAAGATCGTGGTCGAGGCGCCCGGATGGCGAGGCGCGACGAAGGCGCCCGAACGTCTGGCGCCGACTCAGCCGCGGCGGGCGGCGTCGATGGCGGCGACGTCGATCTTCTTCATCTTCATCATCGCTTCGAAAGCGCGCTTGGCCTCGGCGCCACCGGCGGCCAGCGCTTCGATGAGCGTGCGCGGGGTGATCTGCCAAGAGATGCCCCAGCGATCCTTGCACCAACCGCACTCGCTCTCTCGACCGCCGTTGTCGACGATGGCTCTCCAATAGCGATCGGTCTCCTCCTGATTGTCCGTCGCGACTTGGAATGAAAAGGCTTCGTTGTGCTTGAACGTGGGCCCGCCGTTGAGACCGAGACAGGGGATCCCCAACACGCTGAACTCCACCGTCAGCACGTCGCCCCGTTTGCCGTCGGGAAAGTCGCCCGGCGCCTCGTGCACGGCCTTCACTTCGCTGTTCGGAAAAGTCGCGGCGTAGAAGCGGGCCGCTTCTTGAGCGCAATCCTTGTCGAACCACAGGCAGATCGAATTTTTCGGGATCATCTGCTCGTGACTAGCAAATTTCAGACCCCCTCGGCACCGTGCGGAACGTGGCCGGCGCGATTTGTCGGCGCCCGCGCCCAAGGCGTCGAAAGCGACACACTGGCGCCTCGCGCAAGGCCGTCTCACCGGAGCTTTTTGTGGCGCGTGCGCGATGGCGTGGTGGCACTGCTCGTGCATGACTTGCGGAGTGCAAAGCACGACCGAAGTCTTCGCAGCGCTGCGCGAGATCGCCGTCTTGCTCGAATTCTCGGGCGCCCCCAAGTTCAAAGTAAAAGCGTACCAGCGCGGTGCCGAGGTGGTGAAGACGGTGGGCGACCTCGGGCCGCTGGTCGAACAGGGGCGGCTCGGTACTTTGGAGGGCATCGGGGCGACGTTGTCGTCACAAATTCAGGAGCTGTGGAATACGGGCAGCTCCGGCTATCTACTGCGTTTGCGCAGTGAGCAGCCGCCCGGCACCAGCGAGCTGGCGGAGGTCGAGGGCGTGACTCCGAAGCGCCTGCGGGTCTTGGTCGAAGGGCTCGGGGTGCGGTCGGTGGCGGAGCTGCGCGCCGCCTGCGCCGCCGGCCGCGTGCGCGGGCTCGAGCGCTTCGGCGCCAAGACGGAGGCGCGCCTGCTGCAAGCCTGCGACCGCTGGCTGACGCGTGGCGAGCAGGCGCCGGCGCCGATCTTGTTGGCTCGCGCTCGGGAACGCGCCGCCGCCTTGCAGCCGGCGTTGCTCGAGGTCGCGGAGCGGGTAGCGCTCGTGGGCGCGCTGCGGCGGGGCGAAGAGACATTGCGAGAGCTGGAATGGGTGGTGCTCGGTGACGCGGGTGCGGCCCTGCAGCACGCGTCGAGCCTGCGCCAAGTCCTGCGCACCGACCGCGAGGCGCTACGGGCCTATCTGAGCGAAGGCCTGCAGCTGCGTTTACACGGTGCGACCGCGGCCGATTGGGGCAACGCGCTCGTGCTCGCTACCGGTAACGACGCGCACGTGGCGGCGCTGAGCCAGCGCGCTGCGAGCCGCGGCTTCGCCTTGCACGGCCCTGGCCCCGTACGCACCTTCGAGAGTGAAAAGGCGCTGTACGCTGCCCTCGACCTCGCTCTCGTTCCACCCGAGCTGCGGGTCGGCCGCGACGAGCTGCAGCGAGCCGAGACGAGCGGCTTCGACGACCTCGTCAGCGAGCGCGACATCCTCGGCTTGGTGCACTGCCACACTAGCTACTCGGACGGCAGAAATAGCGTGCTCGAAATGGCCCAGGCCGCGCACGCGCTGGGCATGAAATACATCACCATCACCGACCATTCGCCGAGCGCTCACTACGCCAACGGCGTCGCGCTCGACCAGCTCGCCGCCCAATGGGACGAGATCGCGGCCGCGCAAGAAATCGTACCCATTCGAATCCTGCGCGGCACCGAATCCGACATCTTGTCCGACGGGGCGCTGGACTATCCGGACGCCGTGCTCGAAAAATTCGACGTGGTGATTGCCAGTATCCACGCCCGTCACCGCATGGATCGCGCGGCGATGACGGCGCGCCTGGTGCGGGCGATGTCGCTGCCCATCTTCAAGATCTGGGGCCACGGCCTGGGGCGAATCTTGAATCATCGCGAGCCCATCGACTGCGACGTGCCCGCGGTGCTGGACGCGCTTTGCCGCTCGCGGGGCGCCATCGAGCTCAACGCCGACCCGCACCGACTGGATTTGCCGCCGGCCTGGATACCCGCGGCTCGCGAGCGTAACCTGCCGTTCGTGATCTCGGTCGATGCCCACTCCACGCGCGGCTTCGACGTGCTGCGCTACGGCGCGATCATGGCGCGCCGCGGGGGCCTGCGCCGCCAAGAGGTCCTCAATACCGAAAGCGCCGAGCGCTTCGTACAGCTGGTACGACCGACGGGAGCGGCGGCATGAGCGACGACTCCGAAAGCATCGAGCTGTCGGTTGCGGGTCGCACCGTGACCATCACTCACCCCAACAAGCCTTATTTCACGAAGCAAGCGCGCCTCAGCAAGCTCGACATCGTCCGCTACTACTTGAGCGTGGCCGACGGCGCGTTGCTGGGCATTCGCGGTCGGCCGCTCGTGCTCAAGCGCTTCGTCAACGGGGCTGAAGCGCCGCCGTTCTATCAAAAGCGCGCGCCCGAAAAGCGGCCCGATTGGCTCACTTCGACCACGCTGTCGTTCCCCTCGGGGCGGACGGCGCAGGAGCTGATCGTCAACGACGCGGCGGCGTTGGCCTGGATCGTGAACCTGGGTTGCATCGAGCTGCACCCGCACGCCGTGCGCGCGCAGGACCTCGATCACCCCGATGAGCTGCGCGTCGATCTCGACCCGGGGCCGGGCGTGACCTGGCAGGACGTGCGCCGGGTCGCGCTCGAAGTGCGCGCCGTGTTGAGCGAGCACGGGCTGGAAGGCTTTCCCAAGACCAGCGGCTCACGCGGCATGCACGTCAACGTGCGCATCGCGACGCGTTGGTCGTTCACCCAGGTGCGCCGCGCGGCGCTCGCGCTCGCTCGCGAGGTCGAACGGCGCGTGCCCGAGCTAGCGAGCTCCAAATGGTGGAAAGAAGAGCGCCACGGCGTATTTCTGGACTACAACCAGAACGCCAAGGACCGCACCACCGCCTCTGCCTATTCGGTGCGGCCGCTGCCCGATGCCCGCGTCTCGACGCCGCTCCGGTGGCACGAAGTTCCCGATTGCGAGCCCGCTGATTTCACGGTGCTGACCGTCCCCGCGCGCTTCGCCGCTCAGGGCGATCCGCACGCGGCCATGGACACTACGACAGGCTCGCTCGACAGCTTGCTGGAGTTGGCCGCGCGCGACGAAGCGGAGGGCCTCGGCGACGCGCCCTGGCCGCCGCATTTCAAAAAAATGGCGGGTGAAGCCCCGCGTGTCGCTCCGTCGCGGGCCAAAGGTGCGGCGCGCGCCAAGGCCCCGTCGCCGAGCAAGGAGCCGCGCAAGAAGGCGCCTCTGCTCGTGATCGCCAACTCGCCGGACCGTGAGGCGGCGCTGGCGGGCCTGGAGCGCTGGAAAGCGGCGCACGCCGAAGCCGCCGCGCACCTCGCGGTCGACGACGTTCTCACCGACTCGATGCGCGGTCGCTCGTCCACCTGGACGCGCATCCGCGTCAATCTGCGCCACGTGCCGGAAGCCTTGCGCCCCGCGCAAGCGACGCCTGACCCCGACGATGCTCCGACGGGCGGGGCCGGCCGCCGCCGCTAGCCTTGCGCTCGTTTCCCGAAAATCTCGGCCAGCTCTTGCGCGGCCACGACCTCGAGCTGCGCGTAGGTGCAGTCGGCGGGCGCCTTGTCGGGCCGGAAGCGGCGGAATTGCGCGGTATGGCGGAAGCGGCCGCTCTGCATGTGGTCGTAGGCGACCTCGACCACCAGCTCGACGCGTAGCGGTTCCCACGAGAGATCTTTGCCGCCGCTCCAGCGGCTCTTGCCGCCGGGCATGCGCTGTCCACCGTCCCCGTCGGCGGCGTTCTCGGCCCAGCTGCGCCACGGATGCTGGTCGAGCGCCTGCTCGCGGTACGGCGCCAAGAACTTTACGAGCTCCCGGCGCTTGGCCATGGTGAAGCTAGCGCACACGCCCACGTGCTGCAGATCACCCGTGTCGTCGTAGAGTCCCAGCAACAGTGAGCCCACCGCGTCGCGATCGCCGCTCTTGTGCCAACGAAACCCAGCCACGACGCAGTCGCAATCGCGGTCGTGCTTGACCTTGAGCATCACGCGCTTGTTGGGCTCGTAAACCCCGCTCGGCGCCTTGGCCATCACGCCATCGAGGCCCGCTCCTTCGAAGCGCTCGAACCAATCCGCAGCGGTCGCCCGATCGGTGGTGCTGGGGGTGAGAAACAGCGGTGGTTTGGCGCCGCGCAGCACGCTCTCCAAGCGCTTGCGCCGCGCCGCGAACGGCTCGGTCGTCAAGTCGTGCTCGCCCTCGCACAGCAAATCGAAGAAGACCACGGACGCCGGGAGCTCGTGCGACAGCAGTTTCACGCGCGACGCCGCGGGGTGCACTCGCAGCTGCAGTGCGTCGAAGTCGAGAGCGCCGCCCTTGGCCACGACGATCTCGCCGTCGCATACGCACTTTTCCGGTAGCCCTGCTTGCAAGGGCGCAACCAGCTCGGGAAAATAGCGGTTGAGCGGCTTCTGGTCGCGACTTTGAATCAATACTTCGTCGCCATCCCGAAAGATCAACGCCCGAAAGCCGTCCCACTTCGGCTCGAAGAGCCAATCGTCGCCTGGCGGCAACGCATCGATGCGCTTCGCCAACATCGGTAACACGGGTGGACTAACCGCGAGCTTCATCGGTCCTTACCTTGGCGCCAGCATCGACGAGTCGTCGATTCAAAAACATCACGACGTGAAGGCGTCGCACGCTGTGGTGTTATGCCACGTGGGTTGGTCTCGGGCGAAAGTGCCCTGGTGAGGCGTGTCGTCGCACTGGCGAAGGGCCGCGACGTCGAGAACGTCGTTATTTCGCGCTGCCGAGGCTCGGTATGCCTCGTGCTGGGCGTCCTTGCATGACCCTGAAACAGCGTGCCAAAAACGTGCTCGTCACCGGCGGCTTGACGACGGTGGCTACGACCGCCGCCGCGCTGATCGTCTCTAAGCTCGAGACGGGCAGCGCCGCGGCCGGGTTGAATGCCACGAGCCACATCGTGTGGGGGGACGAAGCGGCGTCGGTCGACGGCTTCGAGCCGAAGTACACGGTCGTCGGTGGCCTGCTCAATGCGGGGGCCATGTTGGCATGGTCGGTGTTGCACGAGGTGCTGCCTCCTCAGCCGGGGGCGCTCAATGCGTTGACCAAGGGCTTGCTCACGTCGGGGACGGCCTACTTGACCGACTATCGCGTGGTGCCAAGCCGGCTCACGCCCGGATTCGAAAAGCGCTTCAGCCCGCGCGGCATGGCCTGGATGTACGGCGTGCTCGGCGCCGCCTTCACGCTCGCCGGCGCCATCACCGCCCGCCACCGCGCCACCACCGCGTAGCGCGTAGTACAGCACGCTTCGGGCTACTTCCGTGTTGATCGCGGGTGGCGAGGCCCTGCGAGATTTTTTCACGGGAAGGGCAGAAGATCAGAAGGGGGTAATTGCTCGCCGCGCCATTCGGCGAGCAACGCCGCACCAGCCCGCTGGCGGCAGCGCGAACCCCCACCTCTCGCCTTCTGTCCTTCTGATCTTCCTGTGAAAAATCTCGATCGTAGCGGGTCCTTACGGTGACGTCTGCAAGGCCTTGGCGTCGCTCAGGTGTTGGGCGACGATCGCGCGGGCTTGGCGGAGGGCGTCGCTGACTTCGGGAGTCTTGGCGGAGGGGATGAGTTGGGCGTCGAGCAGGTCGAGGGCTTTTTGGTGGCCATCGATTTGGCTTTTGACGTAAGCGGCGTCGAACGTGGCGGCGTCGGCTTTTTTGAGGGTGGCGAGCGTGGCGTCGGCGTCGGTTTTTAGCTTGGCGGAGGTGACGCTGTCGTCGGAGGTGATGTGGAGCCTTTTGACGAGCTTGGCTTGTTCGCGCAGCGCTTCGCCGTGGTGTTTGGCCATCATGGCCGCAAAGTTCTTTACCGCGGGGGCCTTGGCTTTGGTCTGCGCGAGCTTGGCTTGCTCGACCTCGGCCGCGTTCACCAGCTCGCTCACCTTGGCGATTTGTGCTTCGGTCAAGGGCTCTTGCGCGGGCAGGGCCGCGGGTGCGGGCGGCGGAGCCACGGGGACGGCTGCGTCCGGCACGGTCGGGGCCGTCGGCGAGCTCGTCGACGCCGGCTCTGCGGGCACGGGGGGCGCGGGCGGCAGTGCCTCGCCGTCGCGAACTTCCTCGGCCGTCGGTGCCCTTTTTTGGTCAGACGCGCAAGCCGGGGTGAACGCGACGGCCAATCCGATACACGCAAAGAGGCGCAGACGAGGCGAAGGGTTTTTCATGCCGCAGCGCCAAGCATCAAGCATGCCGTGTGCCGCCGGAGCCCCCCCCGCTACGGAGCGGCCGCGGCCGCGCGCGCGATGAGCGGCGCGATGCCGTCGGAGAGGGCGCCGAGCAGGTGACTGAAGCTCGTGACGACGTCAGCGGTGCGACCGCTGGCGGGCTTTTCGTGGAGGGCGAAGCGTTGAATGGCGTCGGGCTTGTCGTTGGTGGAGTGGACCGCGACTTCGGCGACGAGCACGGCTTCGCCATCGGCGGTGCGTTCGAAGCGGAAGAGCTGAACTTCGAGGCGGACGTCGGCGGTGGCCGAGATAGCGCCGCTGTCACTGAAAACGACGCAGTTGGGCAGGCGTTGGGAGAGGTTTTCGGCCAGGGTGGCGCCGACCATTTCGTCCAGCGGGGCGCCCCAGCGCTCGTCACCGCTCAGCTCCAGCCGCTCCGCCGTCGCGCGGCGCACGATGTGCGGGCGATCGAGGTAGCCGGGTAGCCCGGCGCGGCGCAGCTCGACCTTGAGCGGGCGGCTGGGCACGCTCGGGCCCGATTGCGCGGAGAGCGCGAAGAAGGTCTGGTCCGGTGAGTGCGCGCAGCCCGCGAGCAGCACCGCCAAGAACCATGCAACGACGCGGGTCATGGCTCGTTCTCGCGTCGGCCGCTGACCAACGCTTCAGGATGGCGGTTGAGGTAGTCGGCGAGCAAGCGAATGCTGCGCGCGGCGTCGGCCACTTGCGACATCGTGCGCTCCAGTTGCCGCTGCACGGACGAGTCGGAGCCATAGCCGCCTTGACCGAGCGCCTGGTTGGCGCCGTCGACCGCTTTCTCGAGCTTCTCGGAAATGCTCGGCAACCGTGCCAGGGCGGGACCCAAGTCAGTGCGAGCTTGTCGGGCCAATGCGCCGGCTTCCTGCAAGGTGTTGTCGAGCGACGCCAGCGCATGCGTCAGCTTGGGCGACGCGGTCGCCTGCTGGACCGAAGCCAGAATGTTGTTGGCGTTTTCGCCCATTTCTTCGAACGGAATACGATTCAGCTTGTTGGCAATTTGCGCCAGCGTCGAGCCGATGTCTTGCAGGTCGTCGGTCTCGCTGGGCAGCACCCAGGCGTCGCCTTCTTGGGTTTGACTCATCGGTCGCGCTCCAGGCACGTACTCGAGCGAAAGCTCTTTTTGGCCCGTCAGTAGGCTGCTGGTGCGCAGCACCACGCGCAGGTTGTCGCGCAGCAACGCGCGCATGCCGTCGCCTTCCAAGGCGGCTTGGTCGGCTTCGCGCAGCGCGCGCTCCGGCTGCAGCACGTACGCTACCCGCACCGCCAAGTGCCCTCCGTGATCGGGTCGCGGATCGCGCACCAGCGCCACGTCGGTCACGGTGCCCAGCGGCTTGCCGAACATGTGGACCTCGGAGCCCTTGGCGAGCCCCCGCACCGAGCTCAAAAAGTAGCTGACGTACGGCAGCGTGCGCGTGTAGAAGCCGATTTCGGCTTGCGACTCGCTCGGGTACAGCTGAAACGTGGTCTCGGAAGCGACCTTGGCGAGCTTGCCGCTATGGGGTGGGTTGCGAAAAGCGATGCCGCCCGCCAAGAGCGACTTGATGGATTGCACCTCGATGTGCAGCCCGTCGGCGCCGGTGTCGATGCTCACGCCCGAGCTGTTCCAAAAGCGAGTTTCGGACGTGACCTGCTGGTCGTAGGGGGCTTGCACGAACACGCGTAGCTGCACTTCTTTTTCGCTGAGCTCGTAGCTGAGCACTTCGCCCACGTTGACGTCGCGGTAATAGAGCGGTGCGCCTTCGCCGATGCCGCCTATCGACTTGGCCCGCAAGAAGTACACGCTGCCCGGTTGGTCGCGCCGCATGCTGGGCGGCTTCTCGAGGCCGGTGAAGCTCGTCCGCGAAGGACTGCCGGTGGGACCTGGATCCATGGCCACGTACGCCCCGGAAACCAGCGTTTCTAGCCCGGTTTGCAGACCGCTCAGGCCCCCCGTGAAGCGCGGTCGCGCCACCCAGAAGCGCGTTTTTTCGTTGAGCAGCTTCTTGGCTTGTTGGCTCATCCGCACCTTGGCGACCACGTGCGACAAGTCGTCGCTCAGCTCGATGCCCTCGACCACGCCGAGCGTGACGGCCTTGTAGCGTACCTGGGTTTGCTGGGCGACCAAGCCGTCGGCGCTCTCGAAGGTGATCGAGATGGTGGGGCCGTGCTCTTCGGCGAGCCCGTAGAACAGGTACGCGACCAGCCCCAACGCACACAGCGGCAAGAGCCAAATCCAAGAAAAGCCGATGTGATGTCGGACGTCGGCGACGGGCTCGTGGGCGGGCTCGGTCATGATGCCACCGCATTGAGGCCGGCCGCGTCCCACATCAACCGCGGGTCGAACGACTCGGAAGCGAGCATGGTCAGCACCACGACGGCGCAAAACGCGGTCGCGCCCGCCTCCGGCCGCACCGTGCCGATCCAGCCAAAGCGCGCCAAAGTCGTGAGGGTCATGGTCGCAAAGATGTCGATCATCGACCAACGACCGATCAACGACACCATCCGAAACAGCCGCGTCCGAAAGACCAACCGCTGTTGCGAACCGCGCTGGGTCGCCACCAGCAGAAACGACATCGCGCCTAGCTTGACCAGCGGAACGATGACGCTGGCCACGAATACCAACGCGGCCAAGCCCCACAAGCCGACTTCGGTCAGCTCGACGGTGCCACCCAGGATCGTGCTCGGTCCGCCTTGTCCGAGCTTGACCACGGTCATGACCGGCCAAACATTGGCGGGAATGGCCAGCAGCGCCGCGGAGGTGAGCAGCGCCCAGGTGCGCCGTACGCTGTCGGTTTTGCGGCGGTGAAGCTTGCAGCCGCAGCGCGGGCAGCGCTGGCCGTCGCGCGCATGCACCAGCAAGTCACATCCGTGGCAACCGATCGGCGGCTCGCTCGGCGCTGGGTCGGCGTTCGTGTCGTAGGGAACGCGGCGCCAAAACGCATCGCGGTCGACGGCGGCGTCGATACCGATCGAGCAAAGGGCGGTTCCCGACAGCGCAAACAAGGCGGGCCCGTAGTCGACCAGCATCCAGTCGCGCAAACGAAACAGCGCGATCATGGCCCCGAGCAGGAACACTTCGACCATGGCCCATTGGCTGAGCGTGGGCAGCGCCGCAAACGCTCGTCGCAGCCACGCAGGCACCATGCGTTGCCGGAGCGCCAGCGCCATCGTGGCGATGGTTGCGAGCTTGACGAGGGGCAGGAACAACAACGTTGGCACCACCACCAGCGTCAAGAACCACGCGCCCGCGTCCTGCAAGTGGCGGGGCCCGGCCATCAAATCAGTCGTGGCAAAGCGCCCGCCTTGCATCACGACGCTCGCCATCGGTTCGTAGAACGCGATCAAAAAGAGCAAAAGCCCCATGAGCGCGCAGATGCCGCACACGGTAACGCTGTGCCGGCGTACTTGCCGCAACGTACCTCCACAGCGCCCGCACAGCAGCGCCCCCGCCCGCGGCGCTTCCGGCAAGCGCTGAACGAACCCGCACCCGTGACACGCGCCTGTTTCTACTGCCTTGGTTTGCGACCGCACGACTTGTCGCTAGCTGCTGCAACCGTCATGCCCCGTCGCCCGCTGCCCCGCCGCCGGCAAAACCCGCGTTTTTACTCATACTCCCGCCGTTACGTCCGAGTAACGCTTGCTACATTCGTGGCGAAAAGCACCAGCTCTGCAGCGGCCTCCAGCATCCATCACATCTCTTGGCTGCCACGCCGCAGATCTCTTGCAGAAGCTCCCGTGTCGTCGCCGGGCCGCTCCGCGCGGGCGCTTGGGGCGGCTGCCTCGACGCGTCGCGAGAGGGCTCACTCTAGTCTGCGAGTTGGGCTGTGGGGTCCACACGATAGGAGTGACGCGGTTCGACGGCTGACGGGGCGCGACGAACCGACTACGCGGTGAGGCCGCGACGGGCCGGGCTCGTCGAGCGAGTCTGGCCGAGTAATCCGCGCGCCCACGTCTTCGCGCTCTCGACATCGGAGAACGCTTCCGTCGAGCTCGGTGAACGGATCAGCCAAAAAATGGCGTTGATCATCGCGCGCTGAAACGTGGAACGGGTAACGATGGCGATGCCGCGCTGATACTGAGCGATCAGGTCGCGCTGCTCGGCCTCGTGTCGCCGTATCGCGTCTCGCTGCGCCACGCTGAGCGTCGAGCTTGCGCCGAGCTCGATGACGAACACCAACCGCTGCCGCCGCTCCAAGAACGCGGTCATGCTTCGGAAGTTCCGATCGAGCGAGGCGTCGTCGAGCGGTCCGTTCGGTGAGACGATGTGAACGAGCGGCCACTCTGACTCGTCGTATTCGAACGTCTGGTCGCTCATCATTTGTCCCACGTCTCCCACGCGGCTCCCCGCCGCCACCAAGCTCTGCGATTCCAACCGTAACCGCACCCTTACCGTAAGCCTCTCGCGCGCACGCGGATGTCCGTAAAAGCCCGCATTGAGTCGGCCCTGGCGTGACTCGATTGGAGCAACAACGCCGCTAAGGGCCCGCGAATGGCTATGGGCGCGCGAATGGCTAAGTCGATCGATCTCGCGGCCGATGCATCCCGCCTGGCTTCGTTGCTCCTCAGTTACATACTGCAACTGCAGTATGCGCCTTCGTCGCGCCTCGCCATCCGGGCGCCTCGACCACGATCTTCGACCGACTTAGCCATTCGCGGGCCCTAAAGCGGATCTGGCTGCGGCATGGCGTTGGGGACCTGGGCCGGGGGCGCGGTCTCCCTTGCTCGTGTCGACGACGGTAAATTGGTGCCGGTGCCAGTGCCGGGGCTCGGAGTCGTGTCGGGATGGGCGGGAGCCGCGGTGGCGTGCGGCGAGCTAGCGGCCGGCTGAGGCGTGCTGGGCTGCGCCGCACCCGGCGCCGCA
>Ga0164241_10002705_pt1 | contig 18768 bp, 18 predicted proteins | sample OricomyardsoilBY_FD_108780 | JGI IMG/M metagenome (GOLD analysis project Ga0164241, IMG submission 108780) | Backyard soil microbial communities from Emeryville, California, USA - Original compost - Back yard soil (BY) | ecosystem: Environmental > Terrestrial > Soil > Unclassified | place: USA...
AAAGACACAACGACGCGGGGTGGAGCAGCTCGGTAGCTCGCTGGGCTCATAACCCAGAGGTCGCAGGTTCAAATCCTGCCCCCGCTACGGAAGAAGGCCCGGACCATCAGGTCCGGGCCTTCGCTTTGCTCTGTGCGATCTGACCTGCGGTTCATCTCTCCCAGAGATCTTGCTACGCGCCACTGTTGCGTGGCGATCCGTGATCCGGGGGCGGGGAGCGCCTCAAATCGAGACACTCTGGCGGGCGCGAAGCGGTGAGGCTGGCTATATCCGGGATTCACCCGAAAGGAGTTCGCCATGGCCACCATCGATGCCGATGCCCACAGCATCCAAGAGGAACATGCAGCTGAGGTCGCGGTCCCGGCGGTGACCGGGGATCCGTCGCTGATCGGCCTCCCCAGTTTCATCGCGGGATCGGTTGCGCTCGGTCTCGTGCTTGTCGGCTACGTGCCTGCGGCGGCGGTTGGGGCGTCACTCCCCATTATCGTCGCGGCCACCGGCATGGGCTTGGTGATCGCGGCCATCTGGGCGGCAGCTGTCGGCCAGAGCGCGGTAGCCGGGGTGTTCGGCATCTTCGCAGGGTTCTGGCTGAGCTACGGCATGCTCGTACTGGGCCTGACGCACAACTGGTTCGCCATCGATGCTGCGGACGCCGTCGACACGCAGGCTCTGTTCCTGATCTCGTGGTTGGTGGTCATCGGGATGCTGACCCTGGCCACATTCCGGCTGCCGATTGCTTACACGGCGCTCTTCGCGCTCATTGTCGTTGCCTTGGTGCTGGTCCTGATCGGCACGCTGCAGGGGTCGGCGGGTGTGCTGAAGGTCGCCGGTGTGGTCGTGTTCCTCTTCGCCGCGGTGGGTGTCTACCTGTTCTTCAGCTCGGCCTCGCAGGCAACAGGCGGTACAGCGCTCCCGCTCGGACAGCCACTTGTCCATGGCTGAGCCGCCTTGTCGGCACGCAGAGGAACCCTCGCTACGGAAGAAGGCCCGGACCATCAGGTCCGGGCCTTCACTGTGTTCCATGGGTTGACCTGGTGGGTCCGATGCGACCGTGTCGCCGCTAGGGTTGCGTGATGTGAACAGCCACGCGTCGGCGGATCGGTTGACCGAAGACTGGGTCCCTCCCACGCCTCGCGACACGAGTGGCCCCTTCCATTTCCTGTTCTGGCTCGCCCGGTCGCAGCCTCGGCGCGTCGCGGTGGGAGCGGCGCTGGGGAGTTCCTGGATGGTCGGCCTGGCCGTGCCGCCGTGGGTGCTGTCCCACGCGGTCGACGACGGTCTGGTCGCCGGAGACACCGCGGCACTCGTCATGTGGTCTGTGGTGCTGGTCGTGGTGAGCGTGGTCATCGCCGTGCTGGCGATCTCCCGGCACCGAACCATGACGAAGATCCGTATCGACGCCTTGTTCCGCACAGTGCGCACGGTCGTGCGGCACACCGCCCGATTGGGCTCCGCGCTGTCGCGGCGGATCGGCGCAGGTGAGGTGGTGACGATCGGTATCTCCGACGTACAGATCGTCGCGCAGTCGCTGACCGTGACAGGCCCGGGCTTCGGCGCGATCGTGGCGTACGCGGTGGTCGCTGTGCTGCTGTTCACGATGTCGCCCCTCCTCGCAGTGGTCGTGCTTGCGGGGGTACCGCTGCTGGTTGTCACCTTCGGACCGCTACTGCGGCGCATCGAGCACACCGGCGGCGACTACCGGGCGGACATGGGCCTGCTGACCACCCGTTTGGTGGACATCCTGGGCGGCCTGCGTGTGCTCAACGGTCTCGGAGGCAAGGAGTTCGCGGCCGAGCGCTACGGGCGCCAGTCGCGGGAACTGGTGGAGCGTGGCTATCGCGTCGGCAGCCCGGCGAGCTGGGTGAGTGCCCTGGCCAGCGGGCTGCCCGCACTGTTTCTGGCCGCAGTGGTGTGGCTGGCGGCGCGAATGACCGCAAAGGGCGAAATCTCTATCGGCGACCTCGTCGCGATCTACGGCTACGTCGCGGTACTTGTCGTACCGGTGTCGTCCTTCATCGAGAGCGGTGACGACATCGCTCGCGCGCGGGTCGCCGCCCGGCGCATCGTCGACCTGCTCAATCTGCGGCCCGAACACGACAGCGACCATGACGTGATCGACCTCCCAGCCGGCTACGGGCCGCTGGCCGATCCGGAGTCCGGCGTACTGGTGCGACCAGGTCTCTTGACTGCGCTGGTGAGCGCGCGTCCCGATGAAGCGATCGCAGTCGTGGAGAGGTTGGGCCGGTTGACCAGCACCGACGCGACGTGGGCAGAGGTTCGGGTCGATGCGGTTGCGGCCGACCAGTTCCGGGAGCGGTTGGTCGTCGCTGACAACCACGCCGAGCTGTTCGCAGGTACGGTGCGCGCCGCCGTCGCGGGTCGGCTCGAACCCGACGACAAGCGGATCCATGCGGCAGTGCAGACCGCCGTGGCAGAGGACGTCGTGGAGGCGCTGCCCGGCGGTCTGGATGCGCCCGTCACGTGGGGCGGCAGCACTTTGTCGGGTGGGCAGCGGCAGCGGCTCCGCCTGGCGCGCGCCGTCTACGCCGCACCGGACGTCTTGCTGGCTGTCGAGCCGACCTCCGCAGTCGACGCGCTCACCGAGGCCGTCATGGTCGACCGGTTACGCGTGTCCAGGTGCGGCCTCACGACGGTGCTCACTACGACGTCGCCACTGGTACTCGACCAGGCCGACGAGGTCATCTTCCTGACCGACGGCCGAGCCGCGGCGTCCGGCACGCATGAGGAACTGCTGCGCGACAACGCCGCCTACCGGGACCTGGTATCCCGCGTGCAGGACGGGCAGGTGGGCTCGTGAGCGCAACGCTGCCTGTGGCACGGACAACCGTGGTTCGGGCCGCGGCGTGGAGTGACCTGCGCGCGGACCGCAGGGCGGTAGCCGGCCTCCTGCTGCTCAACGGCTTGGCCTCTGCGGCGGGCCTGGTCGGACCGTTGCTGCTCGGCCGGATCGTCGATGCAGTCCGGGCCGGCTCCGGCGACGTACTCGGCACAGTGGATCGCCTGGCGCTCGGCGTGCTGGTGTTCACCGTCGTACAGATGTTCCTGGGGCGATGGGCTCTCGCAGTGGGCTACCGGTTCGGCGAGCGCACTGCGGCTCGGGTTCGCGAGCGGTTCCTGGTGCGTACGCTCGCGCTGCCGCCATCTGTCGCGGACCATGCGCCCGCAGGCGACCTGATCGCCCGCGGTAGTACGGACGCATCCGTGGTGGCGATGACGCTGCGGCGGGCGGTGCCCGAGGTCCTCGTGGCCCTCGTCCAGGCTCTGTTCCTTATCGCCGCAGTGCTTGTGCTGAACCCGCTGCTCGGGCTGTGCGGGCTGGTGTGCTTCCTCGGTGTGGCCGTCGCGCTGCGCTGGTACCTGCGGCGTGCTCGTCCGGCCTACCTGGCCGAGGCGGCCGCCGGTGCGGCGCTCGCGGACGTCGTCACGAGCACCGCGAAGGGCGCCCGCACGATCGAGGCGCTCGCTTTGGAAGGCCGGCGCGCAGAGGCTGCGGACGAGGCAGTCGCCGATGCAAGGGCTGCGCGGCTGCGGACGCTGCGGCTGCGGACGGTGCTGTTCCCGTCGTTCGATATCTCGTGCGCGCTGCCGGCCGTCGGGGTTCTGTTGGTGGGCGGGGCGCTGCACGCGAACGATGTGGTCAGCATCGGCGTGGTGGTGGCCGCGACCGTCTACATGCGGCAGTTGGTGGGGCCTTTGGACACGCTGACGCTGTGGGTGGAGCAGCTGCAGGGCGCGATCGCCTCCTACGCGCGGATCGAAGGACTTGGGGAGGTTCCGCGCGAGGAGCCCAAGCCCGCCGCTGCCCCGGCAGACGAGCGGATCGAGGTGTCCGGAGTCCGCTACGCGTACGACGGCGGCCGGGATGTGCTGCGCGGAGTCGACCTGGTGGTGCGGCCCGGTGAGCGGCTGGCCATCATCGGTACGTCAGGCGCGGGGAAGTCCACGCTCGCCCGGCTGCTGGCGGGCCTCGACCGACCCCGCACCGGGTCGGTGACCGTGGGAGGGACACCGGTGGCGGACCTCCCACCGGACGTGCTGCGCGAACAGGTCGTGCTGGTCACCCAGGACCACCACGTCTTTCACGACACGGTGCGCGACAACCTACGGGTGGTGAAACCGAACGCCACCGACGAGGAACTGCGTGGTGCGCTGGACGCCCTGGGTGCACGCTGGATCGACGACTTGCCGCAGGGCCTGGACACGGAGGTCGGCGCCGTGATCAGCCTCGATGGCGCGCGTGCCCAGCAGCTGTCGCTGGCGCGCGTCGTGCTTGCCGACCCGCACACGCTGATCTTGGACGAGGCAACGGCGCTGCTCGACCCGACGACGGCGCGGGAGACGGAGCAGTCGTTGGCGGCGGTCCTGCGCGGGCGCACGGTCATCGCGATTGCCCACCGGCTGCAGACCGCACACGACGCCGACCGAGTGGCGGTGCTCGAGGCGGGCGAACTGGTCGAGCTGGGCACCCACGACGAACTCGTTGATGCGGGCGGCGCTTATGCCCGTCTGTGGACCTCTTGGCACGGTGGGTACGACGAAGAGGAGCCAGGCGCCGCCCGCCGAGCAGCACAGTGACGCCACCTATTGATCTCGACCTTCCAGGGTTGGGCAGGGGAAACCTGATGTGATGCGAGCGGCGCGCCGCGGCCATGCCATGGGCGCTGTCTTGTCGGGGCCAGGTCAACGGCTGGTGGTCGTCGAGTCGTGGATGCGGGCGCGGTTCAGCGTCGGTGGCGAACCGTGATCCACGAACCGATCCCCGACACCGCGCTCGCCACGGCGGCGTAGAAGCCACGACAGGGAGCAAGCCCCGGGCGGGGTTCGGTGTACAGCTCGACAGAGGGTGTCGGTCCGGGGACCAGGTCCGCTGGGGCATTCACGCCTGAGACCGACCGGATCGCGTCGATACCTCCTGTCGAACTGCACCACCACGTCCCCTCGCCCCCGCCGACGATCACCGGCCATCGAGCAGGAAGCCGGACAACCAGCAACTCCAGGTTCGGGCCGGCGAGGGGTGGTCGGTCGGTAGCCGCAGAGGCTGCGGTGGCCGGTGCGATCAGAGGGTCCGGGCGTTGGACGGGCCGTGTTCGAGGGTTTCGGTGCCGGCGGATCCTGAGCCGGAAAACCTGGTGTGAGGCGCGCCGGTGGTCGGTAGCGTCGCGCGGGTGACTGACGCGACGGGGTATGAGGTTTCCATTCGGGGGTTTGGCGGCGTGGATGAGGCGCTGCGTATGCAGGATGTTGTGGCGCGGGTTTTGTGTCCGGTGGCGGAGCATGACGGGCCTTGTGAGGTGCCGTGGGGGTTCTCGGTCACGGAGGACGGTGACCTGTTGCTGGGGATCTATGCGACGCGTGACAAAGCCGGTGAGGTGGTCGAGCGAGTACGGCGGGTTGTCGGCGGGCGCGAGGTTGTGCTGGCGGACGGGTCCGCCGACAGGTTCGAGGAGTTGGCGGAGCAGTACCGGATCGAGCATCCCGGCGGCTGAGGCCGAGGAGCACGGTCCCAGAGGAAAGCTGGGACTTGGCTCCCGTGTGGTCGGGACAGGTCCTGGCACACGCTCGTGATCGACAGTCAGTCGACCACAGGGAGCACATCATGACCGTCATCGTCGAAGACACCCGGACGGAACACCGGCCCTCGCCGGTCTTCACCGGACGGGTCCGTTGGGCCGCGGCACTGCTGGTCACCGTGGGTGCCGCTCTGCAGGTCGCTGAGTTCGTACTCGAACCCGCAAGCAGCGAAGGCAGCGCGAACCGGATCGCGTGGTGGCTGGCCCACCCCGAGCGGATCGCGTTGTCGAAGGCCGCCGGTCTGCTCGCCGTCGCCTTCCTGCTCGGGCAGGTGCTGGTCATGGTGACTATCGCACGCCGGCATTCACGCAAGATCGCGACCGCCGCGGGGGTGTGCCTCACGGCTGCGATGACCGGACTGGCGGCGATTCAGGGCGCCGAGCTGGCAGCGCTGTGGTCGGCGAGAGCCGGGCGTGAGGACGCGGCGGCAGCCTTCCTGGACATCAGCTCACCCGGGATCCCCGGTGCGGTTCTGATGGTGATGTTCCTCGGTGGAGCACTGTTCGGAACCGCTCTGATCAACATCGCGCTGTGGCGGTCGCCGTACGTGCCGCGGCTCGTGGTGGTCTTCGGGGTGAGCTTCGTGATCCTGGACATCTTCCTCTCGATGGGCGTCGCGGGACACGTGGCGGCACTCGCAGGCGGGCTGGTTCTGGCCTGGGCGATCCTCACCGGATATCTGCGCACTCCGCACAAACGTCGCTGGGTACGCGCACACTGAGCTTGAGATGAGCATTCGGCAGTGGCCTCTGGCCCCGGTTGTTGTCGCCGGGGCCACGGCCGCGCTCGCGATCACCGCGCTGACGCTCGCGCTGACCACCGCTTCGGCTCCCGCCGACCTGCTCGACGGGAATCGCGCGAACCAGTGGCTGGCCGGTCTTGCCTTCGGCATCGTCGGTGCCCTGGTGTTGCGGTACCAGCCAGGCAACCGCCTCGGTTGGATTCTCGGCGGGGCAGCCGTGTGCGCTCTGGCAGGCTCGGCGTGTTCCGAGTACGCGACCGTGGCGGCTGCATGGCCGCTTGGCGGATTGGCCGCGTGGTTGGCCGCCGTTCTGTGGCTACCGCCGTTCTTTGCGACGCTCGCCGCCGTACCGCTGCTGTATCCGGACGGTCGCCTGGCGTCGCACCGATGGCTCTGGCCGGCCCGTGCCGCGCTGGTCGCGGGTTCCCTGGCAGTGCTCGCGTTCGCGACCACTCAGGCGGCCGTCGACGACGCAGGCTTCCCAGATGTCATCAACCCGCTGGATCTGCCGGCGTCTGACGCCGTGAACCTCGGCGTGGTCGCGGTCGGCTTCGTTGTCGTTCTCCTGGTCGGCGTGGCTGCGGCTGTGGCCATCGTCGTACGGATGCGCCATGCCGATACCAGGCAACGCCGGCAGTCGTCGTGGTTCGTGGCAGCTGTCGCGCTGGCCGGACCGGTGTCGTTCATCCCGGCGCCGCAGTCCGTCGCGTTCGTCCTGAACGTCGCCGCTGTCGCGTGCCTGGCCGTCGGCATCGTGCGCAACGGGTTGTTCGACATCGAGCTCGTGCTGTCCAGGACAGTCGTCTACGCGGCGCTCACCGCGGTCGCGCTCGGTGTCTACCTGGCAGCCGCTGCTCTCCTCGGTTCGCGGTCCGACGCCGGTCTCGGTCCCGCCGTGATTGCTGCCGTCGCCGCCATGCTGCTGGCCGGTGCGCGCCGGCGGCTGCAGGCTGTCGTCGATCGCTTGATGTACGGCGAACGCCGCGATCCGATGTCAGCACTCACCACTCTGGGCGATCGGCTGAGTGCAGCGCTGGACACCGATGAGGTCCTGCCGGCAACGGTCGAAGGCGTCCGCACAGCACTCAACCTCCCGTACGCCGAAGTCCGCCTGGCCGGTGAGGACAGCCCGGCCTTCACCTCCGGCACCCAGCCGGACCACCTGGCCACCTTCGCGCTCAACCACGCAGGCGAGGAGGTCGGAGCCCTCGTCGTCGGCCTCCGCCGGGGTGAGCAGCAACTGGCCGCGTCCGACCGCCGCCTGCTCGAGGCCTTCGCCCGGCAGGCAGGTGTCGCGGCGCACGGGGTACGCGCCAGCCGCGAGCTGCGCAGGTCACGCGAGCGGGTCGTCACGTCGCGGGAGGAGGAGCGCCGGCGGATCCGGCGGGATCTGCATGACGGTCTGGGACCGGCGCTGGCCGGTATCTCCCTCGGCCTGGAGACCGCCGATCGGGTGGTGGTCCGCGACCGGGCCGAGGCGTCAGCGCTGCTGCACGAGCTGCGGGGCGATGTCACCGACTGCGTGGACGAGGTACGGCGCATCGTCGCCGACCTGCGACCACCTGCCCTGGATGTGGGTCTTGTCAGCGCCCTTCGCCACCAGGCCGACCTGCTCACTGTTCGATCCGACGGACGTCTCGTGATCACAGTCGCCGAACTGGACGGATCAGGCGACCTCTCGTCGGCCCTGGAGGTAGCGGCGTACCGGATCGCGACCGAGGCGATGACGAACACCCTCCGGCACGCGCACGCGACCGGTTGCCAGGTGCAACTGCGGTACGACGGCCATCGGCTGGACCTGCGAATCGCGGACGACGGGAGGGGCGAGCCGGCCCGGGATGTCGGCACCGGTCTGACCTCGATGCGGGAGAGAGCCGAGGAACTCGGCGGTGTCTGCACGGTGACGTTCCGCCCCGGCCTGGGCACGGAGGTCGCCGCATCGTTCCCAACCACCACGGCGAGTCAGCCGTGATCCGCGTCCTGGTCGCCGACGACCATCCGGTGTTCCGCCGAGGTCTGGTCGGTGTGCTGTCCGAGGAGCCCGACGTCGAGGTCGTCGCCGAAGCGGGCGACGGCGACACTGCCGTCGCACTGGTGTCCGAACTCAAGCCCGACGTCGTCCTGATGGACCTGCACATGACCGGATCGGGTGGAATCGCAGCGACTCGTCGACTCACCGACGAGGCACCGGAGGTCGCCGTACTGGTGTTGACGATGCTTGACGACGAGGAATCGGTGCTCGCCGCGCTGCATGCGGGTGCGCGGGGATATCTGGTGAAGGGCGCGTCCGGGGATCGCATCCTGGAGGCGGTGCGAGCGGTGGACCTGGGCGAGGCCGTGTTCGGCGCCGACGTCGCCGGCCTGGTGCTGGGTCGCCTCACCGCGCAGCGCCGTACTGCGCGGGCAGGTCCGTTCCCGATGCTCACCGACCGCGAGGAGGAGATCCTGAGCCTGATCGCGCTCGGTCGCTCCAACACCGAGATCGCCCGTCACCTGGTGGTCTCGGACAAGACGGTCCGCAACCACATCACGAACGTCTTCGCCAAGCTTGGCGTGACCGATCGGGCCCAGGCCATCGTCAAGGCCCGCGACGCAGGTCTGGCTTGACCTCGAGCAGCAGCGACTACTTGACCGCGAGTTCGCCCAGCTCGGACCAGTCGTTCTGGGGGACCTTGAAGTTGACGATGCGCGGCGTCTCGACCAGGTGCTGGGGCAGGTGCTGCTGCGCAGCCTTGAAGTGGTCCGACGTCACGTGCGCGGTGGCGGCGTCGTCGTCGGCGAAGGCTTCGACCAGGACGTACTCGTCCGCGTCGTCGAGCGAGCGGGACCAGTCGAACCAGAGACAACCAGGTTCGGCCCGGGTCGCGGCGGTGAACTCGGCGGTGATCGAGGGCCAGTTCTGCGCGTGCTCGGGCCGGACGCGGAACTTGGCGGTGATGAAGATCATGAGGCAGTCCTCCGCTGGTCGATGGGGCCGGTCTCGATCGTAGCGACGAGTACGCTGCCGAGGTCAGAACCCGAGCTGCCTCAGAGGGGCGACATGGCAACTGGAGGAAGACCCAGTACCGCGGTGAAGGTCCGCGGGCCCTCGTTGGCCGTTAGCCCTGCTGATGCCGCTGTTCGTTGATGCGTAGGGCTTCGGCGAGCTGGTCTTCCAAGATGATGATCCGGCACGCGGCCTCGAGGGCCGTCCCTTGGTCGACGAGTTCACGAGCGCGGGCGGCCAGGCGCAGCTGGTAGCGGGAGTAGCGGCGGTGACCGCCCTCGGAGCGTTGCGGGGCGATCAGCTTCGCCTCGTCCAGGCTCCGCAGGAACCCCGGCGTGGTGCCCAGCATCTCCGCAGCCCGGCCCATCGTGAAGGCGGGGTAGTCGTCATCGTCGAAGTTGGCCGTCCCGGCCGGGGTTGAGCTCATCGGGGTCTCCGTGCGTGTATCTGGGGTCATCGAACCTCCATGCCGAAGGGCCCCGGTGCCGAAGCGCCGGGGCCCAGGGGTTGTTGGATTGTCACCATCTACCGGCTGTGAGGCCGGCCTTGCATGTCCGCAGCGCGCCACGTGAAGGCCATCGCTGCGGGGATCGCTGAATGCGTAACCGAAGACCACCTTCCCATCCGATGGAACTACGGCACCCGCCCGGCGAAGTACTGGCACTGGCGGGCGATCCGACGGCGTAATCCGTTCCCTTCTCTCTCTCGAACATCAACTACCTACTGCTACCTCAACTACCAACAGCGACTACAACTACAACTACGCACTGCTACTACGGAACTGCGAGCTACCTACTGCGACTGCAAACTGCTACTTCAACTGCGAACTACTTCGATCCGTCAAGCCTGGAACCCTTCTCGGCCACTGGCTCCACAGACTCTGACCTTGGCGTGAAACCCGAGCCCCTTCACTGATCGGCCCGGCGGAGTCCGCCGTCGTGCTACTTCACAGCTTTGGACAGATCGGTAGCTGTCCACGTCAGCTTCGTTGTTCTTCTCTGTCAACACGAGAAACACTACACACGCCACGTCCCAATGTCTAATCCCGCCGCCACAGATATTTCGGGTGTCGCGGGGCAGCTTCGGGAGCTCTCAAGGGGACCGAAGCTGCCCCGCGACAGGCGATGTTCGCGAACTCTGCGCCCTCGGTTCGACGAGTCAGCCTGAGTGGCCCGGGCGTGAGGCGAGGACCTGGTCTTGGACGGCGGTCCCGTCCCGCAGCGTGGGCACTGCAGCCGCGGGTAGGCCTGCATGGGGGCGGTGCAGCGGCCTCGCTGCCAGCGGTTGAGGATCGGCCGTGGCTCTGGCGTGGCGCAGATGGCCTTCACTGAAGTGAAGGTCGGGTTTCCGTGGTCGAAGACGTCGACCAGGCCCACGCTGTAGGCGTCGCAGGCTGTGCAGTGATACTCCGGCGGTTCCTCGCCGAGCAGTTCAAGAACCGGTGAGCCCGAGGTAGGTGAGGACCGCCATCACGCGGCGGTTGCTGGTGTCGTCGTCGGCGAGGCCGAGTTTCCCGAACAGCGACGTCGTGTACTTGCTGACGGCGCTCTCACTGATGAACAGTCGTTGACAGATGGCCTGGTTGGACAACCCCTCGGCCATCAGGCCGAGCACGGACTGCTCGCGTTCGGTGAGCCGATCCAGGCGTTTGTTCGACGAACCGCTGGACAGCAGCTTGGCGACGACGGCCGGATCCAGCGCCGTCCCGCCGGCTGCGACGCGTTCCAGTGCGTCGATGAACTGGTCGGCCTCGAACACGCTCTCCTTGAGCAGATACCCGACCCCGCTGGCGCCGTCGGTCAGGAGCTCGCGGGCGTACAGCTGCTCGACATGCTGCGACAGGATGAGTACAGGCAACCCGGGGACCTCGTGGCGTGCGGCGAGCGCGGCGCGCAGGCCCTCGTCCGACTGGGTCGGCGGCATCCGGACGTCGATCACGGAGACGTCCGGACGCCACTTGCGGAGCGCGTCGAGGGTCTCGGGTCCGGTGGTCGCGGTCGCCACCACCTCGTGCCCGTAGGCCTCGATCAGGCGGACCATCCCGTCCCGCAGGAGGTAGAGGTCTTCGGCTACAACGATTCGCATGGCACCGTCATCCTCGCACGCGTCGGGCCGTCGGCCGGGCTGGTGAGCTCCACGGTGCCGTCGAACGCCGCGAGTCGCCGGCGCAGTCCGCCGAGTCCACCGGTGTCGTCGACCCGGGCTCCACCCCGGCCGTCGTCCTCGACCACGACGACGATGCCCGTGCCGTCGTGGGAGATCGAGATCTGTGCATGATCCGCGTGGGCGTGCTTGACCGCGTTGGTCAGCAGTTCGGCGATGCCGAAGTACAGCGCGGACTCGATCGGCGGATCCAGCCGCAGCTCGCCGCCGGCGCTGACGGTGGTCTCGAGCGGGCTGTCCATCGCGAGCGCACGCACGGCGTCGACCAGGCCGCGCTCGTTCAGCACCGGCGGGTTGATGCCCCGGACCAGTTCGCGCAGCTCGGACAGCGACGTGGCCGCGCCGACGCGGGCTTCCTTCAGCAGCGCCTTGGCCGCGCGGGGGTCGGTCTCCATCAGCTTCTCCGCGGTTGCTAGCGAGAGTCCGAGCGCGACCAGGCGCGCCTGCGCCCCATCGTGCAGATCCCGCTCGATCCGGCGGATCTCGGCGGCCTGCGCGACCGTCGCGTCGGCCCGCTGCACGGTCAGTTCGTCGACCCGGTCCGCCAGGGCCATCGACGCCGACGGCCGCAGGAACCGTACGGCGACCGGCCCGAAAGCTCGCCAGGCGTACGGCGCACTGGCGACGGCCACGAGCACTCCGGCGACGCCGAGCAGAGGAATCGACCGGGCGAACCCGACGACCGCCGCCACGACGCCGGCCGGCGGGACAGCCGCGGCCAGGCCGGCGGTGACCGCGAGGAACGCCGTGAACTTCAGGTCACGCAAGTTCGCCGGATCCTTCCAGCGCACCCGCAGCTCCAGGTCCTTGCGGGCATCGCGCTGACTCTTCTCGTACGAGTAACCGTTCCACCAGTAGCCAGTGGACATCTGCGTCACCGGTCCCATCTCCCGATAGCCGGCCGGGATGACCGTGCCGGTCCACCGGGCGACGAGCGAGCGAACCATCCGGCAGACCGGCCGGACGAGCAGCAACGTGCCGACGCAGACCCAGACGAGTGGCGCGATCCACGTCCACGGGTTCTGCCACCAGATCGCCAGCGCGACTCCGGCAGCCCAGACGGCCGGCACCAGCATGCTGACCACCAGCACGGCACACGCCCGGACGAACCCCACGCAGGCACTCGCAACCCACGACATCGGAAACCTCTTTCTCGCTACGGCTTGGTCCTGTCACTGTGCACCAGGATCAGGACGGAAACAGCGAAGTCCGGCCCGAAGTAGGGCTGGACCCACCCAACCGTGCGCCCAGCCACATACCGGACCCGCCCCGCGATTTCTAGCGTCGTAGACATGCCAAACCTCACCAGTCAGCAGCAGTTCGAAGCGTTCCAGCGGGCCAAGGGTTTCGTCGTCCTGTACGGCCTTCTCGGCGCGATCGTGCTGGCCACCGTCGTGGTCCGCGCGGCCACCGGCCACGTCGTTCCGGGCTTCCTGTGGGGACGGTCGTGTGCCGTGTTCGCGACGTCGGTCGTCGCCTTCTGGTTCCTCACCCTCGCCGCCCGGGGAGCCCGGTGGGCGTACCTGCGGATCCGCGTCATCTCGGTCGTCATGCCGATCGCGATCATCGGGGTCGACCTGATCCCGGGACTGTGCCCGGGGTGGTTCGCGGTGATGCAGGCCGTCTGCGCGCTGGCCATCGTCCCGGTCGCGTTCATCGTCAACAGTTCCCGCGTGCGGGCCGCGTTCGCGCGCTGACAACAGACGTCGGCCGCTGCTGCCCCGGGGGACAGCAGCGGCCGACGTGTGTACTGGAGCGACCTGAAACGGTGTCAGGCGGCTTGCGGGACGCGAGTGCGGTTCTTCGCCGCCCACACGGCCCGGCGCAGTGCGGCCTTGTCCGGGTAACCGGCCGCGCGGCCGATCATGTACACGTCGTGGCTGCGCATGTTGACCATGCCGGCGACGTACCAGACCGGGCTGCCCTCGGCCAGCATGGTGACGATCATCGTGGTGACGGTGGTGTCGGTGGTGGTGTTCATCCTGACCCTCTCCTTTGGTCGCTCTCACTGATACGTCGAAGCGGGACACCCGGATTCGACATCACCCCGACAAGTTTTTCTCTGCCGGTATTTTGGGCCGGTGACGATCACTCCGAGCGATCCTTACGCCGCCTACTCCGCCCTCCGCCGGTCCGGACCCGTGCACCGCATCGCCGGCCCCGACGGCAGCCCGTCCTGGTTCGTCACCCGGTACGACGACGTCCGCCGGGCACTCGCCGATCCGCGGCTGTCCGTCGACCGCAGCAACGCGCTCCCCGGGAACTACCGCGGTCTGAACCTGCCGCCCGCCCTCGACGCCAACCTGTTGAACATGGACCCGCCGGACCACACCCGGATCCGGTCGCTGGTCACCCGCGCGTTCACGCCGGGCCGCATCGATGCGCTCGCCGGGCCGATCCGCCGTACTGCGGACGCCTTGCTGGCTCCCGTCGTACGCCGCGGCGGGGGCGACCTGGTGGCCGACTACGCGGCGCCGTTGCCGATCACGGTGATCTGCGATCTGCTCGGCGTACCGGATGACGTACGGACCGACTTCCGGGCCTGGACCGACACGATGCTGGCGCCGCCGGGTCCGGACGAGGCGCGGGCCGCGATCGGCGCGATGCTGCGGTTCTTCGCCGAACTGATCGGGGGCAAACGGTCGATCCCGGGCGACGACCTGGTCAGTGACCTGATCGCGGCGCACGACGACGACGACGACCGGCTGAACGACGACGAGCTGACCTCACTGGTCTTCCTGATCCTGTTCGCCGGGTACGAGAACGTCGTCCACCTGATCGGGAACGCGACCCTCGCCCTCCTCGACGAACCGAAGCTGTGGGACCGACTGCGGTCGGACCGTTCGCAGTTGCCGGCCGCGGTCGACGAACTGATGCGGTACGACGGTCCGGCGCCGCTGGCGATCAGGCGGTTCCCGGTCGAGGACGTGGAGATCGGCGGCGTGGTGATTCCGGCGGGGGAGACCGTGCTGCTCGGCATCTCGTCGGCGAACCGGGACGCGGACCGCTTCGCGGACCCGGACCGCGTCGACTTCGACCGCGCGGTCGGCGGGCATCTCGCCCTGGGCCACGGCATCCACTACTGCCTCGGTGCGCCACTGGCTCGCCTGGAGATCGCCATCGCCCTGGAGGCGCTTCTCGACCATGCGCCCGACCTGGCTCTCGGTGTCCCGCGCCCCGAGCTGCGGTGGCGCGACTCCATCCGCACCCGCGGTCTGCTCGCACTTCCGGTGGTCTGCTGATCACTCGATCAGGTCCAGTCCGGAATCGCCACCGTGGCTGGGAAAAACAGAGCGCCCCGGTCGATGACCGGGGCGCTTGTCCGTGTGGGTCCCGGGGGGATGGGACCACCACACGTTGGGGGGGACCTCGACCGTAACCCGAGCGAAGGGTCAGCGCCGAATCATTTCGGCGGTTCGCGAAAAATGTCCGCTGAACGGCCCGAAACCTGCGGTCAGCGGCTCGTCCGTCGCCGGTACAACGAGGTCGCCAAGGTGAACGAGAACAGCAGCAGACCGCAACACCACGCGAGCGCGATCCAGCCGTTGTTCCCCAGCGGCACACCGATCAGGAAGCTGCGCACGGTTTCGATCACCGGCGTGATCGGCTGGTGCTCGCTGATCGGCCGCAACCACGACGGCATCGTCTCCGGCCGGACGAACGCGCTGCTCAGATACGGCAGGAACAACATGAAGAAGCTCAGCGTGCCGGCCGACTCGACCGACTTGGCGATGACGCCGAGACCGGCCGCGAGCCACGACAGCGCGAGCACGTAGAGCAGCAGGCCGATCGTTAGGACAAGTAGAGGACCGCGTCGGCCGCCGGAGCGGTCGCGGCGATCAGCCGCGCGTTGTGTTCGTCCGAACCGTAGGTGCGCTCGTGGGCTTCCTCGGCCGACCTGCCGTACCGCCGGTGCCGGGCCTCCAGTCGTTCGTGCCGCAGTTCTTCGGGCACCTCGACGTACCAGCACTGGTCGAGCAGGCTGCGGACGGTTGCCCACGGTTCTTCGTCGAAGAGCAGGTAGTTGCCTTCGGTCACCACCAGCGTGACGTCCGGCGCGACTCCGATGCTGGCGGCAATGGAATCCTCCAGGCCGCGGTCGAAGCGCGGCGCCCAGATCTGCTCGTCCGGGGCCGCCTTCAATCTCTTGAGCAAGGCAACGAACCCGTACCCGTCGAACGTGTGCGGCGCACCCTTCACCCCAGCCAGTCCGAGCTCGTCGAGCACGGACTGCGCCAGGTGGTACCCGTCCATCGGCACCAACGCGACCCGGTGCCCGTCGCCGGCCAGCTTCGCGGCCAACTGCTCGGCGTATGTCGACTTCCCGGCCGCCGGCGCCCCGGTGATGCCCAGGATCTGCCGCCGCCCCTCGGTCGCGAGGTCGACGGCACGGTCATAGGCGGAGCCCGGATCCAGTGTGCGCACCCGTCGATCCTAGGTCCCCCTCGTGCCGGTGGTGGACCAGTCGGCGCGCGCTGGATTCGAGCTGGGGATCCCGGACCGGCCCCACTCACCAACCCCGCCCAACGGCCTATCCACTCCAGTCGTCGAGCGTGAGTTGTCCGGGCGGTGCCGGGTTGGTGAGTGCCGGCGGTCCGCCGCCCGGTCAGGCCAGGTAGCCGTCGGAGCGGATCAGGATCTCGTCACCGTCGGTCGCGTGGTAGTGGGTGAAGGCTTCCGGCGACACGTACGCTCCGTCAGCGGCGTCCCGGCGTACGACGTCGACGGTGTGCTCGGTGGTCGGCGGGGTGGTGGGGGAGAAGCGGAGCAGGGTGGTGTGTGGGCCGCGGGAGAGGTCGAACAGGCGCAGCTTGTTGCCCGAGGCATCTACCAGCGGGGCGTCCGGGGCGCGGTCGCCGGCGGCCAGGGCGCGGGTGTCGGCGGGGTCGCGGTAGGAGACGTCGAGCTGGCGGGTGTTCTCGCCGCGCTCCATCGCGGACTCGTCGCCGTCGACGTGCTTTTGCAGCAGGTCCTCGCTGATACCGAGAACGCGGGCGGCATTGGTCCGGCGCTCGGTCTCGTAGGTCGCGAGTACCTCCTCGCGGCCGTCGGCCAGCTTCCAGCCGAGGTTGTACGCGTCCTGGACGCCCGTGTTGAGGCCCTGTCCGCCGGTCGGCGGGTGCACGTGGGCCGCGTCGCCGGCGATGAAGACCCGGCCGACCCGGAACCGCTCGGCCAGCCGCACGTTGGGCCGCCATACGGTCGACCAGGTCAGGTCCCGTAGCTTCGCGACGCCCGGACCGGCGTACCGGTCGACCAACTCCTGCAAGCCCTCCAGCGAGGTGTCGGCGTCGTCCGCGTCGAGCGGCGCGCCGAACTGGAACTGGTCCCCGCCGGACAACGGAGTCAGCGCGATGCCCGACATCGGGTTGTCCTTCGGCGCGAACCAGTAGCCGGACTCGTGGTCCAGCCCGTCCGCCGCGACATCGCCGAGCAGGGTCCGGATCGACTCGTCGGTGGTGCCTTCGAACGCGATCCCGAGGTGCTTGCGGACGAAGCTGCGTCCGCCGTCCGCGCCGACCAGGTACTGCGCTCTGACCGTCTCGCCGGTGGAGAGCTCGGCGGTCACCGAGTCCGCGTCCTGGGTGAACCCGACGATCGCGGCTCCGAGTTCGACCTGGACGCCGTACTCGGCGAGTTTGTCGCGCAGGAGCTTCTCGGTGCGCGACTGGCCGAGCATCCACGCGTTCGGGTACGGGATGTCCGGGGTGGGCTCGAGGATCGGTGCCATCCGGCGCTCGTCGACCAGCGTGCCGTCCAGGTAGATCTTCATCGTCGGCAGCGACCGGCCCTGGCGCAGGACCTCGTCGATCACGCCGAGGTCCTCGAACACCTCCAGTGTCCGCGGCTGCAGACCGTCGCCGCGCGAACCGTTGAAGAACTCCGCCGCCTTGTCGACCAGCCGCACGGCGATGCCGCGCCGGGCGAGGTCGATCGCGAGCGTCAGGCCGGTCGGGCCGGCCCCTGCGATCAGAACAGACATCCTGGTCTCCTTGGATGAATTATGATTCACTGAATTCAGATTCACTATGAGGGTCGCTAGGGTTCGGTGTCAAGGAGGTTGTGGTGACCGACACGGTGAGCCGCCGGGAACGGGCGGCCGGAACCGGGGCCGCGCTGAAGCAGGCGGCCCGGGAGGTGTTCGCCGAGCGCGGGTACCTGAACACGAAGATCACCGACATCACCGCGGCCGCGGGCCGGGCGACGGGATCGTTCTACAACCACTTCGCCGGCAAGGAGGAGCTGCTCGAGGCGCTCCTGAAGGACATGCTCGCGGAGGCCGACGAGGCGATCGTCGACGTCGGCGGCCACGACGCCGACTTCAGCAAGGTGTCAGCGATCCGCTGGCACGTGGCCGCGTTCTGGCGGTTCTACCAGCAGCACCTGCCGGAGATGGTCGCGGTGAAACAGGCCGCGATGGTCGACCCCGAACTGGGCCGCCGGCTGCAGCGCATCATGGCCGACGACGACAGCCACATGGTCGACCATCTCGCTCACCTGCCGAATCCGCCGGCCGAGCCGCTGGTGACGATCTCCGCGATGAACGCACTGATGGAGGGCTTCGCCTACACCTGGCTGGTCGTCAATCCCGCCAACGGCCAGACCATCTCCGACGAGCAAGCCATCGACACCCTGACCGGCCTCCTCCATCACGGCCTGATCGGTTAGGGCGCGTCTCTCAAGACACACCCCTAGTCCTCCGCCGGGGGTGGCTCCTCGGCGCCTTCGCGTTCGTCGCGTTCGGCCCACTCGATCAGGGTGTCGAGCGAGTAGACGTTGTCGTCGATCGACGCGTGCAGATCGCCCAGCTCGGCGAACCGGGCCGGGACCGTCTCGATCGTGAAGTCCTTCGGGTCGACGTCGTCCACCTCGTCCCAGTGGATCGGTGTCGAGACGGTGCCCTCGGGGTTGCCCCGCACCGAGTACGCCGACGCGATCGTGTGGTCCCGCGCGTTCTGGTTGTAGTCGACGAACAACTTCTTCGGGTCGCGGTCCTTGCGCCACCACGTCGTCGTCACGTCATCCGGTGCGCGCCGCTCGACCTCCCGCGCGAAGGCCAGCGCCGCCCGTCGTACGTCGGAGAATCCGTACGACGGCTCGACCCGGACGTAGATGTGGATGCCCGAACCGCCGGACGTCTTCGGATAGCCGACGGCACCGAGCTCCTCGAGGACCTCATGGGCGACGTGGGCGACGCGTCGTACCCGGTCGAAAGGGCAGTCGGGCATCGGGTCGAGGTCGATCCGCCACTCGTCCGGCTTCTCGGTGTCGGTTCGACGGGAGT
>Ga0164241_10002706_pt1 | contig 18762 bp, 18 predicted proteins | sample OricomyardsoilBY_FD_108780 | JGI IMG/M metagenome (GOLD analysis project Ga0164241, IMG submission 108780) | Backyard soil microbial communities from Emeryville, California, USA - Original compost - Back yard soil (BY) | ecosystem: Environmental > Terrestrial > Soil > Unclassified | place: USA...
GAGAACGTCCGCGGCCAGGACGTGTTCGTGATCCAGCCGACCTGCGCGCCGAGCGCGGAGAACCTGGTCGAACTGCTGGTGCTGATCGACGCGCTCAAGCGCGCATCCGCCAACAGCGTGACCGCAGTGGTGCCGTACTTCGGCTACGCGCGCCAGGATCGCCGCCCGCGTTCGGCGCGGGTGCCGATCACGGCCAAGGTCGCGGCGCAGATGTTCTCCACCGTGCATGCCGACCGGGTGCTCACGGTCGATCTGCATGCCGACCAGATCCAGGGTTTCTTCGACATCCCGGTCGACAATGTGTACGCCTCGCCGTTGCTGCTCGCCGACATCTGGCGCGCGCACGGCACCGACAACATGGTGGTGGTTTCGCCCGACGTGGGTGGCGTGGTCCGCGCGCGGGCGATCGCCAAGCGCCTCGACGACGCCGACCTGGCCATCATCGACAAGCGCCGTCCGCGGGCCAATGAAGTGAAAGTGATGAACATCATCGGCGACGTGAAGGATCGCAGCTGCATCCTCATCGACGATCTCGTCGACACCGCCGGCACGCTGTGCCAGGCGGCCGAAGCGCTGAAAGAGCAGGGCGCGCGCCGCGTGGTGGCCTACATCACGCATCCGGTGCTGTCGGGCAAGGCGGTGGAGCGCATCGGCGGCTCGGCGCTGGATGAGCTGGTGGTGACGGACACCATTCCGTTGTCGGCGGCGGCCAAGGGCTGCGGCCGCATCCGCGTGCTGAGCGTGGCCGGATTGCTGGCGGAAACCATCCGCCGCATCCGCGATGAAGAATCCGTCAGTTCGATGTACATCGACTAGGTTTTTGGTGGCGCGCACTGGTCGCGGTGCGCGTCGTGTTGCAACTGTGTGGAGAAAATCATGAGCAAGTCATTTACTGTCGGCGCCGACTCGCGCAACGACCAGGGCAAGGGTGCGAGCCGCCGCCTGCGTCGCGCGGGCAAGGTGCCAGCCATTCTGTATGGTGGCAAGGGCGAACCGTCGAACGTCACGCTGGATCAACTGAACCTGCTGACGATGATCGACAACGAGAAGTTCTATTCGAGCATCATCACGCTGAAGCTCGATGGCAAGGACCAGCAGGCCATCATCAAGGACATCCAGATGCATCCGGCGAAGAACCAGGTGCTGCATGTGGATCTGCAGCGCGTGCTGGCCGACGTGGCCATCCGCATCCGCCTGCCCATCCACTTCGTCAACCAGACCACCTGCCCGGGCGTGAAGACCGAGGGCGGCCAGGTTTCGCACCTGAAGAGCGATGTCGAAATCTCCTGCCTGCCGAAGGATCTGCCCGAGGCACTGATCGTCGACATGGCGGCCATGCACCTGAACGACACCATTTTCCTGAAGGACGTGCAGGTGCCTGCCGGCGTGACGATTCCGGAACTGACCCAGGCTCGCGACATTCCGGTGGTGTCCATCCATGCGCCGCGTGCGGAAGAGCCGGAGCCTGTGGCTGCCGAAGCGGCCGCGGCGGCCACACCGGCCGCGGGCGACGCGAAGGCGGCGCCAGCGGGCGATGCGAAGGCGGCGCCTGCCGCGGACGCCAAGAAGGACGCTGGCAAGAAGTAATCGCGCTGACGGGACATGCCTGGACTTGCGATCAAGCTCATCGTGGGTCTGGGCAATCCCGGCCGCGAATACGAGGCCACGCGGCACAACGCGGGCTTCTGGCTGGTGGAAGAACTGGCGCGGCGCCATGGCGGAACCTTCCGCCTGGAGCCGCGTTTTCCCGCCGAGCTGGCGCGGGTGCGCATCGCCGGGCACGAACTGTGGCTGGTCAAGCCGCAGGATTTCATGAACAACAGCGGCCGTGTCACAGCGGCGGTGGTGGGGTTCTACAAAGCGGACGTCGCGGAAATTCTCGTGGCGCATGATGAGCTGGATCTCGCGGCAGGCGATCTGCGGCTGAAATTCAGCGGCGGCCATGGGGGACAGAACGGCATGCGCGACCTGATCGCACACCTCGGCGCGGATTTCTGGCGCTTGCGGCTGGGCATCGGCCATCCGGGTTCGCGCGAGCTCGTTACACCATATCTGCTGGGACGCGCCAGCGCGGCCGAACGTGCGCCGATCGAAGCGGCCGTGCAGAAGGCGGCAGACATCGTGCCAGTGATCATCGAACAGGGCGGCGAACGCGCGATGCACCAATTGCATACGCGGCCGGCCACGCAGGAACAGAAGTAATGGGTATCAAATGCGGCATCGTCGGACTGCCCAATGTGGGCAAGTCGACTCTCTTCAATGCGCTGACACGCGCGCAGATCGCGGCGGAGAACTATCCGTTCTGCACCATCGATCCGAACGTGGGTGTGGTGGGCGTGCCCGATCCACGGCTGGATCAGCTGGCGGCCATCGCGAAGCCTGAACGCATCCTGCCTGCCGCGGTGGAGTTCGTCGACATCGCGGGTCTGGTGGCCGGCGCGTCCAAAGGTGAGGGACTGGGCAACCAGTTCCTCGCGCACATCCGCGAGACCGATGCCATCGCGCACGTGGTGCGCTGCTTCGTCAATGACGACATCGTGCACGTATCGGGCAAGGTGGATCCGATTTCCGACATCGACGTGATCGACACCGAACTGGGCCTGGCCGATCTGGCCAGCGTGGAGAAGGCGGTGGATCGCGCGATCAAGGCGGCCAAAGGCGGTGAGAAAGACGCGGCACGCAAGCGCGAGCTGCTGACTCGCCTGCGTGAGCATCTGAACAACGGCAAGCCGGCGCGTTCGATGACGCTGACGCCGGAGGAACGCGCCGATCTGCGCGAGCTGCACCTGCTGACGCTCAAGCCCATCATGTATGTGGCCAACGTGAATGAATCCGGGTTCACCAACAATCCGCATCTCGAGGCGGTGCAGCGGCGCGCCAAAGAAGAGGGCGCCGTCGTGGTGGCGGTGTGCGCGGCCATCGAAGCCGAGATCGCGCAGCTGGCGGATGCGGATCGTGCTGAATTCCTGAAGGACCTGGGGCTGGCCGAGCCTGGATTGGATCGTGTGATCCGCGCGGCGTATCAGCTGCTGGGGCTGCAGACGTATTTCACCGCGGGCGAGAAGGAAGTGCGAGCCTGGACGGTGCGCGCGGGTTCAACGGCGCCGCAGGCGGCGGGTGTGATTCACACGGATTTCGAGCGTGGGTTCATTCGTGCCGAGGTGATCGGGTATGACGATTACCTGACCTGCAAGGGCGAGGCGGGCGCGAAGGAGGCGGGGAAGTTGCGGCTGGAAGGCAAGGAGTACATCGTGCGGGAAGGCGATGTGATGCACTTTCGCTTCAACGTCTAGGCGCGCGCGGCTCCGGCCGGCGGGACCAGGCCTTCGAAGTTGCGCCTCGCCAGGTCGCGCAGCGCGGCCAGCCGCTCCTCGGGAACCAGCGCGGGTTGCGGGTCCTGCAGCAGCGCGGCCACGCGTGATACGGCGCTGGCGCTATCCGCAGGCGAAATCCACACGTCTTCCCTGGACAGTCCCAGGCGTTCGATCAGGCCATCAATCTTCGAGGTGTTGCTCGCGGTCACGACAAATGGCGTGCGCATCGACGCTGCCGCAATGCTGTGATGGAAGCGGCCGGAAACCAGCAGTTGCGCGCCGGCAATGCATTGCAGCCACTGGCGTTCCGATGTGGCGGCGACGAGACGATAACGGCCGCGCAGCTTTGCATGCAGCGCTGATGCGAAGCGCAGGTCATCCGGCGCAAGAAACGCACTGGCACCCACCAGTACATCGATGGTGTAGCCCTGCTCCAGTACGTAGTCGGCGATGTCCTGCAGCAGCTGCACCAGAGCCGGATTCTGCGCGACACTGCCGCAGAGCACGACACGCCGTTCGCGCAACTGCTGCGGATCGGGCCGGTGCGCGTCGATGAACAGTGGCAGGCAGTCGAAACTCTGCACGGCCGAAACCCCCAGGCGCGCGAGCTGCGCGGCGCTGTGGGCTTCGCGTACGGTGACGAAATCCAGGGCCTGATAGACCCGCGCGTACAGTGCGTCGGCATCGCCGTCGCCTTCCGGTTTCGTCGATGGATAGCAGGAATGATTGATGATGGAAATGCGCTTGCCGAGACGGCGTTTTGCGATCCAGGCCAGATACAGCAGGGCCCGGGCGGTTCGGCCCAGGTCATGGATGCTGCCCTCGCCGTTGATCACGATCTCGGAGACAGCCCGCATCCGCTGGAGCACCGCAGCATTGCGCTCGCTGAAACGCCGGAAGAGATCATCGTCGTCCAACTGGCTGGCGCTGGCGGGCAACGGCGCGAGATCGTTCACGATCGCGATGTGCACGGAATCCACTATATGGCCTGCGGCGCGCAGATTTTCGTGCAGTGCCAGGCTGGTGCCCGTGCAGCCCCAGTGGTACCAGTAGGCAGTGTCATTGAGGAGCATGACGGTGGCAGCGGGTGCCAGGGCGGCACTCAGCGTCGGCGCCGGCGTCGGTGCAGGCAGGCTTGGGCGCGGTGAAGGCGTCGTGACGGCGCCGCGCAGGGCGTCCGCGATCCGGTCGATCACCGGATTCCACAGCGTGGATCCCGTCGCATCCTGCCGGAACAGGCGCACGGAGTTGTACCAGAATGTCTCGTCTCCCTGCTGCGTCCAGCGCCAGTTCGCGCTGAACGGACAGAGCATCCAGGTGCGCACACCCAGCGCGCCGGCCAGGTGCACGGTGGAGTTGTCGACCGAGATGACCAGGTCCAACGCGCAGAGCAACGCAGCGAGACCGTCCATGTCCTTCATCGGATCAACTTCCGCGAAGCTGTGCAGCGGCTGCGGTACCTTCTGGTTGAAGGCTGCGATCTCCTCGGCATGGTTGCCGTACTGCACATTGATGAAGCGGACTCCAGGTATCGCGAACAGCGATTCGAAGGAATCCAGCGTCAGTGAACGTCTAACACGGGCCGTATCGGTGTTCCCGCCCCGCCAGGAGATGCCCACCTTGAGTCCATCGCCCAGGGCGGCGAGCCGGCGTTGCCAGTCGCGGATCGCATCGGGATCGGCGTGCAGGTAGGCCGTACCAGTGAAGTCGTCGCGCTGAATTCCCAGTATGCCGGGTACCCGGGAGAGCGAGCAGCGCACGTCGCAGCAGGTGTCCGGACCCAGCAAGGGTGGCTGGCCGGAGGGAGGTTTGGATGCTACGGCGATGGTGGGGAAGGAACGGGCGAACAGCGGTACCAGGCGGGACTCACACAACAGCACCGTGCGCATTGCGCGCGTTGCGGCCATGGGCGCAAACGAGGCGAACATGACCTCATCGCCTATGCCTTGTTCCCCATACAGCATGAGGCCTTGCTGCGGCAGAGACTCCCCATCCCACTGCGGCAGCGGTACCAGTACGGGCGGGTCTATCTTCATCCATTCCTGCGACCAGTGACTCCACGCGTATTCGTCCCAGCCGCGGAAATCGCCACGTGTCAGGCGGACGATGCCGCGCTGGATGGCCACGTCAGTGTCCAGAGGGTTGTCTTCCAGCAGCCGTGCGTAGATCGACTCGGCCTCTTCGAGCTGACCTACGTCGATCAGGGCATGGCCCAGATTACGGGATACAGCGCTCGATGACGGATCCAGCTTGCGCGCTCGCCGCAGCGCGGCGACAGCCTCGTCGATGCGATCCAGTTTGCGCAGCGCCACGCCCAATCCATCCCAGGCTGGCGAGTTGTCGGGCTGCAGGTCGATGGCCGTCTGGAAGGCAGTCAGCGCGCCTTGGAAGTCACCCGCCTGAAATCGCGCCGTACCCAGCGTGCAGTGGAACAGCGGCCGGCGGGCATCGGCGCGCACAGCAGCTTCGAGCAGATCCAGCGCCGCTTTCATGTCCTTGCGCTTGAGCCGGATGGTGCCGAGATTGTGAAGACAGAGCGGTTGACCGGGATCGACCAGCAACACGTGGCCGTACAGCTTTTCCGCAGTCGCCAGATCGCCGGCCTTGTGGTGCTGGATTGCCAGCTTCGTGGCAGCCTGCAATTCGGTTACAGCCTTCGGGACGGGTGGCTTCTTTGGAAAGACTTTTGTGGCGGGTCGCATGGGCGCTCCGGTATCGATCAGGCGCGTGTGGCCAGCAGGCGGCTGGTCGTGTTTCGGCCGCCCGCATCGGCGGCGCCACGTGGACCATAAGTCGTGTTTGAGGCCGCCCTGCCGTTCATGGTGTCCAGCAGCTTCGAAACTCGCTGCAGTCTCGCCGCCACCAGTGCGCCATTGCGATTGTTCTGTTCGCGGCAACGTTGGGCTTGCGTGGCGCAACGCTGGTACGCATCGGCCAGTGATCCTGCCGGATCGCACCAGCTTAGCAGCGCCATCATCGCCGTTTGATCATCGCCCTTGCCGAGCAGGCGGCACAGCTGCCGGCGCTCGTCTTCCAGGCGCAGCAGTTTCGCGACCGTATCCTGGCGCGCCGCGCTGGCCTGCTCGAGGCCTTCAATGTCGTTGGCCTTCAGCATGCCGAACTCGGCATCGAGTTGCTGTTCGAGCAACTGCAAAGAATTGGTTTCGTCTTGCAGCAGGCGCTCCAGCTGCGAACGACACACAGTGGGTTGCATGAGCGCGCCTATTTCAGCGGGCTGTCGTCAAAGGGAGCATTGCGGCCCAGATCGCGCTCGAGGCTGAGCAGGCGATCGGCCACGCGCTGCGGATCGACTTGGTAGTCGCCGCCCGCCAGACGCTGCCGCACGGCAGATACCCGGGTTTCGTCCACGGCCGGCAGTTCGCGCAACGACTGCTCGATGGCAGCCAGTTGGCGACCGGCCCCAGTCAGGTGCACGTCGGACTCGGATGCAGTGCTGCTCCCGGCCTTGCCGGCAGACTGCTCGAGTCGTTTTTGCACGGCGCCAACCGATGCTGTTCGCACCGGTTTGGAATCGACGCCGCTGACCTTGTTGGACACCAGAATATCTCCAGGCAACTTCATTGCTGTCCCTTCAGTGGGGGTAACGGCCCGTTGATCCAGAACTTGAGCATTACTTCACTATATCCAGCTGATCCCGGGAAATATGTTGAATGGGTCCACATTTCGTTATTCACGGATGCACCCGGACGATGTCCCGCGATTCCACCTGGCCTTCGACGGAGCGGTGGGAGGCCAGATTCAGCACCTGCACACGGCCGTTGGGCTGCGCATCGGCGAGGGCCTGGCCCTGCGCGCGCACCTCCAGGCCACCGGCGCTGGCGATCAATGTCACATGCTGGCCGCGGCGGATCAAAACGTCGGCGACCAGCAGATCCACGGTCAATGCCGTGCCCGCGGCGGCTGTCGTCTTGAGATGGCGGCCGGCGAGCTGGGAGACATCATTAATGTAGTTGGCGGCGATGCCCGGCACCTTGCGGCGCTGGGGCTCGACGTCCTGTGGCAGCACCACACCATTGCGCGCCACGGCCTGGCGCAGCACCAGTACGGGCAGTTCGGTTTCCACGGTGACCGGAACATAGACAGTCCAGGCCGGCTGTTCGCAGCGCACGCCGATGGTCACGCGTGAGCTGGCACGCAGCTCACCAGCCGGCGCGAAGGCCGCGGGTTTCTGTGTGCACGCAGGCAGGCGCAGGCGCGAATCGAGCACACCGGCCGTCGCCGTTACGCTGATCGAGCCTGGCGCATCGCCGCGCAGTCGCTGCTGCACGAATTGCGCGGCGATATCGCGCAGGCCATCGATGGGCTGCAGCGACTGCGCGAAGGCCGGGCAGCTCAGCGCGCCCAGGGACACGGCGCACAACCAGTCAAATTTCCGTTGCTTGCGGATCATGTGCTGGATGGAGCAAGCATCGTGCCATGCGCGCTGCGCGGGCCGGCTCAAGTCGTGGCCGCAACGGCCGATACAGATGATGAGCAGCAAAGCGATCGGGCCATATCTGGCCGTCGCGCGGCAAGCCATTGCCGCCAGGGCGTGACCACTGTCACGGCCTGTACACCCGAATACCCGTTCAAACCCCCATCCAGCCGGGAAAACCGCGTATGGCACGCCCGTTGCTCGCCTTCTCCGCCAGGACAACCTTTTGACGGAGCTGGAATGCCATTCAGTATCGACTCGTACCTGGGCGTGCACGCCGCGGCGCTGAAGCTGCGCGAGCAGCGCACCGAGTTGCTGGCGCGCAATCTGGCCAATGCCGACACGCCGGGCTACAAGGCGCGGGACCTGGATTTCGGTGCCGCGCTTGCGGCGCAGACATCGGCGGCCGCTCAGCCAGGCACGCTCAAGGCCACGCAGCCGGGTCATATCGGCGTGCAGGCGGACGAACCGCTGGCAGTCGGCAGCACCGAAGCCTTCCTGAAGTACCGCACGCCGCTGGCGCCCTCGCTGGATGGCAACACGGTGGATGCGCAGCTCGAGCAGGCGGCCTTTGCCGACAACGCCGTGCGCTACCAGGCCACGCTGTCCTTTCTTTCCACGAAGTTCCGTTCGCTGATGACGGCGATCACGGGGCAGTAAGCGTGCAGGAGTAAGTCATGTCCTCATTCAAGGTCTTTGATATCGCAGGCTCCGGCATGGCCGCGCAGTCGGTACGGTTGAACACCGTGGCCAGCAACCTGGCCAATGCCGAAAGTGTCAGCGGCGATGCGAGCACGGCCTACAAGGCGCGGCATCCCGTGTTCGAGGCGGTGCGCGCGCAGACCGGCGCCATGCAGAACGGCGTGGATCCCAGCGCCGCCGTGCGTGTGCTGGGCATCACCGAAGATCAGCGCGCGCCGGAGATGCGCTATCAGCCCGGCAATCCGCTGGCCAATTCCGAAGGCTATGTATTCGCACCCAACGTCAACGTGGTCGAGGAGATGGTGGACATGATCAGTGCCTCACGCGCCTATCAGAACAATGTCGAGGTAATGAACACCTCGAAGGAACTGCTGCTCGCCACGCTCAGGCTGGGTAGTTGATCATGGCCGTCGACGCCATCAACAGCGCCTCATCGGCCGTGAATGCCGCGAGTGCCACCAAGAAGGACCAGATGGGTCAGACGCAGTTCATGCAGCTGATGATCGCCCAGCTGAAGAACCAGGATCCGACCAAGCCGATGGATCCGTCGGAATTTCTCAGCCAGCTGGCGCAGTTCGGCACCGTCACCGGCATCCAGGACATGCAGGGTTCGCTGACGACACTGTCGGACGCCTTGCGTTCCTCGCAGGTGCTCGGCGGCACGAATCTGGTGGGACACTACGTGCTCGCCGATGCCGACGAAGCCTCGCTGGGCGATGGTGGCGCCATTGCCGGAACCACCACGATTCCCGAGGGCGCGACTTCCGCAGAAGTCGTGATCACGGACGCCAGTGGGCAGCTGATCCGTCGCATGCCGATTTCATCGCAGGAAGGCGACGCCGAATTCCTGTGGGATGGCACCACCGACCTGGGTACGCGCGCGCCAGCCGGCAACTACAAGATTGAGGCCATCGCCAAAGTAGGCGGCGCCGCCGAGCAGCTCGGCACACAGATCGTGGGCCACGTCGGCAGTGTCTCGATCGACCCGACCAACTACAGCATGACCTTGAATACCGACCTCGGACCCATTTCCCTCAGCCGCGTGCGGCGAGTGATGTAAGGAGAAACCATGACTTTCCGTACTGCATTAAGTGGCCTGAACGCCGCCCAGTCTGACCTCAGCGTCACCGCCAACAACATCGCCAACAGCTCCACTTCCGGCTTCAAGCGCTCTCGCGCGGAATTCTCGGAACTGTTCGCTGTGTCGCCGCAGGGCGTGGCCACGCTGGCCACCGGCAACGGTGTCCGTGTGTCGGATATCTCGCAGCAGTTCGCGCAGGGCAGCATCGATTTCACCGACAACAACCTGGACCTCGCGGTCAGCGGACCGGGCTTCTTCACCGTCAGTGATGGCGGTGCCCTGGCCTACACGCGCGCCGGTGCTTTCAAGACCGACGCGGCCGGCTACGTCGTGAATGCGCAGGGACAGCGCCTGCAGGTCTACCCGCCCATCGCCGGTGGTGGCTTCAACACGGGTTCGATGTCGGATCTGCGCCTGGTCACTTCCGAGAGCGCGCCCGCCGCGACCTCGCAGGTCGAGATGTTGATGAACCTGCCGTCGGATGCCGCGCAGCCGGCGAATGGAACGTTCGACCCTGCCGATCCCACCAGCTTCAATCGCGCCACCTCGTTGACGGTGTACGACTCGCTCGGTGCCGCGCACACGGGCACGGTGTACTTCCTGAAGGGCGCGGCCGCCGGTGACTGGACGGCACGCCTGTTCGTCGATGGCACCGAAGTGGGCACGCCGCCCACGCCGCCCGCTTCGAACCTGCATTTCGATGCCACCGGCACGATGACGCAACCGGCCAACGGGCAGATCCCGTTCCTGCCGGCCTATACGCCGGCCACCGGCGCGCAGCCGATGTCGCTGACCTTCGACTTCGCGGGCGCCACGCAGTATGGCAGCACCTTCAGTGTCAGCAACATCACGCAGGATGGTTACACCACCGGCCGCTTGATCGGCATGGACATCGACAAGACCGGCACGGTGCAGGCCCGCTTCACCAACGGCCGCTCCATCACGCTGGGGCAGGTCGCGCTGTCGAACTTCCCCAACCCGAACGGGCTGCAGCAGCTGGCCGATACCACCTGGGCGGAGACCTTCAGCTCCGGCCAGGCGCTGCGCGGCCAGGCGGGCAATTCCGGCCTGGGTCTGGTGCAGTCGGGCGCGCTCGAGGCGTCGAACGTGGACATCACCACGCAGCTGGTGAACATGATCACCGCGCAGCGCAACTTCCAGGCGAACGCGCAGATGATCTCCACCAGCGACCAGATCACCCAGACGATCATCAACATCAGATAGGTCAACAGCAGGTAATCGACATGGACCGGATGCTCTATGTGGCCATGACGGGTGCGCGCGAAACACTGCGCGCCCAGACCGCCAACAACCACAACCTCGCCAATGCCAGCACCGTGGGCTTCAAGGCCGACCTGCAGGCCTTCCAGTCGCGGCAGGTGGTGGGCGATGGCTATGCCTCGCGCGTGTACGCCGAGGCGTCGAGCACCGGTTACGACGGCACGGTGGGCGCATTGATGTCCACCGGCCGCGACCTGGACGTCGCGGTGCAGGGCAAGGGTTTCATGGCCGTGCAGGGTTTCGACGGCCGCGAGGCTTATACGCGCGCCGGCGATCTGCGCGTGGATGCGGATGGCCAGTTGCGCACGGGCACCGGCCTGGCCGTGATGGGCGATGCCGGTCCGATCGCGGTGCCGCCGCATGCCTCACTGGTGGTGGGCGGGGATGGCACGGTTTCCATCGTGCCGCTGGGGCAGGGGCCGGAAACCAAGGCGATCGTGGGCCGCATCAAGCTGGTGAATCCGGCTGACGATGATCTCACCAAGGGCACCGATGGCCTGTTCCGGATGAAGGACGGCAGCGATGCGCCGGCCGACGCCTCGACGCGTCTGGCCTCCGGCATGCTCGAGAGCAGCAACGTCAGCGTGGCCGATGCCATGGTGAACATGATCGAACTTTCACGGCGCTTCGACATGCAGGTGCGTGCGATGCGTTCGGCCGAAGACAACGGCGCCGCCTCCGCGCGGCTGCTGTCGATGCGATAAGCGCGGAAACCGCAACGGAGATACTGAAATGAACTCTGCACTATGGGCCGCGAAGACGGGACTGGATGCGCAGCAGACGCGCATGACGGTCATATCGCACAACCTTGCCAACGTGGGCACCAACGGCTTCAAGAAGGACCGCGCGGTGTTCGAGGATCTGCTGTACCAGAACGTGAAGCAGGTGGGCGCCGCCACCTCACAGGACACCGTCGCGCCGACAGGTCTGAACCTGGGCACCGGCGTGCGCGTGGTGGCCACAGAAAAGAACTACACGCAGGGCGGCCTGAACAACACCGGCAATGCGCTGGATGTCGCGGTGAACGGCCGTGGCTTCTTCCAGGTGCTGATGCCGGATGGCAGCTTCGCTTACACGCGCGATGGCTCGTTCAAGATGAGCGCCGAGGGCGAGCTGGTGACCTCCAGCGGCTACAAAGTGCAGCCGGGCATCACCATCCCGTCGGGCGCGCAGAGCATCAGCATCGGCACCGATGGCGTGGTCAGCGCGCAGGTGGCGGGCCAGGCGGCGCCGACACAGATCGGCACGCTGCAGCTCACCGATTTCGTGAATCCCGCCGGCCTGCAGCCGCGCGGCGAGAACCTGCTGTCCGAGTCGGCCGCCAGCGGCCCGGCCCAGACCAGCACGCCGGGCCTGAACGGACTGGGCACGCTGCAGGCGGGCTTTCTCGAGGGCTCGAACGTCAATGTGGTCGAAGAGCTGGTATCCATGATCGAGACGCAGCGCGCCTACGAGATGAATTCCAAGGCCATCTCCACCGCGGATCAGATGCTGCAGTACGTGAGCAACAATCTATGAACCAGAAGCGCTTCGTGATGCTGGCGGCCGGCGTGGCCGTGGTCTACCTGCTGGCGGGCTGCGCGGCACCGCCGCGCATGGACGACTTCGCGGCCACGCTGCCCGAAGATGTTCCAGCGGCCGAGTACAGCAACGGCGCCATTTATCAGGCTGGCCACGATGTGGCGCTGTTCGAGAATTCCGTGGCGCGTCGCGTGGGCGACACCGTCACCGTGAACCTGCAGGAAAGCACTGCCGCGCAGAAGAGCGCCAGCACCACCACCTCGAAGGCCACCAAGATCGACCTGCCCACGCCCACCCTGGCGGGCGCCGGCATCAAGCTGCACGGCAACGACATCCTGAACTTCGATCTCGACAACAAGCGCGACTTCGACGGCTCGGGCGACAGCCAGCTGTCGAACAAATTGCAGGGCTTCATCACGGTGACCGTGGCCAGGCGCCTGTCCAACGGCAATCTGCTGGTGCGCGGCCAGAAGTGGATCGGCATCAACCAGGGCAAGGAATTCATCCGCATCCAGGGCGTGATCCGGCCCATCGACATCCTGCCGGACAACTCCATTCCTTCCTACAAGGTGGCGGACGCCACGATTTCCTACGGCGGGCAGGGCGCGCTGGCCGATGCCAACCGTCCGGGACTGCTGTCGCGCTTCTTCAACTCGAAGTGGAACCCGCTGTGAACATGCACATGAATCGGATCATCGGCCGTGTCGCTACAGCGCTGGGATTGGCCCTGCTGATTGGCGCCGCACAGGCCGAGCGCGTGAAGGACATTGCCTCGGTGGCCGGCGTGCGCGGCAACCAGCTCGTGGGCTACGGACTGGTCGTCGGTCTGGATGGCACCGGAGATCAGACCAGCCAGGCGCCGTTCACCATCCAGAGCATCAAGAACATGCTGGCCAAGTTCGGCGTGACCATTCCGCCGAATGCCAATCCGCAGCTGAAGAATGTGGCCGCGGTGACGGTGACCGCGGATCTGCCGCCGTTCTCGAAGACCGGCCAGACCATCGACATCACGGTGTCTTCCATCGGCAATGCCGCCAGCCTGCGCGGCGGCACGCTGCTGATGACGCCGCTGCGCGGCATCGACGGCGAAGTCTATGGCATCGCGCAGGGCAGCATCGTCGTCAGCGGCTTCGGCGTGAAGGGCAACGACGGCTCGAAGCTGTCGATCAACGTGCCTTCCAGCGGCCGGGTGCCCAATGGCGCCACGGTTGAAAAGGAAGTGCCGAACAACTTCACTGCCCAACCCTTCGTGATGCTGAACCTGCACACGCCAGACTTCACCACCGCCGCGCGTACCGCGGCCGGCATCAATCAATTGCTGGGCGAGGGCACGGCGCAGGCCATGGACGCGGTTTCAGTGAAGGTGGCAGCGCCGCAGGATCCGAATCAGCGCATCTCGTACCTGTCGACGCTCGAAGGCATTGAAGTGCAGCCCGGCGATGCGCCGGCGCGCGTCATCGTCAACAGCCGCACGGGCACGGTGGTCATCGGTTCGCAGGTGAAAGTCACGCCGGCGGCCGTGGCGCATGGCTCGCTGTCGGTGACGATCACCGAACGTCAGGATGTCAGCCAGCCCGGGCCGTTGTCGCAGGGCCAGACCATCGTCACCCCACGCAGCGAGATCGCGCTGAACCAGGATCAGGCGCGGATGTTCCTGTTCAACGCCGGCGTGAACCTGGACGAGATCGTGCGCGCGGTGAACCAGGTGGGCGCGGCGCCCAGCGACCTGGTGGCCATTCTCGAGGCATTGAAGCAGGCAGGCGCATTGCACGCCGAGCTTATCGTGATCTGAACCGTGGCCATCGACTCGCTCAAGCCCTCGTTCTACGCCGATCCGGCGGGCCTCACCGCGCTCAAGCGCGGCGCGGCCTCGCAGACGCCAGAAGCCATCCGCGAGACGGCCAAGCAGTTCGAGAGCCTGTTCACCACGATGATGCTCAAGAGCATGCGTGATGCCACGCCGAAGGATTCGCTGTTCGGCAGCGATCAGCAGGACTTCTACCAGGACATGTTCGACCAGCAGATGGCGGTGCAGCTTTCCAAGGGCAAGGGCCTGGGACTGGCCGATGTGCTGGTGCGGCAGCTGATGCAGAGCGCCGGGATCGTGGAAGGCGCGGGCGGCGTGGAAGGTGCGGGCGGCGTGGAAGGTGCGGGCGGCGCCGCAGCTGCCAGTGAAGCAACGGGCTCCGCCAAATCGGTACCGACCGCACAGAATGCAAGTTGGCCACCGCGCAGCCGCGAGGAATTCGTGCAGGCTGTCATGCCGGCGGCACGTGAGGCGGCCGCGCAGCTCGGTGTGGATCCCAGCCTGGTGGTGGCTCATGCCGCCCTCGAAACCGGCTGGGGCCAGTCCATGCCCACTGGCGCCGACGGGCGCCCCAGCTTCAACCTGTTCGGCATCAAGGCCGGCGCGCAATGGCGTGGCCCGCAGGCGGTGTCGATGACCAGCGAGTTCGCCGATGGCCGCATGCAGGGCACGCCGGCCAGTTTCCGCGCCTACGCCTCACCCGAACACTCTATTAATGACTATGCGGGCTTCCTGAAGTCGAACCCGCGTTATGCCAGCGCGCTGAATACCGGCGATGACGCCGCCGCCTTCGCGCGCGGATTGCAGCGCGGCGGTTATGCGACCGATCCGGATTATGTTTCGAAGTTCACCGCGGTGGCCGCGCGACTCAAGGCACAGGTCGCGCAGCCGATACCGTCGGCGAGTGTCGGCTGATTCATGCATCGCCAGCAGCGAGCAGAGGTTTTACTAAATGCCTGACATGATGAATGTCGCTGTCTCGGGCTTGCGGGCCTTCCAGCGCGCGCTCGAGACGACGAGTCATAACATCGCCAATGTCTCCACGCCGGGCTACAGCCGGCAGCGCGTGGACATGTCGGCCAATCAACCGGAGCTGTTCGGCTCGTCGGCGCTGGGCACCGGCGTGATCGTGCAGGGTGTCACTCGTTACGGCGATGACCTGCTGTCCACGCAGATGCGCAGTGCATCGAGCAGCTATTCCCGGCTCGATGCCTATGCCGAGAAGGCCGGCGCACTCAACAACCTGTTTGCCGACAGTTCCACCGGACTGTCTGCCGCGCTGCAAAAATTCACCAACGCACTGCAGGGCGTGGCCAATACGCCTACTTCCACCGCGGCGCGGCAGGTGCTGCTGTCGGAAGCCAATGGACTGGTCACGCGGTTGCAGACCTACGACTCGCGCCTCGACGAGATTGATACCGAGATCAACGCGCAGCTGCGTGGCGAGGCGAACAACATCACCAGCATTGCCTCGAATATCGCGCGGCTGAACCAGGACATCGTGCGCGCCCAGTCGCAGTCTGGCGCGGCACCGGCCGACCTGCTGGACGCCCGCGACGCGCAGCTCGCCGAACTGGCCTCGAAACTCGATACCACGGTCCTGCGGCAGGATGATGGGGCCGTCAACGTGTTCGTCGGCAACGGCCAGTCGCTGGTGCTGGGCAACACTTCCTCGACCCTCGTGGCGCAGCCGGATGCCTTCCAGCCTTCGCGCGTCACGCTGGCACTGAAGACCGCGGGGGGCACGGTCGACATCAGCAGTTCGCTGAGCGGCGGCAGCATCGGCGGACTGCTCGATTTCCGGCGCGAAATGCTGGATCCGGCGCGCAATCAGCTGGGCCAGATGGCCGTGGCGCTGGCCCAGGTGACCAATACCCAGCACCAGGAAGGTACGGACCTTTCGGGCAATCTCGGCGGCGACCTGTTTGCCGTGGGTTCGCCCATCGTGCAGCCGGCTTCCACCAATACCGGTGGCGCCACGCTGACGGCTTCCGTGGCCGGCACCGGCGCGGGGGCACTGACCGCCAACGACTACATCCTGCGCTACAACGGCACGGCCTGGACCATGCAGCGCGCGGACAGTGGCGCGCCGGTGGCCTTCACCGGAACCGGAACCAGCACCGACCCGATCGTGGCCGAGGGCTTGTCCATCGTGGTCAGCGGCACGCCGCCCGCCACCGCAGACCGCTTCCTCGTGAAGCCTACCGCCGGGGCAATCGAAGGCATGAGCGTGCTGATCAGCGATCCGGCCAAAGTCGCGGCAGCGGCTCCGGTGCGGACCAGCGCGGACGTGGCCAATACGGGATCGGCGACGATTTCGGCCGGAGAAGTGCTGGACGCCACGGATGCGCAGCTGCGCAGCACCGTGACCCTGGAATTCACGGACGCCACGCATTACACGGTCAACGGCGCAGGTAATTTCACCTACACGCCGGGCGGCAATATCGACATCAACGGCTGGCGCGCGCAGATCAGCGGTACGCCGGCTGCCGGCGACAGCTTTACCGTGGCCAACAATTCGGCCGGCGTGGGCGATAACCGCAATGCGCTGGAAATGGCTGCCGCGCTGTCGCGCGGCGTGCTGTCCGGCGGTACCGAATCGCTGAACGGCGCGGTATCGCGTTTCGTCGGCGGCATTGGTGTGTCCACCGCCCATGCCAACAGCAGTCTCGACGCGCAGAAGATCATCTACGACGACAGCGTGGCGTCGCAGGAAAGCCTTGCGGGTGTGAACCTCGATGAGGAGGCCGCCAACATGATGCGCTACCAGCAGGCCTACCAGGCCGCGGCGCAGATGATCCGCGTGGCCCAGACCATTTTCGATACCTTGCTGGATGCGACACGCCGATGATCAACCGTATCTCCACGCCCCGGCAGCACAATGCCGCCATCGCCGAGATCCTCAAGCAGCAGGTGGCGCTGTCGAAGACGCAGGTGCAGGTGGCTTCGGGCAAGCGCATCCAGTCGCCGGCCGACGATCCCATTGCCACCACGCGCATTCTCGGGATGGAAGCGCAGCAGGCGCAGCTGGAGCAGTACGGCAGCAATGCCGACTCGCTGAGCGCAAGGCTCGGTGTCGGCGAGCAGGCACTGAGCGATCTGGGCAACCTGTTGCAGCATGTGCGCGACCTGGCCATTCAGGCCAACAGCGGCGCGCTGGATGATGTATCGCTGAAATCCATCGCCACCGATCTGCGCTCACGGGCGCAGGAACTGGTGGATCTGGCCAACCGGCGCGACTCCAACGGCGAATTCCTCTTCAGCGGATTCTCGACGCAGTTGCAGCCGTTTTCGCGCGGTGGCAGCAGCGTCAGCTACGCCGGCGACCAGGGCGTGCGGATGCTGCAGATCGGCGAAAACCAGAAGCTCGGCGATGGCTTTCCCGGAGATCAGGTCTTCATGGCCGTGCCCGAGGGCAATGGCACCTTCAGCGTGGCTACGGGTGTGCATACGGGCACGGGTATCGTCGATACAGGGCAGGTCGTCGATCCGACGGCCTGGGTGCCGGGCAACTACACGATTGAATTCACCGCGCCGGATGCCTGGCGCGTGCTCGATGGCTCGGGAAATCCCCTGCTGGACGGCGGCGGCAATCCTGTGACGGGCACCTATGTCGAAGGTGGCGCGATCGCCTTCAACGGCGTGCAGGTGCAGGTGAAAGGCACTCCCGCGGCAGGCGACACGTTCACCATTGCGCCCGCGGGCGTGAAGAGCCTGTTCCAGACCGTGGATGATCTGGTCACTGCGCTGGCCAGCGGCGCCGACACACCACAGAGTCGCGCGCTGCTGGGCAGCAGTATCAACCAGGCGCTGCAGCAGCTCGACCAGGGCCTCACGCACGTGACGGACCTGCGCGCCGAAGTGGGCGCGCGACTGTCGGCCGTCGACAACGCCGAGCAGACACGCGAGGACCAGAGCTTCCAGCTCGAGGGCTCGATCAGCAATCTGCGCGACCTGGACTATGCCGAGGCCGTCAGCCGCATGAACCAGCAGCTCACGGGATTGCAGGCGGCGCAGGCTGCCTATACGCGCATCGGCCAGATGTCGCTGTTCGACTATCTGTGACGCGCCGCACGTTTGCCTGGCGTGGCTGTGAACTTCACCGCACTTTCTCATCAGGCCGGCTCCAGCGATTCAAGGAACACCGGTCCGCGCCGTTAAGCCTCACGTAGATGGCACTGGCGGCTACCGTCCAGGGCACCCGCCGGTTGGCTTAGCCGGACAGTCATCAAAACGAATGGTTTAACAGGAGCAACGTAATGGCACTTGTCATCAACACTAACGTGATGTCGCTGAATGCCCAGCGCAATCTGCAGACGTCCGGCGGCCAGCTGGCCACTTCACTGCAGCGCTTGTCTTCGGGCCTGCGCATCAACAGCGCCAAGGACGACGCTGCCGGTCTGGCGATTTCCAGCCGCATGACCACCCAGATCAACGGCCTCAACCAGGCTGCCCGCAATGCCAACGACGGCATCTCGCTGGCGCAGACCACGGAAGGCGCCCTGCAGGAAGTGACGAACAACCTGCAGCGTATCCGCGAACTGGCCGTGCAGTCGGCCAACGCCACGAACTCGGACGGCGACCGCAAGGCGCTGGACCAGGAAGTGCAGCAGCGTCTGGA
>Ga0164241_10002707_pt1 | contig 18753 bp, 15 predicted proteins | sample OricomyardsoilBY_FD_108780 | JGI IMG/M metagenome (GOLD analysis project Ga0164241, IMG submission 108780) | Backyard soil microbial communities from Emeryville, California, USA - Original compost - Back yard soil (BY) | ecosystem: Environmental > Terrestrial > Soil > Unclassified | place: USA...
GGGCGCCAGCAGGAACTTGATCGCGACGCGCTCGTCGAGCTCGCGGTGGCGCGCGCAAAAGACGACCCCCGCGCCGCCGACGCCGAGCTCGCGCTCAAGCGCGTATTTCCTCATGAATTGAGGATCGTCTGTAACGCCCGCTGGCACCCTGGGCAGCGGAGGGGGTTCGTCGACTTCTGACATGCGCGCCAAACGACCGGAGCCCTAGCTAACGAACCGCGACGGCGGCTGAGCGTCAAGCCGCCGCGCACCCCCGTAGTTATTTATTGAGGCGGCTCGATGCCAAGCTCCTTGAGCTTGTTGTAAAGCGTCGCGCGGCTCACCCCCAAAACGCGCGCCGCGACCGAGCGATTGCCATCGGAGCGCTTGAGCGCAGCCAGCAGGGCGGCCTTTTCGGCTTTGCGCACCGCCTCGGCGAGCTCCTGAGGCGCGCCCCCGTCCTGCTCCGTGAGCGTCGCGAAGCCGCCGTCGGTGCGTTGCGTTTGAAATTCGGGCTTTTGTACGAATTCCCGCTCGACATCCGCCGGCGTGATCGCGTTTCCCTCGGAGAGCACGACGAGACGCTCGATGAAGTTTTCCAGCTGTCGCACGTTGCCGGGCCAACGCTGCGAGCGAAGGGCCCGCACGGCTTCGGCGGTGAGCTCGAGGCCGCGCTTACCATTTTCGGCCGCAAAACGCTGCGTGAACTCGCGCGCCAAGAGCTCGATGTCGTCGCGCCGCGCGCGCAGCGGCGGGATCCAGAGCGTCACGACGTTGAAGCGCTGGAAGAGATCGTGACGAAAGGTGCCGTTTTCGACCATCGCGTCGAGGTCACGGTGCGTCGCGAGCACGAAGCGCACGTCGATGCGCTGCGTCGTGCGGCTACCGAGCCGCTCGAACTCGCGATCTTGCAGCAAACGGAGCAGCTTGGCCTGCAAAACAGGAGTAATCTCGCCGATTTCATCCAGGAAGAGTGTCCCGCGGTCGGCGAGCTCGACGCGGCCGGCCTTACGCGAGACAGCGCCCGTGAAGGCGCCGCGCTCGTAGCCGAAGAGCTCGCTTTCGAGCAAGGTGTCGGGCAGCGACGCGCAGTCGATCTTCACGAACGGACGGTCCTTGCGCGGGCTCTGCGCGTGGACGGCGCGCGCGACGAGCTCCTTGCCGGTGCCGGTTTCGCCGCGAATCAGCGTCGTCGCGGTGCCGGCGGCCGTGCGCTTGATGAGATCGCGCAGCTTGCGCATGCCCTCCGATTCGCCGAGCAGCGTCGAGGCATGCCGCGCGGCGCGGGGCGGCTTGGCGGCGCCTGTGGCGGCGGCGGACAGCGCCTTTGAAGCGACGAAAGCGACCTCTTCGGCTGAAATCGGCAGCGTCAGGACGTCGGTCGCGCCGGCGCGCAGGGCGTCCGCGGTGGCGGCCTCGTCTTCCCGCTCCACGAGCACCACGACGGGGAGGTCCGCGGAGCGGGCCACCAGGTCCGCGAGGAGTGATCCCAATTGGCCATCCGCACTGCTCGACGGGTGAGCGACGACGAGGTCGTAAAGCTCCGATTGTAACCGCGAAATTGCCGCCTTGGCGTCAGGCACGGCCCGCGGCGTTTGACCCGCGTGCTCGAGTGCCTGGACGACCGCCGCCGCGCGGGTCGCATCGGGGTCCACCACCAAGACGTTCGGCATCGGCGCGCCATCCTAGCTTGGCCGGAGGGCCCGGGTGAAGGGCGCGTCCAAGGTTCTGGACACGGGCGCTGTCGCGATGCTTAGACGGTGTCCAAATCACTGAAACGTTGCTCATGGCAAAGGGAGCAATTCGCGCATCGACGCTGGCGGCGCTGTCGCTCGTGACGAGCTGTGAGTCCGGGACCCCGCGAGGGGTCCAGGGGCCGGCTTCCGCCGAACACCGCGCGCCCACGCCAGCCGCCAGCGCAAAGGGAGCACCCCGCCCCTCGCAGGACCCGGCCGGCAGCGCGTCCGTCCCGACCGCCAGCGCGACCGCGGCGGCGGCCCCGGACCGGCCCACGGAACCGAAGACGATGCCGTGCAACGTCGCCCTCATCGGCGACTCGATCACCGATTACCGCTCCTTCGGCGGCGGCTACGTGCGCTACCTCGAGGAGCGTTGCCCCCGAAGTCGTTTCGCGAACTTCGCGAAGGGCGGCGCGATGGTGAATCAGATGCGCGCGCGCTTCGAGACCGAGCTCGCGCACGAAGCGCGCGGCACGTTTTCTCACGTAGTCATTTTCGGTGGCGTCAACGATCTCTACAGTGACGAAACGGCGGGCCGCACCCCAGCGAAGATCGAGGCCGATCTCGGCGCCGTCTACGCCGGCGCGCGAGCGCTCGGCGCGCGCGTGGTCGCGCTCACGGTAGCGCCGTGGGGCGGCTTCACGCGCTGGTTCACGCCGCACCGCGCGCAGACGACGCGCGAGCTCAACGCGTGGATCCGCGAGCAGACAGCCGATGGCAGCGTCGATGCGGTCGTCGACGCCTTCGCCCTACTTTCGTGCGGCGACGCCGACCGTCTTTGCGAGCGCTACGAGCGCTCCCGCCCGGACGGCTTGCATCCGGGCAAAGCGGGCCACGAGGTGCTCGGTGCCGCGCTCTACGCGGCAGAATTTCACGCTTGTCCTTGAGGCACCGCGCCACGGGTGGGGCAAGCTACGGTCTTTACCGCGTCCGGCGCGACGTGAGAGTCTCAGCGCGCGCCATGCATCGGTCTGGTCTTGCATCGCTGTTCGGGCTTGCGTTCGGAGCAGCCGCCATCCTTCATGCGGGGCGCGCAAGCGCGGAGCCTGCTGGAGCACCCGCTTCGTCCGCCACCCCCGCTGCTGAGAGCCGGGCAGAAGGCTCGAAACCGTCCGTCGCAGGTGTGTCGCTCCTCGCCGTCGCCGGCTACGGGACGAGCACGAGCGAGGCACGCGGCATGCAGCTCTCACCCTATGGCGCGACCTTCGGGCTCGACGCGGGCTTCACTTTTCGTTTCGGTTTGCGACTCGGGTCCTACGTCAACTATTCGCTCGGCAAGGCGGAGCGGAACCATCGCGATGCGCTCCTGGGTCGGGGGTTCGACTTCACGGCCGACACGTCGAGCCTGAACCTCGGGCTCGCCGTCGGATACGACGTGCCGCTCTACATGCTCGTCCTCCGCTACAACCTGAGCTTCGGGATCACGTCGATGCATTGGGATTTCGGCGGCGTCGACCCGAGCGACGTCCGCTACGGCGACGCGAAGGCGCCGAACGTCGGCTTCCACTTCGCGCCGGGCCTCGCGCTCTTGTGGCCTCACGGCGCCTTTCAGGCGGGTATCGGCTTCGATTATCTCGTGCAAACGAGCGGAACCATCCCGAGCGGCGTTCTCGGCAAGCTGCTCGTCGGGGTGAAGCTGTGAGTCGGCACTCTCTCCAAGGGCTCGCGTTCCTCGCGATGTACGGAGCGCACGCCGCACCCGCTGCGGCGCAACCCGCTCCCGAACCGGCGCCGGCGATTCCGACGTCGTCGCCCGCCGCTCCCCCGCCCCCTTCGGATCCCGCAGTGGCTCCCACGAGCGAGCCCGTGCCGGCGCCCATCCGCAACGAGCCCACGGCCGAAGCGCCTGCGTCCGCCGCTGCCGCCACTCAGCCTCAGGCGCCTGCGGCTCCGGGCGGCGCGCCACCCTCGCCCGCGGGGGGGGACCTGCAGAGTCCGGAGCAAGTCAGTACCCGCAACTCGGCCTACAGCCTGCCGCGCAACACCTGGGGGTTCAACGTCGGCGCGCTCGGCATCGGCGGCGGCGACGCGTTCGCGACGCTCGGCGTGGGCTACGGCTTCGGCGCCGGCCTCCAAGCGAATGTCAACTTGGCGCACGCGAGCGTCGGACTGCTGAACCTGGCTCTCGGCTGGCACTTTCTCGACACCCGTTACTTCGATCTCGGGGCGCGCGTCGGCTTTTGGTACGGCCACGGTCAGTGGTTTTGGATTGCGCGCGGCGTCGCGAAGGATCTCGTCTCGAAGGTCGACGTGCTTCAGGTCCCCATCGAGCTCACGGCGAGCGCTCCGCTCACGCGCTGGCTCGAGCTCGACCTCGGCGCGCAGTACGCCTACGCGAGCCTATTGGGCTCGGCGAGCGACGGCCGTTCAGTCTTCGTCGACGCACAGATCGGGGCTCGCCAGTTCATCGTCCAGCCGGGGGCGCGCTTCTTCTTGTCCGACGCGACGGCACTCGAAGTCTTCGCGAAGCTCCCGGCCTTCACGACCGTCCCTACGGAGCGCCGCGACATTTCGGTGCCCTTCAAAAGCACGTGGTCGATGGAGGGCGGCTTCCGCTCACGCCTCGCGCGCGGCTTGTTCGGAACCATTCGCCTCCACTACGGCTCCGTGGCGGACGTGCTCTACGGCTCGCGACTGTACCCGTCGTTCGAGCTCGAGTACCGGCTCTGACGGTGCTCTGAACATAGCGAGCGAAACCAAATTTGCGCCGCGCGTTCAGGTGCAAGGCCTGCTGACGTGCGCTACGCTTGTCACCCTTTTCCGGAGCAAGTCCCTTGCAAAATTCCATGCTCGTCGTGTCGCGACTCGTCGTCGGCGGCGCAGTCCTCGTCGTGGCCGGCTGCGGCAGCGATTCGGCCGACAACGGACCGAACTCTTCCGGCGCCGGTGGATCGGGCGCCGGTGCGACCGCAGGGAGCGGCGCTCTGTCGGGCTCGGGGGGAATGGGCAGCGGTGGCGTCAGCGGCTCGGGAACGACCGCTGCAAACGGCGGCGAATCTCAAGCAGGTGCCGGCCCCCGGGGCGGAGCAAGCGGCTCAGGGACAAGCGTTGGCGGAGTTTCAGCTGGCATGTCGGGCGGCGCCGGGAACCCGAGCGGCAGCGGAGGTGCTCCCGAATGGGGCGTTCCTTCACGGCCGACGGGGCAAACGTGCAAGGTGGTGAGCCCGCAGTCGATGCAACCGGCGCTCCTGAGCGCGACGGGCTGTGTCGATCCCACGAACCCCATCAAGGCTGCCGCGACTCTGGTTCCGTATGGCATTGCGACGCCGCTTTGGTCGGACGGCGCCGAGAAGCATCGCTACTTTGCCCTCCCCGACGGCGGCACGATCCACGTGAAGGACTGCACCGGCGACGCCCCCGACTGCAAAGACCCGGTGAGCGGGGGTGGCTCGTACGAAGATGAAGGCGACTGGGACTTCCCCGACGGAACCGTCTTCATGAAGACGTTCTCGTTCAACGGCAAGCTCGTCGAGACCCGCTTGCTGATGCGCAAGGACAAGGACAATTGGTGGGGCTTCAGCTACCAGTGGCGGGAAGATCAGACGGAAGCGGACTTGCTTGGCACGAGCTCCGACGGCTACGACGCCATGGTGCCGGGGCCGAGCGGCACGGTAAATTGGCACTTTCCGAGCCGCGGACAGTGTTTGCAGTGCCACGTCACGGCTGCAGGCGTTTCGCTCGGTCCAGAGACGTCACAGCTCAACTTCGATTTCGACTATCCCAACGGCGCGAAGGGCAACCAGCTCGACACGCTCAAGCACGCCGGTCTGTTCGAGAAGGATCCGCCTGCGCGCCCGGTCTATCCGAACCCAGCGGACACGACATTGCCACTCGAGGAACGTGCCCGGTCGTACATGCACATCAACTGCGGCGTCTGTCATCGACCCGGCGGCAACTTCACCGACTTCGACGCGCGCTACGCGACGCCGCTCAAGGACACGCTGCTCTGTGGCCAGAAAGCAGAGAAGACAATCCCTTCAGAGTACATGCTCACCGATCCGATGCGGGTGGACCCCGGCCACCCGGAAAAGTCAGTCGTGTCACTGCGCATGCACAGCCTCGAGCCGACCTTCCGGATGCCGCAAATCGGCTCGCGGGTGATCGACGACGTCGGGACCAAAGCGATGGACGACTGGATTTTGTCGCTGACCGCCTGCCCCAATTGATGCAAGCCTAGGGCTGGGGTCCGATCTAGGAGCGACGGCGCCGTCGTAGGGCCAGCGCCACCATGCCGAGGCCCGCAGCGGCAAAGCCAAGACTAGAGCTACCGCCATCCGCCAGGCGGCAGCCGCAACCCTTGTCTGCCGGCGGGGCGCTCCCGGGAGGCTTGGTGCCGACACCTGCTTGACTGCTCGTACTCCCCGCAACGCTGGTCGTGCCACCGGCAGCGCCAGAGCCGCCGCCGCCGGAGGCTCCTGAACCACCCGTCGCGCTATTGCCTCCAGTCGAGCCGCCGGCGCCCATCGCAGTGCCCGCGCTACCGCCAGCACTCGGCCGACCCCCTGAGCCTGCCGTTGCCGTCCCTCCAGCTCCAGCAGTCTGATTTCCGCTACCGGAGACCGCACCGGTGCCGGTGCCGCCGCCGCTTACGGCCCCGACACCGGCAGACCCAGCGACGCCCGACCCACCAGCGCCCATGCCGCCCGTACCCATCATTGACTGGCAGTCGTCACCGGTCTGGTCCTTGGGCTTAACCTCGTAGACCGAGCCTTCCTTATTGTTGACGAGGTACACGGCGCCGCCCGGTCCCTGCCGAATTGCGGCAGGACCAGCGCCCTGGAACGTCCCAACGTCTGTCGAGGTCGAAGACATCACGCCGGTGCGATCGGCCTTCACCGTCAGAGCATGAACCCAACTGGCTCCGTTGTCGGCGAACCAATAATAGAGGGCGCCGCCGAACGCTTTGTTCCAGCCACAACCTTCGGGAATCAACCCGCCGATAATGCAGTTCGACCCACCCGAGTGCGTGTATTGATAAACGGGTGCTACACACTGCCGCGACGGCTGCATGCTCGAGCAGTTTTTGCTGTCGACGTCGCCCCAAGCTTTCATGCCTTCATTGAAGGGGTAGCCGAAGTGTTGGCCAGTGTAGCCAGCGGCGGGATCGCTGACGCTCACTTCTTCGTTCGTGAACTCACCTACGTCAGCAATCCACATCCGGCCGGTGTGCGGATCGACCCAGAAACGGAACGAGTTACGCAGACCCCAGGCATAGATACGCTTGTCGGGGGCCGCCATGCCCCAGGCGCCGTTGTACGTATCACACGATGTGACCATCGCCTCGGCGGAAAGTGGGTTGTCACTCGGGATCGTGCCGTCCAGGTTGACGCGCAAGATCTTGCCGTTCCCCTTGTTCAGGCAGCTCGTGTATTTGTTGTTGGGCGCGACCGTACTTCCGGAGGGATTGTGTCCGGTGTCACCGACCGCGACGTAGAGGAAACCGTTGTAGATCTCCATACCGCCGCCGTTGTGGTTGAGCGGCCCCTCGAGCCCCGGATCCCCGGCGTTCACGCCCTTCGCAATGATGGGCTTGTTCCGGTCGACCGTAACGCCGCCGTCTTCAGCAAGGACGCCGTGATACACGCGATGTTTGTCCGCGGTATCTTGACCATCGTCGGCATAGAAGAAGAACCCGTTCGCCATCGCGGGGTCGGCCACGACGCCCGTGAGACCTTTCTCCTGAAAGCTGTTGTCGATGGTCGGGAACTGGCCCGTGGTGGTCTTCTTCGTTCCGTCCAAAAGGCGAACCGTGATCTCACCCGTGCGACGCGTGACGACAGCACGACCATCAGGCGCAAACGCGATATCTGTCGCCGCGGAAGCACCCGTGAGCCACTGCGCGTCGATGCTGAGCGCATCGGCGAAATCACCAGTAAGATCGGCTCTCGCCTCGCTCGGAAGCAGTAGCCCGGAAACACCAGCCACCACGGCCAGTAGCCGCAGCGCGACCCGCCTGAACGAGGTCACCCGGTTGGGTCGGAAGCCATTGGCACGCATCAATCTGTCCTTTCTTATCATCGGCGTCTACGACGGCGGGTCATGACGGCCGCGACGGCAAGTACGCTCGCGAGCGCACCAAGCTCCGTGTTGCCGCGACCGGCCGTGCGGCAGCCGCAGCCGCCGCTGTCTTTCGAAGCATCTTTGCTCGCAGTGCGACTTGCTGAGGTTGCACCTGCACTCGGGGTGGCGGCACCTTGGCCTGCATTGCTCGCCCCGCCGGCATTGCCGCCGCCCAAAGCGCGTCCTGCGCCGCCCGAGCTAACCCCGCCGCCGCCGTTGGAGCTCCTGCCACCAACTGCTCCACCGCCACCCAGCGATGCGCCCGCCGTGCTCTGTCCGGTCCCCGCTTCAGGCCCGACGCTAGAGCCGGCTTCGCCACCGACGCCGCCGCCCCCCATCCCTCCCATGCTCATACAATCAGGGCCCGACGCCTGCTTGGGTTGGAGCCGGTAGATCTCGCCGGACCCGTTCCCCACGACATAAACGTTCCCGTCCGGCCCCTGACGGATCGACGCTACCCCTGAGCCCGACGGAAACGTGCCGAGCTCGAGCGCCGTCGGAGACGTCACCCCTGAGCGATCGTCTTTCACCTCGAGCGCGTGGAGCCAATTCGCGCCGTGATCAGCGAACAGGTAGTGCGCCTTTCCGCCGAACGCCTCGCTCCAACCGCAGCCCTCTGGGATGAGCCCGCCGATGACGCAATTGGCGCCCCCCGTCCGACCGTAATCATGCACCGGAGGCGTGCACGACTTAGCTGGGATAAACCCACTGTTGCAGCTCTTTCTATCGAGCGTGCCGTCAGGCGGGCCCTCATCTTTATCGGGCCAGGTTATGGTGCCTTCGTTGAAAGGATAGCCGTAGTGCTGATTGCCGGCACCCACGCTGATCTCTTCGCGCGTGGTCTCACCCACGTCCCCAATCCACAAGAGGCCCGTGTGCGGGTCGATCCAAAACCGCCAGGGGTTACGGAAGCCCCAAGCGAAGATGCGCTTGTCGGGCGCCGCTTCACTCCAGGCGCCGGTGGGCTGGTCGCACGACGTGACCGAGTCGACACTCACGAGCGGATTGTCATTCGGGATGGTCCCGTCGAGGTTCACCCGGAGGATCTTGCCGTTCCCCTTATTCAGACAACTGCTGTACTTATTCTTCGGGGGGCTCGCGTTTTGGCCGGTGTCGCCGACGCCGATGTAGAGTTGGTTCTTGTAAACGAAGAGGCCGCCGCCGTCGTGGTTCGCCGGCCCTTCTAGGCCCGGATCGCCTGGGTTCTTGTTGGCAGCGACGATGGGATTATCGGCATCTACCGTTAGCGTGTTTTCACTGGAGCTTAGAACGCCGTGGTAGACCCGGTGCTTGTCAGTCGTCGACGGCCCGTTGTCGACGTAGAAAAAGAAGGCGTTCGGAGCGCTCGGGTCGGCAAAAATGCCGTTCAAGCCCTTCTCGGAACTGCTGTCGACGTTGTCGAAGGTCCCCGTGACGTTGGTTTTGGTGCCGTCTGTATCGACGATGGTGATCTCGCCAATCTTCCGCGTTACCACGGCCCTTCCGTCCGTCGCCCAGGCGATGTCGGTCGCGGCGTTGATCCCGGTAACGAACGTCTCCAGCGTGATGGCATCACTGTAAGGAGGCACCAGGTCGGCCCTTGCGGGCGCGGCCTGACAGAGGAAAGCAAGCGTGAGGGCCGCGGAAAGCCGCTTCGGGCCTAGGCTGGGCGGCTTTACATTGCGGAACATGGGCTGGGCCCGGCGCCGCCAACCGGGTGCGTGGCCGGGTGACGAGTCCTTCGAGATTAGCACGGTGGATTGCATTTCCGCGCGAGTTTTCAGTACCGAAACGGGTACGCAGCAGGCTTTATGGCGGTTTTCGCCTCAGTTTTTTGGCGCGCCGCAATTTTTCCTGGGCGGGACGCAGAAACCCACGGGGGTTGAAGCGGGTGTTGGGGGTCTTCACCATTTTGCGCTATCAACCACGCCCCATGGAGAGCACGGAGTCGGGAGAGAAGAGCGAGCGCCCCTCGAAGCGCCCGCGTGACGAGGACGCGCCGCGCCGTCGCACGGACGCCGCACGCAAGCGCCGCGCTGTTCCTGACGAGCCGACCCCCGTCATCAGCGGACGGTTTCTCACCGCGTCCGTCCTCGTGCTCGGCCTGACGGTCATCCCGATGTCGAACATCGGCAGCCTGATCGAGCCGAAGGATCCCACCGTCCCGAAACCGAACACGTGGACCGTCGGCAGCAAGTCGACCGTGGCGATCACGCTCATCACGGCCGACTACAACAAGCTCTTCTGCGCGAGCGACAAAGAGTACTCGGGCTATCACTGCGGCTTCAAATCGGAGACCGAGGCATGGCCACGCGATCCGACCAAGCCGCTCGACGACAACAAGGCGAGCGTCATCCAGCCGTACCGCACGTGGCTCGACAACCAGCTCGTGCTCGTCGCGGGCCTCTGGTCCCAACCGGCTGTCGCGACGCGCCTGCACCGCGAGCCGTCGGGCGGCGTGGAAGAGGACAAACTCGCGCGTTTCGTCGTCGAATGTCAGGTCACGTTCATCGCGAAGATGGACGGCGTCAAGCTGCGCTGGGGCCCGGGACAGTGGACGAACCCAACATGAACCCGATGCTCGCGAAGCCCGAGTCGTGCAAGCTCATCGAGGCTGAGCCGCCGTGATCCCGTCGCGCGAGCGGGCGCGATGAGCCTCGCGCGCCTGATTGCGACCTGGTTCGGCTGCGGCTACTCCAAATACGCGCCGGGTACGGTCGGAACGCTGGGGACGCTTCCGTTCGCGTACTTCCTCCATCAATTCGGGATCGTTCCTTATTGGCTCGGCACGCTGGTCGTGACCATCGCCGGGGTCTGGGCGAGCGGCCGCGTGGCGCACGAGCTCGGGGTCGAAGATCCACAGGTCGTCGTGGTGGACGAGACGAGCGGGACGCTCATCGCAGTCGGTCTCGCGAGCGGGCTCGAGTTCCGCGAGAACTACTTGCTGTTCGCGGTGGCCGTAGCCGGGTTTCGGCTCTTCGACATCTGGAAGCCCGGGCCGATCGACAGCGTTCAAAGGCTGCCAAGGGGTTGGGGAATCATGGCTGATGACGTGCTCGCGGGCGTTGCCGCGGGGCTGCTAGCCGAAGCCATCGGGCCGCTTGTGGCGCGTTTTTCGCATTGAGGGCAGGGCGACAAAAAAGGAGCAACTGAGGTCGAGGGGCGACCGATAGGTCGCCATGAGGTACACCGTCACTCGGCTGCAGAAACGGATCCGAGCGCGCCGCCCCGCAGCGAAGTTCCGCCGCCTCGGCTGGCTCGTGGTCGCCCTGGGCACTGCGTGTGCTTCCGAATCCCTTGAAGTGAAGGAGAACTGTGGGGATCCGCCTTGCGAGCCCTCCCGCGCCACCCCCGCGGTCTTGTCGATCACGCCCGAGGACGGCGACATCGGCGCCGAGCCCAAAGGCGTCGTCCGTATCCGATTCAACACGGAACTCGATGCGGGTTGCGTGTCCGCTGAGAACGTTGTCGTACTAGAAGGAAACGAGGCTGTCCCCGGGAAGCTCACGTACGCCGACACGCAGATAACGTTCGCGCCCTCGGCTGACCTGGCGCTGCTCGCGACTTACCGCGTCCTCATCAAGGCGGGACTCACCAGCGCGGGCGGGATCCCGATGGGCCGTGAGTTCGCCTCCGAGTTTACCGTGCGCGACGGCACATGGACGTCGCCTAGTTCTGTGGGCCGATCGTGGCTCTCGGGCCTGAGTGCGGACGCGGCGGGAGGTTTCGTGCTCGGATGGGAGGCTGAAAACGTCGCGCATGTACGGAACTATTCTGGGGGGAGGTGGAAGGAGGACGATCAGGTCCTTTGCACGAGCTGCCTTCGATCCAGCTTGGGCGGTAACAGCCACGGCGATGCCGTTGCGGTTGCGCTCGACTTCGATGGAATCGCCCGCGCTAAGCAGTTCCGCCAAGGGACGTGGCAAGCGGATTCCGACGAGGTCTGTCATCTCACAAGCTACGTTCCGCAAGCTGCGATCAGCGCGACCGTAGCGCCGACGGGCGAGGTGCGCGCCCTTTTTGTCGACGGCGACACCGTCCGGACGAGGCATACCGATCGTTACGGAGTCTGGTCGGGCGGCACCGACACGGCGGGATCCATCCGAAGCGCACCGGTGCTCGCGTTCAATGATGCAGGCACCGGCTTCGTCGCTTGGACGGCGTACGATGAAGCAAGCGAAACCAGCGCCGCACGTTTCGTCCGCCTCCCTGCCGCAGACAACGTCGTGGACACCATTCCGAGCAGCGTCGATGCCGGCGACGCGCTCGGAGCGCTGACCATGGCCGTCGCTAGCAATGGCGAAGCCGAAGCACTTTGGGTCTCCGCTGGCGCTCTGATGGCGAGCCACTACACGGGCACCGGTTGGTCTTCGGAAGCACCGCCCACGGGGTCCGAGACCGCGGGGATTTGCGCCCAGCCGAGCGTCGTCTTCGACGGCGAAGTTTTCGTCGCCGCTTGGGGGCAGCTTGCGCGCGGTGAGGACACACCCTGCATTGTTCACACGAGTCGACGACACGACGGGAGCTGGGAAGATTCGGGAGTCCGGAGCGACTCGCGCAGCTCGGCAGCGGTGAGCGAGCCTCTCCACCTGCGCGCGGATGCGTGGGGCAACTTGACACTTTTATGGACGGCAAGCGGTCAAGCCACCTACGTGCGGTTCAATCACGCGACCACGACGTGGTCCGCTCCCGTGAGCGCTTTCCCGGGCCACGTTTCCGTGGCGCGTTCTCTCGTCGGCGCGAGCGGAACGCTGCTCGCCGCATTCGAGAACGGCGGGAACGTCGAGACCGCTCTATTTCGATAGCCGACTACAAACTTACGAAACCGCAAGACGATTTCTCTCAGCAGGCGAAAATGAACGTGATGGGTCGTGAAATCTTTAGACACCTGGTGCGATCGCGACCCGCGTGCTTAAGTCCGGGTTCGATGACACGGAGCGATGTGGGGGGTCCGCAAATTCTTGCAGCGCAGCGAAAAGCGTGGCGCCCAGCTGCCCTCACCGCCGCCGGGCTGCTCGTAGCTTTGAATCCGGGCTGCGGCGCACCCCCATGTGAAGAGACACTGACCTGTCCGCGGGCGACGGGCGGCGACACCGCGGAAGGCGGGATGGGTGACAGGGGCGGCACCACGGCCAGCGGCGCCTCCGGTAGAGGAGCAGGTGACGGTGGAACTGCAGGAAAGGGCGCCATAGCCGGCGCAGCCGGTCACCCCAACACGTCCGGAGCGGGTGGGAGCTCGAGCACGAGTGCGGGCGCCGATGGATACGGAGGAACGAGCAACTTTGCCGGCGAAGATGGGGCAGGGACGGGCGCTGGCGACAACTGTGACACCGCATGCGACGACGGCAACGCCGAAAACGGCGAGGAGAGCTGCGTTCGTGGACACTGCGTTCCAGGAAACGCCCCGCCGACCGTCGTCTCCGTGACACCTGCCGACGGCAGCCTGGAGGCCGACCCCGCGGGCAGCGTTCGCATCGAGTTCAGCGAGGAGCTCGATGCCGCAACCGTATCGTCCGAGACCATCATCGTCACAGACGGCGTTGACCCAATCGCCGGCAGCATCACCTACACCGGCAGGCGCGTGACCTTCACTCCGAAGTATGAGCTATCGTTGCTGTCCGGTTACGTCCTCACGGGTAAATCTGCCGTGAGTGACCTAGACGGCGCACCGATGCTGGAAGATGTCGTGTCCCGTTTCGCCGTGCGCGACGGCAGCTGGGGCACCGCCAAGTTAATAGCAGCATCGTCTAGGTTTACGGGGCTAGGTGCAGACGGGCACAGCAACTTCATCGTCGGCCATGACACGCGCGGGAGCGCGTACTCGGGAGGCGCTTGGGCCACAGCGACAGACGTCGATTGTGACGACTGCTTTGTTAACAACGTTATGGCGGGCAACAGCAACGGCGATGCTCTGGCCGTTGGGATGACCAACTACGGGATAGTCCTGGCTCGCAGCTACGGCGCTGGAGCCTGGGACACGGAGGACGAAAACATCTGCGAAGCTACGTCATATGTGCCGAATATCACCATTGCCGCCGGAATGGCGCCCACTGGCGAAGGCTACGTCATCATCTTTGACGATCCGATGGTGCGAATTAGAAAGATTGATCCCGATGGCGCTTGGTCGGGCAGCGATATCACCGATGAAGGTGGGGATCCCTTTAGTGGAACGCCGCCAATCATAGTGTTCAACAACAAGGGCGACGGGCTTGCAACGTGGGTTCCAACCAGCCCGAGTTCAGTCACAAGACGCTTCGTCCGTTTTGAACCGGGCACCGCACCGCCGAGCGAGTTGGCTGACGGACCGATCGGCGCAGACGCTTTGGCCATTGCAGAAAATGGCGACGCCATGGCCATCTGGGGGACACGCTACTTATCGTGGAGTCACTACACAAAAACCGGGTGGTCTGGCGAACGCTCGCTCGAAGTGCAACCAATGTCCGGCACCCCCGTGCTTGTTGCGGACGGCAACGATTTCGTAGCCGCCTGGCAACAGCGCGCGAGCGACTCCGCCCCGTGCATGGTTTATTCAAGCCGTTGGCACAACGGAAACTGGAGCGACGCTGAGCTCCGAAGCGATCCCACCAAGCCCGCCGACTGCACGCAGGCGCCACTCCTCGGTGCCGACGTCCATGGCAATCTCATGCTCTTCTGGACGAGTGGGAGCGAAGCGAACTACGCGCGATTCAATGGCGCAACTGGCAGCTGGACGGACGCGCAAACTGCTTTCGGCGCGGCGGTGACGGCCGAGCGTGCGCTCGCCATCTCCGCCAACGGGACCCTCATCACGGCGTTCAACAGCAACGGCAACGTCTACGCCGCCGTGTTTCAATAGCCCGCGCGGCGAGCCCCCTCACCGATAATCCTTCACCCCGGCGCCGAGCAACGTGCCGCACATCGTCTTGCAGAGAATATCCTTGTCTTTGCAGTGATACTCGCCGCGCTCCTTGAGCTCGAGCTTGCGCTTCATGTCCTCGAAACGTGAAGCCCGCCGAGCGCTCGACTGTGTCGAGCGTCCATTTTTTCTCGACTTCTTGTGGCGTGCGAAAATCGGTGGGCTTGCCGTCGGGCTCGGAACAGCGGGGCGCCCCCTCACCGCGCTCTCGTAGAGCCTTGCCTCCGCATAGGCACATCGGCCTATTGTGGGGCGGCGGTGGTCAACGCAGAACTGGGAAGATTGGTGGATCGGTGCGGCCCGGCGAGGCTGGCGGCCTCGTGCCTGGGGGACCTCTTCGAGCGCGCGGACCTCTATGAACTACAGTTGAGTCAGTGATGAGAATTGTCGGCAAAGGGTTGCGAGGATGGGCTCTTTTCGTCTTCGCGGGCGGCGTCGTGTTCGCCTGTTCGGACCCTCGAACCTACAGGGAGTCGGGCGGCGGGCAAGGCGGCGGCGCCGGCTCGCCCGCGGCGGGCGGTTCCGGGCGCGCGGCAGGCGCAGGCGGCACGGCCGGCAGCTCGAGCGGTAGGGGCGGTACGTCGAGCGGCGACGCCGGCAGCTCGACCAACGAGGCGGGCCGAGCGGAAGCGGGGGCCACGACTGGCGGCGGAACTTCCAACGGCGCCCGGGGCGGCTCCGGTGGGGACGCGGGCGGTGCCGGCGAGCCGATGGCGGAGGCGGGGACGGGCGGTGCCGACGCCGGCGACCCGTGCGAAGCGAACCCCTGCAAGCACGGCACCTGTGAGGCCGAGGGTACGTCCTATTCCTGCTCGTGTGAGACGGGGTACCGCGGCGACCACTGCGAGCTCGACATCGACGATTGCAAAGACGACCCGTGCAAGAACGGAACCTGCATCGACGGGGTCGCCGCGTTTCAATGCGACTGCGGAGACACCGGCTACACCGGCAACCTCTGTGAGACCCTGATCCAGAACTGCGCGCAGACCCCTTGTTTGAACGGCGGCACCTGCACGGACGTGGGCGCGTCCCGCACCTGCAATTGCACGGGGACCGGCGCCACGGGAACCAGCTGCGAAGTGGACGTCAACGAATGCGAGGACGATCCCTGCGACGCGCTCACGAGCTGCACGAACTCCACCGGTGGCTTCAGCTGCGGCAACTGCCCCTCCGGCTACACGGGGACCGGCCTCTCGGGCTGCAACGACATCAACGAGTGCAGCACGAACAACGGCGGCTGCGACACGCTCACGACTTGCACCAACACGGCCGGCAGCCGCACCTGCGGGCCCTGCCCGAACGGCTACAGCGGAACGGGCGCGACGGGGTGCACCAACATCAACGACTGCGCCGGCAGCCCCTGCAAAAACGGCGGCACCTGCCAGGACGGCATCAACGCTTTCAACTGCGCCTGCACGGGTTCCTGGAGCGGCTCGACCTGTCAAAACGCCACCCTCACGATCAACGCTTCGGCACGCGGGTACTACGCGGACCTCGACTGGCTCCCTCCCAGCAATGGCAATACGCTCACGGGCTGGAGCGGCCAGTGGCTGTACGCGTCCTTCTTCATTTTCCCGATTCCGAGCTTCACGGGCAAGGTGAGCTCCGTGACGCTGCGGCTCGAGCACGAAAACTACGACTCGGCCGACGCGAGCGAAATCGTCACCGTTCGCGACGTGAGCACGCCTGTCGCGACGCTACTCAGCAACACGATGGCCAACCAGACCATCTTCCAAGATCTGTCCACGGGCACGCAGTACGGCACCCTGAACGGGTGGAGCCAGGCCACGGTGGGCACCATCCGGTCCTTCGCCTTGAGCGGCGCAATCACGCCGGTCGCGAACGCGCGTGGCTCGAGCTTCGCGATCGGCGTCAGCCTGAGCCCCGTGAAAGTAGCCGACAAGGCCGAGTACGTTCGCTTCAGCGCCGACGTGGAGGCGCGCACGCACCAGCTCGAGGTGGTCGTCGTCCCGCCCTGAGGCACGTGCAGCTCGCAACGCGGCGGACGTGCGCTCAGCTGTCACTCGCTCGCTTCACCGGTAATCTTTCGCTCCCGCGCCGAGCAGCGTGCCGCACATCGTCTTGCAGAGAATGTCCTTGTCCTTGCAGTGACACTCGCCGCGCTCCTTGAGCTCGAGCTTGCGCTTCATGTCCTCGAGCGTGAAGCCCGCCGAGCGCTCGACTTTGTCGAGCGTCCATTTTTTCTCGACTTGTTGTGGCGTGCGGAAGTCGGTGGGCTTGCCGTCGGGTTCGGAGCAGCAGCGGAAGCCGAGGAAGTAATAGTAAAATCCTTCGTCGTGGGTGTAGATCTTCGGGCGACACTGGTTGCGGACGCCCTTGTACCAAGGGCCACCGGTGTGAACGCTGTCGAATTTGCCGCGAAAATCGCTGCGTTTGTAAGATTCGCTCGCGACGACCTCGTCGACGTTGACGGGCAGATCGGGCACGCCGTATTCGCTGACGCAGGCGGGCTGGCTGCCGTTGCGGACGCCCTTCCACAGCCGCGCGAGCTCGGCGGGGTCGCGCGCCGCCACCTTCTTCATGTCGGGGCCGTCCCACTCGACGTCGCCTAGGCACTTGTTGGTGTCGCGCACGTAGCCGTACGGGAACGGGAGCATGCGCGGGCCCTCGCACGCGAGCGTCCACTCCGATTCCGTGCAGAGCCGTTTGCCGACGGCCGCGCACTTGAGCTCCGCCTGGTGGAAGCGGTTCATCACCTCGGGCCGCGCCCCCTTCTGGTTCGGCCAGGTGTACGCGTCGATGCAGAAGCGCTTCTTCGTTTTTTCACCCACGCAGCGCGAATGGGGCTCGAATTCCTCGCACACGGTCTTTTTGTTACTTTTGTCGTACCAGCTCCGTTTGCAGTCGTGCTCGACCTCGGAGCAGTAGTCGCCGTCGACGAGGATCATGCCTTCCGGGCAGTCGTCGGCGTCGGGCTTCGCTGCCGGCTTGGGGTCGGGTGCGGGCCGCGACGGCGCCGCGCTCGCCTTCGGGGCGGGCGTCGAGCTGGGGGCGCGTGCCACCCGGGGGACATCGGCGCGCAACCGCCCCGATGCGGCTGCCGGTGGAGCATGCCCCTCGGCCGCGGCGGGCCTGGATCGCGCCGCCGAACATGCCCCGGCAATGACCAGGGCCGAAGCCCACAAAAAACTCGTTCGCATGTGCCCGCACCCTATGACACTTGTGTCAGAATCGAGCCACCTTGCTGCCCGGTACCCCGCGCACAGGCCAGAGTGAGGCGGGCGACGGAAGCGGCGCGAAGCCCTTCGTGCGCCTCGGACTCATCGGCGACGTGCACGCCGAAGACGAAGCCCTCAAGCTCGTGATCGAGGACTTCGAGCGCCGCAACCTCGACGCCATCCTCTGCGTGGGCGACATCGCGGACGGCGCGGGCGACGTGAACCGCACCTGTGCCCTGCTCGAAGACCACCACGTCATCACCATCGCCGGCAATCACGACCGCTGGCTCCTCTCCGACGAGCTCCGCGACCAACCGGGCGCCACCGCCATCCGTAGCCTCAAGCCGCGCACCCGCGCGTTCCTCGATCGCCTGCCCACCACTCTCCGCTTCGACACCGTGCGCGGCCGCCTGCTCCTCTGTCACGGCATCGGCGACGACGACATGTCCGCCGTGAAGCCCGACCACCTCCGCCACGATCTCGAGCGCAATGACGCCCTCAAGCGCGTCCTCGGCGGCGCGCAGGTCGATTTCATGGTCAACGGCCACACCCACCGCGCCATGGTTCGCCGCGTCCGGCATCTCACCATCATCAACGCCGGCACCCTCCACCGCAACGACGAGCGCCGCGCCGCCCTCCTCGATTTCGGCGCCCTGAACGTCACCTTCTTCGAGGTGCTCCCCACCGGCCTCGTCGAGCTCGAAAAAATCCCCCTCCCCGACGTCGACGAATGGAGCCGCGTCTAAAACGCGCAGCGGGCCCCCACGACATCAACGGCGGGGGCCGCGTCTCGGTCGCGCAGCGCGAGCGCCACGACGTGAGTCGTCTAGACGGCCAGCGGGAGAGCCACGACGTGAGTCGTCTAGACGGCCAGCGGGAGAGCCACGACGTGAGTCGTCTAGACGGCCAGCGGGAGAGCCAC
>Ga0164241_10002708_pt1 | contig 18750 bp, 18 predicted proteins | sample OricomyardsoilBY_FD_108780 | JGI IMG/M metagenome (GOLD analysis project Ga0164241, IMG submission 108780) | Backyard soil microbial communities from Emeryville, California, USA - Original compost - Back yard soil (BY) | ecosystem: Environmental > Terrestrial > Soil > Unclassified | place: USA...
ACCGCTCGACCGGAGCCACGGTCGAGGTCGGCTTCGCGACCAAGATCAACGACAGCCTGGTCGCCGGCACCAGTTTCGCCGACAGCGATCTGGCCAACGCGGACTACAACTACAGCACGCTCTTCTATATTCTGAATGGCTCAAGCTATAGCGACGCCGCTTTCGCGTTGTCGTACCCCCTGGAGTCTTACGGTTCGCAGGATGCCCCCGCCGTGGCGTCGAACTGGTCGCTGGTCGCCGTGTCCTCCTCCGTGCCGGACGGCGGGCCCACCAGCCTGCTGCTGGCCGGCGCTCTGGCCCTGCTGGGCGTTTGCCGCCGTCGCCTGCCGGCCGCCTTCGGCCTCGGTTAGGCCGCGCGCCTCTACCCGGTTCAGTTAGCCGCAAGGGAGCGCAAAGAGCGCAAAAAGAGCACTTCTCTTTGTGTTCCCTGTGTTCTTTTGCGGCTAAATCCGGAAGAATCTTCGTGGCAGACGAGGATTCTGCAGGGGGAGAATTCCGGGGTTCCCGGTGCCCTCTGTGGTCAAATCTGGCTGTGAAATTTTATAATGATGAAACTACCCACGCTGATCCAAATTACCGCCTTGGTCTCTGTCTTGCTCTGGACGGGAAATCCGGTGCCAGCAGCGTCTCCCCGGGACGGCACGCCTCCAATCCACCCGGGAAACACCTACCAAGCTGCGGACCTCGACACTTTTCCCGAGGGGACCGATACCCTGGATATTTTCCTCCTGCTGGGGCAATCCAACATGAAAGGCCGCGGCGAAATCCCCTCCACGCAGCACGACGATCCCCGCATTGTCATGATGCATTTGCAGGACAACCAGTGGTATCTCGCTCATCATCCCCTGCACCTTGCCAGCGAAGCAGACCGGAGGGGCGGTTCCGAAAACGCCGGCGTGGGTCCGGGTTTGGATTTTGCCCGGAAAATCGCCGCGCAATACCCGCACAGCCGCATCGGACTTGTGCCCGGGGCTGTCAGCGGTTCGGGCATCGACCTGTGGGTCAAAGGGGGCGCCCTTTACGAAGCTGCGATGAAAAGGGCCAAACTCGCCCTGGCCCAAGGGCCGGCCGGGCATACCCGCCTTCGTGGCATTCTTTGGATGCAAGGCGAACGCGATGCCCGCGGAGAAACCGCCTACCTGACCTATCAGGAGAAACTGGATCGCATGATTCACGACATGCGGGAGGAATTGGGGCAACCCACTCTCCCATTCATCGCCTCCACGGTGGGACCCGTGCTGGAAACGGAACAAATGAAGCAGCGGTATCCACACCGCTCCCAAATCAATGCCATCTTGCTTGCCCTCCCGGCCCGCGCGCCCTTTGCCACCTGCATCGACGCGCGAGATCTGACCGGACACATTGGAGATGCGCTGCATTACAACACGCCAGCCCAGCAGGAAATCGGCCGGCGAATGGCTGCGGCTTGGCTGACGCTGGTCAACAGCAAGTGACCCGGGGTGAGACGAGACACCTCGGCTCCGAGGATCTGCCGGCACCCCGCTACGCCACGGGTCCGAATTGGTCAGGCGACAAAAACGGGATCAGGCTTTGCAGTTTGTGGTGAGGCGCAGCTTTTTCTGCAGCACGGGGTCGGGCTTACGCTGCCAAGCACCCGCCTGCCGGCTGACCTCGTGCAGGCCACCCATGTGCAGGCGTTCGCCGAGCCAGCGGTTCGTCGCCGTCGTGCGCGTCTTCATTGCGGCGGCCAGCGCGGCCTTCCACGGCGCGGACTTCCGGTCCCGGACCAGGTCGCCGCTCGTTCGGTCCAGCCGGGATAGCAGGGAAGCCAGTTCTTCCTGCCACATCGCTTCGCGGGTCTCCTTCAGTTTGGCTGCCAACCGGCGGCCGTGGCCGACGAGTTCCTGCTGCTCCCGCACCATCGCTTTGGCGAATTCCTCCGAGCCGATGATCCAGCCCCGGGACATCGTCTCGAAGCGCTGTTGCTTGCGCGCCGGTTCGTCCTCCGCAAGCCAGGCAAGATAGTTCAGGTATTGGCGACGGCCGGCGCGTTTGTCCACCACACACCACGCCTGCACCCGACGCACCGTTTCCCGACAGGCACTGCCCCGCGTCAGCACCTGACCGAGGAAAGCCACAAAAGTCACCCACGGGGTGAAGACCCGATCACGCTGTTCTTCGCCTGTCGCAAACACGCCAGCGGGAACAAATCGCCCCACCAGCGCGGCCAAACCGTCGAGGGCTGCCGATTGACCGAGCGTTTTTTTCGCCGCCGGTAGCGCCCGGCGACCACCCAGCCGATGTGAGAATCCCGGCAGATACATCGTGAGATTTTTCATGCCGAAAACTCCAGCAGTCCTCACGCCGAAACCCCGTTTTTCTAACTGAAAAATCTAACGAACAACGCGCTTAACTTAGCGCCATTCAAACCTGACTCCTTTGAATTGCCTTCATTTCCCGCCCGGGCTGGATCGGTGCGGCGGGGCCGGAGGCGGGGGAGGTCCGCGCCATCCGGGCAGAGGAGTGAAACCTCGCTTTCAATTCACGGCCGTCCCATTTTCGTCACGTGGATCGAACCCAACCCCAGAGCCTTTTGGCGAAATCCTTCTGGCCGGGCGGACTGGCTTTGGCGGTGCTGGTGGCCGGCGTGTTCTGGCCGATGTTGGGTTTCGACTTCGTGCGGTGGGACGACGATATCAGCCGGGTCCCGGCGTTCAACTCGCTCATGTCGCAGCGGAGCTATCTTTTTCTCGTGGCGGCTTCGTCGCCATTCACCATGCCGGGTTTCTTGCGGATCGAACGCGCCCGGTGTTGCGTTCGTACGGGGCCTGACGTTGCCTCTTCGCCAGCAGTCCATTCCATCGCCGATATCCTTGCATTCTCCGACCGATGAATATCCCGACTTGTCTTCGCGGCTTCGCCGCCATCGCGTGGTTTACGGTTTTCCCACTCGCGGCTTCGGCCGCGTCACGATCACCGGACGCCGCGACCGACCCGGCGATCAAGCTGCCCGATCTCCAAGTCACCACCAGCGCCGGCCTGCCGCCGCCGGAATCATGGCGTTATGCCCGCGTGGGGGATTTCGAGGTTCTCTCCAACGCTTCCGACCGGACCACGCGGAGCTTGCTCGCCGATTTCGCCAAATTCACCCGGGCCATGTCGCTGGTGTGGCCGCTTCCGCTGAAACCGTTGGCCTCATCGACGCTGATCCTTTGCGGTGGGAGAGGCCAGTTCGACGCCTTCCCGCCGGATGGCGCGCTCAATAACGAGGCCATCGTTCCAAGTCTGCTTCTGCGGAATCGCGAGCAGATCGCCATCGTCGTCGATGTGGAGTCGCGCCGCCTGTCGGCCGTCCCGACCAATCTTCAGGACATCAACGCGGAATCGGCCGATTACGAGGTCGATCATTACCGGCAGCTCTATCGCGAATACCTCCGCTATCTCCTCAGTCAGAACCAGGTTCGCCCGCCCGCCTGGCTCGAGGAAGGGCTCGCGCAGATCATCATGGATATCGAACTGGACGACCGGACGCTTATCTACGGCAAAATCGACACCTTCAAGGGAGCCGCCGTGGGCGACGGTCCCCAGACCGAAGACGACCCGACGCCCCCGGCCGACGCCGTGGTCGGCGAGCAGCCCCTCAATGTCGTGTTGCAACACCGCCGGCTCATCCCGTTCGACCGTTTTTTCGCCACCACCGCCGACTCGCCCGAAGCACGGAATCCCCTCGGCAACAACCTATGGGCCAAACAGGCTTACGCCTTCGTTCATTTCTGCATGTTCGGGGGGAACCTTCGTTATCAAAAGGCGCTCGGCATGTTCGTTGACCGCCTCGCTCACGAGCCTCTGAGCGAGGGTCTTTTCCAAGACTGTTTCAAAACCAGTTACGGTAAAATGGCGAAGGAACTGCGCGGGTACATCCTCCACACGCGTCACAAGTACCAACAATATAACCTGGTTGAGGGTGACCGGTTCAGCGCCAAAACCATTGCATTGCGTGAAGCCACGACTGCGGAGGTCGGCCTGCTCAAGGGCGACGCCCTGCGGCTCGGCGGTCACCTCGACACGGCCTATGCCGCCTATCGCTCCGCCTACCTGCGCGGATCGCGCGAGCCCGCCCTGCTCGCCGGCATGGGCGTGACCGAAAACTCCCTGAACCACCCCGACCGGGCGCGGGAATTGTTGGAAGCAGCAGTGAAGGCGGGTACGAAACTTCCCTCCGCCTACGTCGGTCTCGCCCGCCTGCGTCTGGAACAGGCGATCGCGAACCCCGCTGCGGAAGGAAAATTGAGCGTCGCCCAGATGGGCGCGGTGCTGAGCCTTTTATTCGAAGCCCGGAAGTCCCAGCCGCCGCTACCCGAAACGTATGAACTGATCGCCTCCGCGTGGGCGCGAAGTTCGGTGCCACCCAAGATCGCCAACCTCGGGGTTCTTGACGAAGGCATCCGTTTTTTTCCGCGCGACTCCGCGCTGTTGTACGCCGCCGCTCAACTTTACCGGGAGGCCGGAGAAAACACCGCTGCCGCTTCGATTGCCCGGCTGGGACTGCGTTTTTCGCCCGATGCCGACACCAAGGCCCGCTTCGAAAAGCTGCTTGTTTTGATCCCGGTCTCAGCCGACAAGCCCGCGGAGCCGGTGGATAAATGATTTTATAGCCACAGAAAGCGCGAAAATCGAAAACGAGACGGCGTTCATTTCTGAGGCTTCTCCGGCCATGAAATGGTCTGACGGGGCAACGGATCACAGGTCACAGAGACCTGTGTCACGAATGAGCTGATGGCCGCCGTTTCCCGCTCCCTTTGCTTCCTTGGCGTGATTTTCAGCTTTTGCGTTTCTCGTGTTTTTTGTGGCGTTGTTCGGATGCGATTCCGGAGCATTTGCCGTGGGCCGTGGTTTGAGTGGATGAGCGCTTTTGCCTGGCCGAGCTGGGGCTCGGCGGTCCCGGGGTGTGATCGAGCTTGGTTACCTGTCGGCGGTGTTTGTATCGAAAGCCTTCGGGATCAACTCGGCTTTTGCACGTTCGTTGGTCGCAAGGCGGGAAAGATCGTCCGGGTTTTTCACGACGTGCGGCGTCAGGAAGATGAGGAGCTCGGTCTTGGTCCGGCCCGTCACCTTGTGCTTGAAAAGATTTCCCAACAGCGGGATGTCCCCAAGCAGCGGAACCTTGTTTTCCTGATCGGTCTTGTTGCTCGAAATGAGGCCGCCGATGACGACGGTCTGGTCGCTCGGAGTCACGACCACCGTGTCCGCCGAGCGCTTGTCGATCACGGGGGAATTGACCCCGGTCGTGATCGGCACGGTCGTGGCGCTGATCGATGAGATTTGCGGCGAGACGATCATCTCGACCGTCCCCGCCTCCGTGATGAACGGCGTCACCTTGAGGATGATGCCGATATCCTGATAGGTGACCGTGTTGGTGATGGCGTTGGTGATGGAGCTGACCTGCGAGTTCGTGATGATCGGGATCGACTGGCCGACCATGATCGTCGCCTGCTGGTTGTTGCGCGTCAGGATCGACGGCCGGGAAAGGATCTCGGTCTTGTTCGTGGTGGCCAGCGCTCGGATCGTGGCGTTCACGTCCTTGCCCAGGATGCTGTAGAATCCGCCGTAGGTGGTGGGGTCCGTTACCCGGGGCGCAGGAATGCCGAAATTGGTGGTGGCGTTGGCTGCGATCGAATCGGTGCTGCCGGCGGCTCCGCCGGTCAGCGACACCTGGGTGCCGAGATCGAGGTCGTTGTCGTGTTCGACCTGGAGGAAGACGACGTTGATCAGCACCTGCGGCTTGGGTTTGTCGAGGTCGGCGATGATCGTCCTGATGTTTTCGTTCGTCTCGTCGTCGGTCACGACGATCAGGCGGCGGGTCTCCATGTCGCTTGTGATCATTGCATCCCCGACGAGGGTGGAATTGTTGTATTGGCGGATGGTGTTGGCGGTCGAACCGCCGGTGCTGCCGCCGATTCCGCCGGGCGAGATGCCGGTGGAGCGGGTCTGGGTTTGACGGGAGCTTTGCGCCAAGGTTTGCGTGGCGGCGAAGCAGGCGATGGCGACGGCGCAGAAACCGAGGATCGGGGACCGGGAAAAATTTGTTTTCATGGAAGGAAGGGAGTCCGGAATGAATGACAGCCCGGTGCTAGCGGGAGGAACGGGAGTTGCCGCCGAGGGAAAGGGCGCTGTTGGCGGATGAGTTGGACTGGCTGTTCGTGGTGGCCCGGCTGCCGAGTGGATCGGCCTGGATTGAGGTCGAACTGCGCGCCGTGCTGCTCTGGAAAAGATTCTTCAGGACCGCTTCGACCTGGAGCACGTCGGCGTTTTCCATCGTATAGACGAAGACCTTTTGCTTGCGCGCCGTGCCGGTGTCCAATTTCGCGATCATGTCCGCGATCCCGGGCATCTGGTCCTTGGAGGCGGTGACCACCACCGAATACGTGCGCGGGTCCGCGATGGCCACGACCGGAGTCGTGCGTTCCGTGCCGGTGGTTGCTGTGGATCCCGTTCCCGAACGGCTGTCCGAGCGCCTGCGTCCGCGATCACCGAAATCACGGTTGCGGAAGGCGCCGAACAGGGTGCCCGGAAACCCGGCGTTTTGTCCCGGCGTCGCGCCGGTCGGACTCTGAAACAGACTGGTCAGCAGCTGGGCCATCTCGCCCGGGTCCGCATTGCGCAGCCGGAACACCCGCAGTGCGGAAACCGAGTCGCTTGACGTGTCGAGGGCCGCCACGATTTCCACGATATGCCGGACGTTTATCTGGGTGTCGGTGACGATCAGGGAGTTGCTGTCCTTGTTCGCCGTGAGCGTGGCCGAGGCTGGGAGCAACGTGGCCAGATCCTGCGCTGCCTGGGTCGCGTCGATGTGCCGCAGGGGAATGATCTGCATGACCATTTCCGCGGTGGGTGGAATCTCCTCCGGATCGTTGCCCGTGTGGATCGGAATGTTGCGTTTTCTCGCCGTGTCCTTCGAGGACACAATCAGGTTGCGGCCCTGCACGCTCGCGGCGTAGCCGTTCTTGTCGAGCGCAAGGTTGAGCAGTTGCACCGTCTCCGCGCGGGAAACGGGATGGTCGCTCCACATGTCCACCGTGCCTTTCACGGGGGTCTCAAGGACGACGACGAAACCGGCCGCCTCGCTCATGTAATTCAGCACGGTCTCCAGCGGTGCGCCGCGGAAATTGAAGCGCAGTCCCGCCTCCGGTGAAGCCGCCGGGGCTGTGGCGGCGGCGGGTTGCGCGGTCGCGTCGCCGCGGGAAGAAAGCGAGAATACCTCCTGGGCGGGCATGCGGATCGCAATTGCGAGGGCGGTTGTCAGCAGGGCGGGGATGAACAGGTTCGTTTTCATTATTTCAATTGGCTCTGACGTTTTTCCATCAGCCGCTTCAGCGTATCGGAGGCGTCCGCGGGGATGGCGGTGGATGGGGCGGGCGCGGAGGTCGCGGTTGCGGCTGCGGAAGAGGTTGGGGTTTCGACGACGGCCCAGTCGCCGCCATGGGCTCGCCGCAATTGTTGGCCGACCCTCAGCACGAAAGATTTTCCATCGCGTGCGAGTTCGACTCCGCTGTTGGCAATTTGACCGACGGTGTATTGGGCAATCTTTCCGCCCGAGGGGAGGACCTTTCGGTATAGGTGGTTGTCGCTGTCGAAGAACGCCTGGGGGCCGCGATCGGAATCCATGGCTCCGACGAGGGTGACCAAATCGCCCGACGGTTGCGCCGGCACGGATGGACCTTGGAGTGTCCGCCCAACGCGGTTGGGGTTGAAGATATTCCGCTCGCTGAGGATCCGAAACGCATCGAAGCCAACCCGGTCCGGCGCGGCGGAGGGCGCGGCGGCAGGGGGCCTGGTTTCCGCACCTCGCGTCACAGCGACTCCTGGCAGCGCCATCATCGCGATGGCGGCAATGCGTCCGGCACGGATGATCACTCCGCTGTAAATTCGCGCGCTCATCGTTTGCCCTCCAAGGGGGACAGTCTCAGTCCGGTGACGACGAGTTGGAGCGCGAGTTTCTGGCCGGTATCGTCGCGCGAGGTCAGCTCGACCGATTCGAGGCGCAGGGCCATCGGGGATTTTTCCACCTCATAGATGAACCGCGCGAGGGCCGCGAAGGAGCCGGCGGCATCCACCCGGCATTCGAGCAACGAATACCGGTCGGTCGCGCCGCGTTTCCACTGGGGCTTGATCGAGCCGAGTTCGATGCCGCTGGTGCGTCCGCACCGGTCGAAGGCGGAAATCAGGTCGTGCTCGGATTGGGACGGGTTCTTGGCGAGCAGATCCTTTTGCATGTTCGACCACGTGCGCTGCAGTTGCGGGCCGCGTTCGGTCAGACTGTCGCCATCGGCCACGGATTTCTCCAGCCGCGCGATCTCCAGAGACCGGGCGCGCCAGAGATTGGTGAGGGGAGTGAAGGCGGCGCGGTCGAGGATCAGCAGCAGAATGGCCGCCGCGGCGATGGCAAAGAGAAGCCGTTGCCGGTTTTGGAGGTTGATCTTCATAGGCCCGAATTGTCGTTCCATCGGAAATTGATCGTAAACTGCTCCGGCGTCTTGCCGCGGATTTGCTCGACCTTGAGGTTGGTGACGGATTTCACGTTGCGCAGTTGATCGAGGGTGCGGAGCAGACTGGGATTGTCCCGGGCCGTGCCGCTGATGGCGACGACGGAGGCGCCGCGGATCTCGACGGATTTCGCCGTGACGCTGCCGTTGTCGGGAAAGCAATCGGTCAACGCCCGGAGAATGCGGAGATCGATGGAGGAGGAATCAAACCAAGGACGGTACTCGCGGATCTGCGACTGTACGTTTTGCAGCGCGGTAACCGGCGCAGCCATCGCCCGCCAACGCGAGCCCAGCGACCAAAGCCGGTAGCCTTGCCAGGCGAAAAGCCCGCTTAAGACCACCAGGACGCCAATGGTTGCGAAGGCAGCGGTCGCCAGGCGCTTTGAGTTGTAGCGGGCGAGCAGGAGGGCCCAGCGGCTGGGCCGGGGCGGCAGGAATTCAAGCACCGGGCCGCTATTGTTCAGTTGGTTCAACGCGGCGCCCGCGGCCATTTGCTCCGCCACGGTCGTTTCCACCGGTCGCGAAGCCGTCAACTGGAGTCCGGCGGCGCGCGCCCAGGCGGCGATGGCGGAGGACGGCTGACCGTTCGAATCCTTCCCGCCGATCAGCAAGACATCGCGGAGCTCCGAGCGCAGGTCCGGAGGGATTTGTTCGACGGTGATGCGGAGTTCGCGCGTCAGGGCGGTACCATCCACCGACTCCCCGCTGCGGCAGGCGAAGAGCCCGCCGCCGGCCGCGATCGCCAGCGTGGCGCCGGCGGTATCGGTTATGACTGAAATCCGTCCCCGGCCGTCGGCCGGAATCACGTCCGGCAGCGACGCCAGTCCTGGGGTGAAACTTACCGGATTCAATCCCGCCGCCACCAGAATGGCATTCAGGTGTTCCAGGTGTTCATGGCGCACGGCAAACTGCGTCACATAGTGCGCGCTGGCGGAGCGACCGTACGAGCGGGCGATCCGGAGTTCGTCCGGATCGCACGGGAATCCTTTTTCCGCCTCGATTTGCAACAGGCTGTCCCGGTCCTCGATCGAGAGCCCCGGCGGCAGCCGGGTGGCCTGACTCATGATCCATTTGGCCGGCAGCGCGACCACGCAGGTGCGTTCCCGAATGCCGGCGGCGTCGAGGTGCTGCCGGATCTGCCGGCCGACGGACACTGCGTCCGGCTTGGCGGGATCGACCGACAGGGCGGCGTTCACCGGTTTTCCCGCGACGACAACCCCCTTGGCGCGGCTGGCGCCGACGGCATGGAATCGATCGTCGCCGATCGCCAGGCCGAGCACGTTGCGGGAGCGTTCTTGTTTGGGCCGTTTCATCATCACGTTTGTTTGGGCGTATTCAAAGATTGGCGGACTTCGGAACCGAGCGCCCAGCCATAGGCGCCGAGATCCTCATGATAAATGATGCGGGGCGTGCCGCTGCCGGTGTCGAAGACCGCCTTCTCGCGATCATAGCCGCGGCCGAAGGGGCCGACCGCCGCGACATCGGCGGAGAACTGGTAGGATTGGTCGGTGATAAACGGACCGGCGCGCACGAGATTCTCGGGCTTGAGGACCTCGGCCAGCCACGCCATCGACGTGAGCGCGTCGGTGTGGGACTGGCGATAGGCGACGATGGCGGCGGCATTGTCGGCGCCGATTCCGGGAATACAGGCCAGCACGGCGGCGGCGGCGGTGTTGACGTTCACCAACCCGTTGACCGTATTGCCGGCCGCGGCGGTGATGTCCGTGTGCACTTTCCGGAACTCATCGGCGGTCATCCTGCTCGCGACCATGAATTCGGCGACGCTGCCGAAATCACGGTCGCCGATGGCGGCGAGAATCGTCGCCGCGCGGGAGGCGTCGAGCTGCTGTTCGAGCAGGGCGCGCAACGGCTCGCGCAACTGCGAGGTCGTGATGTTGATGCGCGGCGCGCCGTTGGATCGCCGGTTGGGTTGTTTGCTGTAAACCGTGACGTATTCCCAGAAGCCGGGTTGCAGTCGTCCGTCCTGATTGTCGCGGGGGGGGGACCCTTCGCCGTCGTCCTCGTTGGGATCGAGCGAACCGTTGCGATTGGCGTCCTCACCCAGCAGCAGGTCGAGGGTCGCGCCATAAACGAGCCGGAGTTCGTCCACGGATTCGAAAGGGGCGCCCTTGTTCAGTCGCGGCGGATCGAGGGCGGCATAGGTCGTGCTCGCCGTGCCGCCGCCGTTGGAGGATGCCCTGCGCCAATCGATGATGGCCTGGGCCAGATCGGTGGTCATGCCCGGCAACTCCTGCAGCATGGCGCTGCTCGCGGTATTGAGGTTGAGCTTGGACGATTCATCGATGAGGCCGAAGACCGGCTGGTCGGTCGGGATCGCGTTGGAATCGCGGCCGATGAACCAGAAGGTCGCGTCGCCGACGGGCATTTCGGCGGCCTGGTAATCGACCGCGGGATCCGGGACCGCGCCGTCGATCGCATAGTTTTTAAGCACGTAGGCGGCGTAGCGGATTCCGCCGGCGACCGCCTGTCGCGCGGAAATGTCAGCCGTGCGATTGTCGGCCGCGCGCAGCTCCGAGCTCATGGCGTTGGCGAAGTACAGGGTGAGCGCGACGAGGCCCATGCAGATCAGCATGACGATGATCAACACCGACCCGCGCCGCTGCGGATCGTCAAGGCAGGGCGAAGTCCGCCGTCGAAGGTTCATGTTCCGGCGTCTCCCGGGGTTGAAATGAGGCTCGCGCGCGAGACGACCGGGACGGGCACCACCAATTCCACGGGCGCGGGAAGCGGCTGGCTCCGATCGTCGGGGGCGAGGGTCACTTGAAACTTGATCCCGGAAGGCAGGGTCGAGGTGACGGTCGAGTCCCAGGCGTCGGTCCAGTCCGCGCCGTCGAAATATTCCATCGCGGCTCCCTGGACGCCGGAGAGCAGGACCTGTTGTTCCGTTGCCGGGGTTTGCGCGGACAGCACGTTGCGGGTAATGACGCGGACCAGGTTGTTCCGGTCGCTGCCGTCCGTTGCCGGGGTCAGGAAATAGGAGACGATCTGCACTTCCGAAAACGGATTCCATCCGTCGATGGCGCCCGTCGTCGTGTAGAGATCGGGACTGATGCGATCACCCGTTATGTCCGGTGCGATCGGGGTGGAAACCGTCGTCTGAAATTGCCCGGAAAGAAGGCCGCCCGGCAGCATCACTCCCGCGAGATCGCGTCGCACGATCCCGAGCGTTCGTTGCAAAACCATAGCCCGGTCGATGCCGTCGCGGGTGGTGTTGTGCAATCGCAGTGCGCCGAAGAAGGTGGCGTTGATCACCAGCAGCACGATCGCGCCGATCGCGGTTGCGACCAGGATTTCCAGGAGCGTGAAGCCCCGGTCCGGTCCTGGCGGACGATGAAAGCGGCGGCTCATGGCGTGGCGGGATTCGCCGCATTCACAGCGGGATCGAACAGCGTGGTCGCTCTGATCTCGTAATCGTGGCCTTGCAGGGAAAATGTCACGTGCACGGTCATTTCGGTCATCGGGGCCTCGGACCACTGGGCCGACTGCATGGTCCATGCATAGGTGGTGTCGCCATCCGTCTGGCTGCCGCCGGCGGAATCGTGGGCGAGTTGATCGGTCACAATCAGCTCGTTGAGCATGCGCTCGGCGATGCGCATCGCCGCCGCCTTGCGCTGGCCCAGGATGCCCGCGCGGCTGGCGATGCTCATGCCTTGCATCGCGACCGGGATGATGATCGCCATCAGGAGGAGCGCGGCCAGCACCTCCACCAACGTAAAACCGGGGCCCGTGCGGAGCCGCGGATCAACCGGGCGTGACGGGAAGGATTTCATAGCTGAGATGATCGTCGGTGGCGGAGAGTTCGAGCGCGGTATCGTCGTCGTGGATGATGATCTTCGGCACGCTGATTTCGTCGGGGTATCCGCCGGGCAAAAAGCGGATGACCGCGAGGCCCTCGGTCAGTCCCAACTTCTCGTCACCGAGTTCGGATTGGGGTTCGCCGGCATTCTGCGGAAGCTCGAGCGCCAGCGCCGGGTTCAACGCGAAGCTGGAGGCGCGGTCGTCGCCGTCGGTGTAGCCCGGCTGAACCGAGAGTCCGTAGGTGGCTTCGCGGGGATTGAACCAGAGCACCACCGGCACGCCCTCCGCGACGGCGCGGCTTTGGCCGTAGTGCACGAGCGAGAGCATGCGCCGGGCTTCGGATGACAGCACCCGGCCGCGAAAGAAGGAGTTCACATGCGGCGCCACGAAGGCGGCGCCGACGGCGAGGATCACCATCACGATGATCAGTTCGACCAGGGTGAAGGCGGCGCGGTCATGGAAACCGGGATTATCTGGCCGTGATGGTCGCATTGACGATATCGTCGCCGGTGCCGGTCTGGCCGTCGGGACCGGCGGAGCGCAGGTCGTAGCCGGCGGGGTTGACGCGGCCGGGATATTCGTAGGAGTACGGATGGTTCCACGGATCCGCGGGAATGTCGCTTTTCAGATAGGGTCCGCGCCAGCCGGTGACGTCGGAGGGTGGGACGAGGAGTTGCGTCAACCCGTCCTGGCCGCGCGGATAGCTGCCGGTGTCCACCTCGTAGGCGTCGAGCGCGGTGCCAAAGGTGGCGATCTGGGTTTGGGCGGCGGTGACGCGGGCCTGCTCGGTGCGCCCCGTGAACTTCGGCAGGACGAGGGCGGCGAGAATGCCGAGGATCACCAGCACGGTCAGCAGTTCGACGAGCGTGAAGGCGGCCGGGGAGGAATGGCGGGGTTTTGGGCGGTTGGTTTTCATAGTGGCAAATCAGTTGATGTGGTCCTGCAGGGAGAAAATCGGATAGACCATGCCGATGAAGATGGTGCCGATGAACGCCGCGATGACGAAGAGCATCACCGGCTCGACGAGGGCGACGGCGGTTTTCAACTGCCGGTCGAGGTCGCCCTCGGTCACATTGGCGATGCGCAGCAGTTCCTGATCGAGGCGGCCGCTTTCCTCGGCCACGGAAATCATCTCCACCACCGCGCCGGGGAAAAGCGTGCGGTTCCTCGCGAGGCTGATGCCGAGCGGCTTGCCCTCCTTGACGCGGTCGATCGACTCGGAGACGGCATCGACCAGGATCTGGTTGCCGATCGAGCGGCGCGCGACATTGAGCGCGTTGATGAGCGGCACGCCGGCGCCAAGCAGCGTTCCGAGCATGCGCGTGAAACGGGCCATGGCGAACTCGGCGAGCAGCGGACCGACGACGGGGAGGCGCAGCACCCAGCCCTCCCAGGTGCGGCGACCGTCGGGAGACTGAAGCCATTTCCGGATGGCGAGGCCGGCGATGACAATACCGGCGACGACGAACGGGCCGTAGCTGCGCACGATTTCGCTGGTCTTGACGATCAGCTGCGTGAGCAACGGAAGCGCCGTGTTGAATCCGCGAAAAATCAACTGGAAGCGCGGAATGAAAAAAACGAGCAGGAACACGAGCACGCCGAGCGCGAGCACGAGGAGGATGATCGGATACATCATCGCCGAGAGCACCTTCGAGCGGATGTCCTTCTCCCGGGCCTGGAAGTCCGCGATTTGCGCCAGCACGACGTCGAGGAAACCGCCGGCCTCGCCGGCCTCGACCATCGCGACATAGACACGGGGAAAGGTTTCGGGCGAGCGGGCCATCGCGGCGGAAAGCGACATGCCGTCGATGACGCAGTCGTGGATCTCCTTCCACTTTTCCCTGGCGATCGGTGACGTTGCCTCCCGGTGGAGGATGACGAGCGCGCGGCTGAAGGACACGCCGGAGGCCAGCAGGCTGGAGAGCAGGCGGGTGAAGTTTTCCAGGGTGCGGGCGTTGATTTTCCCCTTCCGGGCCGTTTGCATCCGCCAGAACGGACGCGCTTCGGCGTTTTCCGCCGTGGCGGCGGCGGGTTTTGGCGCGGTTTCAGTGGAGGACTCGCTCAGGCGGATCGGCTTGAGACCACGGCTCTCCATCTGCCGGATCGCTTCGGAGCGATTGGCGGCATCGAGGAATCCCGTGGCAAGGACTCCGTCCGGCTGCATTGCGCGATATGAAAACTGCGGCATGGAACAGGGGGAACCGTCGCGGATTGGGCGGGCCGACCGCTTACGCCGCACCCGCGCTCGCGGATTCGGATTCATGGATGGTCGTCACGCTCAGGACTTCCTCGATGGTCGTGACCCCGGCGCGGACCAGGCGGACGCCATCGTCGGCGAGGGTGCGCATACCCGCGCGGCAGGCCGCGCTGCGGATCAGATCCGTGGAGGCGTTGCGCAGGATCAGTTGGCGGATCTCGGCGCTGGTATCCATCCATTCGAAGATCGCGCGCCGGCCGTGATAACCCGTATTCCGGCATTCCCGGCAACCGACGGCCCGGTAAAGAGTGACCCCCGACGGGATGGACAGACGATCGCGATAGGAACGCGCGGTCGGGGAGTCGTCCACCGCCTTGCAATGCGGACAGAGCACCCGCACCAGCCGCTGGGCCAGCACGGCCTCGAGCGAGGAGGCGACGAGATACGGTTCCACGCCCATGTCGGCCAAGCGGGTGACGGCGCCGGCGGCGTCATTAGTGTGCAGGGTGGAGAAAACCAAGTGACCGGTCAGCGACGCCTGGACGGCGATCTGGGCCGTTTCCTGGTCGCGGATTTCGCCGATCAGGATGACGTCGGGATCATGGCGCAGGATGGAACGCAGACCGCGCGCGAACGTCAGGCCCGATTTTTCGGAGACCTGGATCTGGTTGACGCCCTTGAGCTGATATTCGATCGGATCCTCAATAGTGACGATCTTGCGCTCCGAGTCGTTGATCTCGTGAAGCGCGGTATAGAGGGTCGACGTTTTCCCGCTGCCGGTGGGGCCGGTGACGAGAATGATGCCGTGGGGCAATTGAAGCACCCGTTTGAGGCAGGCGAGTTCGCGGTCGGCCATCCCCAGTTGAGCCGCGCCAAGCAGCGATTTGTCCTGCCGCAAAAGTCTGAGAACCACGGCTTCGCCGTGAAGCATCGGAATGATCGAGACGCGGATATCCACCTCGGAGTCGTCGATGCGCACCTTGATGCGTCCGTCCTGGGGCAGGCGTTTCTCCGCAATGTTGAGATGGCTGAGGATCTTGATGCGCGCGCCGATGGCGGGTTGAAAGCGCTTCACCTGGGCCGGCACCGGAATGTCCTGAAGGACGCCGTCGATCCGGTAGCGGATGCGGAATTCGTCCTCGAAAGGCTCGAGGTGGATGTCCGAAGCGCGGAGATTGATGGCGTCCTTCAGCACCTGGTTGACGAAGCGGATGATCGACGCATCCTCCGCGGCCTCGTCGAGATTGGCGTCGTTGCCGCCGTCTTCATCGACGACCTGCAGCGCCGTTTCCTCGTCGAGCGAATCAATGGTATCCGCGCCGACGCCGAGGCGTTTCTTCAATTCCCTTTGGATGATTTCCGCCGGGGCCAGCACCGGGCGGAGGCGGAGGCCGGTCAGCGCCCGCAAACCGTCGAGGCCCTGGGTGGCGAACAGACGGCTCGTGGCGATTTCAATTTCCCCGTCGACCCGGCGAAGGGGCAGCAGTTCGTCGCGGAGCAGCAGGCGCGCCGGAAAGAGCGCGAGGACTTCCTTGTCCGGGTGCAATTCATCAAGCGCGGCGAAACCGACGCCATATTCATGCGCGAGCCAGCGGAGCACCCGTTCCCCGGTCACCGGCTCGCCGGCGGGATGGCGTCCGAGGAACAGCCTGGCGTCGGTGTCCGTGAGCTGCCGTCCCGCGATCATCGCGTCCAGCAGCTCCGGCAGGACACCTCCGATTTCGTTCGTCCCGGCCGATTCGGTCATGGTGGAATTCATTGCAACAATCCGGCCAGGACCGCGATCGCCTCCTGGCGGACGGTGAGGACGGAGCGCAAGTCTTCGCGCGCCTGATCGAGCTTGGCCTCGGCCTGTTTATGCGCCTCGCGCAGGCGTTCGAGGCGCGCCTTGATCTCGGCATCAGGCAGCTTTTCCGTCACGGCGGCGCGGAGGGCCGCCTGTTCGGAATTGGAAGACGCCGAAGCCCGCGGGCCGCCGCGAAGGCCGAACGCGCCGGCGGTCGTCGCGCGGCGGAGCTCGCTGACCTTCGTGATCCGGTCGGCGATCAACTGCCATTCGGCATCGTCGGCGACGTCGAATTGCGTTCGAAGGCCCGCCAGCATGCGGGCCTGGAAATCAGCGGGATTGAAATTTCCCCGTCGCATCCGTTCGCCGCCATCGCGGCGGGTGGATCCGGAGGATTCGCCGGGAGGAGGCGTTTCCTGGGCGCGGAGGGCAGCCGCCGGCAAACAGAGCAGGGCAACGAGCAATACAATACCCGGACGGGTGCACGCGGCACCGGCGGCGGACGCAATCCGGCCAGGGGAGGACCGAAGAACGGAGCGAGCGGTAATTGGAGTAGTGAGCATGGTGGAAGGCGGGTTGTGCTCTTCCAGACGCTCACCGGGGGCCGGCGGTTGCAACGGGCGGCGAGATTCCTGCTTTGTCGCCAGCGGGAAAGGCGCCCCGGGTTCGGCTTGGTTTGGAAACGAGAACTTCCGGCGAGTCAGTAAAATACCTTTCGATCGAGGGAACGGTACTGGATCGCCTCGAGCAGGTGGTTGGACTCGATGCGCGGTGCGGCCGCGAGATCGGCGATGGTGCGCGCCACTTTTAAGATGCGATCGTATGCCCGGGCCGAAAGGGAAAGTTCCTCCATGGCGTGTTGCAGCAGGTCGCCCAACGCGGAGTTGATCGCACAATGGGTTTTTACAAGGCCGGGTGTCATGCGGGCGTTGGCGGTTATCCGGTCGCCGGCGAAGCGTTGCAGTTGGATGACGCGCGCCTCCGCGATGCGCCGGCGGATGGCTGAGGAGGATTCGCCGGACTGGTTGTTGCGGAGGTCGGCGATGGAAAGGGCGGGCGCCTCGATATGAAGGTCGATGCGATCGAGGAGCGGGCCGCTGATGCGGGCGCGATATCGCTGAATCTGCGCCGGCGCGCAGCGACACTCGTGTTTGGGGTCGCCGAGGTAGCCGCAGGGGCAGGGGTTCATCGCCGCGACGAGCATGAAATTGCAGGGCAGGGTGATCTTGCCGGCGCTGCGGGAAATGGTCACCTGCGCGTCTTCCAGCGGCTGGCGCAACACCTCCAAGGCGGAGCGTTTGAACTCGGGGAGTTCGTCGAGAAAAAGCACCCCGTGATGCGCGAGCGAGATTTCGCCCGGCCCGGGAATCGATCCGCCGCCGAGCAAACCCACGTCCGAGATGGTGTGATGCGGGGTGCGCGAGGGACGTTGAAGAAAATGCGGACCCGTTTGCATGGTTTGACCGGCCGCGGAATGGATGCGCAGGATGTCGAGGTACTCGTCGAGTGTCGGCTGCGGCATGATGCCCGGAATCCGCTTGGCGATCATGGATTTTCCGGAGCCGGGTGGTCCGATCATGATCAGATTGTGCCGCCCGGCGACCGCGACCTCGACCGCGCGCCGGACGCCGTGCTGGCCCTTGATTTCCGCGAAGTCTGGCTCATGGGCGCCGCCGGCAATCCCGTCGGCGAACGGATCCGGCGCGACGAGGGGCGGGAGCTTCAATTGTCCGGCGAGGAAGCGGTTCGCCTGATCGAGGGAGGCTATTTCGTAGACCTCCAGGCCTTCGACCAGCACCGCTTCGCGGGCGGCGGCGGGCGGAAGCAGGACGGACTTTTTCCCCATCGCGCGGGCGAGCACGGCCATGGCCAATCCGCCCCTGATGGGGCGGGTGGCGCCGGAGAGGCTAAGTTCGCCGGCAATCAGGCAGTCGTTCAACCGGTCGCACACCAGCTGTCCGGTGGCGACCAGGATGCCCAGTGCGATCGGAAGATCGTAGATGGCACCCTCCTTGCGGAGGTCGCCCGGCGCGAGGTTGATGGTCGTGCGCGTGCGCGGCATACGCAGCGCCGAGTTGCTGAGCGCGGAAAAGACGCGGTCCTCGGATTCCTTGACCGCGGCGTCGGGGAGGCCGACAAGGATCAGGTTGGGCACGCCGGATTCACCGGTGTTGACCTCGACTTGAACGGAGACGGCATCAATGCCCAGCAAGGCTGCCGAGCAGACAGTGGCTAACATGGGGAACTGCGGGAGAAGGGATTTATTTCGACCCGGTCCGTTCCCGCACGAGTCGCCGCACTTTCTCAATGTTGGCTTCGACCGCCTGCAGGTAGGGATTGGGTTGGCCCGCTGTCGTCAAATAGCGATGGACACCACCCGCCTCAAAGTCGAGCAATGGCCGCACATAATTTTCCCAGAAGCGAGGTGTCTTCTCGAGCAGTTC
>Ga0164241_10002709_pt1 | contig 18750 bp, 15 predicted proteins | sample OricomyardsoilBY_FD_108780 | JGI IMG/M metagenome (GOLD analysis project Ga0164241, IMG submission 108780) | Backyard soil microbial communities from Emeryville, California, USA - Original compost - Back yard soil (BY) | ecosystem: Environmental > Terrestrial > Soil > Unclassified | place: USA...
AGAGTTAGCGTATCACCTTTTGCATTTACACGAAACTCAGAAGTAGTACCCTTGGCTGCGTAAAATAAACCTGCACCATCTGTTGGGTCCACTCCATACCATCTTCTGAGATAAAAAGCATAAATATCTTTTCCTTCTTCAAGTCTTTTAGTGCCACTCGTAATCGGGCTTCCTCCGGGAAGTTTAGTAATCTTATTTTTTAATGTGGTAAAGTTGAACTGAACATCCCATTTTAAATCCTGTGTTGTGATAATGTCTGCATTTAACTGTACCTCAATTCCTCTATTTGACATCGCACCAATATTTTCCGTTTTAGTGGTAATGATAGAGGATAGTCCCTGAGGCACATCAAATAATAACTTTGAAGAACCTCTGTCAAATAATTCAATTGTACCAGAAAGGCGATTTTTTAAAATGCCGAATTCTACCCCAATGTTTTTTGTTGTATTTACCTCCCATGTTAAATCAGGGTTGCTGATTTTGGATGCAATGGCTCCCGGTTCACCTGCATTATTATATCCTAAACTATATAATGCCTGATATTCATAATAGGTATCAAGAGCGTCATTTCCAACAGTACCATAGGAAGCTCTCAGCTTAAGGTCATTCAACCAGCTAACATTTGATAAGAAGTTTTCTTTAGTCAAAGACCATGAAGCACCGACAGAATAGAAATTTCCCCACCGGCTTTTAGGAGCAAATCTTGAAGATGCATCACGACGGAAAGAAAGATCAAGGAAATATTTATTATTATACCCGTAATTTAATCTGGAAAAATATCCTTCTCTTCTCAACCTGTCGAGCCTGCCATCTACACCATCAAGTATAACAAAATTCGCAAGTTCAATATTTCCATCCAGGTTCATTCCTCTTCTCGAACCACTGAATATTTCATCTATGTTTTTTTGAGATTCATGGCCAACTAAAAGTGATACATCATGAATACCAAATTTTTGATTGTAATTCAAAAGCTGGTTTAGCGATATGGTACGATATTCCTCCGATGCCCTTGAAGACAATCCATTGGGTGTAACACCGTCACCAACAATTCTATTTCTAAAAGCCAATGATCTATAATTATTTAAATCTATACCTGCATTGGTAGTAAATGTAAAATGTTGCAGAAATTTAGCTTCCAGGTAAGCTCTTCCAATCGTACTATTTCTTTTTTGAGATCTTTCATTGAGAAGTGTTTCATAAATAACATGTCTGCCAGGTGATGCGCCGGAAGGCCTGTTTATTGCACCCGGATGCTGTCCATAATCATACCACTGCTCTCCGAATGAATTAAGAATTGGTGCCCCTGCTGTAGTAAACGCATGAACGGGGTAGATAGGGCCCATACCTCTTGCAAATACGAAGGGATTAACAAAAGAGCTTGCATTGTCTGCATCGGCAGAAGCCTGGTTAGAATTTACAATAGAACTGGTTAGATTCACACCGCCTTTAAGCCAATCTTTTATTTGCGAGTTTAAAGCAAGCCTTGCGTTTACTCTTTGGAAATCTGATTTAATTACGAATCCTTTATCACTTAAATAATTCAATGAAAAAAAGTAATCAGATTTGTTCGCTTTTGAAGAAATATTAAATCCAGCTTCATTACGAGGCCCTTTTCTTTCTAATGGGCCGTACCAATCAAAGTCATTATAAAGAAGGCTCGCATTTGGATTTAGGTTGCCGTTGACGTCTACAATTTGATTATTAGCAACATTAAAAGGATTGTAAATTAATTGAGCCGCAATACCGTTTGTAGCATTTTGTGCAGCTACCGCTGCAGTCTGTCCTGTTCCTGATGTAGGAAACATTAATCCATGTTTCATCGCCTGCCACATCAATGGATAGTAATCCATTGTGCCTACTCTGTCGTATTCTTCTAAACCCCTGGTAGAATATCCTGTATTAATAAATGCATTCAATTTCGGAATTCCTGCTTTTCCTTTTTTTGTAGTAATCATTACTACTCCGTTTGCTGCTCTTGCTCCATATAATGCTGTAGAAGATGCATCTTTCAGTAAGGTTATATTTTCAATGTCATTTGTATTTATATCACTAACATAACCACCATAGGGAAAGCCGTCTACTACATATAGAGGGCTGGAACTGGCATTTACAGATCCAAAACCTCTTATTCTTAATGCAGCTGAACTTCCTGGTTGACCATTACCGGATGTGGCAGATATACCCGGAGCGGCACCAGCTAAAGCTTGTGAGATGTTAGTGGTTAACCTACCCTGTAGTTGTTGTTCGCCTATTTTTGATACGGACCCGGTTATGGATTCTCTTTTTTGCGTACCATATGCTACAACTACTACTTCATCTAAATTGGATGTTTGGGTCAATAGCTGAACAGAAATAATGGAATTCGAGCCAATCGGAATTTCCTGGCTGGCTTTACCGATAGATGAGAAGACAAGGGTTTTTGCATTCCCCGAAACTGAAAGAGAAAACGAACCATCGGATTTGGTAGTTGTACCAGAACTTGTTTCTTTGATCGTTACAGAAACATTGGGAATGGGATCTCCGCTTTCATCTGTTACTTTTCCCGTAAGAATTTTTTGAGCGAGTAGGCTTTCTGCAAAAAATAAGAATGCCACTGCTACTAAGAGCAATTTTCTCATGTGCGTTAATTTTGGTAGTGTGGAGAATTGACTGAAGACTCAAGATATCTTCAAACAATTCCTAATGCGACAAATGTAGGGGAATATTCCTTAAAATGGCATTAAACGCATTTTCGAAATAATATTTTTAAAAAATATATTTGATCGTAGTCAAATCCTCTTGCAGCACAGTTACACCTGGCTTCTTTCCTTTTTCAAAACTTCCTAAAAAACTGTCCATCTGTAATGCTTTTGCGCCATTAAGTGTTGCCCAGGTTAAAAGTCTTTCAATAGCAATAGAAGGAAAATGAGTATGAAGAGTTTTTAATTCAGATAGAATACTCAGGCTATGATTGGAAGCAAGGCTATCGGTGCCAACAACTATTGTACAATTGTTTTTAATAAATAAATCAGGATCGGGTAATTGATTACTAATGTACAAATTGGCATTAGGGCAAAGGCACCAGAATAGTTTATTATGAATAGTTTTTGCAAAAGCAATATCCTCTTCGGAAGTTGCTACATTATGCACAAGAAGTAATTGCTGGTTGCTGATAAATTTTGGTAAATGAAAAGCAAGGCTGCTTGTTCCTGGTGCTTCAAAAAATGAAACATCCATTTTTAATTCTTCGTACAATCTTTTAAAATCGCCGGTTTTATTTAAAAACCATTCATTTTCTGCTGCGCTTTCCTGGTTGTGTATAGTGAGTAATTGATTGCCGGGAAAACCAATAATTTTTTCCCATAAAGGTTCAGAAATAGAATAGGGGGCGTGAGGCACAATAGAGTTTGAATCAACAGGTACAGCATACTGTTTTGCAAATTCTTTAAACACATCTATACAGTTATTAAAACGTAAGTCTGCAAAATCCGGTAGCGAACCTGTGGCTTCAATAAAATTATGATACCATATCCTGCCTTTTGTTTTTTGAGGGATACTAAAAGTTGTATTGCAGATATCTCCTACTGCTACGATACCGCCCTTAAGCATTTCGTCTTCTGCTTTTGCAATCGCATCATAAATAATTTCCTGCGAATAGTTTCTGTTTTTTACCACTTCCAGTAAGAAAGTAATAAGGCCGGTATGTTCCGGAATTTTGCCTTTCATATGGCTAAGCTCCAGGTGGCAATGGCAATTAATAAAGCCGGGGGAGAGAATACCATCATAATATTGAATATCATCACCTGCTTCTTGCAGTGGTACAATTTCTTCTACCGTACTATCTTCATTCATAATCAGTACGTACTGATCATCCCGCATTGTATATCCATCAAATAGATGCTTTGCTCTGAATTTTTGAAATCCCATACCACAAAATTCAAGATTTGATTTTCCAAATCCCAAAATTTATTCTTGTTACCTTTGCCCGCATTTCGAAAAAGGAAGTATGATAGATAAACTGGAAGCGATAAAAGCACGATTTGATCAGTTGGGCGTAGCATTGACCAATCCTGAGATTGTAGGCAATAATAAAAGGTTTGCTGAAACAAGTAAAGAATACCGCAGCCTTGAAAAAATTGTTGTTGCCTATACTGATTATAAAAAGCTTCTGGATGATATCTCATTTTATAAAGAAGCCTTGAATGGCGATGATGAAGAACTGAGGGAATTGGCAAAACTGGAAGCGCCTGAATTGGAAGAAAAGAAAGAAAAAGCGGAATCATTCATCCGGCAGTTATTGATACCAAAAGACCCACAAGACGAAAAGAATGCGATACTTGAAATACGTGCCTGAACAGGTGGCGATGAAGCCAGCCTTTTTGCGGGTAACCTGCTACGTATGTACCTGCGCGATTGCGAAAGAAAAGGATGGAAAACTGCCATATTGAGTGAGAGGGAAGGAACTGTAGGAGGATATAAAGAAGTGCAACTGGAAGTAACAGGGGATGATGTGTATGGCACATTAAAATTTGAAAGTGGTGTACACCGTGTGCAGCGTGTACCCGATACGGAAGCCAGTGGAAGAATTCATACATCGGCGGCAACAGTAGCTGTAATGCCGGAAGCGGAAGAAGTAGATTTTGAATTGAAAGAAAGCGATGTAAAAATGGAAACTGCGCGAAGCGGTGGAGCCGGCGGACAGAATGTAAATAAGGTAGAAACGAAAGTGTTATTAACGCATATACCTACCGGAACAGTTGTTATTTGCCAGACAGAAAGAACCCAGTTAGGCAACCGTGAAAAGGCAATGCAAATGATGCGTACTAAACTTTATGAAGAACAGGTGCGCAAACAGGAAGAAGAAATTTCCCGCCATAGAAAAAGCCTTGTAAGTACAGGAGACCGCAGTGCGAAGATCCGTACATATAATTTTCCGCAAGGGCGGGTCACTGACCATCGTATCAATCTTACTGTTTATAATCTTGATGAGGTATTGAACGGCGGATTGCAGGAATTCATTGATGCGTTACAGTTTGTAGAAAATTCTGAGAAGATGGCTAAACAGAATTAATAATTTTTTTATTTACCTATATTCTTTTTTGCTACCTTTTCATCCCCTGGAGCATTATAACATTCTTTATAATGCTAAATTTTTAAAAAAATGCTTGATCAATTAATTGCTTTGGTAAAACAAAATGCAGGAGAATCCGTAGTAGAAAACCCTGCTGTTCCGAATGAACATAACGAACAGGTGATGGCGGAAGCATCGAATACTGTTGTAAGTGGTTTGCAAAATATACTTGCTGGCGGTGGCTTACAAAACATACTGAGTTTATTTTCCGGAGGTGGAAATGATAACAACCAGAAGAACAGTTCTTCGGGCTTGCTTCAAAACCCGATCGTGAGTATGATGGTAGGCCATTTTATGAAAAAACTAATGAGCAATTTCAATATGAGCAGCAGCAATGCCAGCAGTGTTGCAAGCAGCCTTATACCCAATGTACTGAACGGGTTGATTTCTAAAACACAGGACCCGAACGATCATTCTATCGACCTGAATAGTATTATCAGTTCGCTAACCGGCGGCAATGTGCAGACAGCAAATGCCGGTGGTAGTGGTGGCTTTGATTTCCATAGTTTATTAAATCAATTTACCCAGGGAGGAAACGGGGGTAGTGGTTTTAATATCCAGGATATCATCAGCCAGGTAACACAAGGGGCGCAACAGCACCAGGAGCAGGAAGTAAAACAAAACTCCGGCGGAAGTGGTGGCGGCCTGATGGATATGATAAAAGGCTTTTTTAATTAAAATACAAGTAATTATGCGAGAGCTGCTTCTACCAGGAAGCAGCTTTTTTTATTTCTGAACTAAAACTTAAAACCTCCGATTATTTCTGGCAGCCCTTTTGCAATAGGTGTAATAGGTAGCCGATGTTTTATTTATAAATCATTAACATTAGGCGATGAAACCTTAGAGTAAAAGTGACGTCTTATTAAGTGTAGGTTGATTTGAAAAAAAGTTCTTAACTTATGGAAGGTTTATAAAAGCAGGCAAAGTAATTTGTTCAGGTACAATTACGAATATAGAGTGAAATTTTGCGGTAAAAAGCTTTTAAACTTTCATTAACAGCGCAGATCATACTAATGGCAGTAAATTTGCGTTATAGTTTTTAATAAAAAGATTTTTAGTACTTCTAAATAAAAGCAGTCAATTTTCTCATAAGCAGTTAGTTTTGGTTGCGACCCCTGTTTCCACAGGGGTCTATTTTTTTATATAGGCCCTGATACTGAATATCCAACCTGCTATTGCGCCTATACTATCTGCAACAATATCTGTAACATCAAAAGACCTGTTTGGGATAAAATACTTCTGTACATACTCTATTATTACACCATATAGTATTGCCAGCAGGGTACAAATGATAAAAGCCGTGTTGATTTTTTTTCCCAAATTTTTGCTCCTTTTATAAATGCCCCAGCAAAAAAGAATTACCATTCCACTAAATATGGATACGTGTACAATTTTGTCAAAGTTGACTACTGAAAGCCAGTTTTCTGATGGAAAAGAAGTTCCCGGAAGCGTTAAGAATATAGTAGAAAGGACGAACCATCCTGCGCCTGCCTGTAAATACGTTTTATCGCTGTACAAACTTTTTTTTGCAATAATAAGATGAAAAAAGCAGGCATAATAGCAAAAGATAAAGAGGCTCCGGAAGAAGCCTCTTTCTTAACCAACTATAGAACCAAAGCTACTATAGCATTGCTTCTTATTTACGTAGTAATAATAGTATCAGATTGTTCAATGAGGATTATAAATTTCCCATTACATACATCTTGCCTTCAGGAGTGGGGTTGCCTCCTTTTTTCTCCAATGTAATGGCAAAAGCTTGCGCCTGAGATGCGTTCTTCATTTTTAACAGTAACCTTTTCTGGCTCACAAAAAAATCATTTTCAATCATACCAATATCAATAGGCTTTCCGTCCAGCAGTGCCCACAATTGGTATTGCTGATTGGTAGGAGGTGCAGGAAGATTATTGACAAGCAGGTAAACATCTTTAGAAGTTGTATCCCAATACACAGTCGCAAAAGAAGAAGGCGAAGCGTCCATTCCTTTCATAGCCGCCATCTTCATGTGTGGGTTGAGATTGATCATATCAATCTGCTTTTGCAGGTCATCGAGTTTTGCTATACTGGATGAATAATTATTTTCAAGCTGTTTGTTTTTATTATACAGAGTAATGTTCCAATACAAACTACCCGCTAATAATATAACTGAAGCCGCAGCAACATATTTAAACCAACTGATTTTTGGTACAGATGATTTTTCAATAGCCACTACTTTAGCCGCCGTGTTTTTCATGGCAGCTTCTGTAATAGTAGCTTTCAGGCTGGCTGGCTGTGCAAGCGCATTTTGCATAGATTGTTGCTCCAGCAATTCTTCAAAAGCGATGCGTGCTTGTAATACTTCCGGGTATTGCCTGCACATTGCTTCTACTTCGGTATTTTCTTCCGGAGTAGTAAGCCCCATTACATAGCTTTCAATAATGCCACTTGATATGTATTCCTGTGCGTTCACTTTATTATCTGATCATTGTTCTTAAATTACTTAAAGCGCTTCGAATTCTTGTTTTTACTGTTCCTAAGGGTATGCCCAGCGCTTTCGAAATTTCTTCATGCGTATATCCCTGGAAATAGGAGAGCTCAATTAGCGTGCGGTATTCTTCTTTTAAACCAGCCAGCATGCGTTGCAGCCCTATATCCTTTGTTTGCGGAAGCGATACTCCACCGATTGCCATTTCTTGTCCGCCATTATCTACGGACAGGTTTTTTTTACTTTCCTGGTATCCCCGCGACCTGATTTTATCAATGGCCGCATTCCTTGCCACGTTCATCATCCAGGTAAAAAGCCGGCCTTTTGAAGCATCGTACAATTCTATCTTTTTCCAGATGTTTACGAATACCTCCTGCAATACATCCCGCATCGTTTCTGTATCTGGTATAATAGCATTGATAACTCCCGCCAAAGCCCCCGAATAGTTATCATATAAATAACTAAAAGCGGATTCGCTACGCTGCTGCAATAGGGCAACAAGCTCCTGTTCGCTATATTTAATACCGGAGTTCAAATAATTGGTTAAGGTACAAAATGCTTTGTACTGCTTATGATATACGGAAGAAGTTTATTCCCGGATTTTTTAACCAGCAACAGCTTCATATCCTGCCGCATCCAGCAAACCTGCTACATCTGCAGGGTTATTCACTGTCATTTTAACCATCCAGCCTTCTCCATATGGATCGCTGTTGATTAATTCAGGATTATTAGAAAGCGCAGGGTTTAATTCATTGATAGTCCCGCTTAACGGTAAAAACAGGTCAGATACAGTTTTTACAGCTTCTACAGTACCGAAAACAGCACCTGCTTCCAGTGCTTTTCCGATTGTTTCCACTTCTACATATACAATATCACCCAATTCGCGTTGTGCGAAGTCTGTAATACCGATTGTAGCTGTATTGCCTTCTAATTTGATCCATTCGTGGTCTTTGGTGTAGCGTAAGTCTGCGGGAAAATTCATACTCAATGATTTGGAACACAAATATGAGTAAAACCAGATTGCGAAATGCATTTTACCGATATTTTTTTACGTAGTTCACCGGAAAGAATATGCTGTTCATGCCCTTTTTTTAGCCATTTATCGGTAACGCTTTTACAATCTTGTGACACAGCAATACATTTGTGCCCTAATCAAAACAACGGACATGTATACGAGAAAAATTACCTTATCCTTTCTTCTTTCATTATTCATTTTTTCGGCTGTTTCGGCTCAGAAAATTACTGGTACTATAAAGGATGACCAGGGCAAAGCTTTGGCAAAAACTACCATTGCCTTATTAAAGGCAAAAGATTCATCAGTTGTAAAATATTCAGCTACAGACAATGATGGAAAATTTGCATTTGAAACTACAAGTGGCCAATACCTGGTGAATGTAACCCATGTTGGCTACGCTCCTTATTTTTCAGCAGCGGTGAACATGGGCAGCAGCGATGTAGCCCTCGGAGACCTTTCGTTAGCGAAAGCTACTACCGACCTGCAAGGTGTAGTGGTATCTTCTAAAAAACCATTGGTAGAAGTGAAAGCAGACAGAATGATAATGAATGTAGAAGGTACGATCAACTCTGTAGGTAATGATGGATTGGAACTATTAAGAAAATCACCGGGCGTAACTATCGATAAGGATGATAATATCAGCCTTTCTGGTAAAAATGGTGTTCAGATATATATTGATGGCAAGCCTTCTCCCTTATCAGGAGCAGACCTGGCAGCCTATCTGAAAAGCCTTCAATCTTCACAGGTAGAGTCAATAGAAATAATTACCAACCCATCTGCAAAGTATGAAGCAGCGGGTAACGCAGGTATTATTAATATCCGCCTGAAAAAGAATAAAGCATTTGGTACGAATGGTAGCGTAAATGCAGGATATGGTATTGGTGTATATCCAAAATATAATGGTGGTATTTCATTAAACCATCGTAATAAAGGAGTAAATCTGTTTGGTAGTTATAATTATACATACAATAAAAGCTTTACATCTTTTAATCTCCACAGAGAGCAACTTGATACTCTTTTCGATCAAAGGAATACAGTTGTTAATAAAGGAAAAAATCATGGCTTTAAAGCAGGTGCTGATTTCTTTATCAATGATGCTAACACATTTGGATTATTAGTAAACGGAACTATCAGTGACGGTACTATGAAAACAGATAGCAGAACTCCGATTATACCGATGAATACAGGTATAACTAACCGTATTCTTACAGCAAATAATTCAAGCATATCTGACAGGGATAATGTAAACCTGAATGCAAACTTCCGACATGCTGATAAAGCAGGACGTGAACTGAATGTGGATGCTGATTACGGTTTATTCCGTATCAAAAGCAATCAAAACCAGCCTAACATTTATTACGATCCTACAAGCGGAGCCGAGTTAAGCAGAGCTATTTATAATTTTATTTCTCCTACTGATATTGATATCTATTCTTTGAAATCAGATTATGAACAAAATTATAAAGGAGGCAAATTAGGGTTTGGGTTTAAAACATCATACACAACTACGAGCAACAACTTTGCACGATATAATGTAAATAATAATAGCAAAGACCTTGACCTGAACAGAAGTAATCATTTCGATTACCAGGAAAACATTAATGCAGCTTACCTGAACTTTAATAAAGGGTATATGAAAAGCGGTATTACTTTCCAGGCAGGTTTGCGTTTAGAAAATACAAATAACAAGGGTATTTCTTATGGTTTGAATGCAGACGGTTCTATCAATGAGCCAAGTAAAAACAAAGCGTTGAACAGGCATTACACAAACCTGTTTCCTAGTGCAGCAATGACCTTTAGCAAAAACCCGATGAAGCAATGGACATTGTCATACAGCCGCAGAATTGACCGTCCGGCTTACCAGGACCTGAACCCATTTGAGTTTAAACTGGATGAATATACTTTCCAAAAAGGTAATACAGAGTTAAGGCCACAGTATACCAACAACTTTACTGTTACCAATGTCTATAAGTATAAGCTTACAACACAACTTACTTATAGCCACGTAACAGATGTATTTACGCAAATAGTAGATACTACAGAAAAATCAAAAGCATTCCAGACAAAGAAAAACCTGGCTACACAAGATATTGCGAGCTTGAATGTAAGCTACCCATTCATGTATAAAACATTTATGTCGTATGTGAACCTGAATACATTCTACTCTAAATACAAAGCCAACTTTGGTGGTGGCAACAGGAATATCAACCTGGATGTATTCTCTTATAATATCTATGTACAGAACAGCCTTCGTTTTGGTAAAAAGAAAAACTGGACAGGTGAGTTGAGTGGTTATTATACTTCTCCTTCTATCTACCAGGGAACGTTTAAAGTAAATGCATTGTGGATGGTAGATGCTGGTTTGTCAAAAACAATCCTGAAAGGAAATGGTACATTTAAACTGGCTGTTACCGATATCTTCAGAGGATTACAGTTTACAGCAAAGAGCAATTTTGCCGGACAATACCTGAGAGCAAGTGGTTTGTATGAAAGCCGCCAGTTTAAAGTGAATTTTGCTTATCGTTTTGGTAGCAATACTGTAAAAGCCGCAAGACAACGTAAAACCGGTACCGAAGAAGAACAGAAACGTACGCAAAGTGAAGGTGGTATGGGTGTAGGCGGTGGAAGCAGCAACAGATAGTTTTCGTTAGCTACTAGTATATAAAAAATAACCCGGTGTAATGCCGGGTTATTTTTTTGTAGAAATAAAATCAGAAGCCATGTGTTTCAAAATAAAGCAATACATGGTCTTTTAAAAAATTCTCCTGTTCGATGGGCGTCATTACCGGCATTTGTTTCAGTTGTTTGAAATGCGGCCATCCGTCTTCATCTTTTCCTTCCAGCTTATAGTAGCCGCTGGGTGCGAGTAATGTGCAGATAGCAATATGCATTAAGTCCTGCTTTTCTTCTTTCGTAAATTTTTTTTCTTTCAGTCCGGACTCCTGTATGCCAATGAGAAATAATATTGTTTCAAGGTCAGGCTTCTTTTCAAAGCGTTCCACCAGCTTTGCTTCCAGCGACCACCAGCGTACCTGTAAATCATCATTCATCTGTGTCATTCTGCAAAGATAACCCGCAAGTTCCTGCGAAAAGCAGTTATCATTTTTCCAACGATTATCTTTGCGCCAAATTGAATTACAATGTTGCAATTGCAAGTGCTACGACAAAATCCTGAATGGGTAAAAGAAAGGCTGGCCGTAAAGTATTTTGGTGAGACAAACCTGGTAGACACTGTTCTATCTCTTGATGAAAAAATACGTGAGCTTAAGGTTAAGACTGAGAATGCGCAAGCTTCCATGAATGCGACTAGTAAAGAGATTGGTGTGTTAATGAGCAAAAACCAAAAAGAATTAGCCGAAGAAAAAAAGCAGGAAGTTTTGTTGAATAAGAATTTCATTCAAAACTCAAATGAACAACTGAATATATTTGAGAAACAGCTACAAGATGAACTTGTAAAACTTCCTAATCTGCCTTCGGATAAAGTACCTGCTGGTAAAACACCTGCTGAAAATGTAAATGTAAAAGAAACAGGCAACAAACCGGTACTGCATGCAGGCGCTGTGCCGCATTGGGACTTAATTAAAAAATATGATATTGTAGATTTTGAAACCGGTGCTAAGATTACAGGAAGTGGATTCCCATTATACAAAGGGAAAGGAGCAAAACTGCAAAGGGCATTGGTACAATATTTTTTAGATTATAATACAAGCGCAGGTTATACAGAATTCCTGCCTCCGTTTATGGTAAATGAAGCTTCTGCTTATGGCACTGGCCAGTTGCCCGATAAAGAAGGACAGATGTATTATATGCCCGCTGATAATTTTTACATGATCCCTACATCTGAAGTGCCTGTTACCAATATTTATCGTGATGAGATAATAAAAGAAACAGACCTTCCTATAAAGATGACAGCCTATTCTCCATGTTTCCGGAGAGAAGCAGGAAGTTTTGGAAAAGATGTTCGTGGGTTAAACCGTGTACACCAGTTTGAAAAAGTTGAAATAGTTCAACTCGTACATCCTGATAAAAGTTATGATGTACTAGATGAAATGGTAGCGCATGTAGAAAAATTAATTCAATCATTAGAATTGCCATATCGCATACTTCGTTTATGTGGTGGCGACATGAGTTTTGCTTCTGCACTTACTTACGATTTTGAAGTATATAGCGCTGCACAGGATAGATGGTTGGAAGTAAGCTCTGTTTCTAACTTTGAAGCTTTTCAAACAAACCGCATGAAGATCCGCTTCAAAGATGAAAAAGGCAAACCGCAATTAGTGCATTCGTTAAACGGTAGTTCATTAGCATTACCAAGAATACTGGCATGCCTGCTGGAGAATAATCAAACAGAAAACAATGTTAAACTACCGCAATCTCTTGTTAAATATTACGGAAGTGATTTGTTAGTATAAATATTAATCTTTTTCTTGCGGGCACATCAAAACTTTATCTGCATGAAAAAGATCTTCTTTTCAATCATTATCCTTTTTATTTCAATTGTTACTTACAGCCAGATTTCTAAAGGCCAGAAAATGATAGGAGGCGCTGTCCAGTTATCCAGTAATAAGAATAAGGGGACGGATTTTTTTGGTAACAACACTACAACCAGCAATAACCTTATTTTATCACCTCAACTGGGTTTTGGATTAAACCACAATTGGGTAATTGGAATTGCTCCTGCACTTACACATCAGGTCTCAAAAAGTAAATCTAAACAACAGACGGTTGTGTATGAGCAAACAGCAAAAACTACTATTTATACTGCTGCTATCTTTCTTCGTAAGTTTTATTCTTTCAATGACAAAGTGGGCATTTATTTGCAGGCGCAGGGAAGTGCAGGGAAAGGTGTTGATCAATCAAAAACTACACAAAACGGAAGTATTGTATCCGGGCCTAATAAAGCAAAAGCCTCAGTGATTGCGGCAGAATTAAGGCCGGGTTTATATTTTAAGGCTACTAATAAAATCCTTATTGAGAGCTCTTTTGGTGGATTAGAATACGGACATGGATCAAGAAAAATCAATGGCTCAAGCGGTAAGCAAATTATAAATACAATTGGCTTTACAATGGGTAGTTCACTTACCCTTGGTGTTAATTATATATTTTAATGTTTTTATTATAAATACAATTAGTGTTTTTTAAGATCTGTTCCTTTTTTGTGGTAAGGATTTTGGATTAAACTTTATTGCTAAATAATAGTCTTACCCAAAATTTCACAATGGCAGTGCCCAACCAATTAAAGAATCAGCATCTCTTATGGCGTGCAGGCTTTGGTCCGGCGGTTGAACAACTACCGGACCTTTCTGTTTTTTCTCCGCAACAGGTATATAAGGCGATGGTAAAAGCTGCCGCAAAAAAACCTTCTTATATCAATGTAGTGAGTAACCAGCTTGAAGGATTAATGGCGGGTATACAAGAAGCAGGAAGGCAGCAAAAAAAAGAATTAACACAGGAACAAAGAAAGGATTTACAAAAGCAAAACAGGGAAGGCATTAAAAGCCTGAATATGTATTGGCTGAAAGAGATGGTAAACTCACCGGCACAATTAAGAGAAAAAATATCTTTTTTCTGGCATGGCCATTTTGCGTGCCGTAACCTGAATGTTTATTATCAGCAGGGTTTATTAAATGCCATCCGGCAAAATGCACTCGGCAATTTCGGAACCTTATTAAAAGAGGTTTCCAAGTCAGCAGCGATGCTGAATTTTTTAAATAATCAGCAAAACAGGAAAGACCATCCTAATGAAAATTTTGCACGCGAAGTAATGGAGTTGTTTACGCTCGGCAGAGGTAATTATACAGAACAGGACATAAAAGAAGCAGCGCGGGCGTTTACAGGTTGGGGAGCAAATGCACAGGGAGAGTTTGTCTTCAGAAAAGCAGTGCATGATGATGGCAGCAAAACGGTATTGGGGCAAACAGGTAACTGGCAGGGTGATGATGTGCTGGATATTTTATTACAACAAAAGCAAACAGCCCGTTTCATTACTGAAAAGATATACCGCTTTTTTGTGAACGATACGATCGATACGCAAAAAGTACAATCACTTGCTGAACGGTTTTATAAAAATAAGTATGATATCTCTTCTTTATTGGAAGATATATTTACCAGTGAGTGGTTTTATGATGAAAAAAATATCGGTGCAAAAATTAAATCGCCGGTTGAATTATTGGCAGGTATACAACGTATGCTTCCGATGACAATAAGTAATGAAGAATCTATATTGGTATTGCAACGGATATTAGGACAGGTGCTTTTTTATCCGCCGAATGTAGCAGGATGGCCCGGTGGAAAAAACTGGATTGACAGCAGCACATTAATGATGCGTATGCGCATTCCTCAGTTGATCAATGATGAAGATGTACTGAATGTAAAACCGAAAGATGATGATGACCAGATGATGGGAAGAGGAGATGATCAGAAGCCAGTGGCAAATTTGAAAAAAAATATGAAAAATGTTGGAGCTAAAACGATCGATGCAGATGTTGACTGGAATAAATATATACAGGCATTTACTAAAACGGACCGTAATAAACTGATCAATACACTATCGGGAATTTTATTGCAAACAAAAACCGGAGTAAGCGAAGGAGTAATAAAAAGCTATAGTGATGAGACAAGCCGCGAAAATTTTATTCGTACAGCAACGATACAGATTATGAGTACACCGGAATATCAATTGAGTTAAACCTTTACGCTTTTAATTTTTTTTATGGTAATCAAACGGAAAGAATTTATACAGGCAGGATCGCTAGCGACAGCTTCTTTGTTTTTGCCGCGTTTCTTAAAAGCATTTGAAGCGCCGGCCATGGTGCCTCCGGGCAATAAAGTAGTTGTGGTACTACAGCTTAGTGGGGGCAATGATGGATTGAACACCGTTATTCCTGTACGCAATGATATATATTATAAAGAAAGGCCAGGATTAGGTATACAAAAATCAAAAGCTGTTTCTCTTACAGATGAAGTGGGTTTACATCCGGCACTTACTGCATTCAAAGATTTGTATGATGATGGAAGCCTCAGTATTATTAATAATGTTGGCTATCCAAATCCTGACCGCTCGCATTTCCGCAGTATGGATATATGGCAAACAGCCAGCAAGAGCAATGAATATTTATCATCGGGATGGCTGGGGCGATACCTTGATGCACAATGTATAGGCTGTGATAAACCTACGCAGGCGATTGAACTGGATGATGTATTAAGCCTTGCAATGAAAGGCGAAACGCTGAATGGTATAGCTGTAAAAGACCCGAAGCGTTTATATGGTACGGCGAATGAAAGTTTCTTTCGTGATGTATTAAAGAATCATGGTGAAGCACATGGTGAAGCACATGGTGAACAGCCCGTTGATTATTTATACAAAACCATGGCGCAAACACTTTCATCTGCAGATTATATTTTTAAACAAAGCCGTTTACATCCTACAGCGTCAGATTATCCAAAAACAGAATTGGGAAATAATTTAAAAACGATTGCTTCATTAATTTTTTCTGATATAAATACGAAAGTATATTATGTATCGCTTGGCAGCTTTGATACACATGTGAACCAGCAGGCACAACAACAACGTTTGTTTACAGAAATGAATGATGCTATAAAAGCATTTACTACTGACCTGAAACAGAACCATCGGTTTGACGATGTATTATTATTTACATTCTCAGAATTTGGAAGGCGTGTATCACAAAATGCAAGTGGTGGTACTGACCATGGTACTGCAAATAATATGTTCTTAGTAAGCGGATGCTTGCATAAAAAAGGAGTTATTAATGCGTTGCCTGATTTATCGGATCTGAATGAAGGCGACCTGAAGCATTCGGTGGATTTTAAAAATGTATATGCTACCATATTAAATAAATGGTTGAAAGCGGATGATCAAAAGATATTAAACGGTAAGTTCAGTTACCTTGATTTTATATAAAAAATTACGGACGGTCATGAAAAAAAAGGTCTTGCAGAATTGCAAGACCTTTTTAAGTTATATAATTATAGCTCTAAACTTTCTTCTTCTGTACAGCTACCCGATATAGTATAAAGGCCATCAATGCGAAGAAGGCTGTTCCAAGAATAAAATAGCCGCCTTCACCTAACGAACCCGATAATGAGTGCTCCATATTTACACTATTCATACCGGACTCAAAAAATACAGTGAGAATGGCGACAATTACACCGAAGAGTGCCCCTCCCGCGACCAGGCCTGTAGCAAAGAGATTTCCCTTTCGTAAATCTTCTTCTTCATCTTCTGCTCCTTCTTTTTTTAGTTTTTTATCTGCAATCCCTCGTATAGCACCACCAATAAAAATAGGAAGTGTAGTAGCTAATGGTAGATAAGTACCTACTGCGAAGCTTAATGCTTTTATACCACAAAGTTCTAAAACAATTGAAATGAAAACTCCGATCAATACAAATTGCCAATCAAGTTTACCTCCTAAAATACCTTTTATGATAGTTGACATTAAAGTAGCCTGCGGAGCTGAATACGTTTCGCCGATAGCATGTTGTACACCACTTGCTGCTAATTCTGTAGAAGGAGTATCCAATATTTTAACTGTCCAGCCGATAACAATAGATGAAACAATTGCTCCTATGAAAAGTGCAATTTGTTGGTTACGCGGAGTAGCGCCTAGTATATAACCTGTTTTTAGATCCTGGGAAGTAGCGCCCGCATTTGCTGCAGCCACACAGATCATTCCACCCACTACTAACGCCATTGGTTCATAAGCTTGTCCCTTCCAACCTACACCGATGAAGACAAGACAGGTGGCCATAATAGTCGCTATAGTCATTCCACTGATGGGGTTATTGCTTGAACCGATTAACCCAACTATACGGGAAGAAACAGTAACGAAGAATGCACCAAAAATGATAACGAGCAATCCCAATAATAAACGGCTTCCAATATTTTCTCCCGGTATAATCGAAAGCATTGACATAATTAATATCAACCCGATGCTTCCGAATAGAACAACTTTGATGTTAAGATCACGGTCTGTACGTGCAACAGTTTGTACCGAGTCTTTATTCTTTACTGAGCCTATACTTTCTTTAAAAGAAGAAACGATAGTAGGAATTGTTTTTATCAATGTAATAAAACCGCCGGCTGCAACAGCGCCCGCACCTATCTGGCGGATATACGCCCTGTAAATAGCTTCTGCAGAATTTCCGAATGTATGTGATACTGCATCCCATTGATATTTATCGGGGCTTATTCCCAGTTTTGTTAACTGCGCGAAAATTACATCACCGGAAATAAGTGTTGCGAGTAATGGTGTTAATACAAAGGAACTTAATACACCGCCTGCTACTAATATACCTGCAATGCGTGGGCCGATAATATAACCTACTCCTAAATATTCAGGAGTGATTTCTCCACTTATCCTTGCAGCAGGCAGGTATTTATTTTTTAATGCTGTAACGTACAAGGGAGCGTCCGCAATAAAATGAAATACTTTTTGCAATACTGCATATACTGTTGCTACTGCCATTCCCAGAAAAGCAGTTTTAGCAAGGTCGCCTCCTTTTTCTCCAGCTTTTAATACAGAAGCACAGGCTGTTCCTTCGGGATAAGGCAACGTGCCATGTTCTTTTACAATTAATGACCGGCGAAGGGGCACCATCATTAAAGTGCCCAGCATACCACCCAGTATGGCAAGCGTCATAATCGTTACATAACTAAAATACTCTTTGCTGGATGGGGATGATAGAAATAGAAATCCCGGTAATGTAAATACAACACCTGCTGCTATACTTTCACCGGCGGATCCTGTCGTTTGTATAATGTTGTTTTCAAGAATGGTTGTTTTTAAAAATAATTTTCCCAAAGCAATAGCCAGTACGGCAATAGGGATAGAAGCAGATACAGTGAGGCCGGCTTTTAACGCAAGGTATACAGTTGCGGCACCGAATATAATTCCGAATAATGCACCTGTTATAATTGACTTGATGGTAAACTCTGCCATCTTCGTTTCAGGCGCTACAAATGGCTTAAAGCTTGAAGGTTGGTCGGCCATGTAAGTGTGTTTTAGTAAAGAAAGATAAATGATATAACTGAAATGAAAAAAATAAGGAATGAAATTGCTTCATTCCTTATTGTATAACGAATAAGATATGTTTAGAATCCTTTTGGCGCTATCGGGTTGCCATCTACATCCAACTCTATAA
>Ga0164241_10002710_pt1 | contig 18740 bp, 11 predicted proteins | sample OricomyardsoilBY_FD_108780 | JGI IMG/M metagenome (GOLD analysis project Ga0164241, IMG submission 108780) | Backyard soil microbial communities from Emeryville, California, USA - Original compost - Back yard soil (BY) | ecosystem: Environmental > Terrestrial > Soil > Unclassified | place: USA...
CACGTAGCGCGCCTCGTCCTGCTCATTGAAGGCGCAATAGAGGTCGATGGGTTCTCCTTCGGCGCCGGAGGTCCACAACTCTTTGCCGAGGCGGCCGCTGTTGTTGGTGATCACCGCATTGGCGGCATCGAGAATGGTACTGGTGGAGCGGTAATTCTGCTCCAGGCGGGTGGTGGCCACCTCGGCAAACTCCCGGGTGAAGGACTGGATATTCTCGATGCGTGCGCCGCGCCAGCCGTAGATGGACTGGTCGTCATCCCCCACGGCGGAAACAAAACTCTGCCCGCCCGCCAACACGCGCAGCCAAGCGTATTGCACGGCGTTGGTGTCCTGGAACTCGTCCACCAGAATGAATGGAAAGCGCCGCTGGTAATGCTGCAATAGATCGGGGTGGTGCAACCACAGTTCGTGGGAGCGCAGCAGCAATTCGGCAAAGTCCACCACACCCGCTTGGGCACAGGCTTCCTCATAGGCCGTGTACACCGCTTTCATGGTGCGTTGGAAGGGATCGTGGCTGTCGGCGATATGGGCGGGGCGCAAGCCCTCATCCTTCTGGCCGTTGATGTACCACTGGGTCTGGCGCACCGGCCAGCGGTTGTCGTCCAACTGGAGGGCTTGGTAAACCCGTTTGATCACCCGCAACTGGTCGTCGGAATCGAGAATCTGGAAGTTCTGCGGCAACTTCGCCTGCTGCCAATGCGCTTTCAAAAGACGGTGCGCAATACCGTGAAAGGTGCCCACCCACAAGCTGCGATAGCTGCCAGCCAGGGCGGAGTGATCGGCCAGCAGATTGTGCAATCGCTCGCGCATCTCCTTGGCCGCTTTATTGGTAAAGGTCACCGCCATGATCTGATGCGGCGAAACCCCCTCTACCTGGATCAGCCATGCAATGCGATGCACCAACACCCGCGTCTTGCCACTGCCCGCACCCGCCAGAATCAACTGATTGCCAGGCGGCGCACACACCGCCTCGCGCTGGGCGTCGTTGAGGGAGTCGAGCAGGTGGGAGACGTTGTCGATCATGGGTTACCGGGGCTTGATGCGGAAAAGCGGGGATGATAACTGATTATTTGTACAGGGTGGGCGCGGGACTCATCGGCAATAGAATCCCGTCCACCTCCTTTTTGCGCGCCATTTTATTTGTCGCGCAACCCGCATCGGCGCCAATAAAAGATCTATTGGACGCAGATAAATCAAAACTCCCAGTTCACCCCACCACTCACCTGATACGCACTTACGTGGTCATAACCACTCAGCACTTGTACACCCAAAAAGCTGGACCAGCCGCCGGCGAGTACGAAGGCGGTGCTGATGTCCCATTGGTAGAAGAGGCTGTCGGGGGAGTCGGCGCGCAGTTCGAAGCGGCCGAGTTCGGTTTCTTCGTTCAGCAATTGAAAGGCCACCGGGCTGTTGCTGAGGTTCGCCTGATTGACGAGACTCAATTTGACCGATGGCACCATTACACCCCAGGGGTAGGTGAGGGTGTAGCTGGTGTCCAGGCCGGCGCTGGTATTGAGCTGCTCGTGATTTTGTTTTTCCGCAGCCACCAGCCAGGAGGCGTCGCCGGATTCGCTGAAGGCGTCTATGCCGCTCTTCAGGTAATCCAGTCGCAGGAAGGGGCGCAGGGACCAGGCCTGGAGTTGCCAGGACCAGTCCAATTGGGCGCTGAGATCCAGCTGATCGCTGTCGTAATCACTATTGGCGACGGATTGCTCCAGGATGCTGAAGCGCCGCTGTGCCTTGGTGGAGCCGTTGGAGTAGCCGAGCTGCACGTCCAGCCCCAGGGCGTTCCGGTACCAACTGATAAAAGCCGTCAGGCTGTAGATGTCGGAATCCAGGTCGCCCGTGTTGCCCTCATAGCCGACGTCATAGGCCATCCAGTCGAAGGCGGCGCCCACATTCACATTGCCATCCATGCGGTAACCCAGTCCGAGCATCAGGCCCTGGGCGTCGTAGTCATAGGCGGATTCGTTGCCGGTATGATCCCGTTCGAAATTTTCGATCTGCAGGGACGACAGCAAAGTCCAGGGTGAACCCAGGCCGTCGCCAGCGGCACCGCCGAAGGGGAGGGCGGTACCGTTGATGCTCAGGCTCGCGTGGCTTCCGGTGCGCATGGCGGCCATGGCTTCGTAGAGCCGCGAGGTTTTATTGCGGGAATTTTCGGCCAGCAGGGTGCGCTGGGTGAGGGCTTCTTCAGGGGCGATTTCGCGCAAGCTGGGATTGAGATTCCCCGTGTCCGCCAAAGTGGCGCACACCTCTCCCAATTGGGGTATTTGCGCAAGGCTTACACCGCCTTCACCCGCATCTATGGCCAGTTGTCCGCAAAGCCCATCCAGGGTGCGCGCAATGGCAGTGTTGGTGGCACCTTCCGCGTTGAGTGCTGATGCGACCACATTAATGGTTACCATCGCGCCGCCATAACCAATGCCGTCATCTGCGGTATAAAAGAAAGTATCCTGCCCGACAAAATCCACCGGCGGTTCGTAGATCAGCCGGTTGGTTTCCTCGTCCAGAGTGACAGTGCCGTAGGCGAAGCTGAGCTGGTCGTAGCTGCGAATGAACAACCCTTCCGATTGGGGATCGGCGACATCGTTGGCCAGCACGTCAATGGTCACTGGCCCGCCATTGCGCACCGCAGTGGCGGTGTCGGGATTAGGCGTAACGGCATTGGCATCTTGAATGGCTGCCGCGAGCAACAGGAGTGGAACGGAAGGATGAATATGCTTCATTGCAAATCGCCTTTGCTGAATGAGTGAGACTAAAAATCGGATAGATCAAAGAGGTGAATCATGGCGGTGCAACAACCGAAGAAGACTGTTTTGTGCACCTGGGAAATCGGGGGGGAATTGGGGCATATTTCCCGGTTTTCCGCAATAGTCCGCGAGCTGGAAGCCCGTGATTATCAGGTAGTGGTGGCGCTAAAAGATTTGTCACGTGCGCTGCCGTTTTTTCGCGACACAAATGCCACCCTGATTCAGGCTCCCGTCTGGCTGCCGAAGATCACCATGCAGCGTCCCATCGCCTGCTTGGCGGACAGTCTTTTGCTGTTGGGATATCTCGAACCCGATCCCCTCGATTGTCTGGTGCGCGCTTGGCGCTCCCTGTTCGACCTGGTGCAACCGGACTTGATGATCTTTGATTATTCCCCCACCGCCATGCTGGCGTTTTCGGACAAGCATCTGCCCAAAATCCAGGTGGGCAGCGGTTTTTGCGATCCGGTGCCGGGACATCCCATCGCCGACTGGCGCCCTTACACCAGTACCGATCAGCTGGTGCAGCGCCAGGAGCAACGGGTTTTGCAGGTGATCAATGAGGTGCGCCAGCGTCATCAATGGCCACCGTTAGTGCGGCTGGCCGATATGTTCGCAGTCGACCGGGTGTTTATCACGGGCCTGAGGGAATTCGACCCTTATGGAAAGGTGCGCCACGCGCACTATTGCCTCGCATCGGCGCAGTCCACTAAGCCCCCGGCGATTCTTCCCCAGGGAAGGCCACGACTGGTGGTCTATCTCAAACCCGCCTACCCGCAACTAAACCTACTGTTGCGGGCACTCGCGCGTTGTGGGGCAGAGGTGTTTATCGTATGTCCCCAGGGACCGGTTGAGTTGCTGAAATCCGTTGCTGGTGAGCATTTACATTTCACCACGGACTTGGTGAATCTGGCGGGAGCCATCGCAGAGGCGGATCTTTTTGTCGGTCACGGTAATGCCGGCACCCTGCGTGAAGCGCTGGTAGCGGGTACACCCATCTTGGTGCTCCCGATACAACTGGAACAGCTGCTGACGGGCCAGAAGGTTCGCCTCTTAGGCGTGGGTGAGTTGGTGGAAAAGATTGAATCGGAGGAGGAATTGGCGTTGCTGATTAACGATCTGTTGCGGCGGCGCGATAGTTGTCGCCAAGCGATTGCCAACTTGCTGGCGTTATATCCGCAGCCCTATGCCGCCGTACAGGATGCGGTGGTGGACGCCTGTCAGCAGCTGATGCTTTCTCAGTAAATCGTCTCGCGCCCCGGCAGGCTGACCAGTCGGTTGGCGTCACCCATGCTCAGGTTTTTGTCGGAGAGTTTTTCCAGCAGCGGCAGGCCGACGCGGAATTCGGTGGCCAGTGCACGGGCGGTGGTGATTCCCGATGCATCAGTATGTTCAACAAAAAGATGTACGTAGTGACGACCTTCGCTAGTGGCCATCAGGCTCAGGGGCAGCTGCAACGTGTCATCGCCGTCCAGATGGACGACCTGTTCACTGCCACCTCCGACCAGTTGGAGGTGCGGACTGGTTTCCAGGCTTATGCGCAGTTGACCTTGCAGATGGGTCCGCAGGGCGAGATTGACCTGGGTGGTCTCCAGTAGCGCCAGGGCCTGCAGACCGGGACTATCCAGGCTAACGTCCGCCGCCGGTTTGCCCGGTGAGCGGTGCTCGTGAGTATCCGTGTGCGAGTGTTCCACCGCCGACAGGTGCGCTTTAGCGTAAGGGGCGGTGTGCCACAGGGGCTGGTAGTGCGGATAGTGCCGATGGGACTGTTGCCAGACCACCGCCACCAGCATCGAAAGCCCCAGAATGCCAAGGACCGTCAATGAGATTTTGGACTGGACCATAAAATCACCTCTTTTTAGTGCCATGGATAAGGATTACTGGATGCGCAGATCAAAGCACGCCAGGCCGCCATTCACGGCGTTGCCATCGGCGTTGCTCTCTTCATAAATCTCAACCACATAACTCCCGCTGTTCAGCTGGCGCTGGCCGTTTTCGCTGTCGGGTGTGGCGGAGAGAAGAGAGGCCACCTGCATGCCCTGGCGGAAAATGCGCAACTGCGGATTGGTTTTGGGCAGGTTGCCGCCCTTGCGCACAGCACTGATGGTGTAGTTGCGGGTTTCCGGCAACTGGATACGGACATAGCGTCGCACGTCCAGGCCGTTGTAATCCTGGAAGTCGCTGTCGCTGCAGAGATTGAGCGTCTGTCCGAGATTTGCCGTGTGATAGACCGGCAGCGTCAGAGCAGCACCCGCGTTGTTGGTCTCTCCCGCGCCGTACCAACCTGTACCGTGGATGCCGGAACTGACCAACATACCGGCCATAGCTTGCGCCAGGTCCGGGCGTTGGTTGCCCAATTCGGCACTGAAGGCGTACACGGAGGCAAAGCCGTCAAACGCCAGGTAGCGTTCGCTGGTGAGTACCTCATAGATTGGCTTGAATCCGAGGGCCAGGCTGTCGGCGGCGTCCTGTTGGTCGTCGAACAGGTCGTAAAGGAAAGCCTGTATCGTCGCTTCGTTAAACCAGCCTTGATTGTTGAAACCGCGATTCTCCACGTTGATGGCAAAGCCCAGGGATTGGCCGGAACCGAGAGAGTCACGATAGATGGGGTCGCCGGAGACCATGCCGGCAAAAGCGTTGCCCCAGGCTTCACCAAAGGCCAGGCGCATATCCAGACGCGACAACTGGTTGTGGCTGCCACCGATGCTTTCGGTGCGGCCCAGCTGGTGCTCCAGATAATGGCCGAATTCATGCTGGACCACGCCCCGGTCATATTCATCCGAGTCGTTGTTGGCGGCGCCCAGCAGGTAAATGGCCGGTCCGGCGGAAGTGTAGAAAGAAGTGCCGATATGGCCCTGGTTGAGGTCGCCACGGATGGCGATGTTATCGGTGCTCCAATAAACCCGCAGTGGAGGCATAACCACGGTGGGATCCACATCGACCACCGCCTGCACCGCATCATAAAGGGAGTCGAGAACGGCGAATGGACCGGCGCTGCGCGCTTCGGTGTAAGACTCGCCGGTCCAACCGGAAGCGGCATGCAAGTGACGGGTTTGATTGTCGCCATTGCCGACGCTGACCAAGGATCCCTCCAAAACATATTGGGCGCCGCCGGAGGTGTTATCGCGCACTTGTATGTCCCAGGCGGCGCTGCCGCTGCCGCGCAATTCAGCCAGTACGCGTACCCGCAGCTGACGGTTCGAATCCACCGCAAAACTGTAATGGCCATCGGCGTCCGTGTGACCGGAGTACAGCGGGTTGTTACTGCTGTCCACCAGCTGCACGGTTACACCGCGAGCGGGTTGAATGGTGGTTTTGCTGTAATCCAGTCCGCGGTAATTGCGGCCTTCAAAGGGCACCCGGTCGTAAGTGATACGGCCGGATACCGTGACTTTGGCGGTTTGTACCGGAGGCGTCACCGGCGTTTCCTGGGGAGTTACAGGGTTTTGGACCTGGCTCGGTGTTTCAGTTTCCAACCCGGGGTTTTGCATGCCGCCGCCTACACTGCTCTTTCCCTGGTCGGAGCCGCCACCGCCGCCACCGCAAGCACTCAGGGCCGCGACCAGAGCTGCAATACAAGTTGTATGGGTGAGAAACTTCCTGAACATCTTCTATCACTCTCTCCCACTCATTGGTGCGGGGCTGCGCTATAAAAATTCAATAAACCTGACGTTGAGTTATAAGCCGAATGCTCTGTAACAACGTCGCGTTATGAACAGCCTAGTACAGGGCAGAAGAGGCGCCGACGCGCTTCCGGGAAGAGGTGATGCTATGAAGCGTGGCGTGTGGCGGGTGTATCAGCCCAATTGGAGCGCCGTTATTTCAGGTGGATAAAACGTACCTGCACCCTTGTAAAAAAAGTTATAGAAATAACGTCGAATTTGGCTTTTTAATAACAAAAAGCACTAAAAATAAGCGTTTTATCCCGGAAAAAGATAATAATACGGTTATAAATCGAGGTGATTTGGGTGCCACTTATTCCAAACGATTCGACGAGTGGTAACTTCTTCCGCTGATCGGAGAGCGCAGTTATAACGTTTAAATGGATGAAGCCCGGCGAATGTTTTCGAGGTGGTCTGACTCGACATTTCTTGTGTGTAACGACTAACCTACGCCGCCTCACTCAACCATCCCCCAAGACATGCAGGGTTTGATGAAAATAAGACTTGCTGGCGCACGCTTCTGGCTCGGCTGGTGCGCACTCTGGATGTGGTGCCAAGCTCTTGCCCAGGCGGACCCCGAGCCGTCCCTGCGTTTTCAGCGGGTGATGGAGGGGTCCGAGGCGGCCAAAAAATACACGGCGGCACTTATGAGCGTGGCGGAAGACCAAATCGGCTTTATGTGGTTTGGCGGCGAGAATGGCTTGGCGCGCTTCGACGGTGTGCAGTTCAAACACTACGAACCCTCCCCGGAACCCGGCGGACCGCCTTCGAATGTCATACGCGCGCTGCTGGTGGATAAGGAGGGGGTACTGTGGGTGGCCACAGACCGGGGGTTATGCCGTTATCTGGCGGAGTTCGACCGTTTCGATGTGTTCAGCACCGTGCCGGGCGACCCCAACAGTCTGGCGCACAACGTGGTCACGTCGCTGGCGATTGATCGGCGCAACCGGCTGGTGTTGGGCACGGGCAGCGGCATCAGCATCCTGGACGAGTCACGCACGCATTTTGAGAACCTGCCCCTCACCGCCGGCACGGAAGCGGTGACCTTTGTGCTGAAAACCTTTGTCGACAGCAAAAACCGCATCTGGGTGGGCACTCGGGAATACGGTCTGTTCCTGCTGGATGCGGACGGACAACTCGTACACCGCTATACCGCAGACACCAGCACCCCGGACGCCCTGCAGAGCGATGTGGTGAAAGCGATAGAGGAGGATCAATTCGGCCGCATCTGGGTGGGCACCTATGGCGGCGGTGTCAGCCGCTTGAACGAGGGCGAGCGCAGCTTCACCAACTACCTGGCGGATCCGCAGGACCCGGGCGCCCTCGGCAGTAATACCGTCTGGGATATCTATAAGGACAGCGCCGACGACCTCTGGATTTCCACCGACCAGGGTGGCTTGGCCCGTTACGACGTGGAAAGCGACGGGTTTACCCACTATCGCCACAGTGCCCTCGACCCCAACAGCCTGGCTTCCAATCAAGTGCAGACGATCTATGAGGATCGGGGACAAAACCTCTGGATCACCACTTTTCCCAAAGGCATCAACTTTTACGATCGCAGCCACAGTCAGGTGGTCAACTACACCCATCGGCAGGATGACCCGGACAGCCTTTCCCATGGCGCCGTGCTGGATTTTATGCAGACCACGGACGGTCTGCTGTGGATCGGCACCGAAAATGGCCTGAATCTGTTCGACCTGGAGCAGCGGCGGTTTGTCGGGCGCCACCTGCGCAAACCGGGGGGATTGCAGGCCAATTCCGTACTCAGCCTACTTGAAGATCACAACGGCGACATCTGGATCGGCACCTGGGGCGGCGGCTTGCACAGGTTTGACCGGGTGCATCAGACATTTACCCAATATAAGCCTGAACGGGACAAGGCCGGCAGCATCAGCAGCGCATTTATCTGGGATCTCTTTCTGGATCGGGACAATCGCCTGTGGATCGCTACGGAAACCGGCGGCCTGAATCGCTATATTCGCGAAACCGACAGCTTTGAGCATTTCAGCTTCGACCAGAGCAATCCCCACTCCATATCGAGCAACTTTGTCTGGGCGGTATTGGAGGATCAGCGGGGGCGCTTTTGGCTGGCCACGGTGGACGGACTTAACCTTATGGACCGTGAAACGGGCCGTTTCAGCCGCTTCATCAAAGTTCCGGGTAATCCCAAAACTCTCAATAGTGTGCGCATACGCGCCTTGATGGAGGACAGCGCGGGGCGCATCTGGATAGGTACCCAGGATGTGGGTGCCGTGGTCTTCGATTACGCCAGCGAAACCTTCACCCATGTGCAGTGGCCGGACAGCTTGGCGCCCCTGGTCACCAGTTTTGTGGAGGACGACCAGGGCTACATCTGGGCGTCCACCGCCAATGGTCTGGGGCGGATCGATCCCAAGACCCTCGCCGTGCGCTCGTTTAACCGCAGTCACGGACTGGTGGGGGACAACTTCAACCGCGACGCGACTTTCAAGGATCGCAAGGGCCGGCTCTATTTCGGCAGTACAGAGGGATTTTCCGTTTTCGATCCCCGCGCCTTCACCGGGGGACCGGACCACTTCCCCCTCGTATTCACTGATTTCCGGCTGTTCAATCGACCCGTGGTCATAGGCGCGGAGGATTCACCCCTGCAGCGCTCCATCACTTACACCCGCAATATGCGTCTGCTGCACACGCACGCCATGTTTTCCTTCACCTTTGCGGTGCTCAATCATCGACTGGCGGCCGAGACACGCTACTTTTATCGCCTGGAAGGGTTTGATACCCAGTGGCACCAGGTGGATGGCACCAATACCGCGACCTACACCAACCTCAGCCCAGGTCGCTATGAGTTCCTGGTGCGCAGTGCCGACCGGGACGGCAACTGGAACCCCCATACAGCGCAAGTGGGCGTAACCATACTGCCACCCCCGTGGCGCGGCATCTGGGCCTATGGCGTCTATGCGCTGCTGGTCCTTCTGACGGGGTGGTTTCTGGTGCGTATGTTTCTCAAGCATGTGGAGCTGGATAAACAGCGCGCCCTCAATGCCGAACTGCTTCGCGTCAACAAAATCAAGGACGCTTTCCTGGTGAATACCTCACACGAGCTGCGCTCCCCCATCGGCAGTATGATCGGCTTGGCGGAGACCATCCTGCGCGAGGAGCGTGAGCGGTTACCGGTCAAAGTGGAGCACCGGTTGGGGCTGATCATTGCCCACGGCAAACGTTTATCGAACCTGATCAACGAAATTCTCGACTACGGGCATTTTTCCGAGCGCCGTATCGAAGTGCACCCGGAGCGCCTGGCGCTGCGGCCGCTTGTGGAGTTGGTGCTGCAGCAGTTCCGCCCCATCGCCCAAGCCAAGTGTCTGCGCCTGGCCAATGATCTGGACCCGGCGAACGCCTGGGTGATGGCGGATCGCAACCACGTCCGGCAGGTGTTTACCAATTTGATCGGCAACGCGGTCCAGTACACGGATCGGGGGGAAGTGCAGATCAGCGCCCAGGCCGAGGGTTCGCAGTTGCGAATCCAGGTGCGCGACACGGGTCGCGGCATAGCGCCGCCGATGCGCGAGCGCCTTTTCACGCCCCAAGTAAGCAAAACCCTGAGCGAGCAGGCAATGTCCGGCGCCGGTCTCGGGCTGGCGGTGACGCGGCATCTGATCGAATTGCACGGCGGCAGCATCCAGTTTGAGACCCGCTGTCGATACCCCGATCAGCCCGGTCCATCGGGTACCTGCTTTACCTTCACTCTTCCTCTGGCGGAGGCGCGGCAACTGACGGGAACGCCGCCCGTATCGGTCACCCTCCCGGACAAGCCGCCGGTGGAGCCTTCGCCTCCCGTTAAGCCCGCATCCATCGACCTGGAACCACCGCCAAACGCGTCGAACATGACCGTATTGATCGTTGATGACGATCCGGTCAACCGCATGGTGCTGAGCGGCATCCTCGGGTTGCACGCCTATCAGGTCGTGGAAGCGGGCAGCGGGGCCGAGGCCCTGGACCTGGTATTGCGCAATGGCCGCCAGGTGGACCTGGTGATCCTCGATGTGATGATGCCGCGCATGTCCGGTTTTGAAGTCTGCCAGCGTTTGCGACAGCATTTTCCCCGGCACATACTGCCGATCCTTTTCCTGACCGCGCGCCACGGCGGGGAGGATATCAGCGCCGGAATAGAAGTGGGCGGGGATGATGTGCTCTACAAACCGGTGAGCAAAGAGATACTGCTGCCGCGCGTGCGTCACCATCTGCAGCAGCGGGCGGCGTCACAGCCAATCTAGAGATACAACTGCTTTTTCAACTTTTCTTCCGCGTACCACAGCAACGCCTTACGCACCAGCCAATTGGCCTTTTCCTGCTTGAGCCACAGGTTCAGGCGCTGCCGTATGCGGCGGCTGAGTTCCATGCGAACCTGGTATTTCACCTCGCGGATACCCACGCCCCCGAGGTTCGGCAGGTCCGGCAGGGGTTCCGTGAAAGTAAAATCGACCAGCGGCAGATGATGCTCCTGCTCCAGCCGGCCCTCCCGCTGTATCTGTTGCAGCCGGCTGAGCAGCTCGCGCGCCTTGCGTCGCCCCACGTTGTAGTCGTGGGCGCGGAAGCGCTCTTCCAAAAAGCCGACAAACGCAAACAGGCCGTCACTGGCAAGTTCGTCGGGTGCAGCGGTAACGGTGTAGATCTGCATATTGTCGCGGTTGTGCAGTCGGCCACCGCTTTCGAGCACCTGTATGGCCTTGATCCAGGTGGCAAATGCCGCCTCCCCCTTACCGCTTAACAGCGCCTCCGCCTGGGTGCCGTGCCGATAGCGCTCTGCCAGAATCCGCGCCTCGCGCGCTTGGTCCCGGGCGGATTCCAGGGCAAAAATCTTTTCCAGAAACATATCACTGGTTTGGTCGATGGCCGCTATGGCGGCGGCATCCGCGGTCCGCAAATGCTCGCATAAGGCATAGGCCCGCACGTCCATCTCAGCCACCAGATCGTTGTAGTGGCCGGTCATGATCCAATCCTGGAAGCGCGCCTGGTTGAAGATGGCCGAGGTGATCGCCAGGGATGTATTCAAGGGGTTGGCCGTATCGGCATCGAAGCTGGTGCGGGTGCTGTCCTTGCTGTTGGGGGAGATGTAGAAGTAATAGCGGTATTCGTAGTCCAGCGGGTTGATGTCCACGGTGTCCGCCAGTTTTTTGGCCATGCCCAGGGGGTAATTGTTGAAGGTGCCGCCGTCCACATAGGTGAAGCGGGCTTTGTCGAAAGGCACGGCTTTGCCGAAATAATCCGGTTCCGTGTAAAAGCGCTCCAGCGCCAGCGGGGCAAAAGCCGTGGGGAAAGCGCCGCAGGCGCGTGCGGCCTGCTTCACCTGGGTCCAGAAGCTCTTGTTGTCGCTGTCCTTGCCAACGGTGCGGCTGAAAGCATCCTGAAAGCGCGTCTGGATAAAGCGACCGGTGATGTTCTCCAGGCTGCCGTTCTTGAAGGCGTCCACCGCATAGTCCACGCCGTTGAGGTTGGACATGGCCAAAGCCAGTTGCAACGTGGATGCCGCAGCCGGGTGTTGTGCTGTGGTGGGCGTCGGATCTTCATAGCGTTGCAGCAGAATTTTCTGGGCAATGGTGTCCACGAAATTGGAGGACAACAGGGATTGGCGGGGGTTGTCCCCCAGGTCTGCGCTCAATAATCCGCTGATATCCACCTCCTGCACCCAGGCCCGGTAAAGGTCGTTGGTGAAGGGCTCCGCCAGGGCGGGCGCATCGAACAGCAGCTTCTGCGCAAGGATGGTGGCCGTCATGCCGCCGGCGGATGCGCCGGTCAGCACGTCTATGTGAATCTGCTTGTCGGGCCGGTCGCGATTATTCTGGTTGTGCTGTCCTATGGCGGTGATCAACTCGAAGGCCACGCCGGCTTCATAACTTCCGAGGGACACGGCGCCACTGATGGCGATGGCGATTCGATAGGACATGCAAATTCCTTAAGGCAGGTTAGGAGTTGTCAGCGGCGCCAGAACATAGGGGTGAACAACACCAGCAGGGTAAATAGTTCGAGCCGCCCCAACAGCATGGCGAAACACAGGATCCATTTGGCAGCGGGATTCAGGAAGCCGTAGTGAATTGCCACTTCGCCCATGCCCGGACCCAGGTTATTCAAGCAGGCGCCCACGGCGGTGAAGGCGGTGGTGAAATCCAGACCGGTTGCCAGAAGCAGCAGACACAACATCAGATAGGCCACCAGATAGACCGCAAAAAATCCCCATACGGCTTCCACTACCCGATTGGGCACAGTGCGCGTGCCCAACTTGAGCAGCTGGATGGCGTTTGGGTGGATGAGCCGACGGATTTCCCGCAAACCCTGCCGGATGATCAGCAGCACCCGGATCACTTTCAGCCCGCCCGCCGTGGAGCCGGCGCAACCGCCGATCAAGGCTGTCAGAAAGATGAACAGCAACAGAAAGGGAGGCCATGCGGCGTGTTCGGTGGAGATGAAACCAGTGGTGGTGAAGGTGGCGATGAGCGCGAAGCTGCCGTGCAATAGGCTGTCCGCCAAACCGTAGGCATTGCTCAGGTAAAGATAGCCCGCGGTGAAGGCTGCTCCTATGGCCAGCGCCGCCAGATAGAAACGGCACTCCGGATCCTGCAGATAAAGGCGCAGGCTCCGGCTGTGCCAGGCGGTGAAGTGCAAAGCGAAGTTCATGGCGGACAGGATCATGAACACCATGCAGATCATCAGAATCAGCGGACTCTGGTAATAGCCGATGCTGGCGTCATGGGTGGAAAATCCGCCGATGGCCACAGTCGCATAAGCATGGCCAACCGCATCGAACAAACTCATGCCGCCGGCCCAATAGGCCAAGCCGCAGGCCACGGTCAGGCTCAGATAGATAACAAACAGGGCTTTCGCGGTTTCAGTAATCCGCGGTGTGAGCTTGGTGTCCTTGACCGGCCCCGGCGCTTCCGAGCGGTAGAGCTGCATGCCGCCAACACCCAGCATCGGCAGGACGGCGACAGCGATAACGATAATGCCGATGCCCCCCAGCCAATGCAGCTGCTGGCGGTAATACAAGATGGAACGGGGGAGCTGGTCCAACTGGAACAATACAGAGGCGCCAGTGGTGGTGAGGCCCGAGAGCGACTCGAAAAACGCGTCTCCTAAAGAGAGTTCTGTCGCACCGGAAAAGATAAAGGGCAGGGCGCCGAACAGGGCCAGAACCACCCAGAAAAGCACGGTAACCAGAAAGCCGTCACGGGTACGCAGGTCGTCGCGGTGGTCGTGGACGGGATACCACAGCAACAGGCCGGTACAGAGGGTCATACAGAAGGCCAACAGGAAAGCCCACTGGCCTTGATCCTGGTACCAGAGCGCCACGCCAACGGGCGGCAGCAGGCTGAAACTGAACAGCATCAGCAGCAGGCCCAGCACTTTGCAGATGATGGCCAGGCGCATGGTTAAAAGAAGGTGAAGCCCACCTGGAACAGGCGCTCTATATCCCGGGTATAGCGCTTGTCCACCACGAACAGGATGACATGGTCGCCGGACTCGATCCGTGTGTCGTCGTGGGCGATCAACACTTCATAAGTGTCGCCGCCGTCGCTCTTTTTCGCGCGCACTATGGCACCTATGGTGGCGCCCTCTGGCAGATCGATGTCTTCCACGGTACGTCCCACCACTTTGGAGCTTTTGCTGTCTCCGTGGGCAATCACCTCTATGGCTTCAGCGGCACCGCGGCGCAGGGAGTGAACGTTTACTATGTCGCCACGCCGCACGTGGGTTAGCAGGCTGCCAATAGTGGCTTGCTGCGGCGAGATTGCAATGTCGATCTCGCCGCCCTGCACGAGATCCACATAGGCGGGGTTGCCAATCAGGGTCAACACTTTCCGTGAGCCCAGACGTTTGGCCAGCATGGAGGACATGATATTGGCCTCGTCACTGTTGGTGACGGCGAGGAACACATCCGTATCCTCCACGTTTTCCTCCAGCAGCAGATCTTTGTCGGAGGCGCTGCCCTGCAGCACTATGGCGTGGCGCAGCTTTTCGGCGAGGAATGCGGCGCGCTTTTCGTTGTACTCGATGAGTTTCACCGAATAGCGGTCTTCCAACTTAGCGGCAAGGCTCAAGCCGATGTTGCCACCACCGGCGATGACGATGCGTTTATAGGGGCGGTCGAGGCGACGCAGCTCACTCATCACCGCCCGAATGTCCTCGCGTGCGGCAATAAAAAACACTTCATCATCCGCTTCGATCACCGTAGTGCCCCTGGGGGTGATGGCTTGGTTGCGCCGGTAGATGGCCGCCACCCGCGTATCTACTTTCGGCATGTGTTTGCGGATGAAGCGCAGCTCCTGGCCCACCAGCGGTCCGCCGTAATAAGCCCGCACCGCCACCAACTGCACCCGGCCACCGGCAAAGTCCACCACCTGCAGCGCGCCCGGTTGTTCCACCAATCGGTAAATGTAGTTGGAGACGATCTGCTCCGGACTGATGATTACGTCTACAGGAATGGCGTCCTTGCGGAACATGCCGGGATAGGAAGCGTATTCCTGTGAGCGCACACGGGCGATTTTGGTGGGTGTGTGGAACAGGCTGTGGGCGATTTGGCAGGCCACCATGTTGATCTCATCGTCGCTGGTGACGGCGATGAGCATATCGGCATCTTCAATACCTGCCCGCAGCAATACTGAGGGGTGCGATGCGTGACCGCAGACCACACCTATATCAATGCGATCGCGCAGTTCGCGCAGGTAGTTTTCGTTGCGATCCACCACGGTGATGTCGTTGGCTTCACTGGAAAGATTGGTCGCGAGAGTGCCGCCCACTTGGCCGGCGCCGAGAATGACGATCTTCATAGATTGATTGGACTCAACCGTTCAGTGTCGGAGCGGGCCAAGACGCCCGTCAGGCCCGCTTGCGCAGGAGCGCGTAATAAAAACCGTCGTGCCCACCTTCGCGAGGCAAGAGCTGTCGTCCCAACCGCAATGCCAAACCCCAGGGAACATTCAATGGCAGGGGTTCCGCATCTGGGGTCGCCGCCACAAATTCGGCGATTTGATCCTCATTTTCTCGCGGCAAAATAGAGCAGGTGGCGTAGAGCAATTGGCCGCCGGGCTTCAGCGTCGGCCAAAGGCCGCGCAATAGCTGTTGCTGCACGGCGGCAAGCTTATCAATATCGCTTGGGCGTCGCAGCAGTTTAATGTCCGGGTGCCGGCGGATAACGCCGGTGGCGGAGCAGGGTGCGTCCAACAATATGCGATCGAAGGGAAGGCCGTCCCACCAGTCATCCGGCTGGGCGGCGTCCGCCACTTTCAAGGTGGCGGTGAGGCCCAGGCGCGCAAGATTGTCCCGCACCCGCATCATGCGCGGTTCCTCCACATCCAGCGCCAACAATTCCGCCAGCCCCGGCTCGCATTCCAGCAGATGGCCTGTTTTACCGCCAGGCGCGCAGCAGGCGTCCAGCACCCTTTGCCCCGGTGCGGGATGCAACAGTGTCGCAGCGAGCTGAGCCGCCTCGTCCTGCACACTCACAGCACCATCGGCAAACCCGGGCAGTTGTTGCACAGGAACGGCGTGGGAGAGGGTAATCCCATCCGGTGCAAAGGGAGTCGCCTCACCGGGAAAGCCAGACAAGGTCAGGCGTTGGAGATAAGTATCCCTGTCGCCACAACGGCGATTGACCCGCAACGTGAAAGCGGGATGCTGATTGTTGGCAAAGAGGACTTCCTGCCAGTAGCTTGGCCAAGCGCTTTGTATCGCTTCGACCAGCCACTGTGGATGGCTGTAGCGATGTTGCAGATCGTCGGAATTCTCCTGGTTAAATTCCTCACGGCGACGTTGTGCATTGCGCAACACACCGTTGATCAGTCCCTTGGCCCAAGGTTTTTTGAGCGTTTGAGCCGCTTCCACGGTAGCGCCTATGGCCGCGTGATCCGGCACGCGGGTGCAGTACAACTGATAGAGTCCAAGATGCATCAACGCCTGTACATCCGCGTCTTTGCCCTTCAAAGGCTTGGGTAACAGCTGCCGCAAAAGAGTCTCGTGACGGTGATAGAAACGGCACCCCCCGTAGCAGAGCTCCTGCAGCAGGGCGCGATCCGGTGGGGTCAATTGAGAGTAAGGAGGCAGCGCGGCCAATGACTTTTCACCGCGCAATATTTCCGCCAGGAATCGGGCTGCCAGGACACGCGGATTCAAGCGGCGCCCAACTGTGTACCCGGCTGGAATCTCGCGCCGGACCCATTGAGCAGGTCGCGTACCGCCATCACTTTCTTACCAGGTAACTGCACCTGTTCCAAGCGAAGGGCGGTGTTGCTCCCGCAGGCGACCAATAGCGCCTTGTCAGCCGCCAGCAATGTGCCGGGAACTGCTTGGTGATGGTGGGTTTCCGGCATTGCCTCATGGATCCGCAGGGTTTCCCCCTGACTCAGCGTGTACGCGATAGGAAATGGATTGAAGGCGCGTATAAGTGCATCCAGTAAAAAGGCCGATTGGGACCAGTCGAGTTTGCCTTCCTCTTTATTCAATTTATGGGCATAGCTTGCCAAGCGGTGGTCCTGCTCAATAGGGGTTGCTTGGCCGTTCGCCAGTTGCGCCAAGGTTTCCAGAAGCGCCGGCGGTCCTAGTTCGGCCAGCCGGTCGTGCAGGGACTGCGCTGTGTCCCGGGGCATTATGGGACAGCTGTGCTTCATCAGCATTGCTCCAGTGTCCAGCCCTATATCCATCTGCATGATGGTTACGCCCGTCTCGGAATCCCCGGCTGCTATGGCGCGCTGAATGGGCGCCGCGCCGCGCCAGCGCGGTAGCAGGGACGCATGCACATTCACGCAACCGAGGCGCGGTGTATCCAGCACGGGTTTGGGCAGCAGCAGACCATAAGCCACGACCACCATCAGGTCGGCGTGGTATTGCCGCAACCTGGCCTGGGCCTCCGGATCCTTAAGTGAAAGCGGTTGTTGGACTGGCAACCCGGCTTCCAGTGCAAGCTGTTTGACCGGGCTCGCCTGTAATTGCTTGCCGCGCCCCGCAGGGCGGTCCGGCTGCGTATAAACCGCCAAAATTCGATGCTGGCTCTGCAGCAGCGTCCGCAGATGCGACGCGGCAAATTCCGGTGTACCGGCAAAAACAATCTTGAGCCCTGTATCGGCCATAGAAAATTCCAGAGAGGGGGAGCTAAGCCTGGCTGCCCAGCTTTTCCAGCTTGGCGCGTATACGCTGGCGCTTGAGGTTGGACAGGTAGTCCACAAAGAGCTTACCGTTCAGGTGGTCGCACTCATGTTGGATGCAGACCGCAAGCAGCCCTTCCGGCTCAATGGTGAAGGGTTGTCCATCGCGATCCAATGCGCTGACCCGTACGTGGCGCGGGCGCGTAATTTTTTCGTAGAACCCGGGCACGCTCAGGCAACCTTCCTCATAATCGAACAGGGTCTCGTCCAAAATTTCGATCTGGGGGTTGATAAACACCAGCGGTTGGTCACGATTCTCTGATACGTCTATCACAATAATTTGTTCGTGCACATTCACTTGAGTGGCGGCTAAACCAACACCTGGCGCCTCATACATGGTTTCAAACATGTCGTCCAGCAGCTTGCGGACGCGTTCATCCACCTGTTGAACGGGTAAGGCGCGTGTGCGCAAACGCGGGTCGGGGAAATGCAATATGGTTAACTGTGCCATTGGCCTTTGTGACAAACTTCTAGTAAATAGGGAAATGTCGCTGCTAACATAATGATCAGCCAATAGTTATCAAGGACTTCCTCCCCCCAACTCTGGCTGTCAACCCAGCAGCGTTTGACTATTATAATAACTCAAACCATCTCTAGGGCCGCATGGTACAGGACCGCTGATATGAAAAACCGCATCTTGGGATTGCTGGGCGCATGTCTATTGCTCAGTCAGGCAATGGCTGAAGATCCACAACTGAAACCCAATTATCCCGAACAGTACTCGGTAGTGAAAGGCGACACGCTCTGGGATATTTCCAACACATTTCTCAATAATCCTTGGATGTGGCCAGAAATTTGGCATGTCAACCCGCAGATTTCCAACCCTCACCTGATTTATCCGGGTGATGTGATTCGTCTGGTTTATTTTGATGGTAAGCCACGCCTCACAGTAGATACATCCAACCGGGTGGTAAAACTGTCTCCGCAGGTGCGGGCGTTAGACGCTGGAGATGCCATCCCCACGATCCCTCTGGATCAAATCAACAACTTTTTATCCCGTAGCCGTATTGTCACTGCGGAAGAGCTGGAGCGCGCGCCTCACGTGGTGTCGGGAGAAGCAAAACGCTTGGTGTTGGGTAAGGGAGACCGGCTTTACGCCCGAGGCCAATTCGATCCCGAGGTCGCGGCATATGGCATTTATCGCAAGGGCGATA
>Ga0164241_10002711_pt1 | contig 18740 bp, 18 predicted proteins | sample OricomyardsoilBY_FD_108780 | JGI IMG/M metagenome (GOLD analysis project Ga0164241, IMG submission 108780) | Backyard soil microbial communities from Emeryville, California, USA - Original compost - Back yard soil (BY) | ecosystem: Environmental > Terrestrial > Soil > Unclassified | place: USA...
TCCACATGATCGCCGCCATCACGCCGACGACGATCAGCCCGGATTGCCAGTCGCTGCTGCGCCCCGCGCGCTCGTCGTCCATCGGCACAGGCTAGCTCCCGCTCAGCAGCCCGACGACGCCGGCGACGATGAGGTAGCCGCCGGCGATCACCGCCGCCCACAGCAGCAGGGCGCGCTCGTGGGCGTGGACGTAGGCGTTCATGCGCTTCAGCGTGCGCTCGGTCCACTCGGGCCGGAAGCCGTAGGCGAGCAGCGGGAGCTCGATCGGCAGCAGCATGATCAGGTTGAAGATCAGCAGGACGATCAGCGTCTCGACGACCTCGAGGTCGGCGTGGGCGATGTCGGCCAGCGCGACGAGGTACATCAGGCCGGGCATGTGCATCGCGACGCCGAGCACGGCGACCGCGCCGACCGAGCCCTTGGCGAGCATCTCCGACGTGCGGCTGGGCTTGCGGGGCTTGGCCGCCTTGCGGGCCTTGTGCTCCTCGCGCTTCTCCAGCGCCAGCGCGCGGATCCGGGCGGACTTGGCCGACACGATCCACGCGGTGCTGAGCAGGATGATCAGGCCCATCGCCACGTCGAGGACGTGGTTGGCCTCGGTGCCGTGCTTGGGATCGAACGTTCCGGCCTCGCCGAGCAGCAGGACGATGGCGATGCCCACCGCGACCGATGCGGCCACGCTGGCCACGGTGTAGGCGGTGAGCAGCGCGAACGCCCGCTGCCGGGTGAGGATGACCAGCACGGCGGCCACGGCGGTCGGGCTGGTGATCGCCGACAGGACCGCCAGCGGGATGAGCTGTCCGAGCACGGCGGGGATTCTCTCCTAGCCGGCGGCGGGGGCGACGGCGGCTTCGGCGCGCGCGGCGGCCTCGTCCTGCGCCTGGTACTCGGCGAGCAGCGCGTTCTCGCGGTCCCGCTTGGGGAAGCAGCACGCCACCAGCACCAGGCCGCCGACGATGGCGATCACCCCGGCCAGGTACGCCCAGCTCTGCCCGTCGACGAACGAGGCCTTGGCCGCCGCGACGATCTGGTCGGCGTACTGCGGGTACTTCTCGGCGGTGGCGGCGGCGCTGGAGAACGAGTTCTCCAGCTCGGTCTGCACGCTGGAGGAGACCTGGTCGCCGTCCGGGGCGTTCCCGATCGCCTTGGCGAACGAGGCCGCGTACCCCGCGGTGAGCAGTGCGCCGAGCACGGACTGCATGACCGCGCCGCCCAGGTCCCGCTGCAGGTCGGCGGTGCCGGAGGCCATGCCGGCCTTGCGCACGGGGACCGAGCCCGTGAGGGCGTGGGAGGCGGGGGTGCCCGCGAAGCCCACGCCGATGCCGACCAGGGCGTAGGGGACCAGGACGCCCACGACGCCGACGCCGTCCTTCCACAGCACGAGCATCACCAGGAAGCCCGCGAGGCAGAAGAGGTAGCCGACGAGCAGCGTGAAGCGCGAGCCGTGGGTCTCGATCAGCTTGGCCGAGCGGGGCGCCACCACGATCATGCCGATCGCGGCGGGGAGGATCGTCGCGCCGGCCTCCAGCGTGCTGTAGCCCAGGACGTTCTGCAGGAACTGCTGGCCGACGAACATCGCCGCCATCAGCGAGCCGAAGACGATGATGCCGGCCGCGGCGGCGACCCAGAACACCCGCCGGCCCGCCACGTCGAGGTCGTAGAGCGGGAAGCGCGCGCGGCGCTGGCGCCACACGAAGCCGCCCACCGCGACGAGCGTGAGGGCGCCGAGCCCGGCGGCGAGCACGCCCTCGTCGGGCACCGCCGCGAAGTTGATGGCCAGGACGAGGGCACCGACGCCGATCACCGAGAGGATGCCGCCGAGGTTGTCGACCGGGTTGGTGGCCTCGTTGACGTGGCTGGGGACGAGCAGGACGGCGAGGACCAGGGCGATCGCGGCGAGGGGGAGGGTGACGAGGAAGACCGAGCCCCACTCGAAGTGCTCCAGCAGCGCGCCCGCGAGCAGCGGACCCAGCGCGGAGATCGCCCCGCCCAGCGCCGACCACAGGGCGATGGCGCGGGTGCGGTCGGGGCCGCTCCACAGCGCGGTGATGAGGGCCAGCGTCGTCGGGTAGGCCATGCCCGCCGACAGGCCGCCGAGCAGGCGCGCGCCGATCAGCACCTCGGCGGAGGGGGCGAACGCGGCGAGCAGGCAGGCCGGCACGGACAGGGTCACGCCGAGCACGAGCATCAGCTTGCGCCCGTACCGGTCGCCGAGCGCCCCGAGGTAGAGCACCGACGTCGCCAGGCCGAGCGAATAGCCGACCGCCACGAGGTCCAGCTCGGTCTGGGAGGCGTCGAACGCCTTGCCGATGTCGGGCAGCGCGACGTTGGCGACCGACAGGTTGAGGTTGGCCACCGCGGCGACCAGGATCAGCGCGAGCAGCACCAGCCTGCCCCGCTCGGGGGCCGTCGACGGCGGTGTGGCGCTCGGAGCCCCCATTGCACGCGCCAGCATATGCGGGCGGGTCGATGTACCGTGTGGGTGGGGCGTGCCGCCGTTCGCCGCCCCCTCTGCCGTTGCCACCAAGGATCCTCCGTGCCCGACCCCTCTTCCGCCGTGCCCCCGTCGTCGCCGACGACGTTCGCCGATCTCGCGCTGCGCCCGGAGCTGCTCGGCGCGCTCACCGCGCTGGGCTACGAGGAGCCGACCCCGATCCAGCGCGAGGCGATCCCGCCGCTGATCGAGGGCCGTGACCTGCTCGGACAGGCCGAGACGGGCTCCGGCAAGACGGCGGCGTTCGCGCTGCCGCTGCTGCACCGCGTGGTGGCGGACCGCAAGGGCAACGAGCCGGTCGCGTTGATCCTCACGCCGACGCGCGAGCTGGCGATGCAGGTATCCGAGGCGATCCACAAGTACGGCCTGCAGCTCGGCGCCCGGGTCCTGCCCGTGTACGGCGGTCAGCCGATCTTCCGTCAGCTGAAGGCGCTGCAGCGCGGCGTCGACGTCGTCGTGGCCACGCCCGGCCGGGCGATGGATCACATCGCCCGCGGCTCGCTGAAGCTCGACGGCCTGAAGGTCGTCGTCCTCGACGAGGCCGACGAGATGCTGGACATGGGCTTCGCCGAGGACATCGAGTCGATCCTCTCCGGCACGCCCGAGGCCCGCCAGACCGTCCTCTTCTCCGCCACGATGCCGTCGCGGATCGACAAGATGGTCCGCCGCCACCTGCGCGACCCCGTCCGCATCAAGCTCGCCCGCGAGGAGCGCCCCGAGGGCGAGGCGCCGCGCGTGCGCCAGAGCGCCTACATCGTGGCCCGCGCCCACAAGCCGGCCGCGCTGACCCGCGTGCTGGACCAGGAGGAGCCGGCCGCGGCGATCGTCTTCTGCCGCACCCGGGCCGAGGTGGACAGCGTCACCCAGACCCTCAACGGCCGCGGCTACCGTGCCGAGTCGCTGCACGGCGGCATCAGCCAGGAGCAGCGCACACGGGTCATCGACCGGCTCAAGAAGGGCACGACCGAGCTGCTCGTCGCCACCGACGTCGCCGCCCGCGGCCTGGACATCGACCAGCTCAGCCACGTCGTCAACTACGACGTGCCCGCCGCGCCCGAGGCGTACGTGCACCGCATCGGCCGCGTAGGTCGCGCGGGGCGGGAGGGCGTGGCGATCACGTTCGCCCAGCCGCGCGAGCACCGCATGCTCAAGGCGATCGAGCGCCTGACGAAACAGACGATCTCGATCGACCGCGTGCCCACGGTGGCCGATCTGCGCGCCCGCCGGCTCGAGCTGACGCGCGCCGCGCTGCGGGAGTCGATCCTCGAGGACGACCTCGGGCCGATGCGCAGCGTCATCGAGGATCTCTCGGACGAGTTCGACGTGATGGACGTGGCCGCCGCGGCGGTCAAGCTCGCCCACGAGGCCAGCGGCGGCAACACGGACGACGAGGAGGACATCCCCGTCGCCACGGCGCCGTCGGGGAAGGACCGCGGCGCGGGCGGCCGGCCCGGTGGCGGGTACCAGGGCAAGCGCCCCCAGGGCGGCGCGTCCGGCGGCGGCCGGCGTGGTCCGGAGGGGGAGACCACCCGCGTGTTCATCGGCGCGGGCCGCAGCGCGGGCATCCGGCCGCAGGATCTGGTCGGGGCCATCACCGGCGAGTCCTCGCTCAGCGGGCGGGACATCGGGACGATCGCCATCCACGACCGCTTCGCGCTGGTCGAGGTGCCGGAGGCCGAGGCCGACATGGTCATCAAGGCGCTGCGCGGCACGACGCTGAAGGGCAAGAAACCGAAGATCCGCCGCGAGGGCGCCGGCCCGCGCTGACCGCGTGACAGACTTCCCGGCATGACCCAGCTCGCCTCCATCACCATCGGCAAGTCCGAGTACGACCCCCGCTTCTGGGAGATCCTCGAAGAGACGGGCCTGGAGCCCCAGGACTTCGAGGGGCTCGACTACTTCTCGTACGTCCCGTTCTTCGTGATCGCCGGGGCGACCGTGACGCCGCAGATCCGCGTCCACGGCGACCACTCGCACTTCGAGGGCGCGACGATCACCGTGCCCGACGGGGAGGAGGAGATCTTCTTCACCGTTCTCCCGCAGCTCCTGGCGCAAGTCGTCGGCGAGTAGCGTTTTCCCTGCACAGGACGGTATTCCCCGGAGCGGTCCGTCCGCCCCGGGGGCTACCTTCCGGTGCATGAGCTGGCACCTGGGCCGCCTGGCGGCGTTCGACCTCGAGACGACCGGCACCGACACGGAGCACGACCGCATCGTCACCGCGGCGATCGGGCTGGTCGGGGGCGGGCGCCCGAGCGAGCAGGCCGCCTGGCTCGTCGACCCGGGCGTGGAGATCCCCGAGGGGGCCACCGCCGTGCACGGCATCAGCACCGCGCAGGCCCGAGCCGAGGGCGTCGACGCCGCCGAGGCGATCGAGGAGCTCACCACGCTGCTTGCCGACCAGGTGCGCCACGACGTGCCGATCGTCGCCTTCAACGCCCGCTTCGACCTGACGATCCTCGACCGCGAGGCGCGCCGTCACGGCGTCGTGCCGCTGGTCGAGCGGGTCGGCGGACCGGCGCGGCTGCGCGTCATCGACCCGCACGTGCTCGACAAGCAGGTCGACCGCTACCGCAAGGGCAAGCGCACGCTGACCGTCGTCGCCGCCCACTACGACGTACCGCTGGACGGCGCCCACACCGCCGGCGTCGACGCGCTCGCGGCCGCGCGGGTGGCCTACCGCCTCGGGCAGCGGGTCCAGGAGCTGCGCGTGCTCACGCTCGCCACGCTGCACGACGAGCAGGTCCGCTGGGCGGCCGAGCAGGCCCGCTCCCTCCAGGAGTACTTCCACGAGCAGGGGCGCAACGAGCTGGTGGAGGGGGCCTGGCCGTTCGTGCCGCACCTCGTCCCGGTCGCCGTCGCGGCCTAGCCTGCCGGCCGGCTACGCTCCACCGATGAGCAACATCACCCGTCGCCAGCGCGAGTCGCGCGCGTACTCGCTGATCCTCGCCACCGGCGGCTTCGGCGTCCTCGCCGCGGTGCTCGTCGTCCTGTCGATCGTGGGGATCGGGAGCTTCGGCTTCGCCGTGCTCGCCGCGATCGTCGCGGTCGTCTGCTACCTGGTGCTGCGCCGCACGCTCAAGCAGTGAGCGGCGGGGTGCGGCGGTCGGCCGCGCTGGTCCTCCTGGCGCTCGTCGCGGTGCTCGCCGCCGGCTGCGGCGGGAACGGCGGGAGCTCCTCGTCGACGGTGGCATCGACCGTGAAGACGACGACCTTCTCGCTCGACGACCCTGCGTACCGCAAGGCGCAGGAGGCCGCGGCGGCCCGCCGGGCGGCGCGGACCACGCCGGCGGCGCCCGCGTCCACCGTGCCCGACGAGCCCGCGACGACCACGACCGCCCCGCCGGTCGCGACCGGGCCCAAGCGCCCGAAGATCGTCCAGCGCCCGATCCCGTTCCCGGCCCAGCGCAAGCAGGAGATGGCCGCGTACTCCGAGCGCCACTACGGGAAGGCGACCGCTGCGCTGCGCGACCCGAAGGTCATCGTCGAGCACTACACCGAGACCCCGGACATCGACTCGACGTTCAACACGTTCGCTCCCGACACCGCCGACCCGGAGCTGGGGGAGCTGCCGAACGTCTGCGCCCACTTCGTGGTGGACGAGGACGGGACGATCTACCAGCTCGTCTCGCTCAAGCTGCGCTGCCGCCACACCGTCGGGCTGAACTGGACGGCGATCGGCATCGAGCAGGTCGGCAGCTCCGACCAGGAGATCCTGGGCCGGCCCGCGCAGATGAAGGCGATCGTCCGGCTCACCCGCTGGCTGCAGTGCCGCTACGGGATCGAGACGAAGAACGTGATCGGCCACAACGAGTCGCTGAGCAGCCCGTACCACCAGGAGGGCGTCGCCTCCCTGCGCACCCAGACGCACGACGACTGGCCGAAGGCGGACATGGACGGGGTCCGCAAGCGCCTCGGCACCCCCGCCTGCGCCTGACCCCCAACGAACGACGTCGCAGGTATGCACGTTGTACGTGCATACCTGCGACATCGTCGGCGGACGTCACTTACAGAACGGTTGCTATGTTTCCGCGCATGGCCATCCTCCTTCCTCCCGCCCCGCGACGCGAGCTCTTCGACGACGAGCACGAGGACTACCGCGCGAGCTTCCGCCAGTTCGTCGAGCGCGAGGTCATCCCCGACTTCCCGGCGTGGGAGAAGGCGCAGCTCGTCCCGCGCGAGCTGTTCACCAAGGCGGCGGCTCACGGCTTCCTGGCCATGGAGGTCCCCGAGGAGCACGGCGGCTCCGGCGTCGCCGACTGGCGCTTCAACGTCGTGCTCAGCGAGGAGGCGGCCCGCTACGGCGTGGGCGACGCGATCGCCGGCCCGCTGCTCCACACCGACGTCGTGCTGCCCTACATCATGGCCGCGGCGAGCGAGGAGCAGAAGGAGCGGTGGCTGCCCGGCATCGCCTCCGGGGAGCGCATCCTCGCGGTCGCCATGACCGAGCCCGGCACCGGCTCGGACCTCGCGGCGATCAAGACCCGTGCGGTCCTGGACGGCGACCACTACGTGGTCAACGGCGGCAAGACGTTCATCACCAACGGCATCAACGCCGACCTCGTCGTCGTCGCCGTACGCACCAGCGACGACCGGCACGGCGGCCTCTCGATGCTGGTGATCGAGCGGGAGATGGAGGGCTTCACCCGCGGCACGCAGATCGAGAAGGTCGGCCAGCACGCGTCCGACACCGCCGAGCTGTTCTTCGACGACGTCCGCGTCCCGGTCGAGAACCGGCTGGGGGAGGAGGGGAGCGGCTTCCTGCAGCTCGTCTCCCGCCTGGTCCCGGAGCGGCTGACGCTCGCGGTCAGCTCGATGGCCGGCGCCGAGGCCGCGTTCGAGCTGACGCTCGACTACATCAAGGAGCGCAAGGCGTTCGGCAAGCCGATCGGCTCGTTCCAGAACTCCCGCTTCCTGATGGCCGAGCTGAAGACCGAGATCGTCATGACGCGGGCCTTCATCGACCGCACCATCCAGCGGTACGTCGACGGCACGGCCACGGTGGAGGAGGCGGCGATGGCCAAGCTCCAGACCACCGAGCTGCTGTGCAAGATGACCGACGTCGGCGTCCAGCTCCACGGCGGCTACGGCTACACGACCGAGTACCCGATCGCCAAGGCGTGGGTCGACGCCCGCATCACCAAGATCTACGCGGGCACCAACGAGATCATGAAGGAGCTGATCGGCCGGGGGATGGGCCTCTAGCGCCCGTCAGTGGGAGCACTGCCGCGCCTCGGGCGGCAGCAGCATCTCCAGCAGCACCGCGCGGGCGGCCGGCCACGGGTCGCGGCCGGGCCGCTCCCGCGGCTCGAAGCTCTTGCTCAGCGCCAGCCCGCGCATGGTGTCCAGGACGACGACGAGGCGCTCCTCGGAGCGCAGGAGCTGGGGGATCTCCGCCGCCAGGTCGGCGGTGAAGCCGCTCACCGAGCGGGCCATCCCGCGCTCGACGGGCACCAGGCGGGCGTACAGCTCCGGGTCGTCGGCCGCCGCGACCCACAGCTTCACGAAGACGGTGAACACGGGGCCGGAGAAGTCGGCCCACAGCAGGTCCAGCAGCGTGCCGGTGCGCTTGGCGACCGAGCCGGAGAGGCCCTGCATCGAGTCGCGCAGCGCGTCGACCCGGCGGCCGGCCAGGTGCTCGATCGCCGCGCAGACGAGGTCGACGCGGTACGGGAAGTGGTGGGTCTGCGCGCCCTGGGAGACGCCCGCGAGCTCCGCCACGCGGCGGGTCGTCGTCCCTGCGTAGCCGACCTCCTGGAGGCTCTCGATCGTGGCGTCCAGGAGCCGGCCGCGGGTCTCGGCGCTGCGCTCCTCCTGGGTGCGACGGACGGTCACGAGGAGCCGAGGTCGCTGGCGCGGATCGACGTCGCGAGCCCGTCGCGCAGCTTCCACGTCCACATGACCTGCCGCCGGAAGGCGTCGGCGCCGACGATGCCGGTGACGTGCCCGAAGACGATCACGCTGCCCGAGGCGGCGCGGATGTCCTCGGCGTGGAGGGTCAGCTCGCGCCAGATGCGGGTGGCGTCCTCGAAGTACTGCCGCACGCCGGCGTGCCCGACGTACGGGCCGTCCCGGTCGGCGAGCCGGCTGGTGGCCTGCAGCGTCATCTCGACGTCCGGCGCCATGAGCAGCAGGGCGCCCTCCAGGTCGCGCCGGGCGAACGCCTCGTAGATCGCGCGCACGACCGCGATCTGACCGGCGGCCGCACCTGGTGTCCCGTACTCCCACTCGTCCATCGACCGCCCATGCTGGCAGGTTCGCTCCGGGGCGGCCAGCCCGACTGACGACCGCCCGCCCCGCCGGCGCGGCGACGGCCTGCGACCGGCCTGCGGTTAGGCTTGCGCCCATGCCCGAGACCCCCTCTCCCGCCACGAGCGTCGCCTCGCCGGAGCTCTTCAACCCGCGCACCTACGATCCGTCCGCGTTCGACGCGGAGACCCAGCGCGTGCTGCTCGCGACGATCGCCTGGTTCGAGGAACGCGGGAAGGTCCAGCTCAAGGCCGACCACCACGACCGCGCGTGGTACACCGAGTTCCTGGAGTTCATCGCCCGGGAGGGGATCTTCGCCACGCTCCTGACGCCGGCGAGCGAGGCCGGCGACGACGCGCCCGACAAGCGGTGGGACACGGCGCGGATCTGCGCGTTCAACGAGATCACCGCGTTCTACGGGCTCTCCTACTGGTACACCTGGCAGGTCTCGATCCTCGGGCTCGGCCCGGTGTGGCAGAGCCCCAACGCCGCAGTGCGCAAGCGGGCCGCCGACCTGCTCGACGAGGGATCGATCTTCGCGTTCGGCCTGTCGGAGAAGGAGCACGGCGCCGACATCTACTCGACCGACATGATCCTCACGCCCGACGGCGAGGGCGGCTTCCGGGCCAACGGCGGCAAGTACTACATCGGCAACGGCAACAAGGCCGGGCTGGTGTCGGTCTTCGGCCGCCGGGCGGACGTCGAGGGCGCGGACGGGTACGTGTTCTTCGCCGCCGACAGCCGTCACGACAACTACGAGCTGATCAAGAACGTGGTCGCCGGCCAGATGTTCGTCAGCGAGTTCCGCCTGCACGACTACCCGGTCACCGAGGCCGACCTGATGCACGCCGGGCCGGAGGCGTTCTACGCGGCGCTCAACACGGTCAACGTCGGCAAGTTCAACCTCGGCTTCGCCTCCATCGGCATCTGCGAGCACGCGTTCTACGAGGCGATCAGCCACGCCCACAACCGCATCCTCTACGGCAACCGGGTCACCGACTTCCCGCACGTCGCCCAGATGTTCACCGACGCGTACGCGCGGCTGATCGCGATGAAGCTGTTCGCCGACCGGGCGATCGACTACTTCCGCACCGCCAGCGACGAGGATCGCCGGTACCTGCTCTACAACCCGATCACCAAGATGAAGGTGACGACGGAGGGGGAGCGGGTCGTCGACCTGCTGGCCGACGTGGTCGCCGCCCGCGGCTTCGAGAAGGACACGTACTTCGAGATGGCCTCGGTGGACATCCACGCGCTGCCCAAGCTCGAGGGCACGGTGCACGTGAACATGGCCCTGGTCCTCAAGTTCATGGCCGGCTTCTTCTTCAACCCGGGGGAGTACGAGGAGGTGCCGCCGCGGCGCGAGGCCGCCGACGACGCGTTCCTGTTCGCCCAGGGCCCGGCCCGCGGCCTCTCGAAGATCCGCTTCCACGACTGGGAGGCGGCGTACGCGCCGTTCGCCGACGTGCCGAACGTGGCCGTCTTCCTGGAGCAGGCCCGCGCGCTGCCGGCGCTGCTGGGGTCGGCCCCGCCGGTGGGCGACCAGCAGAAGGACCTGGACTTCATGCTCACGCTGGGCGAGCTGTTCACGCTCGTGGTCTACGGGCAGCTCATCCTCGAGCAGGCGGCGCTGACCGGGCTGGACCGCGACGTGATCGACCAGATCTTCGACGTGATGGTGCGCGACTACTCGGCCTACGCCACCACGCTGCACGGCAAGACGTCCTCGACCGAGGAGCAGCAGGCGTGGGCGCTGCGCCAGGTGCGCAAGCCGGCCGGGGACGCGGAGCGGTTCGCGCGGGTGTGGGCCACGGTCAAGGACCTGGCCGGCGCCTACGAGATGCAGCCGTAGTGCGCGGTCGTTCCCGGCGGCGGGTGCTGTGCGGCGCGGCTGCGGCCGCGTCGCTCGCGCTCCTCGGGGCGGGGGCGGCGTCCGCCGGCGCGGCCGAGCTCCCCGAGCCGGCGCCCGACGTGCCCCGGCCCGCGATCTCCGCCCCCGCGGAGCTGGCCACCGGCGTGCCGATCCCGGTCACCGGGACGAACGCGCTCCAGGGCGCGCGGATCACGCTGGAGCGCCGCGCGGAGGACGGGTGGACGGCGGTCAAGTCCACCCGGGCCAGCGACAAGGGCCGCTTCCGCTTCACGTACGCGCCCGGCGTGGCGGCGCCGAGCTACCGGCTGCGCGCCGTGGCCAAGGGCGCGGTCGGCACGTCGGTCACCGTGAAGGTCCGGGACGTCACGTTCTCGGCGGTCGGCGACGTCAACCTCGGCGACGTGCCGGGCCAGCAGATCGCCCGCTACGGCGTGAACTGGCCGTGGGCGAGCGTCGGCCCGGCGCTGCGCGGGGTGGATGTGGCGATGGCCAACCTGGAGTGCGCGATCTCCCGCCGCGGGGCGCCGGTCCAGAAGCAGTACCGCTTCCGCGGCGCGCCGGGGTCGCTGCAGGCCGCGGCCAAGGCGGGCGGGATCGACGTCATGAACCTCGCCAACAACCACATCGGGGACTACGGCAACCTCGCGTTGCGCGACTCGATCGGCTACGTGCGCAAGTACGGGATGACCCCGGTCGGCGCCGGCTACGACCTGAACGGGGCGCTCACGCCCGGCGTGGTGACGCGGCTGGGGCTGCGCATCGCGGTGGTCGGGCTCAACAACATCCTGCCCTACGAGTTCGCGGCGTCGTCGCGGCGGGCCGGGCTGGCCTGGGCGGACCGGGCCAACGTGGTCCGTGCGGTGCAGGCGGCGCGCAAGAAGGCGGACGTGGTGATCGCCACGTTCCACTGGGGCATCGAGCTGCAGCGGACCGAGAACACCGAGCAGCGGGCGCTGGCCCAGGTCGCGTTCGACGCGGGCGCGGACGCGGTGATCGGCGGCCATCCGCACGTGCTGCAGCCGATGCGCGCGGTCGGTGCGCACCGGTTCGTCGCCTACAGCCTGGGCAACTTCGTGTTCGGCGCCGCGTCGGCGGGGACGACGTCCACGGGCATCCTCACGCTGCGGCTGTCGTCGCGCGGGGTGGAGGGGCACTCCTTCCGCCGCGCGACGATCTCCGGGGGCCGCCCGATCCTGCGCTGATCGCCGGGGCGCGCGTCGCCGGTCCGGCCGCCGAGGGTCACCTTCTGCCGCTCATGGCGGCAGAAGGTGACCCTCGGGCTCAGCGCACCGTGACGAAGTTGACGTAGGTCACCGCCAGGTTGGTCTTCGGGTCGCGCACCACCACGAGCACCTTGTGGCTGCCCCGCGACAGCCGGCGCGCGCCGACCGGGATGGACAGGGTGGTGCCCGACGAGACCTTGGCCAGGCGCTGCCCGGACTGCCGGCTGCCGGAGTAGACGCGCACCCGTACCCAGCGCTGCGACCCCTTCGGCGCGGCGAATCGCACCGAGCAGCGCAGGTAGTACGTGCCACGGATGCGCTGCTGCGGGCACGGCATGCCCGCGGTCACGCCGCCGTCGCCGCCGTCGGCGCCCTTCGGGCCGGTCTTGCCGGTGGCGCCCTGAGCGCCGGTGGGGCCGGTCGCTCCGGTCGGGCCCGTGGCTCCGGGCGTGCCGTCGGTCCCCGGTACGCCCTGCGGGCCCGGGGCGCCGTTCGTCCCGTCGGTGCCGTCGGTGCCGGGGAGGCCTTGCGCTCCGGCCGGCCCCTGCGGACCCGCTGGCCCCTGGGACCCCGCCGGGCCCTGCGGACCGGCGGGACCCTGGGGCCCGGCCGGTCCCTGCGGGCCGACGGGGCCGACGGGGCCGCTCGGCAGGTCGGCACCGGTGCCGCTGAGCGCGACCGCCGTCGCCGGCAGCGGGCCGTTCGTCTGGGTCACCAGCGTCGCCGTCCGGGCGCCGACGGCCGTCGGCGCGAAACGGACCTGGAGCGCGCACGACTGGCCGAGGGCCAGCGCGCTGGCCGCGCAGGTGCCCATGCCGACCGTGAAGTCGCCGGGGTTGGCGCCGGCGATCGTCGCCCCGTTCACGTGCAGCAGCGGGGCGTTGGCGTCGGTGCCCGTGTTCGCGACGGTCACCGGGACCGGCGCGCTGAGCGTGGTTGCGGCCTGGCTGGCGAAGGCGGGCGGCGCGGTGACCGTGGCCACCGGGGTGCGGTGGAGCATCGCCGAGAGGCGGCCGTCGGTCATCAGGGCCACGGCGTCCTGCCAGCCGTCGCCGTCGAGGTCCCCTGCCGCGCCCGTCACGGGCACGACCCCGTCCACGTCGAAGTCCGCGGTGGGCCGGTAGCCGCCGAAGCCGTTGCTGAGGGTGGCGGTCAGTTCGACCGTGGACTGGTCGAGCACGAGGGGGTCCGCGAAGCCGGTGTCGGTGAGGGGGGCCGTGGCGCTGACCCACTGCGGGTCCTGGCCGACGAGGTGCTGCACGTCGCGCGGCAGCAGCGTCCCGTCGCCCTTGCCCAGGCGGGTGGTGACGGTGTCGACGAGGCCGAGCAGCCCGGTCGTGGTGGCGACGAGGTCGAGCGCGCCGTCGGCGTCGAGGTCGCCGACGGACACGTCGGTCGGGTCCTGCAGGGGCGTGATGTCGTAGTCGACCGGCGCGCCGAGCCCGCCGGAGCCGTTGCTCGGCAGGATGGAGACGCCGTCGGTGACGAGCCCGTCGTCGGCCGCGATCAGGTCGTCGATGCCGTCGCCGTCCATGTCCCCGGCCGCCACCGCGATGGGGTCGCTGAGGATCGCGTTGCGGGTGCCGACCGTCCAGCCGCCGCCGTTGGTGACGAGCGCGGCGTAGCCGTCGCTGCCCAGGGCCACGTTGCGCGCGTAGGTGGCGACGAGGTCGGGGGTGGCGTCGCCGTTGAGGTTCGCGACCGCGAGGTCGGTCACCGTGCTGTCGGCCGAGCCGCCCACCGCGGGCGGGATCGGGGTGGCCGCCCCGATGGTGAACCCGCCGGTGCCGTCGCCCGTCCAGCGCACGACGTATCCGTCCGCGGTGCCCACCGCGGCGTCGAGATCGCCGTCCCCGTCGAAGTCGGCGACGGCCAGCGAGGCCGGCACGCGGCCGACCGAGACCGAGGTGCCGGTGAGGGAGAGCGTGCCGGTCGGACCGCTGGCGTAGGCGAGCAGGCGGGTCGTCGTGTTGCCGCTGCCGGAGCGGACCAGCGCGACGGCGTCGTCGCGGCCGGCTCCGTCGAGCTTGCCGGTGGCGATCGTCACCGGCGTGCCGATCCCGCCGCCGGCCACGGCGGGCAGGGCGCGGTAGGACACGGCGCTGGGGCCGGCCCAGGCGGGCGCGGCGCCGGCGGCGAGCAGCGCGACCGCGGCGGTGACGACGAGCAGGACGGTACGCCGCGGACGAGCGAGGCGCGAGGGACGAGGACGGGACATGGGCTCTCCTGGGCGGTGCTGGACGTGACGGACGGTTCCCCGGCGGCGGACGTTACGTCCGTGGCGTGGCCCGCGCCAGCGAAGCAAGGAACCTGACGCGCTACGCTCTAGTAGTTGCTCGTGCAACGAAACCTGTCGCCGTCGTCCCGAGGAAGGACCCGCCGTGCACGTCGAGATCTGGTCGGACATCGCCTGCCCCTGGTGCTACGTGGGCAAGCGCCGCTTCGAGGCCGCGCTGGCCGACTACGAGCACCGCGACGAGGTGACGGTCACCTGGCGCAGCTTCGAGCTCGACCCGACGGCCCCGCCCGTCCGGGACGAGGACGCCGCCACCCACATCGCGCAGAAGTACGGCACCACGCCGGAGAAGGCGCGGGAGATGCAGCGCGGCCTGACCGAGACCGCGGCCGCCGACGGCCTGGCGTTCCGCCTCGACCTCGCCAAGCTCGGCAACACCTTCGACGCCCACCGGCTCGTGCACCTCGGTGCGTCCCTGGGGATCCAGGACCAGGTCGAGGAGCGCTTCATGCGCGCCTACCAGGTGGAGGGCGAGGCGATCGGCGAGCGCGAGACGCTGGAGCGGCTGGCGATCGACGCCGGCCTGCCCGCCGACGAGGTCCGCGACGTGCTCCTCACCGAGCGCTACGCCGAGGACGTGCGCGACGACGAGCGCACGGCGGAGCAGCTCGGCGTCCGCGGCGTCCCGTTCTTCGTGGTCGACCGCGCCGTGGCCGTCTCCGGCGCCCAGCCGCCCGAGGTGCTGCGCCAGCTCCTGGAGCAGGCCCGCCCCGCCCCGGCCGTGGCCGTCGTCGCCGAGGGCGACACCTGCGGCCCCGACGGCTGCTGACGCACCGCGGCGCCCGCCTGGAAGTCCCCGAACCTCGGTTCCTGAAGCCCGCTCAGCGGGCTTCAGGGACCGAGGTTCGCCAGGCCGGTTCGGGGGCCGCTCGTGGATCGCTGGCTCAGACCGCCCGCATCCGGTTGTTGCGGGCGTGGTGCTCGACCTCGGCGAGGCCGAGGGCTTCGAGCACCGGCGGGACGTAGTTGGCGAAGCGGCCGCGCAGTCCCCTCTTGAGGCCGTACCAGCCGCCGACGGGGTTGTCGGCGGCGCGGGCCCACGCCTCGACGGTGCCCTCGGCGGCCGGCTTCTGCTCGTCGGCGCTGCCCAGCGGCATCCAGTCGCCGTGGGCGGCGAGCATGGCGTGCAGGTCGTCGATGCAGCGCAGCGCGTAGCGCAGCTGGGTCTTCCCGACCTGGACGACGAGGGCCGGCGGCTCGGCCTCGGGGTCCCGGTGCGCCTGGTAGGACGACGTGCCGGGCGGGGTCAGGAGCGTCCAGGGATCCTCGGGCGTGCCCGAGCCGGTCACGGAGGGTGCGTGCATGACGGCAGGCTACAGCCCGCTCCCGGGGCCTGAGAACATCCTCGGACATGACCGACGCCCCCGCCACCGTGAAGCTCAGCCCCGCCTACCGCCTGGCGATGGCGGTGAGCACGCCGATGATCCGCTGGTGGGGGCGGCTCGAGGTCACCGGCCTCGACGCCCTGCCGCCCAGCGGGCCGCTGCTGCTGATCGGCAACCACGACAGCAACTGGGATCCGGTGGCGATCGGCTGGGCGGGCACGAGCCGCCGGCAGATCAAGGCGCTGGCCAAGTCGTCGCTGTGGAAGTTCAAGCCGCTCGGCTGGGTGCTGAACGGGATGGGGCAGGTGCCGGTGGATCGCGGGGCGGGCGATGTGAAGGCGCTCGACCGCGCGATCGAGGAGCTGGCCGGCGGCTCGTGCATCGGCGTCTTCCCGGAGGGCACGATCTCTCGCGGGCAGGCCCTGCGCGCCCGCAGCGGGGCCGGGCGCCTGGCTCTCTCGGTCCCGGGGATCCAGGTCGCCTGCGTCCGCGTGACGGGCACGGTCGACCTCGTGCGCTTCCCGAAGCGGCCGCGGATCCGCGTCGACTTCTTCGCCCCGGCCGGCGGCCCGCCGCAGCCGGGGGAGACGGCCGCCGCGTTCACGCTGCGGGTGATGGAGGAGATCCGCGCCGAGGCGCCCCACGCCATCCCCGGGCGCAAGAAGACCGCGGAGAAGTACCGCCGCGCGCTCGAAGACGCCTAGAGCACGACGAGGGCGATCGCGACGAACTGCGTCGCGGCCGCCGCGGTGACCAGGAGATGGAAGATCTCGTGGAAGCCGAACGTCGCCGGCCACGGGTCGGGCCGCTGGGTCGCGTACGCGACCGCCCCGAGCGAGTAGAGCACCCCGCCGACGACGAACAGGACGCCGGAGGCCACGCCGGCCCCGGCGAAGAACTCGGGCATGACGAGGATCGCCACCCAGCCCAGGCCGACGTAGCAGGCGGCCTGCAGCCAGCGGGGCGCGTCGATCCACACGACGCTCAGGACGACGCCGGCGATCGCCCCGCCCCACACCGAGACGAGCACCAGCGTCTGCTGCGTGCCGTGGAGCAGGAGCAGCGTCGGCGGCGTGTAGCTCGCCGCGATGAAGAAGAAGATCGTGCAGTGGTCGAGCCGCTGCAGGATCGCCTTGACGTCGCTCGTCGGCGGCCACCGGTGGTACAGGCCGCTGAACGCGAAGAGGGCGACGAGCCCGAGGCCGTAGACGGCGCTGGCGGCGCGGGCCAGCGGCGTGGGGGCGACGCAGACCAGGACGATCGCCGCGGCGAGCGCCGGGCCGGCGGCCCAGGCGTGCACGAGGCCGCGGAAGCGCGGAGGGAGGGCGACGTCCATCCGTCCAGTGTGACCCTTTCGGGTCGGCCGCGCGTGACATGCCGCACGCGGGCGGGACAACGGGCGCCGAGGGTCACGAAATCCCCCGCATAGGGGGATCATGTGACCCTCGGCGCCGGCGCGGCGGGTGCTACGCGGCCAGGACCTTGGCCTTCTGCGCGGCGAACTCCTCGTCGGTCAGCTTGCCGGCGTCGTGCAGCGCGGCGAGCTTCGTGAGCTCCTCGGCCGGGGTGCCGGCGGCCGCCTGCTCCTGGACGTAGGAGTCGAACGCCTTCTTGGCTTCCTTCTGCTGCTCGATCGCGCGCTTCTGCATGCCGCTGCCACGGGCGATGAAGTAGATGAGGACACCCAGGAAGGGCAGGATCACCACGAAGAGGATCCAGGCCGCCTTGGCCCAGCCGGAGAGGCTGTGATCACGGAACAGGTCGCTGAACACGGTGATCAGCAGCCAGAAGAAGATCACGAGGAAGAACAGCCAGAGCAGCGACAGGAACGCGTCGCCGAACTCGAAGGAAGCAAGCATCTGAAAAGGCTCCAGGGGACGGATGGGTGGAACAGTCAGGTGCATCAGACCACAACGAGCGGCGATGCGACATCCCCCGATTGGGGTGAATGCACACGATCACCCGTGTGCATCCGCCGATGCGCCAGGGATACTCGGCACATGCGCGCTCTCGGAACAGTTGGGTTTCTGATGTTGCTGGCGGTTGCCTCGGGGTGGACGGCGAGTCCGGCCACGGCGGCCAAGGGCACGTCCTCCTGCCACCGGAACGCCCCGCCGGTGATCCACGACGGGTTCCGCCAGCCCCCGGTGCGCTACAGCCGCAACGGCCTGCTCGACACCCGCCTGCGCGCGTCGGTCGGCCCGGTCGACATCAACGGCGAGAAGGTCCTGGCGATGAACTACGAGGGCAGCTTCCCCGGGCCCACGCTGGTCATCTGCAAGGACGACCGCCTCGTCGTCCACTTCGAGAACGACCTGACGCAGCCGACCAACCTCCACACCCACGGCTTCCACGTCGAGCCGGACGCCAACCACGACAACGTCTACCTCGACCTGAAGCCGGGCGCGCGCTTCACCTACGAGTACAAGATCCCCGCCGGCAACAAGCCCGGCGCGTTCTGGTACCACCCGCACCGCCACATGTTCGTGGAGCCGCAGATCTTCGGCGGGCTGTCCGGCGCGATCATCCAGGAGGGCGGGCTCGACGAGGTGCCGGCCCTGAAGAAGGTGCCGCAGCGGTGGATGGTCATCCAGAGCACCGAGGTGAAGGACCGCGCGGTGCTGCCGGTCGACCAGTCGGTCGAGGCCGACACGCCGCTGTACGTCAACGGCGTGATCAACCCGACGGTGAAGATCAAGCCCGGCCAGCTCCAGCGCTGGCGGATCTTCAACGCCAACGACAACCGCATCGTCATCTTCGAGCTGCCCGGCAAGCAGCGGTTCCACGTGCTGGCCGAGGACGCCAACACGCTGGCCGCCACGCGAACCGTCCGGCAGCTGTTCATCCCGCCCGGCTCGCGGCGCGAGGTGCTGGTGCGCGGCCCGCAGCCCGGGAAGTACGCGATGCGGGCCCGGCCGTTCGCCCAGTTCCCGGGCGGCAACACGGCCGCGGGCGGCGGCCCGACGCCCAACCAGACCGTGCTGACGCTGGACGCGGGCAAGAAGGCCGTCAAGCCGCCGCCGCTGCCCCACACGGCGCTCAACAAGCCGGTCGACCTGCGCAGGCAGAAGGTCCAGCGCAAGCGGACGATCGTCTTCGACGAGAAGACGGTGGGCGCCAACACGGACTTCCTCCTCAACGGCCACACGTTCGACCCCGACCGGGTGATCACGATGAAGCTGAACTCCCTCGAGGAGTGGAAGCTCGTGAACAAGAACACCGAGTGGCACACGTTCCACATCCACATCAACGACTTCCAGGTCGTCAGCGTGGGCGGCAAGAA